>Ga0302326_10028272_pt1 | contig 11287 bp, 10 predicted proteins | sample Palsa_T0_3_FD_202264 | JGI IMG/M metagenome (GOLD analysis project Ga0302326, IMG submission 202264) | Peat permafrost microbial communities from Stordalen Mire near Abisko, Sweden - Palsa_T0_3 | ecosystem: Environmental > Terrestrial > Soil > Palsa > Peat permafrost | place: Sweden: Abisko...
CGGGAGTTGAGCGGCAAGGCCGCAGCGCGCGTCCGGCGAGCGGCCGCACTGGGCGAAACCGGTCCCGATGAACTCGCGCGCGAACACGCGCGCGCGGCCGACGTGGTCACCGAACGCGAACGCGCGCTCGGCCGCGAACGCGACGAGGTCGCGCGTGCGGCCGCAGAGCGCCGCGCGTGGATTGCCGAGCGCGGCGCGGCGCTCGCCGAGAGCGCGACGCGGGCGCTCGGTTCGGCCATCGACGTCGCCGACATCGAACGCATCCGCGACCGCGGCCGCTTCCACGCGTTAGTCGATGCGACCGTGGCCCCGGTATGGACGGCGTTCGCCCTCGACGTCGCGGGCCACGTGGCGCGCGCGCTCGAGCGCATCGCAAAGGACCGCCCCGAACTGCGGGTTGCGGATCTCGCCGCGCTACGCCTCGGCGGCGAACCGGGCACGGGCGCATGGTCGCGCGATTTGCCGAGCGGCATCACCTCGACGATCGTGCTCGGAGCGATCGGCGGTCCGACCGTCGGCTTCGTGCACGAGGTCGGCCGCCGGTTTGCGGCGCGGCCGCACGGCACGTACATGAAGCGAGAGCTGGGAACCGACCTTCACGCGACGCTCTTCCCGGAACTCGAACGCGAGATCGTCGCGTTCGTCGACGACATCGCGCGCAAGCTTGCAGGAGCCTACGCGGACGTTGCCGCCGCGATCGAGCGCGAGCGGAGTGCCGTGCGCGGTGAGACCTTGGAGCCGATCGAGCGGGCGCTAGCGAACTCGGGCGACCCGGACGCTCGGATCCGTGCGGAAGGGGCACTCGGCGCGGCCGTCGCGCGGCTTGGCGCGATCGACGAACGGCTGTTGGCCGTCGAATCGAAGCTGCGCGTCACGAGCGCCGCGCCCGCGGCCGCACAGAAAAACGGAACCGCGGAAGCGGTGCCCTTCGACGCCGACGCGTACGATCGTGGCCTGCGCCCGGAACGCTATCGCGTCGTCATTCTCGGGGCGCTCCGGCGCGGGAAGTCGAGCCTGATCAACGCCATCGCGGGCACGCGCTTACTGCAAGACCAGGGTCACGGCGAAGCGCGTTTTCCGATCCACGTGCGCTACGGGGAACGCGATCGCGCGTACACGCTCCAAAGCGAAGGCGCATGGACCGAAATCGCGACGAGCGACGCGATGACGAACGCAGCGCGATCGCCCGTGCTCATCGAAACGCCGTGGTCGATGCCGCGTCAGCTCGTGCTCGTTCACGCGCCCGCGTTCGATTCGGGCGACGAGGAGGCAGAAGAGATTGCGCTCGCCGCGGCGCACGCTGCGAGCGAAATCGTCGGGCTGTTCTCGCGCCAACTTTCCGATCGCGAGCTGGCGCTCTACGCGCGCGTCGCCGAACTCCAGCGGCCGATGCTGCTCGCGCACACGATCGCCGACAACGAGAGCAGCGGCGAACGGCGCACCGTCGTCGAACTCGCGGCGCGCTATTTGCGCGAGCGCGGCATTACCATCCCCCGCATCTTCACGATTTCGGCGCTGGACTATCTCGAGGCCGCGCAAACCAAGCGTCCCGCCGCGGCGTGGAACGAGCTCGGTGCGCTGCGCGATACGCTCGCCGCACACGCCGAAGAGCACATGCGTAAGCTCGCCGAACGGCAACGCCTGGCCTCCGAGTTGGCGAAGGTTTCGGTCCCGGCCGAAGGCCCGCGGTTACGCCGTTCGCTCGCTCGCTTTTTCGGCCGTTCATCCTCGTCGTGAGGCAGCGCGGGCGGTCGAGGGGGGGGCCTACGCGGCCCCCCGAATCACCGAAGGTGCAACGTTCCTACACGCTCGGTCCCGCGCTCATTGCTCTGGGGACCGGTGCTTCCCAGTACGGTCGCATCTCGATCGAAAACGGCAGAATCGCGGCGATCCTCGAAGGCGAGGGCCCGGCCGACTTCCGCCTCCCACCCGGCTCCACAATTTCCCCAGGAATGATCGACGTTCACAGCAACGGCGCTGTCGACGTGCTGTTCAATCGCGATCAGGGAAATGCGGTTGAGATCGCCTCGCATTCCTACGCGGAGCAAGGTGCGACCGGGTTCGTCGCAACGATCATGACGGCTCCCTGGGAATCGATGTTGCACGCCGCGAGCGAAGTTGCGGAAGCCGCTCATCAGCTTGCCGAAGACCGCGAAATCGCGGGGGCGCGCTGTCTCGGAATCCACTTCGAGGGACCGTTCCTCAATCCGAAATTCCGCCGCGTGCACCGCCACGACTGGCTCCTTCCCGCGAGCTTGGATCGCGCCCACGAAATGATCGAGTCGTGCCACGGCGCGCTCGTGATGGTTTCGATGGCGCCTGAAGTTGAGGGCGTCGAGGAAGTCGCGCGCTTCTTCTTCGATCAAGGCATCGTCTGTTCGGCCGCACATACGTCGGCGAGATATCGCGACGGTATGTTCGCGATCGGTCTCGGATTCCGTACGCTCACGCACGCATTCAACGCGATGCCGCCGCTCGACCATCGCGAGCCGTCGCTGCTCGCGGCGTTCATCCAGGAAAAGCGCACGACGGCGCAAGTCATCTGCGACGGCTACCACGTCGCGCCGGTCATGATCGACGTGCTGTATCGCTCGCTCGGCGAACGGCTTATCCTCGCGAGCGACTATATGGCGCCGGCCGGGAGCGGCTACCGGATCGAAGGCGGCGTCGTCCGTGCCGAGGACGGGACGATCGCGGGCAGCGCACTCCACGCGGACCGCGCGGTGCGCAACCTGATGTCGTACGCGTCGATTCCGTTCGAACTCGCGATCGTCAGCGCATCCGCAACGCCCGCGCTGATGCTCGGCATCGAACGCGAGTGCGGCACGATCGCGAACGGCAAGCGCGCCGACCTCACGATCTGGAACGACCAGTACGAAGTCCTCACGACCATCGTCGCGGGGCAACCGGTGTTTGGCGCGGGACATCTCGCGTCCACGCGCGCGTCGATCGGCTAGCCTCGATCGTCGAGCTGGTCTAGGGCTACGGGCGTGCGGGCGGCGCATGCCGGCCTCGGACCACGCCGGCATTTTCCCATCCATGGGAAAATGCGGCTGCCTCTCGCCGCTCCCGGCCCTCCGCGGCGATTCACACGGTCCTTCGGCCGGCACGCGCCACCCGCCCGCCCTTCCTGGTAAGGTACGAAGGGGCGACGCCGCCTAGCTTTGTCGTCCTGAGCCTGTCGAAGGGCGACGGTGACGGGAGGCGCGGCTCACAGCCGCGCCGTCGCAAGCGGTTAGTGCGGAACCGTCGTTTGATGCAGCGTTACTTTGTTGCCTTCGGGGTCGTTAAAACTGGTCATCCGGCAGACGGGAAACACCATCGGCTCCAAACACTCGATGCCGGCGCCTTTGAGCAAGGCGATGTACTTGTCGAGATCGTCGACTTCGAATGCGACACCGGCGCCGCTGCCTTTGGGGCGGTCGAGCCACTGGTCGAGTAAGAGCGCGAAGTAGCCGTCGCCGACTTTACCTTCTGCGTAGCCTGCTACGCCGTCGAATTCCATCGGTTCGCCGAGCGGCACGCCGAGGGTCTTGGTGTAGAACTCGTGCAGCGATTTGACGTCGGCCGCGGGGTACGCTGAGAACGCGATTTCTTTAATCACAGATTGAATCTCCGATGCGGTGGGCCGATGCGATTCGGCTCCGGCGGAACTGCTCCTCGCGCCCTTCGACAAGCTCAGCCCTTCGACAAGCTCAGGATGACAGGGTGGTCAGCGAGGTCTCGGCTAGCGGCTCTCGCGGACGAGTTGCCAGCAGACGGCGACGATGGCGCAGGCGGCGGCGATTGCGATGATGGGCGAAATTAACAGGCCGATCAGGAACGCGGCGATCGTTGCGGCGAGCCACGGCGGCCACGCGCTGCGCACGGTGAACACGCCGATTTCGGCGCCGGCACCGTCGCCGGGGAGGGCGTTTTTCTCATCGCCCGGTAGCGCGGCTTCACGCTCGGCGAACTGCATGAAGCCCGCGGCGAAGCCAAGGCCTGCGGCCATCAGGCAGAGCAGCACGGTTCCGGTCGCATCGTGCGAACAGAACCAATACGCGGTGCCGATGACGAGGCCGAATGCCATCGATGAGACGAATAGGCGTAGCGCGACGGTCATGCGGGGTGATGCATGTCGAACGTGGGGCGTTCGGAGCGGATGGGCGGCAGCGAGGTGAAGTTGAACTCCGGCGGCGGGGACGTGGTCGCCCACTCGAGCGAATAGCCGCCCCAAGGGTCGTCTCCCGCGGGCACCCCGCGGCGCGCGGTTACGACGATGTTTGCGACGAAGAGCGCGACGCCGACCGCCATCAGCCACGCGCCTCCGGTTGCGATGGCGTTGAGGTCGCCCCAACCGGGCAGGTCGGGGTAGGTGTAGACGCGGCGCGGCATGCCGAGAATGCCCAGGAGCACCATCGGGAAGAACGTGATGTTGAAGCCGATGAAGAGCGTCCAAAACGAGAGACGGCCGAGCGTCTCGTCGAGCCGTACGCCGAACATCTTGGGCCACCAGAAATAGAGCGCGGCGAAGATCGCAAACAGGCTGCCGCCGCCCAGCACGTAGTGAAAGTGCGCGACTAAGAAATAGCTGCCGCGCGCTTGGAAATCGACCGGGGGCGAAGCGACCATCACGCCGGTGACGCCGCCGATCAGGAAATTGAGCATGAAGCCGATCGCGAACAGCATCGGGGTTTCGAACGAGATCGAGCCCTTCCACATCGTGCCGATCCAGTTGAAGAACTTGATGCCGGTCGGAACCGCGATCAGGAACGACAGCGCGGAGAAGAACGGGTTGACGACGGCGCCCGTCGTGAACATGTGGTGGGCCCAGACGCCCATCGAGAGGCCTGCGATCGCGAAGGCCGCGAGCACGAGCCCGGTGTAGCCGAAGATGGGCTTGCGCGAAAAGACCGGCACGATCTCGCTGATGACGCCGAAAAAGGGCAAGATCATCACGTAGACTTCGGGGTGTCCGAAGAACCAGAAGAGATGCTGATAGAGCACCGCGCTGCCGCCGGCGTGGGCGTCGAAAAAGTGGCCGCCGAAGCGGCGGTCGACTAGCAGCATCGCGAGCACGGCCGTGAGCGATGGAAACGCCATCAGGATGAGCAGGGACGTCGCAACCATCTCCCAGGTGAAAATCGGCAGGCGCCACATCGTCATCCCGGGCGCGCGATAGATAAAGACGGTCGTCATGAAATTAAGCGCGGTCAGGATGCTCGAGATCCCGATCATGATGAGCCCCATCGCCCACAAATCTTGGCCGAGGCCGCCCGAGACCGCAAGATCCGAGAGCGGCGCGTAGGCGGTCCAGCCGGCGTCCGCTCCGCCTTGATTGGTGGCGAGCCCGAAGAAGATCGTCAGGCCGCCAAACAAGAACAACCAGAACGAGAAAGCGTTCGTGCGCGGAAAAGCCATGTCGGGCGCGCCGATCTGCAACGGAATCAAGAAGTTCGCAATTCCGAGTCCGAACGGTGCGACGAACAAGAAGATCATCGCGGTGCCGTGCAGCGTGAACGCCTCGTTGAACGCTTGCGCGCTCAAGAATGTGTTGCCCGGTGCGGCCAACTGCGTGCGAATCAAGAGCGCGAGGACGCCCGCGATGCCGAAATACACGAGCGTCGTCGCGACGTACATGATGCCGATGCGCTTGTGATCGGTACTTATGAGCCACAGGGCGGGATACGCGCGCCGGGGCGCGCTCTCGGCAACGCTCGCGACGCTCACGAGCGACCACTTCCGTTCGCGGCGAGCCAGCGGCGATACGCTTCGGGCGAGACGACTCGGACCGTAAACGACATCCGCGCGTGCTCGAGCCCGCAGTACTCGGCGCACTCGCCGCGATAGGTGCCCGTTCGCGTCGGCGTCAGATCGAACTCGTTGCGAATCCCGGGAATCGCATCGCGCTTGAAAAGAAAATCCGGAACCCAGAAGCTGTGGTCGACGTCGTCGGAGACGACGACCAGGCGCGTGGTTTGGCCGGCAGGCAGTACCATCTGCGGCGGGTGCTCGGGTGTCCCCGCAATTGCGACGCCGGTGCCGGGGTAGCTGAAGCGCCACGACCAGCGATAGCCGCTCACCTCGACGACGGCCGCCGGCTGCGGGGCGATTCGCTCGACGCCTGCCTCGACGCGATAGGTGACCGCAAACAGCACCACGACGAGCAGCAGCGGAATCACCGTGTAGGCGATCTCGAGCGGATTGTTCGTGCTGAACTGCGGCGGCAACGCGTCGTCGCGCCGGCGCCAGCGTACGAGCGGATAGAGAATGAGCGCCGCGACCACGATCGTGACGCAGAGCCCCGCGATCGTCATGACCTGCCAATCCCACGCGAGCTCATGCGACTGCGACGTGGCGAGTGACGGCCATTGAAGCTGCACGCTTGGCTTCTACCCGGCCAGGGCGCGTTTTATGTTCGGCGCAGCGGGTACGCCATGAGCACGCAATGATCGCCCCTAGACCGGCCGTTCGAGAACCCCTCGCTATTCGGGCGCATCCGCTCGTCTTTGCGCTCGTGCTGTTCCTAGCGTCCGAGCTGATGTTCTTTGCATCGCTCTTCGCCGCGTACTACGATCTGCGTGCGATCGACGGCGCGGCATGGCCGCCGCCCGGAACCGCGCTCGACGCCGGGCCCGCGACGTTCGCTACGCTCTTGCTCGCGCTCTCGAGCGTCACCGTGTACCTCGCGGCACGCCAGTTCGATCGCGGCGCCGCGCGCGTACGCGCGTGGCTGCTCGCAACGGCGCTGCTCGGCGCGCTGTTCCTCGTCGTCGCCGTGCGCGGCTGGGCCCGCGCCAATTTCAGCATCTCGACGAGTGCTTACGGCTCGATGTTTTTCACGATGACGGGCTTTCACGCGCTCCACGTGCTCGCCGGGATCGTGCTCTTGATCGGCCTGACGATCGGTTTGCGCAAGCCCGCGTTCGCGGCCGACCATCGCGCGGGCGCCGAAGCCATCATGTTTTACTGGCACTTCGTGTTCGTCGTGTGGGTCGGGCTATGGGCCACGATCTACTTCGTACGATGAGCGAACGCACGGCGTTACGCCTCGCCGTGGGCGGCGCGATCCTGACGATCTTCTCAGCCCTGGCCTTCGTCGTTGCGTTCTTGCTCGATACCCCGTACTACGCAATGGGGTTCTGCGCGACGCTCGCGTTCGCGGGAATCGCCGTGTCGTTTTGGGCATGGTCGACCGGACTGGTCACGCCCAAACGCGTCGTCGAGCAGCGCGACGTCGCACCGCAGACGACCGGCGCCGAACTTGCCCTCGGCCAAACCGTCGTTGCCGAATCGAGCGGCTTGACGCGCCCCGAACTCTTCGCCGTCTTGTCGCTTGCCGCAGGCGGCACGCTGGGAGTAGCCGCGCTCGTTCCACTACGTTCTCTTGCGTTTCCGCCCGCGACGGAAGGCCCCGCAAAGCCCGAGCCGTGGCGCGCCGGCGTCCGCCTCGTCGACGTAGACGGCGCGCCGATACACCACGACTGGCTCACCATCGGTGCGATCGGGACGGTATTCCCCGAGGGTGCGATCGACGACCCGACGGCGTCCGTCGTCTTGATCCGTCTCGATCCGCGCGTCGTTCCGCGCGCTCGCAGAGACTGGTCGCCCGAAGGCTACATCGCCTTCTCTAAGATCTGCACGCACGTCGGCTGTCCCGTCGCACTGTATCGCAAGACCCAACACGAGCTGCTTTGCCCGTGCCACCAATCGCGCTTCGACGTGCTCGACGGGGCGCGCCCGATCGCCGGCCCCGCGTCGCGACCGTTGCCGCAACTCGCACTCACGATCGACGACACGGGCGTGCTGCGCGCGTCGCACGGTTTTCTCGAACCGATTGGACCCGCAGCCTGGGGCCAAACGTGATCGTCCCGCGCCTCGTCGCCTGGGCCGACGAGCGCCTCGGAACCCGCTCGTTCGTCAAGCACGCGCTGCGCAAAGCCTTCCCCGATCACTGGTCGTTCATGCTCGGCGAGTCGGCACTCTACGCGCTCATCGTTTTGATTGCTACGGGAATCTATCTCGCCTTTGCCTTCAACCCTTCGGGTGAGCGCGGCCCCTACCACGGCCCGTACGTACCACTTCAAGGCACGACCGTCTCCGGTGCCTACGCCTCCGTCCTCCAAATCAGCTTCGTGCTGCCGGGCGGACTCTTATTCCGGCAAGTGCACCACTGGGCCGCCGTCTTGTTCGTCGCCGCGATTCTGATTCACATGACCCGCGTCTTCTTGACCGGAGCGTTTCGCCGTCCGCGCGAGCTGAACTGGATGGTCGGCTTCAGCCTGCTGTTGCTCGGCCTCTTCGAAGGCTTCAGCGGCTACTCCATGCCCGACGACGAGCTCTCGGGCACGGGCCTGCGGATTGGATACTCGATCGCCGCCGCGACGCCGTTCATCGGCAAATGGGCCGCCGCATTCCTCACCGGCGGCGCATTCGACAGCCCGCAAACGACGGGCCGGCTCTACGCACTCCACTGCATCCTCGGCCCCGCGCTCCTGCTCGGCGCGATCGCCTTGCACATGCTCATTCTCTGGCGCCAAAAGCACACGCAGTTCCGCGGACCGGGAGCGACCGAAGCAAACGTGATCGGCGCGCCGATGTGGCCGAACTACGCGATCGTTTCGCTTGCGTTCGGATCGCTGATCGCAACCTTGCTTGTGGCGCTCGGCGCGTTCGTGCAGATCAATCCGATCTGGCAGTACGGTCCCTACCATCCGTGGCAAGTCGCCGCGCCCGCGCAGCCCGATTGGTACCTCGGATGGCTCGACGGCGCCCTGCGCATCTTCCCACCGGTAGAAATCAACCTGGCCGGCTACCACATCGAGTCCGCGTTACTCGCCGGCGCCGTCGTCCCCGGCATCGCAATCGGCCTCTTCCTATTCTGGCCCTTCGTCGAACGAGCATTCACTCACGACGGCGCCGTACACAACCTGCTCGACGACCCCTTTGGTGTGCCGCAGCGCACCGGCATCGCCGCCGCGACATTTACGTTCTTCGCCGTCCTAACGTTCGCGGGCAGCAACGACATCCAATCGTACTACCTGCACGTCCCCGTCGACGTGCTGACCGTCGCATACCGCGTCCTCGTCTTCGTCTTACCGCTGCTCGCGTACCTCGCGACCGTCGAACTGCTGCGCGAACGCACTTCGTGGCCGCCCGCAGAGAACGAAGGATCGCGCAAAACGATCGTACGGACGACGAGCGGCGGCTTCGACGAAAAGGCAACCCGCTCGTGACTACCTCGCTGCTTGCAATCTATGCCGGCCTCTACTTCTGGGGCGTCGCGCGTTACGAGCAGCACACGCGGCGTCGCTTTCCGCAAAGGTTCATCGCGGCCGAGTGTATCGCGCTCGTCGCGCTGTGGGTCGCGATCGTCGCGCTCGATGCGTGGGCCGATGCCTCGTTTGCCGCGCACATGATCCAGCACGTCATCTTGATCGCAATCGTCGCACCCGCGCTGGTCCTCGGCGCACCGCTGCGCGTGCTGTTGGGTGCGCTGCCGCGAGCGCAAGCCCGCACGCTCGCCCGTGTTTTGCGCTCGCGCGCCGTGAGCATGCTGACCGCCCCCCCCATTGCGTGGCTCGCGTTTATCGCCGTGCTCTGGGGAGCACACTACTCGAACCTCTACGAACTCGCGCTCGAACATCCGGCCATCCACATCGCCGAACACGTCGCGTTCCTCGCAAGCGCCGCGCTTTTCTGGAGCCATGCATTCCCGGTCGCCCCGTTGCCCGCACGCCTGGCGCCCCCCGCACGCGCGCTGTATCTGTTTCTCGCAGGCCCACCGACCGCGTTCTTGGGACTGTCGCTCTGGTCGTCGCACGGCGTCCTCTATCCGCACTACCTGCACGTGACGAACCCCTTCGGACTGAGCCCGCTCGAAGATCAACACGCCGGCGGACTCGTCATGTGGGCATCGGGCTCCGTCATGACCTTGACCGCCGTGCTCGCCGTGCTCGCGCGCTGGGCACGCGCCGAACGCAGCGCCATTGTCGCGTGCGCCGTCACATTCGCATGCAGCTGTATCGCGACCCCGGCGCGCACAAACGCAGCCATCGACGGCAAGATCGTCTACGCCGTCCACTGCGCGTCGTGTCACGGCGCCGATTTGCGTGGCGGCCCCGACGCCCCGAGCATTCGCGGAGTCGGAGCCGCAGACGTCGATTGGTGGGTCGCGACCGGCCGCATGCCGGCCGCCATTCCGTGGGTGCAGCAGCCCCGCCGCCCGCTGCTGCTCTCACCTGCGGAAGTCGATGCCGTCGTCACCTACGTCGTTTCCGTCGCGCCCGGAGGCCCACCGATCCCGCACGTCGAGACGAACGGAAACCTCCAACGGGGACGCGAGCTCTTCGCCCAAAACTGCGAACACTGCCACGGAGCCGACGCCCAAGGTAACTCAATAGGCAGCGACTACGTCGCGCCCGATCTCGCCGCCGCAACCGCGAAACAAGTCGGCGAAGCCGTACGCGTCGGTGTCGGCATGATGCCGAAGTTCGGCGAGCGCCAAATCTCAAGCAACGGCCTGAACGACCTCGCCACCTACGTCGACTGGGTCCATTGTGGCCGCCAAACGCCCGGCGGAATAGACCTCAGCGCAATCGGCCCCTTCGGCGAGGGCGCCGTAGCGTGGCTCGTCGTGACGATCGGCGTGACCGGTTACGCATGGTTCTTAGGCACCCGGATGCGGCGCGCAAACGAAACGAAGGAACCCGAGCCGGTGGACTGAAGGCGCCCACATGAACATTCTCTACAAAGCTAGCGCAACGTCCATCGGCGGACGCGACGGCACCGTCCGCTCCTCAGACGGCATCCTCGACTTGCAGCTCGCCCTGCCGCCCGGCCTCGGCGGCCCTGGCGGAAAAACGAATCCCGAGCAGCTGTTTGCCGCCACCTATGCCGCCTGCTTCCACGGCGCGCTCAAACGCGCCGCCGCCGAGCACAAAGTCTCGGTGAAGGACTCGACCGTCACCGCCGACGTCGGCATCGGCCCCAACGACAAGGGCGGCTTCGGCCTCGACGTCGACCTGCTCGTGACGCTCCCGAACGCGACCGAAGAGGAAGCCAAAAAAGTCGTCGAAGCCGCCCACCAAATCTGCCCCTACTCGAACGCCACCCGCGGCAACATCGACGTCCGCCTTGCGGTCAAGGCCGGCGAAGAGGCTGCGGTTCCAGTAGGCTAACGATTTCTCGGTGGCTACGGTCGGGCTTGCGGCATGCGCCGCTCGCGCGACCGTCGCGCTCGAGAAGCTTAGCCTCCGAGGTAAGCGGTCCGCACGGCTTCACTCGCCATGAGGTTCGCCGCGGT
>Ga0302326_10028273_pt1 | contig 11287 bp, 10 predicted proteins | sample Palsa_T0_3_FD_202264 | JGI IMG/M metagenome (GOLD analysis project Ga0302326, IMG submission 202264) | Peat permafrost microbial communities from Stordalen Mire near Abisko, Sweden - Palsa_T0_3 | ecosystem: Environmental > Terrestrial > Soil > Palsa > Peat permafrost | place: Sweden: Abisko...
GCCACGACGTCGCCGAGCATCCCTAAAAATTTCTCCGGCCCCGCGCGCATGTTGAATCCGATCTCGATCGACGCCGACCGCATGTCCTGCGTCGATGAGACGCGGATCGGCGCGGCGTTGAGAAAAGCCCCTCCCCCGCGCCGCGCCGAGAATAACTCGTCGAGCATCGGATCGAAGATGACGCCGGCTCCCGCGCCGCCCGCATGAACGAGCGCAATCGAGATGCAGAAATGCGGAACGCCGCGCACGAAATTCGCGGTCCCGTCGATGGGGTCGACGACCCAGGTCGGCCCGTCGCCGCGGGCGATGCGGCCCTCCCCTTCCTCGCCGATGAATCCGTCGCCGGGAAACAGCTTGTGCAGCCGGCCGGCGATGAGCCGCTCCACTTCGCCGTCGACCTCGGTGAGAAAATCCTGTGGTCCCTTCAGGCCGACGGTGAAGGAACTGCGATCGCGGAAACGCGCCTTCGCGATCTCGCCAGCTTCCCGAGCGAGGGCGGCGGCGGCGTGCAGGCGAAGGTCGAGTTCTCGGTCATCAAGCGCCAAAGCAAGTCTCGCTCAGAAGTGACTGTAAGAGCCACGCAAAAACCGCGCCGGCGCGCCGTCGAGGTCGATCACAGAGAGCTTCGCCGACCCCGCGACCACCTCGCCGATCGCGGAAACCGGAAGATCGCCCGCCGCGGCCTCGAATGCGCGCGCGACCTCGACCCGCACGGCGACGAGCACCTCATAATCGTCGCCGCCCGTCGCTGCAATCTCGATCGCCTGCGGGTCGGCGGCGAGATAGGCCCGCGCCGCCTCCGACAGCGGCAGCCGCCTGAGATCCAAGACACCGCCGACCCCGCTAGCGCGCAGCATTTTTGCGAGATCGCCGATCAGCCCGTCGGAGACGTCCATCGCGGCGCCGGCGAGCGCCAGCGCGGGCGCCAGCGCGAGACGCGGGCGCGGCAGCAGGTAGCGGTCGAGCAAAGCGGCGCGGTGGGTCTCTGCGAGCGCCGGTCCCTTGCCGAGCCGAAGCTGCAGACCCAATGCCGCGTCGCCGATCGTTCCCGACACGTAAAGGCGATCGCCGGGACGGGCGCCGGTGCGCGCCGGCATGCGCCCGCGCTCCACATGGCCGAGCGCCGTGATCGACAAGGTGAGCGGCCCCGGCGTCATCACGGTGTCGCCGCCGAGCAACGGGCACGCGAAGGTTTTCGCGTCCTCGCCCAGACCCAAGGCAAAGCGCTGCAGCCATTCGGGCGTCCAATCCGGCGGCAGACACAGGGAAAGCAGGAAGCCGAGCGGCGTCGCGCCCTTGGCCGCGATGTCAGAGAGGTTTACGCGCAGGCTCTTGCGCGCGATCGCTTCGGGCGGATCGTCGGTGAAAAAATGCACGCCGGCGACGAGCGCGTCGGCGGTGATGACGAGGTCGCGGCCGGGCGGCGGTTCGAGCCGCGCGACGTCGTCCTTCAGCGCCAGGCCGCCCTCGCCGGCGATCGGGGCGAAGAAGCACGCGATAAGCTCGTCTTCGGAGGGACGGGAAGGCATGCCGCGGCTTATGCAGTATTTCGCTGCGAATGTACCGAGGCAGTTGCGAACGCCAAGCGAATTCGGTTGCAATGGGTAATCCATTGGATTAGTTGCAAGCTATGACGCAAATCGCTCCGATCGGCGTCGTCGAAACGCCAGAGTTCATTCGGGCGGCGACAAAACTACTGCGTGAACGAGAGCGTTCGGACCTCGTCGACTTTCTCGCCCGAAATCCGGCTGCAGGGGACCTGATCCCTGGAACTGGAGGCGTGCGAAAACTGCGTTGGGGACTGGAGGGCGCGGCAAGCGTGGAGGAGCGCGGGTCGTATATTTCTATCACGACGTAGACATGCCGATCATCGCCTTGACCGCGTACGCCAAGAACCAACAAGCGGACCTAAGCCAGCAGGACCGCAACGATTTGAAGCGGCTGACCACGCAACTGGTCAGAGCGTTCAAAAGGAGAGAGTTTTGAGCGAAGTCGCTGACAGCATTCGGCGAGGCCTCCAACAGGCGCTCGAATACGCCGAGGGGACGGCGGATGCTTCCAGATTTCGCGTTCACGTGCCAGATCGCGTGGACGTAAAAGCTATCCGCGCCAAACTACGAATGACGCAGACCGAGTTTGCCGGACGGTTCGGTTTCTCGGTCAATACGCTGCGGCATTGGGAGCGCGGATCGCGGCAGCCGGAAGGACCGACGCGGGCTTATCTGGTCGTCATCGATCGCGAGCCGAAGGCGGTCCAACGAGCGTTGGCGAAGCTGTGAGCGTGAGACGTCACTTTATTTCCGGCCCCGCGGCTTGCGCGACGGTCGCGGGCGCATCGGGCGTGGGCGGCAGCCAGGGTTCGATCACTCGGTAACGAACAAAGTTGACGAACCGCTCCAGACGATTCCGCGGCAAGACGCGCAGGAAATGCGAGTGCGGCGGCGCCAGGCAGGTCGGGTTGACCTCGACGCCGTAGTTGAGCGCCGACCCGGAATAGAGGCTGCCATCCCGCTCTACCACGGTCTGATCGCTCTGCGTCTTGATCGCCGCCTTAAGTGCTTGGTTGACTTCCGGCTTCAGATCCGCCGAGACCTTGAGCTTCTCTTCAGTGTCGCGGTCGAGCTTGTACTCCGCCGTGGCGAACAGGATTTCCTGTCCCTGGCAAACGTAGCCGCCGGACTGCAGCATTTGCAGCACAGCGTCGTTACAGGCCGAATTGCGCATGAGTTTGTTCTGGATCTCGAAGTTGGACACCAGCGGGATTTCCTCGAGCGTGATGTCGGTCAGCGAGAAATGCACTTTCTGGACGTAGCCATTTGCAACCCCGACAGTGAAAAGAGAGCGAAGATCGACGCTGATGTCGCTTGTGAAGCTGCCCTTCTGATCGAGATCCTGCTGGATCTGCACGCTCCGCGAGATTTGCACGACACCCGTCACGTCGGCCGGCTCGGCGCGGCAAATCGCCCTGTAGCTGAGCCCATCTTCGCTGACGTAGTACAGCGACCCGACCTCAACCAAAGTGGACGGCGGATTGATCGGATAGAAGCCGTAGTCACGCAATTCGTCCGCGAGCGGGTCGCGCGAGGGAAATCGAACCACGTGAATGATCGCCGGAACCGCGACCATAACCGCCATTACGGCGGCGACGAACTTGGCCTTCCTGTTCATGGCGTCCTCCTTCGAGGGGAGATAAGCGAGCGACTCTCAGTGCGGGCAACAGGCGCCACCGCACTGGGCATAGTGGGCGGGACATGCCGAGGCGGCGACCGGCAAACAGCTCGCGACCAACAAAGCCGCCACCACGTGGAAGATGCGGATCTTACTCATTTGACTCTTCCCATTTTGAGCTGGCTTGGTGTTCCCACGGCAATTTACCGAATTCTGTGGCGAGGACCACAACGCGAATCGCGCGCATGCAAGGCGCCTGCATGTCACTGTATCGCCGCGGTCCCAGGAGCGGCGCCCATTTAGCGCTTACGGTCCGGGAGGAAACGCGGCAATCCCAATCTTTACGCGGGCGCAAAACCCGGCATACTGGACAATGGCGCCGCCTGGTTCAACGCAGCCGGAACACCAACCACCGCTGGTCCTGGGATCATCCAAAATGAGCATACGCTTCGACGGCCGCGTCGCGATCGTCACCGGCGCCGGCGGGGGCCTCGGTCGGTGTCACGCGTTGGGCCTGGCCGCGCGGGGCGCCAAAGTCGTTATCAACGACCTCGGTCCCGGCGGCGCTCCCTCGGAATCGGCTAGGAAAGTCGCGGCGGAGATCACTGCGGCGGGCGGGGCCGCCATCGCCGACGGCGCCGATGTGGCCAACAACGCCCAAGTCGCCGAGATGATCGCCGCCGCCGAGAGGGCCTGGGGCCGTGTCGATATCCTCGTCAACAACGCAGGAATCTTGCGCGACAAGAGCTTCGCCAAGATGGAGATGGCCGAGTTCGCCAAGGTGATCGACGTCCACCTCATCGGCTCAGCGAATTGCGCGAAGGCGGTTTGGAACGGAATGCGCGAGCGCAACTATGGGCGCATCGTGTTCACTTCGTCCTCGTCCGGGCTCTATGGCAATTTCGGACAGGCCAACTACGGCGCTGCGAAAGCGGCCATGGTCGGGCTGATGAACGTGCTGCATCAGGAAGGCGCCAAGCACGACATTCGCGTGAATACGCTCGCCCCAACCGCGCGCACCGCCATGACCGAGGGCCTCTTGCCGCCCGCCGCCGCCGCTCTGCTCTCTCCGGAATCGGTGACGCCGGGACTGCTATATCTGGTCAGCGAGGATGCGCCCTCGCGCATCATTCTCGGCGCAGGCGCGGGCGCCTTCGCCGTGACCCACATCGAGGAGACGCCGGGCGTGTATTTTCCCGAAGCCGAGCGCACGCCGGAGGCGATCGCCGCTCGCTTCGCCGAGATCTCCGACCGCACTACGGCGACGCCGCAGCAGAATGCGTTTGCGCAGACGTTCAAGTTCACCACGCTTGCCGCGGCGGCTACCGGCGTGAAGGTCGAATTTTCGTGATTCCGCGATGAGCGCATCCGCGGGCGCGCAAATCTCGACCCCAACGCGCGTCACCCCGCCATTCTCGCGGTCGCTGGCAGTCAATGTGCGCGTCATCGGCGCACTGCTGATGTGCGAGGGAACCTTACGCTACGGTCATGAGAACCTCGGCTTCTTCTGGGTGATCGGCGAGCCGGTCCCAGGGGCCTCACTTGCCAAGGGCCGATGCTGCCGTTAAGGCAACACTATACAACAATATCTTCACACCCTGACTCATATTGATCAGAAGTTTCGATCTCTGACGCAAAAGGATAGCAAGTCTCATGGGCGTATCGAGTGCGTTTCGCCAGTCCAACGCCATCCCGACGCCGGTTCCCGGCCTTGGGCTAGCCGAGATTTCACCGGAACAATTCGCCGCCGCGCAAACCGAGATGACTCGGACGTGGTTCCAGAATTTGCTGAAGTCGGGCAAGAACGTAGAGGCGCACATCGCGGGGCGCAGGACCGCGTATCTGATGCGTTGGAAAGAGGCCGGCCGCTATATCGGCCCCAGCGCGCGCATTTTGGACATCGGCGGCGGTTACCTCTACGAGGATTTGCTGACCTACTTTCGCAGCATGAATTGGGATTATTGGTACACCGATGTCGGCGAGCAGGAGACGGCGCATGCGCGAGGCCTGGGCCAAAGTTTTGGCTTCGATCCCCAGCATTTCTCGACCGCGCTGAACCACGAACTCGACTACGACGACGGTCTGTTCGACGCGGTGTTTTCATCGCATTGCGTCGAGCATTCCATGAACTTGAAGCAGACGCTGCGACAGTTGAACCGCATTTTGCGGCCGGGCGGAGATTTGGTTGTTTCGATCCCGTTTGGCTGGGAACCCAATCCCAATCATCCGTATTTCCTGTTGGAGAACGAGTGGCTGGCGCTCATCGAAGACGCGGGCTTTCGCGTCCGCGCCTACCAGATCGGCAGCGAATATCCGGAGTCCGGACACGATCTGATGATCGCGGCGCAAAAGGTCTGTCCCGTCGCGGACCGTTTTCGCATCGAGCCCGACGACTTCACCAAGAGCCGCTACGCGCTGCATTCCTTTCGCGACACGTCCATCCGCTATGACGGTCCCCGGATCGAAAAGGATGATCACATCATCCTCGAGGGTGGCGGCTGGAGCGCGGAAATCACGCTGGCCGCCGGCGTTCGCGAGGTTTTGCCGGTTTTCTTCCGGCACACCTGGTCCGGAATCGTGCGGGTTGAAAGCGGGGAGGACGCGGTGTACGGCGATCTCTATCGGCCGCATTCCGTCATTCAGCCGTTGCGGCTGCGGCTAAGCGCTCCCTCCGAGGCAGGGCGCCGGGTGAAGATCAGCCCGGTTGGCAAAAACGAAGCGAGTTTCGATTTCCAGGCGGTAATTGCCGGCTATATGACGCGGTAAGGCCGACAGGCGATAAAAGTCGCTCGGCTCGCGCCGCCTGTAGCCGCGGTCGACGAGCGCGGCTACAACGGGAGCAAGTTCGCCCCAAGGGGCGCGCCGCGAGGAGGAACCCCATGCGCGAAGCCGTCATCGTCTCCACCGCCCGCACGCCGATCGGCAAGGCCTATCGGGGCGCCTTCAACGATACGCCCGCGCAGACGCTCGGCGGCCACGTCATCTCCGCCGCCTTGGGGCGCGCGGGCGTCGCGGGCGGCGAGATCGACGACGTCGTGATCGGCGCGGCGCTGCAACAGGGCGCGACCAGCTTCAACGTCGCCCGGCAATGCGCGCTGCGCGCGGGATTGCCGACGTCGGTCGCCGGCATGTCGGTCGATCGGCAATGCGCGTCGGGCCTGATGGCGATCGCCACCGCCGCCAAACAGATCGTCGCCGACCACATGAGCATCACGGTCGGCGGCGGCCTCGAGTCGATTTCGCTGGTGCAGAACGAGCACATGAACCGCTACCGCGCGGCGGATCCCTGGATCGTCGCGCATCGCGACGACCTCTACATGTCGATGCTGGAGACGGCGGAGATCGTCGCCGAGCGCTACGATATCAACCGCGGGGCGCAGGACGCCTACGCGTTGCAATCGCAGCAGCGCGTCGCCGCCGCGCAAGCCGCCGGCCGCTTCGACAAGGAGATCGTGCCGCTGCCGACGTCGATGAAGGTTCAGGACAAGGCAACCGGCGCCGTGAACGACAAGGAAATCGCGCTCAAACAGGACGAGGGCAACCGGGCCGACACGACGCTTGCCGGGCTTTCTGGGCTGAAACCGGTGTTCGCAGGCGGCCTTCACAAGAAGACGGCGGGCGCGTTCATCACCGCCGGCAACGCCTCGCAGCTCTCCGACGGGGCGAGCGCCGCCGTGCTGATGGAGGCCAAGCTCGCGGAAAAGCGCAATCTCGAGCCGCTCGGCATCTATCGCGGCATGGCGGTCGCCGGCTGCGATCCCGACGAAATGGGCATCGGCCCGGTGTTCGCGGTGCCGAAGCTGTTGAAGGCGCATCATCTGACGATCGACGACATCGGGTTGTTCGAGTTGAACGAAGCCTTCGCCGTGCAGGTGATCTACTGCCGAGACAGGCTCGGCATCGACAATGAAAAGCTGAATGTCAACGGCGGCGCAATCGCAGTTGGGCATCCCTACGGGATGAGCGGGGCGCGGCTGGTTGGCCACGCTTTGATTGAGGGCAAGCGCCGCGGCGTGCGTTATGTCGTCGTGACGATGTGCGTCGGCGGCGGGATGGGCGCGGCGGGGTTGTTCGAGGTCGCGTAACTTTGTGCCTTGGTGAAAACCATTGTGCCTTGGTGGTGAAAGGGTTCACCACCAAGGCACGAAGGGATTCACAAAGGCCCTAAGTCCTCACCACATGTCCAGCGCCACCCGCGCCTCGTCCGACATGCGGCTCTGATCCCACGGCGGGTCGAACACGATCGTCACTTTGACGTTCTTTATGCTCGGCACCGCGCCGACCGCGTTCTCGACCCAGACCGGCATTTCGCCGGCCACCGGGCACCCCGGCGCCGTCAGCGTCATCTCGATGGCGACGTTTCGCTCGTCGTCGATATCGACGTTGTAGATGAGCCCGAGCTCATAAATATCGGCGGCGATTTCTGGATCGTAGACTGTTTTCAGCGCCGCCACGATGGCGTCGGTAAGCTCCGCGACCTCCTCTTTCGGCATCGAGGACGGCGGCCTCACCTCGGTCAACACATCGGGAGCTTCGGACATCGCAAGTCTCCGTCAGACGAACAATTTGCCGGCGCGAACGAGCGCGTCGGCGAGCGCATCGATCTCGGCGCGCGTGTTGTAAAGCCCAAACGAGGCTCGGCAAGTGGACGTCACGCCGAAACGCTGCAACAGCGGCATCGCGCAGTGTGTGCCCGCCCGCACCGCCACGCCAGCGCGGTCGATCAGCGTGGCGATATCGTGCGCATGCGCGCCCTCCATCGTGAAAGAAAGGATCGGGCCTTTGCCAGGCGCCTGACCGATGATGCGCAGCGAGTTGATCGCGCCGAGCCGCTCGTGAGCGTAACCCGTCAAGTCGGCCTCGTGCGCCGCGATGGCCTTGCGCCCTACCCCCTCGATGTAGTCGAGCGCCGCGCCCAAGCCCACGGCCTGTGCGATCGGCGGCGTGCCAGCTTCGAACCTGTGCGGCGGCGCATTGTAGGTGACGTTCTCCATCGTCACCTCCTGGATCATCTCGCCGCCGCCGTTGAACGGCGGCAAGTCCGCGAGCCGCGAAGCCTTGCCGTAGAGCGCGCCGATTCCCGTCGGCCCGTAAAGCTTATGTCCGGTGACGACATAGAAATCGACGTCAAGCGCCTGCACGTCGACGATCCCATGCACCGCCGCCTGACTGCCGTCGACCAGCACGGGAATGCCGCGCGCGTGCGCGATCTCGATGATCTCCTTGATCGGCGCAGCGGTCCCCAGCACGTTCGACATGGCGGACACCGCGACGAACTTCGTGCGCGGGCCGATCGCCTCTGCGAATCGCTCCGCCGAGAGCGAGCCGTCGTCAGCGACGTCGACCCATTTCAATACCGCGCCCTTGCGCTCGCGCAGGAAATGCCAGGGCACGATATTGGCGTGGTGCTCCATGATCGAGAGCACGATCTCGTCGCCGGCGCCGATATGATTGAGCCCATAGCTCGACGCGACGAGATTGATCGCTTCCGTCGCCGAACGCGTGAACACGATCTCCTCAATCGTCTTGGCGTTGAGGAAGCGGCGCACGCTTTCGCGCGCGGCCTCATAAGCGTCAGTGGCGGCGTTGGCGAGATAATGTAGACCGCGATGCACGTTGGCGTATTCGTGCTCGTAGAAATGCGTCAGCCGTTCGATGACCGCGCGCGGCTTCTGCGCCGAGGCGGCGTTGTCGAGATAGACGAGCGGCTTGCCATAGGGGCGCTCGTCAAGAATCGGGAAATCGGCGCGCAGGCTCTCGACGTCATAGGCCGGCTTCAGATGCGCGTTCATGCCGCCCTCCGCTTCAGCCAGTCGTGCAGTCGCTCGCGCAGCGCATCCGCAACCGCCTCATCGGCGACTCGCTCGATTGCCTCAATGCCGAACGCCTCCAACAGCATTGCTTCAGCTTGCGGCCGGGGAATGCCGCGCGACTGCAAATAAAACACCTGCTCGGGATCGAGCGCGCCGACCGTCGCTCCATGACCACAAACGACGTCGTCGGCGAAAATCTCGAGCTCGGGCTTGTTGTCCATCTCCGCGGTCGGCGACAGCAGCAACGCTTGGCTCTTCATGCCGCCGTCGGTCTTTTGCGCGTGCGGGTCGACGATCACCTTGCCCTGATAGACGCCGCTGCCCTCATCGGCGACGATGTGGCGAAAGAATTCGCGGCTTTCGCCGCGAGGCGCCGCATGGCGCACGGTGAGCGTCGTGTCGGCGTGGCGCTGGCCCTCGATCAGCGAAAGGCCGGACAGCGCGATCTTCGCGCCCGGTCCGGAATGGGCGACGTCGATCTGCCGGCGCACCAGCGCGCCCCCGCAAACCAGGCCGAAATTGCGGAACGAAGCATCCCGTTGGAGGCGGACGATCGGCGTCTCCAGATGCAGTGCAGCCTCGTCGCCGACGATCGTCGTCCAATCACAGCTCGCGCCCTCGGCGAGGGTTACGGCGGTAAGCCCATTGCGCTGGGTGCCCTCGCTCGCGCCCTCGAAGCGCTCAAGGACGCTAATTTTGGCGCCGGCGCCGACCTCGACATCGACGCGCGAATAGATCGCGCCGGGCCCATCGAGATGAAGAATTTCGAGCGACGGCGGCGCGGCGTTCGCGGCGACGCGCACATCTAGCGCGGCTCGGGCGAAGGCGCGATTGAGCGAAACGACGGCGTCGGACGTCTCGGGCGCTCGCGGCGCCTCGACGAGCGACAGGCTGACCCCTGCCGGCGGGGCGTCGGACAAGCTTTCCGCATAGCGGCCATCAACCAGCACCCATCGCACGTCGGCAATTCGAGGCGTCCTAGCAAGAACCGCCTCCACCGCCTTCAGGCGCCGATCATCAGGGACCGCGGCCAACGGTTCAACGCGCTTCATCGCCGCGCGTAAATCGGTGTAGTGCCAAGCCTCGTCGCGCCGCGTCGGCAGTCCGCGAGTTTCGAAATCGGCGAACGCGGCTTTGGCGGCGTCGCTGGCGGAGAGCGCCGAAAACGCGGCCGCCAGCGCCGTCTCGGCCGCGGTCTTGGGAACGGCTGCGTGCAGGGTCATGCCGCGGCCTCGGCGTCCGCATAATCGCGGTATCCGTTGCGCTCGAGTTCGAGCGCGAGCTCCGCGCCGCCCGATTTCACGATCCGGCCCCGGGCCATGACATGCACGACGTCCGGCTTGATATGGTCAAGAAGCCGCTGATAGTGCGTGATGACCACGAAGGCGCGGCCGGCGTCGCGTAGCTTGTTGACGCCGTCGGCGACGACGCGCAGCGCATCGATGTCGAGCCCGGAGTCGGTCTCGTCGAGGACGCAAAGGCGCGGCTGCAACAGCGCCATCTGCAGGATTTCAACGCGCTTCTTTTCGCCGCCGGAGAAGCCGACGTTGACCGGGCGCTTCAGCATGTCGGGATCGACCTTGAGATCCGCCGCCGCGCCGCGCACGGCGCGCATGAAATCGGGCGTGGTGAGTTCGCCTTGCCCATGCGCGCGGCGCTGGGCGTTGAGCGCGGCCTTCAGGAAAGTCATGGTCGCCACACCCGGGATTTCCACGGGATATTGGAAGGCGAGGAACACGCCCTTCGCCGCGCGGGCGTTGGGTTCGAGGTCGAGCAAATCTTCGCCGTCGAGCAGCACTTCGCCGCCGGTGACCTCATAGTCCGGCTTGCCGGCGATGACGTAGGACAGGGTCGATTTGCCGGAGCCGTTCGGCCCCATGATCGCGGCGACTTGCCCAGCCTTCGCGTTGAGGTTCAAGCCTTCGAGGATGGGCTTACCGTGGATGGAGACAGAGAGGTTTTTGACTTCGAGCATGGGGGTTCACTTAATCCGATGGGCGCGTTTTCAAGATTGTTCGGAGGCTGAGGTCATGGCGCCTCGTAGACGCTTCGACCTTCCGCGAGAACCCTCGCGACGAAAGACGTTCTCAGCTCCGCGCCGCTCTCGAAATCCCCGACCGAAGACGGGACAAGATCGCAGCCGATGCCCAACCCGTTGATGGCGCGATCCACCCTTTCAAAATCGTCCGATGCGAGATCGCCGCCTGGCCTTGCGACGACGAGGAGGTCGAAGTCGCTGTCAGGGCGCGCGTCACCTCGCGCGCGTGACCCGAACAACCAAATTGCCTGAGGGTCCACCGCGGCCA
>Ga0302326_10028274_pt1 | contig 11287 bp, 8 predicted proteins | sample Palsa_T0_3_FD_202264 | JGI IMG/M metagenome (GOLD analysis project Ga0302326, IMG submission 202264) | Peat permafrost microbial communities from Stordalen Mire near Abisko, Sweden - Palsa_T0_3 | ecosystem: Environmental > Terrestrial > Soil > Palsa > Peat permafrost | place: Sweden: Abisko...
CGAAAAAATCGCAACCGAAATACGCGTATTGGAATCGGCACCGGTGCCGATCGCGATCGCCTACAGTTCGTACTACGCGGTCGACGATCGCGGCCGTCTGCTCAATCCCGCGCCGAACCGCACGCATGCCGGCGACGCACTCGATTTGCTGCTCGACGGCGAGGATTTTCTGATGCCGAGCGTGTGTCTCTTCGATCGGCGCATATTCGATACGCTCGGCTATTTCAAGGCCGACCGTTATCACGAGGATTATGAGTATATGCTGCGCGCGAGCGCCCGCTACCCGATCTACCCGACGCGGGAGCGTTTGGTCGTGTATCGTCAATCTGAGAGCGGAAAGTGCCGGCGCATCCTCTCCGATTTCGCGCGCGCACGCGATGAGGAGATGGCAATTCTCGCCGATTTCGAGCCGAGCCTTACCTGCACGCAAAATCTGCGGTTGCGCCAGAACGCACTTCGCTCGCTCTATTTCCGGTTTCTCATGTACGGCTTCGACGATCACGCGCGTCGCATCCAGCCCGAGATCGACCTGAGCCAATTGAGAAAGAACAAAAAGGGTTGGCTCGCATGGCTTTTCGCAAAGACCGGGATCAATCTCTTGGCGAGCGCGAGGATATCGATTCAAACGTACTACTTGCACGCGCGCCAACATGCATGGCACCGGCAGCTCGCGGCATCGCAGTTGGACCTTCGCTATGATTGAGGCACGGATGGCTACCGCCGCGGACGCCTTCCGCGTCTGCGTCGCGATCCCGACGTTTCGCCGGCCGGAACTCCTGCGCTCGCTGCTCGAAGGAATCGCCGTGCAGGTCGTGCCAGGCGGAGTCACGGTCGAAGTGCTCGTGATCGACAACGACGTGCAGCCGTCCGTCGATGAGATCGTCGCTGCGCTGCGGGACGCGTTTCCCTTCACACTGCGCTACGTGCACCTGGCCGAGCCGGGGCTGTGTTCCGTGCGCAATTTTGCGCTATCGTACGCGCGTGAGTTCACATTCCTCGCGATGATCGACGACGACGAATATCCCAAGCCGTGTTGGCTCGCCGAACTTCTGCGCGTGCAGTGCAGCACGGGGGCGGACGCGGTCGTGGGACCCGTCCCGCGCAACATTCCGGCTTCCGCGCCGCGCTGGCTGCGCTCGGGCCGGTTCTACGATCTGCCGTTGTATCCCGACGGCAGTTCGATCACGTTCGGTTATAGCGGCAACTGTCTGTTGCGCGTGTCGTCGCTGCGGCGCTTCGGCGTCGTCTTCGACTCCGAACTGAATTTCGCGGGCGGCGAAGATTTGCTCTTCTTCAGAACGCTCGTCGCGCGCGGTGCGAAGATGGCGTTCGCCGCCCACGCGGTCGCCTCCGAATGGGTCGGTCCCGAACGTTTGAGCGCTTCGTATCTCCTGCGACTGAGTTTCAGAAGGGGAAATACGCTGACGATTTGCGATCGCCGCCTCAACGGAACGGTCGCCGGGCTTGCCACGCGGGCGCTCAAGGGGTGTGCCCGCTTGAGCTTGGGTCTTGCGACCTTGCTTCCCCGTTCATTGATCCAAGGCAGAGCGGGAGCGATGCGAGCTCTTTGCGACATGGCGCAAGGCTGCGGTTCGCTCACCGGGCTCGCCGGTCACATCCATCAAGGGTACGAACGTGTCGACACTGCGAGCTGAAGGTCCCCCGCTCGATTTCGCGCCCATTTTGGCGGCGCGCTCGGCCGGCAAGGTTTCGATCGCCGGCGTTCCGATCGACGCCGTCGAATTCGATGCCGTCGTCGCATCAATCGTCGATCGCGCCCGGCATCAGGTGCCGGGCGCCTATGTGGTCACGCCGAACGCGCATCACGTGACGCTCTACCAAAGAGACCCGCTGTTCCGCCGCATCTACGAGCAGGCGTTCCTGGTCGTTGCCGACGGCGTTCCGTTGCTGTGGGCGGCGCAGCTGCTCGGAACCCCGTTGGCCGGCCGCGTGAACGGGACGGACTTGTTCCAAGCGCTTTGCGGGAAGGCGGCGGAACTCGGGCTGCGCGTGTACCTTCTAGGAGGCCGCGAAGGCGCGGCCGACGCCGCGGCAGCGCGCTTGCGGGAGTGCTTTCCTGCGCTCAAAATCTGCGGCACGTATTGCCCCCCGGTCGGATTCGAGCACGATCCGGAACAGCAAGCAATCATCGTCGAGCGGATAAACGTGGCTCAGCCGGCGTTGCTCTTCGTCGGTCTCGGCGCGCCGAAGCAAGAATATTGGATGTACGCGAACCGGGAAAAGATGCGCGTCCCGGTATCGCTTGGCATCGGTGTCAGCTTCGAACTCGTGGGTGGCGTCGTGCGTCGCGCGCCCCGCTGGATGCAGACCGTCGGTCTGGAGTGGCTTTTTCGTCTCCTGGCGGAGCCGAAACGATTGTGGAGACGCTATCTCGTCGGCAATATGATCTTTTGTGTGTTGGTGACCCGTCAACTTCTGTTGGATCGATCGCGGATCGCGCGCTTTTAACAGGCGGTGGAGGTCGGCTTATAGATGCGCAACCACTGCGCCCACATGTACTGCGGCCACGGATTTGAGGACATGGCCGTTGCGCTCGGATCGAGCCACGTTCCCGGCGCAGCGACCTGGAACATGAGCATCACTTCCTTGTCGGGCGAACCTTGAGTCCAGTCGGTTTCGTTTGAATCGCTCTCGATCGGACTGCCGTCGAGGTAAAACGTCGTGCCCGCCGGCGTCTGGAGCACGCCGTAGTCGTGATAGGCGCTTTGCGGATTCCCGTTCGGGAACTTGTAGATGCCGGCTCCGCCCGATTTCGCCGTGACGTTCCACAAAATTTCATCGGCGTTGAGTGCGTTCCCGGAAGTCGCACCGAACATCTCCTCGATGTCGAGTTCGTTGCGCAGCAGGCCCGTCGAAGGGTCGGCTACCCCACCGGTCTCCAGCGTCCAGAACGCCGGCGACAAGGCCGGCAGATAATCGGGCAAACGTAAACGCGCGACAAAGAAACCATACTCCTGATCGATGTTCGTATCGAGCACGCCGGAGTAGTACGCTGGGAAATTGTACGACCGAAGCCCACCTTCGTTATTCGACCCGACCGGAATCACGGCTCCGGCCGAGCCGTTGTAGATGTGGATCTGAGAGATCGTCCAAGGATTCGATCCGCCCGTCCCGTTGCCGGAGGGCGTCGCCCCCCCCGAGGTCAGCGTTCCGATAAAGGTGATCGGCGAATCGGCCGTGCCGATTCCCACTTTCCAATTGTTCTGCGCACCGTTTGGATTGTCGACGTTCATCTGAACCGAGGAACCTTCTGCGGGAACCGTGGCGCTATCCGTATTTTGCGCCACGACCCATTGATCGTTGTTCATCAGCGCAAGTGACGTCGCAATCGGAGAAGGCACGGGCTCCGCCACGATGCGAACGCCTCGCGGCGAACCCGCCACGCCCGTATCGGCACCCACGTAAAACGGATTGGGGAAGTTTGCCCCCTGCGACGGATCGCCGAAGTTCGTGTCGTATTGGTGCCGGCCCCACGATACCTCATACCCCGGTCCCCAACTTCCGCCGTCGTGGCCGCCCACCGCAACCGTCCGGGCCTTCGTGCCGCCCCAATACGACGTGTTGAGTCCGCGGGTCTCAAATTCACCGACGCCCGGCGGCAACACGTTGTTCGTATACTTCTTCCCGGCAACACAAGCGTACTCCGAATCGTACGTGATCGGACCCGTCGCCGCCGTACCACGTTGCGGGTCTTCGCGCGGCGCTTCATAGGCCGAACCAATCTTACGCTCCACGAAGGTCAAAATGGCGAGCCGTTTCGTATCGAATATTCGTGTGTACGGCAGGTGGCCACGCGCACGAAACAAAGCCGAGGCAAGCAGCACGGCGGCAAGTGTAACTCCGGCGCCCAGCAGCCAAAGTGCTTTCACATGTGTCGTGCGCCGGCTCTCGGCCGGCTGCCAATTGGGAGACTGGCCACTCATCTAGGGGAGTTCTCCTTTGAAGCGCCTCACACCGTCGTCCGCGTCTGCCGTCTCCCTAAACGCACCCGAGAAGGATATCCTCCTGCGAGGACGCGGAAGCGCGAAGGTCGTCCGCCCACAAAGCCCCGTTTAGGCTATTGAAGTACGGTACGGTTCGGGGTACGGTCTCCAGGGGACTCGCCCGCCGGATACGCCCATGGGAGAAAGAGACCACTTATCATCTACGTTTGCCGCAGAGGATCCGACCACACAACGCGCGACCCGCTTAACGTTCCCCGCTCATGTCACACCGGCTAACCCAGTTTCCGGAGACGAGCGTGGGAAAAGCGACAGCCGATGCGATTGTCGATCTCGATCCGGACGAAGAGGAACGAACACCTCGGTCCGAGGCCTGGTTGATCTTTGTTGCTTTGCTGTGTACCGCGCTCGTTCCGAGCTTCTCAAAAACCTACGGGGATTTCACGCCGGACCCTGTTTTTAACCAGCTCCTCTGGAGCGTGCTCTATCTGATAGCGTTCGTGCGGATCCGAACGCTCGTTCCGAACGTTCGGACCCTCATCGCAAAATCCGCGTGGTTGTGGGTGTTCGGCCTCTTGATGCTTATCTCGGTGTTGTGGTCGGTAAACCCATTCGTCACCATCAAGGAATCGATGGAGATGATCGGCACGATGATCATCGGCGCATACATCGTTGCCCGTTTCCCACTCCGTCGTTTTCTGAACATACTCTCCGTTGTTTTCGGCGCGATCGCGACGCTTAGCCTTTTGCTCATCTTTGCGTCTCCGGGAAGGGGCCGAATGGACTGGGGGTCGGGAGCCTGGTCGGGACTCTTCCAAGAGAAGAACCTTCTGGGAGCTGCAATGGCGTTTGCGATCTTTTCAATCGGATTCTCATTGCCTTCGGCACGCGGAAAGCGTCGGCTTCGAATGCTCGCCACGCTGATTCTCTGCATCCTACTTCTGGTCGGTTCGAATTCAGTAACGGCGGCGACTGATCTTGCGATCGTTCTCTTGCTCGCCGGCGCCGTACTCTTGTGTCGATCGGAACGCTACGGTGCGACGGCCCGAATTGTGGTTGCTGCGGCCGCCGCCGTCGCACTCGTGCTCTATACCATGTATGGCTTCGACCCGAATGCGCTCTTTGCCATGTTCGGCCGCAGCTCGACGCTGACCGGACGAACCGATTTCTGGCCTTTTCTGTACCAGGCCATTGGAGATCGACCCTTGCTCGGATACGGATACGACGCATTTTTCACGGCGCCGATTTCGGTGGATTACCTCAGCTATTACGTCGTTGGATCGGGGGGCTGGACGCCCTACCACGCTCATAACAGCTTTCTTCAAATTCTTCTGAACGCAGGCTACGTAGGGCTCGCTTTGTGCATCGTGCAGCTTCTCGTGGGATTCCGGCGATCGATCATGTTCATCTCTCGCAAAGACGGCCAGGGCGGCGCGGAGGCCCTCTGGCCCTTTGCAGTGTTGCTCTACCTCGTGGTCGGCAGTTACACTGAGTCGTATCTCGGCGGCTTCAACAGCATGGAATCGGTCCTTTTTGTCGCGGCATATCTTTACCCGGTTCGCTCGGCGCTCATAGGTTCGCGGAACGAAAGTGCCGCCGATCCTACTTCTTCGCTCGAAGCGCGGCCTTACGCATACCGGCAAACTACTGCGCGCTTCTAGCAGGCGGCGAAAGTCGGCCCGTAGATTCGCAGATTTCGAATCCCACCTGGTTGCTCTCATGCTGCTTGGTCAAAAAGAGGACGCAAGCGGCGAAAGTGCGACCGTCGGCTCTCTTGGAAACTCCGAAGCAACTCACGTTGTCAAGAGTGCCCGGCAGTCTTGCCGGGGTAGTGTCCGCGGACGCACAAGATGAGAGACGTGAAAGAAATGGCACCCAGCGCCGAAAGACGCGTTGCAGTGGTGACGCCGAGCTTCGCGCGCGATTTTGTCCTTTGCCGGGAGCTGAACGAAAGTGTCTTGAGATTTTTCTCCCCGCCAACGAAGCACTACATCGTCGTCGACGGCCGGGATCTCCGGATGTTCGCCGTCTTGAAGAACGACCGAACCATCGTCATGGCGGTCGAAGATGTCATCCCCAAAGGCTACTTCAAGCTTCCGCTCGTCAAGAAATGGTGGTTTTCAACGCCCGCGATGCGGCCGGCGAAAGGCTGGCTGATCCAGCAGATCGTCAAGCTCTCGATGCCGCACGTTGCGAGCGAGGACGTCTTGGTCAACGTCGATTCCGACGTGCTCTTCGTGAGGCCCGTCAATCCAACGTTGTTCGTTCACGGAGACAAGACGCGGATGTACCGTCTGCCGCGCGGGGTCGTTTCGGGAATGCCGCACGTGAAGTGGCACAAGAACGTCTGCCGGCTCCTCGACGTACCCCGCGACCCGCTGCCCACGAACGAATACGTCGGCAACATGATCAGCTGGGATCGCCGCATCGTCCTCGAAACGTGCGCTCGCATGGAATCCGTCGGACGTGCGCCGTGGCACGTAGCGTTTAGTCGCGGCCGATTGGTTTCCGAGTACTTTGCCTACGGGCTCTACGTGGACAAAGTGCTCGGCGGCGATGCGGATCGAGTTTGGCTCGATGAGCGGTCGTGGTGCCACACCTATTGGGGTCCGGGCCCACTGCCGGCTGCGGAGGTCGAGGGGCTCGTGGCGGGGTTCCGTGAGGACGACGTCGCGTTCTCAATCGCCGGTTACACGGGAACCGATCCCGAGGTCGCGCGGCGTGCGACAAAACTCATCATCGACCGCGTTAGCCGTTAGCGGACAACTGCGTCGCGTCTGGTCGAAAGTGTGACGCGACCTGTTGCCAATGCCAATAGGACGGAAGCGCCAGGACGATAAAGCGATAACCGGTCCCTCAATTGTCCCTTGGAGGAACAACCAGCTGTGGGCACGGCGATATCTTGCTAACACAGGATTGCGATTCCGTTTGTCTCGTAGCGACGTGCCAGACCTGGGCTTCAACCACGGTCTTGCCGGCGCTGTTAACGAGTGCGGGTGCGACCGCCGTTTCCTTTTCTCCCGGACCGCTCGGCCTCTGCCGGGACGTGAGCGAACGGATCGTGTGTTCGCGCGAGCCCGCGGAAGCCGCGGAAGAATTGCTGCACCTGCTCGCCCGCCGGCGCTTCGCCTGGGTGATCCTATCTGACGAAGTCTTGTTAGAAGCTCTGCTCGCCGGCGGGAATGCAGCCGCGCTCTCGGGGTGGTTTCCGTTCGACCCGGCCGATCGGCGCGTTACCGACCTGCTCCTTTCCAAACACGCATTCGCCGAACGCCTGAAGGGGCTGCACATCGCTATCCCCGCTTCACGCTTCGCGTCGTCGGCCCGGCAGGCGCTGGCGGCTGCCAGGGAATTCGGGTACCCCGTCGTGGTCAAAGGAGATCGCGGATTCGGTGGCCTCGAAGTTCGCGTTGCTTTCGACGCGCGAGACCTTCAGCGCGCCGCGCGCGAGCTTCTGCGGCGCTATTCGCGGGTGCTCGTTCAGCACTTCGTCGCCGGAGCGAGGGTTTCGGCCTGCGCGCTCTTCGCGCGTGGCGAGCTCACCGCTTTCAAAGCCTACCGTGCGGAGTGCGCCTATCCGGACGAGCGGTCCGCATCGACGGAGCACGCATTTTTCGCACATGAGGCCCTCGAACCGGCTTTGCGCGCGCTCGGCGCAGCAACGGGGTTTCACGGAATGGCCGGCGTCGATTTCATGTACGACCACGAGCATGATGCGCTGTACGCGATCGAAATCAACCCGCGCCCCACGATCGGCTTCGGCGGAACGGCCGCGGATCGCGAGTTCTTTTCGCCCGCGATCGGGCGGTTGCTGCGCGGCGAGCAGGTGACGGCGACGGCCATTTACGATGGCCGCGAGCGCACGCAGACCTATTTCCCGGGGCATCTCTTTTACCTCGCCACGAACGCACGCAGCTGGAATCCGCAATCGGCCGGGCGCGCGGTCGCGTGCCTGCGCGAGGCCCGCGTACAGGAGTGGCGCCTTGCAATCTGGGAAATCGCGCGCTTCTTCTACGACGAAGCGCGCTCCCGATTTCCGCCCGCGCGGGCGATCTTCTCGCGCGTACGGCGTTCCGCAGTCGTAGCGCCGCTCGCGACGCAGGTTAGGGACGACGTGCGGATCGCCCCGCGCGAATCGCTCGTCGGATGAGCATCGTCGCTGGCGTTAAGCCCGGCCGCGTCGCGAGAGCGGCCGCCGTCGCCATTATCGGAGCGGGGCCGTACGGACTTTCGATCGCCGCGCATATGCGCGCGCGCGGCGTTGCATTTCGGATCTTCGGCGTTCCAATGGAAACGTGGCAAACGCAGATGCCGCGCGGCATGTTCCTCAAATCCGAAGGCTTCGCTTCGAATTTGTACGACGCGGGTGGTGCCTTTCCGCTGGCTCGCTTCTGCGAAGAGCGCTCGCTCGAGTACGCCGACGTGGGCGTACCCGTCGCGCTCGGCACGTTCTCGGAGTACGGTCTCGCGTTTGCACAGCGGTACGTTCCCGATCTCGACCGCCGCAAAGTCAGCCGGCTCGAGCCCCACGGTGCGGGATTCGAGCTAAGGCTCGAAGATGGCGAAACCTTCCGGGCAGAGCGCGTCGTCGTGGCGGTTGGGATCAGCCACTTCAATTGGATGCCGCCGGCGCTCGCCCAACTCGACGAACGATACGTTACGCACACGTCGGCCCATCACGATCTCACGAAATTTCGCGGTCGCCGCGTCACGGTCGTCGGCGCCGGCTCGTCCGCCGTCGACACGGCCGCCCTTCTGCACGAAGCGGGAGCCGACGCTCGGCTCGTCGCGCGCGCGAACGCCATCACGTTTCACGATCCGCCGCAGCTCGAGCGGTCGCTCTGGCAACGGGCGCGGTATCCGCGCTCCGGACTCGGACCGAATTTCAAATCGCTTTTCTATAGCGAGTTCCCCGACGCGTTTTCGCTCCTTCCTCCCGGCGTTCGCATCGACGTCGTGCGCCGCGCGATCGGTCCGGCGGCATGCTGGTTCACAAAGCCGCTCGTCGCTGGGAAGGTCGAGACGCGGCTCGGCCTGGCGCTCGAAGCCGCCGGCGTTCGCGAGGCATCCGTCCGCCTTCGGGTGCGCGACGGCGCGGGCAAAAGCCTCGAACTCGAAGCCGATCACGTGATCGCAGGCACCGGATACCGGGTCGATCTGGCTCGCCTCACCTTCATCTCGAGTATGCTGCGCGAGCACATCCGGTTGACGGGAACCGCACCGGCACTCGACCGGAACTTCCAATGTTCGGTGCCGGGCCTCTACTTCGTCGGGGTCTCCGCGGCAAACACGTTCGGGCCGTTGTTGCGGTTTGCGTTCGGCGCCCGCTTCGCGGCTCGCCGGCTCGCGCCGCACATCGCAAACATTCTCCACGCGTAGTTTTCGCGGGGCCGGAAGTGGACCGCGAGGCGAGCCACGAAGCACGCGCAATGATATCGGCCGCTCGGCGCCTCGCTCGCGCGTTCGCGCTCGGGGCAAGCCGCGTACCGTTCGTGCGAACGGTCACCTCCGCGGTCTACGAGCGTCATTTCAACCGCGCCGCCGGGCGCATTCGGTTGTTCAAAGGGATCTATCCCGATTTTCCTTCGGCGCTGCGCGCGATCCCGGAACGCCGTCAGAGCGGATACGATAACGAAGACTCCGCAACCCGGGTCATCGACGAGTGGATGCAAATCGCACCGTACGACTATCCGGTGCTGTTCTGGTTGTCGCGCCTCCTGCCGCGCTGCAAAGCGCTTTTCGACTGGGGCGGGAACGTCGGATTGAAATATTTCGCCTACGGCAAATATTTGTCTTATTCTCCCGATTTGGTCTGGTGGGTTAGCGACGTACCGGCCGTGGTCGCACTCGGCCGGCGCGTTGCCGAACGTGAAGGCGCGCGCGCACTGCGCTTTACCACGGGCTTGGACGGCCTCGACGGCGCGGACGTCCTCTTCGCGGCCGGCTCGATTCATTTCATCGACGACCCCTTCGCCACGCTGCGCGGCGCCGCGACACTACCCAACCACATGCTCTTTTGCAAGATTCCGGCCTACGATCTTCCCTCCGCGGTGACGCTGCAAAACATGGGGAGCGCCATCTGTCCATATCGCCTCTTCAACCGCGCCGAATTCGTTGCGAACGTCGCAGGCCTCGGTTATCGACTGGTCGACGAATGGAAGTCGCCCGATTGCGCCTGCGAGATCCCGTTCTTTCCGGAACACTCGATCCCGGCGTACTCCGGATTCTATTTCACCAAGGCGGCTCCGGAATCTTAGCCGCTCGCCGGTCGCTTTAGGGCGGGGCGAACAGGTTCAGCGCATCCGGGACGCGCGGGTACGTCTCCCCGTTGATGATTTGGAAGCTAGCCCCGCGCTCGCGGGCTTGCCGGATGAGACCCTCCGACGGGGCCAGCAGAAATACGGCTCGGTGCAGCGGAATCGCGCGCAAGAGGTCCGATCGCTCGGTAAACGGCAGGTCGCACTGGTCGCAGTGAAGGTTCAACCGCAGTTCGACTGAGGGATCCAAGTAATAGCTGAGCGAGAGAATCCGCGACGTGTCGAAATCGGACACGATGACCGGACGAATCGATCGGTTGACGATCGCGGCGACCGCCGGATCCCGTTCGGAATCCTTGCTCGCCCACGTATCGGCCGCGGCGCTGATCGCGCATGAAAGAACGCCGCCCAGGAGCAGCACCACGCTCAGCGACGCGCCGAGCGCCCGCGACCTCCGAGACGAACGCTCTGAAAACATCGCGCTGGCGATCCAGGCGGCAACCGAAAGTTCGGCGCAGAGATACAACGGCATGAAGTACCGTGCTTGATAGACGAGACCCCCACCGAAAATGAGATCGTGCATCACGAGCGACAAAGCCGAGACGGCCGCCACGAGCGCGATCAGGCTCCAGATCCGCAGCGGTTTCCTTCGGATCACGAACGCAAACGCGCCGGCAACGAGTATCGTGGTCGCCGCCGTCAACGCGAAATTAACCGGCGTCGATCGGACGAACCCGAACCGGAAGAAACCGAGATCGAAAAAACTCGAACGCACGTCGCGCAGAAAGGTCAACAGAATCCCAAGCTTGGAGAGTTTCAAGCTCAAGATCCCGTTCATACCTCGCCCGACACCGGCGCTGGCACGCATCCGTTGCAGCCAGGGAACAAAAAGCGCGAGCGCCACCGAGCACGAGATCACGTAAGAAGCGAGGGGGCGCCCGAGACGCGGCTTTTCCGTCGCCACGAGATACAGCCCAAAAGAAATCGCCACGAGCGCCGAAAACGGGTACACGTAGAGTGCGATCGCGACGCTCGCCGCGTAGAGCGCCCAGGCTTCGATCTTCATCA
>Ga0302326_10028276_pt1 | contig 11286 bp, 8 predicted proteins | sample Palsa_T0_3_FD_202264 | JGI IMG/M metagenome (GOLD analysis project Ga0302326, IMG submission 202264) | Peat permafrost microbial communities from Stordalen Mire near Abisko, Sweden - Palsa_T0_3 | ecosystem: Environmental > Terrestrial > Soil > Palsa > Peat permafrost | place: Sweden: Abisko...
CGCAGCGCCAGTACGGTCATGCGAACCGCCGCCTCGCTGGCCAGAAAGTCCCGCATCGGCAGCGGATTGTCCCATGTGGCATTGACGCGCTCCATCAGCATCTCGTTGGTCGCCACGATGTAGGTGGATTCGTGATCGTCCTGCAGCGTGATGCCTTGAAAAAGTCCCAAGTGGTCGAGCAACCGCGCGATCATGGAGGTGCCGGAGCGATGCGCACCGAGAATGATGATCGGCTGGCGAGCGGCGGGGACGACTATGGGTGGCACTTGAGTTTCGGGCACGGGATTTGTCTTTGTATCAGAATAATCAATGCGGCCAACCTCAGCGCTAGACATGCCGTTCCACCGGGGGTGGGGGGGGTAAATGTCACATTCTGTCACATTTGGTTGCATTCGGATCAAAAAATTGCTGTGCCGGGATCATGGGTCTGCCGAGTTCGGTCGCCGAGGCCGGCGGCACTAGACGGGGGGAGGGGGGATAAGTGTTCCATTCTGTTCCAAAGTGTTCCATTTCCTCCTCCAAACCATCCGCGCAGCAAACTCACACGCGGCTCGGCGCCGCATGGTTAACTTATACCGTACAATCTGTCCGATGCAAGGAGAAAATATGGAAAATTGTTTAGTGTCTTTGAAAAGGCGTTTTGAGTAATAAATGGTTCTTGCAAAAGTCGCTGGATTTAGCCGGAAATGTGGCTTTGATTATTGTTAGGATGTCGGCAGATTTATAAGGCCGTGAAAATTTACGGCTTTCAACTCGATTTTGCGGGGTGAAAAATGAGAGCTTGCAATCGCTTCGGGGCGCTGATTCTTTCGGCAACGATAGGTTTGGTGGTCGTGACATCTGAGCCAGTCTTGGCTCAATACACGCTAAATACGCTGTCATCGTTCAACAACACCAACGGCTACAAAGCTTAATCTGGATTGATTCTTTCAGGCAGTATGCTCTATGGAAGCGGTGAATACGGCGGTAATAGCGGAAATGGAGCAATCTATTCGGTTCCGGTCACGGGCGGAACACCGAACGTGTTGGCATCTTTTAGCGGCTCGTCTGATGGCGAAGATCCCATGGACTTAACTCTTTCGAACGGCATCTTATACGGTGTAGCCAGCTTCGGCGGCCCTGGGGGTAGTGGAGACGTCTTCTCGGTTCCCGTAACTGGCGGAACGCCAACAGTGCTCGCATCTTTTAACGGTATGGTGGGCCTTCCGTCCAACGGTGCTATTCCAATCGGCGATGTAATCCTCTCCGGAAGTTCCCTTATCGGCGCGACAGAGAATGGGGGGCGGCTGGCGACGGCGAGGTTTTCTCTATTCCGCAAACGGGCGGAACGCCCACGGTGCTGGCGTCATTTAATGGCTCCAGCACAGGCGCATTTCCCGTGGCCGGAGTGATTCTTTCCGGCAGCACACTGTATGGCACGACGCCGCTTGGAGGAGCCAACGGCGCTGGTGAAGTTTATTCGGTCCCTGTTACCGGCGGGACGCCAACGGTGTTAGCTTCCTTCAATGGCACCTCAAACGGGAGCGAGCCTTATGCCGGCTTGATTCTTTCAGGCAGCACCTTATTCGGAACAACACTTGAAGGCGGCGCCTATGGGGATGGTGAAGTTTTTTCCCTTCCTGTCACGGGCGGGACGCCCACCGTGTTGGCCTCGTTCGATATGTCCGACGGGCAGGATCCCACGTCGGCCCTTACGCTGTCGGGCGATACACTTTTCGGCACAACAGAGAACGGTGGGCAATACGGCTATGGGGAAGTATTTTCGGTCCCGATCGCCGGTGGCGACCCGAATGTCCTGGCGTCATTCGACATCTCCGATGGGGATTACCCATACGCCGGACTGATCATGGATGCCACCGGCAATCTATATGGAACGACAATCTATGGCGGGACAAACGGCAGGTATGGCACAGTCTTTGAGTTGTCCACCGTGCCGGAACCAACATCAACATGTTTAATTGGATTGGGATGTATCGTGCTGCTCAGCCGCAGCGCCTGGCGCGGCAAGCGAAAAATCCATTGCTGATCGCGCCAAAATACTCCGGCATTATTAGGGCTGGTGCGGCCGGCAAGCAATTGAGCGCTGAGGGCAATCATGTGGGCCTTCTCGTTCTGCAATTACCGATAATAAATCACTTTCTTCCGCCAAAACGCCGATAATCGCCTTAAACCATGGAAGATTCCTCGTCATCAAATTCCTGGACTCGCCTGGCGTTACTGGGTCATCGCTTTGCGGCAAATCTTGATGCGCTGACCCATTCCAATCCGGTTCTCGCGGAAGAATTGCGAAGAATGAACCCGGGGCGGAAATACTTTGTGCGGGCTTTGGGGGCGGGATTTCAGATGGGGGTGGAGATGGCGGGCGTGATTTCGCCCTTGCCGCAAATTGTTTCGCCGGAAGGGGCTCGGCAGATTACGCAGAAACTTTATCCGACGGCCATCTGCAATCAGGCGGTGCTGGTGGCGGGGGAGGATATGGGGTGGCTGTGGCAATCGGTGTATCAGTTGCCATGCCATTCGCCGCTGGCGCCGGGATATCGGCCGCCGCTCTATTTTCTGATGCGTGATCTCGAGCGGCTTTGGGTGATTTTGCATATTCAGGATTGGCAAAAGCTTCTTGCCGACGCGCGCGTGCGGTTGTTTGCGGGGGAAAACGCATTCGCCGAGCTTCGCGCGTTTCTTCCTGCCAACACCGGCTGTCCATGGCCCAAGATTTCGGTCACGGTTGACCAATCTATCTGGCCGGCGGGGATGACGATCGATGTGCTGAACCAGGAATCGATGGCCATCGCCAACCAGCATCTCGCGCAGGTCCAAAGCGAATTGCGCATGTTTGCCAGCACGTTTACGCCGCAGTCGATCGCAGAGCAATATTCCAGCGGGAAACCTTTGAATGTGCTTGGGATCACTTCGCGGTACACGACATTTCTGAAGCATTCAATGCGGGATTGGCTGAGCGCATTTGCGCGGCTCGGCCATCGCACCGAAATTTTCATCGAGCCTGCCGATCACGAATTGTCCAACAATCTGGTGATGGCCGAGGCGTGTGCGCGATTCAAGCCGGATTTGATTGTGATGATCGATCATTTCCGCGCGGAGATGCCGGGCCTTCCGCAAGGCATACCGATGGCGATGTGGGCACAGGATTACATGCCCAAGATTTACAGCCCCGACGGCGGCGCCGCACAAGGGCCGCGCGATTATGTGCTGGGATTTGCGTACGAAAAGATGCGGCTGGTGCATGAATTTGGTTACCCCAGCGACCGCTATCTGATCACCACCATCGGCATGGACCCCGAGCGCTTCGCCCCGCGGCCAGCCGATGATCCGCAATTGGCCAAATATGTTTGCGATGTTTCGTTTGTCACTCACGCCAGCCTCTCGGCGGAGCAGATCGTCAAAGAGCAGATGGGCCGCAATGATGCGGATGCGAAACGATTGCTGGGCTCGATCTTCGAACAGCTCCGCGCGGTGTACGACGCCGGCAAAACGATTGTCGCCCCGCCAGGGATTCGCCGGATGATCGAACAGGGCTTCATCGACACGCGGACCCAGCCGACGCCGGAGTTGGTTCAGCAGTTGATGCATCTATTTTACATGCGGGTGAACAACGCGCTGTTTCGCCATCAGGCATTGCATTGGCTGATTGATCTGGGAATCGACTTGCGGCTGTATGGCCGGGGTTGGGAAAATCATCCGACATTTAAGCGATTTGCGCGCGGCGTGGCCGACCATGAGGGCGAGCTGTCGCTGATCTATCAGGCCAGCCGAATCAATCTGCACATCAGCCCACTGGGCAGTCTGCACCAGCGCGTGATGGAGGGGCTCGCCAGCGGCGGATTTTTCCTGCTCCGCCGAAGTGATGGCGACATCATCGGCCGACACTACGCCCGGCTCTGGGGTTTTTGTCAGCGATTGGGAATCACTTCGGATGAGCAGTTGAAAGCGTGCACCGATCCCCAGGTGCAAGAGATGCTTGGGCAAGCCGTGGATATCCACCAATGCGATCCGTTTGCCGAGAAGTACACGTTCATGCAATTGCTGCAAACGATGCACGATTGCAATTATCTTTGCTCGGCGGGATGTGTCTGGGGAAATGATTACGACGAGACGAGCTTCGGTTCGAAGGCGGAGTTGGAGAAAAAGATCGCGTACTTCCTAGGCAATCCGTTGGAGCGGCAACGGCTTACGCAGTCGATGTTGCGGCCTGTTTTGGAGAGATTCACTTACGAGAAGACCACGACACGGCTGCTGGAAATGATTGCCGCGGATCAGGCCCGTGTTGCCATGCAATCAAAAATCGATGCGGATACTGTCCCGCTCGCGGCATAGCGGAAACTCAAATTCTACTGCTGTTCCGCCGGTTGCTCGTAACTGTAAAGATTGTCCTCACGGGTCAGGAATTGCCGATCGGGGCCGGCGCTGAAGAAGAACCAGCCGCGCGGATTCATGCCGACGGCGGGGTGCATGTGGGGCATGAAAACAATCGGCGTTCCCCACGCATCGCGCACCTGTGTCTCGTCAAAATAAGCGATGGAGAGATCGTCGAATCGGCCGGCCAGCAGGCCCGCGTTGTTCAGGGCACGGACGAAGGCCTGATTGTTCCGCAATGCAGCGAGTTTTAATTCGTTCTCGGCGGGGACATTGATGTTATCACTGAGCAGCAGGGGGACATCAGGCAGTTGGCCATCGTTGCGCTGGATATAAATCGCCATCGCCTCGTCGAGTTGGTGCAGGATGTCGCGGGTGGATTGTTCGGCCGATGCAGCGCGAACGTGCCTCGCCAGGCTGACCATCAAACCGAGCACGATGATCAGCACCGCGACGGTGGTGAGCATCTCAACGATGGTAAAACCGGCGCGGCGTCGCGAATTGCGCCTCATTTTCGTGGGCCTTGCGGGCCGGAAATGCTTTCAATCAAGGTCACCATCGGCATGAACAGGGCGATGACGATGAAGCCGACGATCACGCCCAGCACAACGACCATTACCGGTTCCATGATGCTGATGAGCGAGCCGACCAGCACGTCCACGTCGCTGTCGTAATTGTCGGCGACTTTGATGAGCATCTTGTCCAGATCGCCGGTCTCTTCGCCGACGTCGATCATGTTGACGACGATGGCATCGCAGACTTTGGTGGCCCGCAGGGGATCGGCCATGGATTCGCCCTCGCGGATGGCATCATGCACTTTGGTGAGTGCGCGAGTGTAAACTTCGTTGCCGCAGGTTTCCTTGGTGATGTTGATGGCGTCCAGGATCGGAACGCCGGCGCTGATGAGCGTTCCCAGCGTTCGTGTGAATCGGGCGATGGCGGTCTTGCCGAGAATGCCGCCAAGGATGGGGATCATCAGCTTCACTTTGTCGACGGCATATTTTCCGCCTTCGCTCATGCGGATCAATTTGATGATTAATAAGAATACGACCGGTCCTATCAATACATATGCCCAGCCGTATTCTGCCGCGAACCAATTGCTAATCGTCAGCAGAAGCTGCGTGACGGCGGGCAGCTCGGCATGGAAGTCGCTGAAGATGCTTTTGAATTTGGGGATCACGACGATCATGATCATTGAAACGATGCCGACGGCGATCGTGATGACCACGCATGGATAGATCATGGCGCCGATGACTTTTTTCTTGAGCTTGGCGGCCTTTTCCATGAACTCGGCCAGACGCGCCAGGATGAGATCCAGCACGCCGCCCGCCTCGCCGGCGTTGATCATGTTGACGTAGAGCTTGTCAAACGCTTTGGGGAAATTGGCCATGGCATCGGACAGGGTGCCACCGCCTTCGACTTCATCCGCAACGCCGCCGATGATCGCCTTGAGCAATCCCGGCCTCTGCTGTTCTTCGAGAATCTGCAAGCTGCGGAGAATGGGCAGGCCGGCATCCTGAAGCGTGGAGAGCTGGCGGGTGAATGTGACCAGTTGTTTTCTCGGAACTCCGCCGATGGAGATCGGCATCTTCCGCTTCTTCTGGATTGGACCAGCAGCTTCGGCGGCGGCCTTTTTCTTGGCCGACTTCTTGGCGGCTTTTTCTTTGACTTTGGTTGGGAAGAACCCCTTGTCGCGGATGCGTTTGATGGCCTCTTCGGATGTTGCCGCCTCGATCTCGTCCTTGACTTCCTGACCGGACGAATTCATCGCCTCATATGCAAAGGTGGCCATGGTGTGCGCTCCAAATTGAGTTCGACCCGGGGAATTATAGCCGATGTCCAGCGAATTAGGAAAGGGTTTGGCGAATCGGGTTTCGGGTTTCGGGTATCGGGTTTCGGGCGAGGAGAAATTGCCGACACGCGCGGCTTGGGATTCTTCCCCGAAACCCGACACCCGATCTTTTTACTCCGTCGGTTGAATCGTATCCGCCAGATGTGTTTTGCCGCCTTCGATCTCCAGGATCACGATCGGCTTCTTGGCGTTGTGGTTGGCGTCGATGGTGATCGAACCGCCGGCGCCGGGGAAATCTTTGGTTTGGGCAATGGCGTCACGAACCGCATCCCGGTCGATCTTGCCGGCCCGGCCGATGGCATCGCAGAGCACTCGCGCGGCGTCGTAGCCGGTGATGGCCATCGCATCCGGCGTTTCGCCGCCATATTCCGACTGGAATGATTTCACGAATGTTTGCACCGCTGGGGACGGATCGTCCGGTGAGTAGTGATTGGTGTAAAAACATCCGTCGCAAACGGCCCCGGTGGTCTTGATCCAATCGCCGTCCCAGCCGTCTCCGCCGAAGAAGGGAACTTTCAAATTCAGATTGTTCCTGGCTTGGGGAAGGATCAGCTCGATGCTTGAGTAATATCCCGGCAGATAAACCGCATCGGGATTGGCGGCCTGGATGCGCGTTAGCTGGGCCGTGAAATCTTTGTCGGCACTGTTGTACGATTCCTCCGCCACGATCTGCCCATTCTGCTCGAATCGCTGCTTGAAGAATTCCGAGAGTTTCTTGCTGTAATCCGAATCGGCACACGTCAGCACCGCGATCTTTTTCCATCCCTTGCGAATGGCAAAGTCCGCCCCGACCGAGCCCTGAAAATCATCAGTAAAACAGACTCGAAATACGTATTTCCGATCCTTCGTCACATCCGGATTGGTGCTGGATGGCGTGATCATCGGCACATGCGATTGTTCGCACACCGCGCCGCCGGCCATGCTGCGGGTGCTGGCGACTTCACCCAGAACAGCCAGCACGTTGTCGCTATCGATCAGTTTCTTGACGACGGTGACGGCGGTGTCCTGATCGCTTTGATCGTCCTCGGAAATCAGCTTGACCTGCTTGCCGAGCTCCCCGCCGTCGGTGTTGATTTCCTTGAGCGCCAGACGAATCCCCTTGTCAGTGCTTTGGCCGAAGACGGCTTCGGAGCCGGTCATTGAGCCGTATTCGCCGATGAGGATTTCACTATCGCTGGATTGGGAAGGCTGTTGCTTGCATCCTGAAATGGTCCACGTCAACGCGCCCAGCAATGCCAGAAGAACGATCCATCGCATGAGAGAATCTCCTGTGGGCATGTTAATCGGATCGGCGGCGATGACAAACTGTTCCACATGACAAACCGGATTGCCGCTGCTACATTTCCGCCATGTCCAGTTCAACCGAATGGTCCGCTCGCGGGAAAGTCACGGCGGTGAGCAATGGAAAAGTTCACTTCGCACCGTCCAACACCAATTACGATTTGCATTTGGAATGCTCGCCCCCCTACGCGGGACCGATCGGCGAGTTGATTACCGCGACGGTGCGCGCCAAAGCGAAGAAGGTGTACACGGTTCCCAGCGGCGGGGGATTTATCTCGCCGATCTTCGGTCCCCCGCGCACGATTCAGGGGCGCGCGCTGCACGTTCAGGATGGATTGGTCGTGATTCGGGCGGGTTGCCCGATTGTTGTAGAGCTGCCGAAGGACGAATCGGGTGTGGATTTGGAGGAAGGCCCGATATCCGTGGGAAGCATCGTAAATGCCGTGGCATTGCCAGGCGTGCGCTTCGAGTTAGGGAATGTTAAGATAGTCAAGTGATGCCGACTATTCTGGCGGGCCGAAATCGGGGAAAAATTTACCCATCTTACCAAAACTTGCCGCTCTCATGGGGGATGAATGGCCGAGGCATCATTTTATGGCCCTGCTGGGGGTTTGGGCGAGCTTTTTTCCTATTGAACGAAAGCTACTTGATACCGGATACTACCGGACGCACTAACCGGCCCGAATTGGCCAGCTTGTACCCAGTGGCCCGCGAGAGCCTTGTCCGACGGCAGCCTGGTACAGGCACGGATGCCGAGGGGTAAGGAGGAACGATCCGGTGAGTGGGAGATCATCCGCGCGGGATGGAAGGCGACCCTCGACGCGGACGACAGTAATTCCGAAGGCCCCGGTTTCCATTGTGGGTGAAGCCGGGGCCTTTTTGTTTTCTGGATTTTCAAAGCAGAAATATTTGCGTTTCCCATTCGGCATGGCCACTTTAGAGGGCATGGAGCCGAACTCTCGTCGCGCGCCGACCTATTTCTGGCTTCCATACGCGGTTTCCTTTTTCTGCTGTGCGTGCGTTGTTACACTCTGGATTGATGCATACGACTACCGCGGCTGGCAAGTCATTACGCTCTCCAAAGCAAATTACGATTTCTATTCGTACGAAGATGGGCTGGGATTTGCCCGCGCCTCAGGTTGGCCCGATCGTCCTGATATCCGATACCTTGAAACCGGGCCACGATATCCCATTACCCCCTCGAACCTGTCACGAAATCTCGGAACCAATCGCGGGATTTTCGGTTTCGGATTTGTTTCCGGCACCTCTTGCGCGTTAGTTGATTCAAGCGGGATCGTATTACAGCAATACTCTCCTTTTTCCTTTAGTGTGTCCGCCCCCATCCCCTACTGGGGATTCTTCATTCCTTACTGGTTCGCGTTTGCGGTCTCCACATTACCAGCCATTTGGAGTCTGTATGCGACGTTTTCCGGCAGGTATCGAACCGCGAATAAAATTGTCAATGCGGTTTGCGCTCACTGTGGCTATGACCTGCGGGCAAGCGATGAGCGTTGTCCCGAATGCGGTTATGGGTTGCCAAGCGCTCAAGAAATCGCGGACGCTAAACGGTTCCAGCAGCAAGTTAATTCGCTGCCAAAGCATGTTCTAGCCCCAGGACTCATGATCCTGATCCTCGCCGGATACATCGTTGTCGCGATGATTTTGGTCGCATGTCTCCAGTTTCCGCCGACTTTAGATCTTTCCCCTTGGGATTTGGTCGGCGTGCTGATCATTATGGCTGGGGCTTATCATATTGCCGCATTTAGACGGTGGCCGGGAGTATTTCTCCGATATGGTCTGATCGCCGGGCTCTCCGCATTGATTTTGCCCACGTTCATCGCCACGCAGGATCTCACCCGCCATCCCCATCACGGCAGTATCTATCAAATCGTAAGTTGGTCGGCATACATTTTCTTCATCGCCTACGCTGCCAGATTCACCGCCGCCCTTCGCTGGCGCCGTATTGACCGAAATGCCTCGCCAACTGCCTCTGTGATTTCTGGAATCTAACAGCGAGCATCATTTTATTCCGCCGAATGCCGCGAATGGGCCGTTTTTATGGAGGATTTCAACTTGCGCGAATCCAACACGCCGGAGTAGATCGAGCTGATACGTCAGCGGCCGGGGCGTATCCTCCCGTTCGACATACGCAAAAACCTGGTCACGATATTTTTCGTCCTTGAGGTTAGTCAGATACTCGCCATATCGCCGCCACATCAGGGATTGAACGGCCGGCGTGGAATGCTCGACGAGATCGGAAATCCACAGCGATCCGCCGGGCCGAAGGGCGCGATGGAATTTGGCGAACACGGATTCCCATTCGGTGTCGGTCCGTAAATGATGCAGCACCGCGGCGGCCAGAATGATGTCGAAACTATTTTCGGCCAGCGGCAACTCACGCACATCTCCGCGCATCGGCGTGACGGCGCGCGCCCCGGCATCGGTCACACGCTGGGATGCGCGACGGAGCATCGGGTCGCTCAGGTCTATGAGCGTCGCGCTCAATCCTGGCAATTTGCCCAAGAGCTTGATCGTGTAATTCCCCGCTCCACAGCCAACATCGAGCACATCTTGGGCGCCCGGCGTCACCGCTGCGGCGGCGGAGGTAATCAGGTCCATCACCAATGGCGCGTCGATCGTCGCCGCCTGGCCGGTGTCGAGATTGGAGAAACGTTCGACATCGGCGTCGAATCGGGCGCGGATTTCGTCGACGGTGGATTTTTGCATGGAAAGACCTCGGTCCAAAGCCCACGGATTGCTATCCGTGGGCTTTTGCATTTTCAGACCGCTGAGTGCTGAGTTATTTGCCGTTCACGATTGTTCAGACTCCGCAAACGGTTAATCGCCGCCAGATATGCCAGGGCACTCGCCTCCAGCACGTCGGTGCTCAACCCGCGACCGCGGAGTTTGCGGCCGTTGTGCTCGATCTCCACGTGCGCTTCGCCCAGCGCATCTTTGCCGCGAGTGACGGAGCGAATGCGATAATCCGTGAGAGACAATTTCACACCCGTCAATCGACCAATGGCGGAATAAATCGCATCCACCGGCCCGTCGCCGATGCTGGCATCCTGCACGGTCTCGCCGTTGCTGTCGCGCAGGGTCACCGTCGCGGTGGGCACGGTGTTTCGCCCGGCCGTTACCTGCAATCCGATCAGTTCCCACAATCCCGTGCTCAATTCTAACTGGTCATCCACCAACGCTTCGATGTCCTCGTCGAAGACTTCCTTTTTCTTGTCGGCCAATGTTTTGAATTTCACGAAGGCCGCTTCGAGTTGTTCATCGTTTAACTGATATCCCAGAAACACCGCCCGCTCGCGGAACGCATGTCGGCCGGAATGTTTGCCCAAGACCAGCGATGTTTTGGGAATGCCGACATCGGCCGGGTTCATGATCTCGTAAGTCTCCCGGTATTTCAGCACGCCATCCTGATGAATGCCGGCTTCATGGGCGAAAGCGTTCTCGCCAACGATCGCCTTGTTGCGCTGGATCAACAGGCCGGTCAATCCGCTGACCATTCGGCTCGCGGAATAAATTTTGGTCGTGTCGATGCGGGTTTGCAGTTGGTAATGATCCTGCCGGGTGCGCAGGGCCATGACGATTTCTTCCAGTGATGCATTTCCCGCGCGCTCGCCGATGCCGTTGATCGTGCATTCCACCTGCCGAGCGCCGGATTCAATGGCCGAGAGCGAGTTCGCCACCGCCAATCCCAGATCATCGTGGCAATGGCTGGAGAGAATGATGTTCTTCTGCTTCAGGATCGGGAGCTTTTTCAGCAGATGCGA
>Ga0302326_10028284_pt1 | contig 11285 bp, 10 predicted proteins | sample Palsa_T0_3_FD_202264 | JGI IMG/M metagenome (GOLD analysis project Ga0302326, IMG submission 202264) | Peat permafrost microbial communities from Stordalen Mire near Abisko, Sweden - Palsa_T0_3 | ecosystem: Environmental > Terrestrial > Soil > Palsa > Peat permafrost | place: Sweden: Abisko...
CCAGCCGGTCGAGGGCGACGCGGTCACGCTGATCGAGGACCGGTCGTTCGGGACCGTCCGCACCGAGGCCCGGTGCGCGCGGTGCGACTCCCACCTCGGGCACGTCTTCACCGGCGAGGGGTTCGGGACGCCGACCGACGAGCGCTGGTGCATTAACTCGGTCTCGCTGAGCCTCGAGCCCAAGGAAGCGGCCGCGGAGTAGCTAGTCGCCGCCGGTCTCGTAGCGGCGGTTGCGCTTGGTCTGGGCGCGGCGGCGCTTGCCCTCGAGGCGGCGCTCGCGGGAACCCCGCGTCGGCTTGGTCGGGACGCGGGGCGGCGGGGGCGGGGCGATCGCCTCGCGCAGCAGCGCCGCCAGCCGGGCCCGGGCCGCCTCGCGGTTCATCAGCTGGCTCCGCTCGCCCTCGGCGGCGACGGTGATGACGCCGTCCGCGAGCCGGGCCTTGAGGCGGGCGAGGGCGCGATCGCGCTCCCGCTCGGGCAGGCCGGGCGAGCGCAGGATGTCGAACGAGAGCTCGACCCGGCTGTCGGTGGTGTTGACCGACTGGCCGCCGGGTCCGGATGAGCGGGAGAACCGCTCGCGCAGTTCGCCGGCCGGGATCACCAGCCAGCTGTTCACCCGTAGATCGTCGGCCATGCCCTTAAGGATGGCCGGCCGCGCGGGCTAGATTGCGCAATCTGGTGCTTTCTGTCGGAAACAGCCGGGACTGAGCAGCGAGAATCGCTCGTCGTCGATCCCGAATTGTGATCTGGGCGCGCAACCGGCTGTGGTCGCGCTGCCGTCCAAGGGGCATGCGGAACCGAATTTCCCGGCACGCTCCCCGCCCGGCGGGACTTGCCCTCATCACCATCGCCGCGCTCGCCGCGCTGGCCGGCTGCTCAAGCGGCTCAAGCAGCAGCGGCGCGGTATCGGCCCCGGCCGCCGCCGTCCCTACCGCCAGCGCCGCCGCCAGCGCCGCGGGCCCCGCCGGCCCCGCCGCAGCCGGCGTTCCGGCCGGCGGCGCCGGTTCCAGCGGCGTGGCCGGCGATCAGGCCGGCGCGGCGCAGGACTCCTCCGCTCGCTACCTCCCCGACGACCAGCAGCTCATCTACACCGCCGAGCTCACGGTGCGGGCGAGGAACGTCGGGGCGGCGCTGTCGACCGCGACGTCGATCGTGACCGCGGCCGGCGGCTATGTCTCGACCGAGAACAGCAGCGGCGCGGGGGCCGGCCAGCCCGCCTCGAGCGCGACCGCGACCGTGACGCTGAAGATCCCGGCCGCCGTCTACCCGGCCACGCTGGCCAAGCTGACCGGAACCGGGCTCGGCACCCAGCTCTCGCTGCAGCAGCAGGCGCAGGACGTGACCCAGCAGGTCGCCGATGTGGGCAGCCTGGTCGCGTCGGACCAGGCGGCCATCACCCAGCTGCGCGCGCTGCTCAAGGACGCCGGAAGCGTCAGCGCCCTGCTCAGCGTCCAGGACCAGATCAACGCGGAGACGTCCGACCTCGAGGCGATGCTCGCGCAGCAGCAGGCGCTCGACCACGAGACCGCCTACGCGACCGTGACGCTCACCCTGGTCGGGCCGAAGGCCGTGGTCAAGGCGAGGGCCAAGCAGAAGCCGGCCCCGCCGCCCGGGCTCGCGAGCGGCCTGACCGGCGGCTGGCGGGCGTTCCGGCTGACCATCGACTGGCTGCTGGCGTTCATCGGCGCGGTCGCGCCGTTCGCCGCCGTCGTCGCCGTGATCGGCGGGGCCGTGTGGTGGGCGCGCCGCCGGGTCGCGGACCGAGGGCGGACCCCGGCCGGCGGCTAGGAGGCGTAGGGCTTGAGCATGCGGAGCAGGTTTTTCCGGTAGATGAGGACGACGTAGTCGCCCACCCGGTGGGTCGCGGCCGGTTTGCCGAAGAACCGCTCATAGGCGCCGACCGGGTACTCCCAGTGCGCCTGGGCGACCACGAACGTGGCGTCGTGCCGCGACGGGTCGTACCAGAACTTGCTGGCCTCATAGCCGGGAAGGCGGAGACCGCCGCCCTTCGTGAAGTCGATGTCATGGATCATGACCTTGTCGTGCGACTGCACGGTGGCGGAGTCGGCGTCCCAGTACCCGGCCAGTCCGTACGTGAGGTGGTGCGCCTCCAGCCAGGCGGTCAGCCGGGTCGTGGCCGGAACGTCGAGCGGCTGGCGGGCGGCGGAGGCCAACGGCAGCACCGCGACGACCGCGGTTACGACAACCGCCGCGACCGCGACCGGCGCGCGGGTGATCCGAGCGGGCACGAGTGCGCGCGCCGCGAGCACCGCACCCGACGGCAGCACCACCGCGAGCTCATGGGCGTTACCCGGTTTCGCCAGCACGGAGATCGTGTAAAGGCCGACGATGCAGGCGACCCCGACCGACAGCAGCTGGTCGGCCCGGCTCGCCCCGCGCCATTTCCACGCCACCCAGGCCAGGCCGTAGATCGCGGCGAGCAGGCAGGCAAGCCCGAGTGCCTCGCCCAGACGGCCATGCAGGGTGGTCTTGGCGTCGATCGCGCCGAACAGGATGCGCAGGTTGCGCCAGGTGACCAGGGCTTGATGCGGCCACCGGCCGACGGGCGCGATCTGCGCCTTCGGCGACACCACCCCGAACCCGCCGAGGGCCGTGACGACCGCCCGCACCAGCATTTCGAGCGGGAAGGACGCGACCGCCGCGGCGGCAAACGCGGCGTCAGGCGAGCGCAGCCTGCGCGCCGCCAGCGCGCGGACACCGCAGACGAGCGCGATCGCCGGCACCGCGACGTAGGTCACGGTGGAGTCGCTGAACTCGCCCGCGCACAAGAGCAGGCACAGCAGCGGCGCGGCGAAGCGGCGCTCGGTCAGCCGGTCAATCAGCAGGAACGACATGAGGATGAAGGCCGAGGTGCCCATGTGGTCGGGTTCCTCGAGGCCGTACCGCATGGACTGCAGGGTGAGCACGGGCGCCGCGAGCACCACCACGACCACCGCGCAGCGGACCGCCCGGGCCGAGCCTTGGCTGCCGGTCACCGCCACGACCGCCGCCACGACGGTGACGATCAAGTAGGTGAGCGCGGAGCCCGCGTGCGCGGCGAGATTCCCCACCCCGAATACCGCCTCGGTGAGCGCGTTCACCGGCAGCTCGAGGAAGTAGAAGTTCGCGTCGCCGATCAGCCAGCCATGCAGCAGCAGGTGACCGTGGAGTAGGTCCCAGGCCTGCAGCGATTGGTTCGCGCCATCGGAATCCACGAACGAGCTGCGCGAAATCCGCAGGTACAGGGCGCCGAGCGCGACGCTGCCGCCGACCCAGGCGGCCGCTGCGAGCCAGCGCTGCGCGGCCGGGCGGGTGACCCGGCCTTCCTGGTCGACCGGCTGACTGGGGAGAGTCGGTGGTGCCTGCGTATCAGCCATGCCAGGACCACCTTGCTCTTCGCCCGGGCAGAGGTTACTCTTCGCCCGCGCTGAGATTGACCCGTACGAAGGCGTAACCTACCAAATTGCGCGTTTCTTCGTGCCAGGTTCTGCGCGGGCGCGTCGGCTCCGACCGGAGCGGATGTTAGGCAAGGCCGGCGACGAGCTCCGCGACGGGCTTGCGGCGGCCGGTGTAGAACGGGATCTCGACCCGGGTGTGCCGCCGGGCGTCGGCGCCGCGCAGGTGACGCATCAGGTCGACGATCCGGTACAGCTCGTCGGCCTCGAACGCCAGCATCCACTCGTAGTCGCCCAGCGCGAAGCTGGACACCGTGTTGGCCCGCACGTCCGGGTACTCCCTGGCCATCATGCCGTGCTCGGCCAGCATCCGGCGTCGCTCCGACTCCTCGATCAGGTACCACTCGTAGTCCCTGACGAAGGGGTAGACGCAGACGTAGTTCTTCGGCTCCTCCCCGGCCAGGAAGGCGGGGATGTGGCTCTTGTTGAACTCGGCCGGCCGGTGCAGCGCCATCGCGCTCCACACCGGCTCGGACGCCCGCCCGAGCTTGGTGCGCCGGAAGTTGACGTACATCTCCTGCAGCTCGTCGCTGGTCGGCGCCACCCACCAGAGCATGTAGTCGGCGTCGGCGCGCATCCCCTGCAGGTCGTAGCAGCCGCGGGTGACGATGCCCTTGCCGTTGGCCTGCTCGAGCAGGTCGGTCAGCTCGGTCGCGGCGTCGCCGCGGGCGGCGTCGAGCGCGTCGCGGTCGGTCACCGTGAACACGGCCCACATGGTGTACCTGATCAGCTCGTTGAGCTCTCGCGCCTTGAGCCGCTGCTTCTCGTCTGCCGTGTCAGTCATAATTCAAAAGCTTAGTGAGGTCGAACGGCCGGTTGCTCCGCCCCGTCCGGTGATGTGAGTCTCAGGTGGTTGAGGACCTGGTCGGCGGCTCGGCGGGCGGTGGCGACGCAGGCCGGGATGCCCACCCCGTCGTAGGCGGCGCCCGCCACCGCGAGCCCGGGCTGCTCGCCGACGGCCCGCCTGATGCGGGCGACCCGGTCCAGATGGCCGACGTTGTACTGCGGCAGGCCGCCGCCCCAGCGGGTGACCCGGTGCGCGACCGGTTGCGCCGTTATCCCGATCGACTCGGCCAGTTCGGCGGCGGCGAGGGCGGCGAGGTCGTCGTCGTCGCGCTGCAGGACGGCGACGTCACCGCTGCGGCCGACCGAGCAGCGGACGATGTGGACCGGGTTCTTGGGATCCGCCGCCTGCGCCAGGTGCGGCCATTTGACGGTGGAGAAGGTGGCGGCCTTGACCGCGCGGCCGTCCACCGCGGGCACCAGGTAGCCGCTGCGCCGCTGCTGCGGGAAGTCCCCGGCCCGGAAGGCGAGCGTGATGATGGCCATGGACGCGTACGGGATCCGCTCGAGCTCGGCCGCCGCCTCGCCCGCGGGCCGCTTCAGCAGCCGGGCGGCCGGCGCGGCGGGGGTGGCGAGGATCACCGCGTCGGCGTCCAGGTACTCCGGGTCGGCGGCCGACCCGATCGTCAGCCGCCAGCCGGTCGCGGTGCGCGCCAGCTCGCGGACCATCGCGTTCACGCGGACGTCGGCCCCGGAGGCCTTGGCCACGGCCTCCGGCAGCGCGCCGAGCCCGGTGGTGAGGGTAACGAAGACCGGGGCGGGCTTCTTGCTGTTATCTGCGGAGGGGGTGGCGGTGGCCGACGTCGGGGCGGGCGCCGGGGCGGGCGGCAGCAGCGCGGCGGCGGCCTCGGTCAGCCTCGGGTGGGAGCGGGTGGCGGCGGCCAGCGGCGCCAGCGTGGCCTGGAACGAGAGGTCCTCGGAGCGGCCGGCGTAGACGCCGCCGAGCAGCGGGTCGACCAGCCGGTCGACGACCTCGACCCCGAGCCGGGCGCCGATGTACGCGGTGACCGACGTGTCCGCTCCCTCGGATGGCGGGGCCGACTCGGCCCGGGCCCGGGCGACGCCCTCGCCCGACACGACCTCGCTGGCGGCGAGCTCGTCGATGTCGGCCGGGACGCCCATGAACTGCCTGCGGGGCAGCGGGCGGAGCACGCCCCGGGTGTAGATCGCGGACGAGGTGAGGCCGGCCGGCACCAGGTCGGCGGCGAGGCCCGTCGCCTCGATCAGCGCGATGCCCTCCGGCCGACGGGCGAGCAGCGCCTCGGCGCCCTCGTCGATGGAGACCCCGGCGACGTCCGAGGCCGTCAGCTTCCCGCCCAGCCGCGGTGATCCCTCCAGGACGGTGACCCGAACCGGCTCGTCCCTCAGGTGAAAAGCGGCCGCCAGCCCGGCGATCCCGCCGCCGACGACCACAACGTGCGGGGTGGTACCTGTCGTCATGCCCCCAAGCCTGCCACAGCCGGCCGTGCGGAACGGCCGGTCAGAGCAGCGCCTTGGCGTCGAGCAGGGAATGGACGACGGGGAAGTCCCAGCCGTCGCCGATGGCCGCGCCGCTGATGGCGTTGATGACGTTGACGGCGTCGACGCCGTCGCGGACGATCTGGATGGGTCGGACGCCGACCGCCTCGGCGCCCATGCAGTACGTCGGCTGGTCGTCGATGAAGACCGCGTCGGCGGCGGCGACGCCGAGGTCGGCCAGCGCGGTGACGTAGATCTCGGGCGAGGGCTTGGCCGAGCCGACCTCGCACGACAGCACCACCGCGTCGACCAGCGGTATGACCCCGAGGTGCTCGAGCAGCCCGCGGGTGGTGTCCCCGCAGTTGCTGACCAGGGCGATGAGGATCCCCTCGGAGCGCAGCCACTCGAAGAACGGGACCGTGTCGTCGAACAGCCGGGTGTGGGCGCGGGAGAACTCCGCGTCGCGCCGCACGAGGTCGTCGACCTGGCCGTCGGCCGGCTCGATCCCGAGGTCGCGCAGCACCTGGTCGTACGCGGCGGCGGTGCTCAGCTTGCCCCGGTCCCGGTCGAGCCTGGTCTTCTCGAGCTCCGTCAGCCAGTCCTCGACGCTGACGCCGAGCGACTCGGCCAGCGTGGTGACCCGCTCCACGAAGACGGACCGGAGGATGGTGTCGTACACGTCGACCAGGCAGGCCCGGGCGACGGCGGTCACGGCTGCCTCAGCCGGGCGCGCAGCTGCGCGGTCTCGTCGGCGGTGAAGCCGTTGTCGGCCAGCCACTGCGCAACGCCGCCGTGGCGGACGTCGAGCTGCTGCAGGAACGCCCGCATGGTCTCCGCGCGCGCCTCGTGCGCCCGGACCGGCCTGGTGCCCACGCTGCCGCCGTACATCTTGGAGCGGCTCAGCCGATCGATGATCTCCTCGATCCGCTCATTGGTGGCGACGTAGTCGGCCACGATGACCTCGGGTTCCACCCCGGCGATGGTGAGCGCGAGCGCGACCACCACGCCGGTCCGGTCCTTGCCGGCCGCGCAGTGCACGATGGCCGCCCCGGGGGCGGTGATGATCGAGCGCAGCGCGCCCACCACCTCCTCGGGCCGGTTCTCCAGGTAGCCGAGGTAGTGGCCGGTCATCAGGTCGTCGGGGTACCGCTCCGCATCCTCCTGCTGGGCGGTGAGGAGCAGCGCGGCCGCGACCGTGTCGGAGGCGTCGAGGAACTCCTTGAGCACCGGGTGGTGCGCGTGCTGAACGCCGTCGACCACGTCGAGCGGGGCCGGCCCCTCGATCATCAGCTCCCGGGTCGAGCGCAGGTCCACCACCGTCGTCACGCCGATCTCGTCGACCAGCAGCACGATGTCGTCCTCGGTCAGGTCCTGGAGGTTCTCCGAGCGGAGCAGCCTGCGGTAAACGGTCTCGCCGCCGTCGGCGGTGGGCGTCCCGCCCACGTCGCGGACGTTGACTGCACCCTCTAGATCGATCCACGCCATGTCCTTATTGTCCCATTCGCAGTCTCGTGTCACGCGCCGGGTCGGGGAAACCCCCGATGAATTGTCTCTTACTGCTCGCCCAGGTAGGCGAGGACGGCGAGGACACGGCGGTTGTCGTCGTCGGACGGCTGCAGGTCGAGCTTGGTGAAGATCGCGGCGGTGTGCTTGGCGATGGCGCGCTCGGTGACGACCAGCCGCTGGGCGATGGCCGCGTTGGAGCGGCCCTCGGCCATCTGCTCGAGGACCTCGCGCTCGCGAGGGCTCAGCCGGGCGACCGGGCTCTGGGCGCCGGCGTTGCGGGCCAGCAGCCGGGCGATGACCTCCGGGTCCATCACCGTGCCGCCGTCGGCGACCCGCTTGACCGCGTCGGTGAACTGCCCGCCGTCAAGCACCCGGTCCTTGAGCAGGTAGCCGACGGCGCCGACGCCGTCGGCGAGCAGTTCGCGGGCGTAGAGCTGCTCGACGTACTGGGAGAGCACAAGCACCGGCAGCCCCGGCAGCTCGCGGCGGGCCTGCAGCGCCGCCCGCAGTCCCTCGTCGGTGAACGTCGGCGGCAGCCTGACGTCGACCAGCGCGACGTCCGGACGGCTCGCGCGCAGTTCGGTCAGCAGGTCATCGCCGTTGTCGACCGCGGCCGCGACCTCGAACCCGTACGCCTCAAGCAGCCGGATCAGCCCGTCGCGGAGCAGAAACTGATCCTCGGCGATGACGACGCGCACGGGTCAGCCGCGTCCGCTAGTCGGGACGGATATATGGGCGAGGGCGGGGGGGCGCACTGGGACGGGGAGCGACGCTGGGACGGACCGGAGCGACGACCGGTTCCCGGTTACGACAGTTCGCACGGGATCTCCATGGTGATCAAGGTCGGGCCGCCCGGCGGGCTGGCGATGGCGAGCACGCCGTCGAAGGCGCCGACCCGGCGCTCGACGCCGCGCAGGCCGGTGCCCCGCCCGGGATCGGCGCCGCCGGCGCCGTCGTCGCGGACGCTGATCCGCAGCGCCCCGAGCGAATGCCGCAGGTCGATCTCGGTCGACTGGGCGCTGGCGTGCTTGGCCACGTTGGCGAGCAGCTCGCTGACCGCGAAGTAGGCGGCCGACTCGACCGGCGCGGGCGCCCGGCCGTCGAGCGAACCGGTCACCCGGGCGCGGGCGGGGCTGTCGAGGGCGAGCGCGCGGACCGCCTCGGCCAGGCCCCGGTCTGCCAGCACCGGCGGGTGCACGCCGCGGACCAGGTCGCGCAGTTCCGCGAGGGCCTTGGCGGACGCGTCGCGGGCCTCGATCAGCAGCGAGCGGGCGGCCACCGGGTCGGTGTCGATCAGCCGCCCGGCCGCGTCCAGCGTCAGGCCCATCGCGACCAGCCGGGCCTGGGCGCCGTCGTGCAGGTCGCGCTCGATCCGACGCAACTCGGCTGCGCCGGTGTCGAGCGACTCCTGCCGGGTCTGGGCCAGGTAGTCCACCCGCTGCTCGAGCTTTGAGTGCTCCGAGGGCGAGAGCACCAGTCGGGCGAGGCCGCCGTAGGCGCGCAGCAGCCAGGGCGCCGCCCCCGCCCCCGCCGCCAGCAGCAGCGCTCCGCCGACACGCTCAGGCCCGCTCAGGTCGGCCTCCCCCACCGGGTGCAGGCTGACGTTGAGGGCCACCAACGCGCCGAACACCACGAGCGCGATCGGTAGCAGCAGCATGACCGTGCCGACGACGGCGTTCACCGCCACCCAGAACAGGTCCTTCCAGGTCCCCGGGTCGCCCAGCAGCCACTCCATCCGCCGCCGGTACCTCAGCCGCGCGCTGCCCGGCCGCCCGCCGGTCTCCCGTGCCAGCGGTGACGGCCGGTACGCGGCGGCGATCGTCACCCCGCACCACCGGGCCGCCAGGAGCCTGGTCTGGTTCGCGACCAAGCGCACGCCCAACAGCGCCCGGGGCAGGACGAGGAGGCAGCAGGCGAGCGCGATGAGCACGGCCGGCAGGACCTGGCCGGGCTGGCCTGGGTCGTCGCTCAGCGCGTACTGCTGATGCGATACGTCAGCGAGGAGATGGCTCACACCCCACGCGCCGAGCAGCACCGGCGCGACCGCGACCACCAGCAGCACCGTCCCGGCGAGCGACAGCCCGAGGAGGCCGAGCGCGCGAACGGGTGCGAGCACGACCGCGAGCAGCCGGCCGGGAACGTCCGGCCGACGGCCTGGCCGGGCTGGGCTGGCGGCTGGAAGCACCGGTCCGTTCATCGGCAATCCTCGTCTTTCCTGGCAGCGCGACCGTTGACAGCTCCAGTCTCATCGCCAGCGGGCTGGCCTCGCAGTGACGCCTGACACCCAAATCCGGGTGTACCTAGGTCCACCCGCGAGATGCCGTTCAGCCGTATATCGGGGGTGACCCTCCGCTTCTTAGCGTAACCAATCATGAACGTCATCGAATCGGCCGCGCTCGGCAAGCGGTACCGCCGCACCTGGGCCCTGCGCGACTGCACGCTCGACATCCCCGGCGGCCATATCGTCGCCCTCGTCGGCCCGAACGGGGCCGGCAAGACCACCCTGCTCACCATGGCGGTCGGCCTGACCAGGCCCACCGAGGGCGGCGTGACCGTGCTCGGCGGCGTTCCGGCGGGCTCGCCAGAAGCGCTCGAGGGGATCGCCTTCGTCGCCCAGGACGCGCCGCTCTACCGGAACCTGCCGGTCGCCGACATGCTGCGGGTAGCCCGCCGCCTGAACCGCTGCTGGGACCAGCGCCGCGCCGACGACCGGCTGGAACGCCTCGGCATCCCGCCCCGGCAGAAGGTCGGCGAGCTCTCCGGCGGGCAGAAGGCGCAGCTGGCGCTCACGATCGCGCTGGCCCGCCGGCCGGGGCTGCTGGTGCTCGACGAGCCCCTGGCCGCGCTCGACCCGGTGGCGCGGGACGACTTTATGGCGTCGGTCGTCGAGGCGGCCCGCGAGGACGACCTCTCGGTCGTGCTCTCCTCGCACGTGCTGGCGGAGCTTGAGCGGGTCGCCACCTACCTGATCGTGCTGGCCCGGGGCCAGGTGCAGGTGGCCGGCTCGGTCAAGGACCTGCTCGCGTCCCACGGGGCCGGGCTCGAGGAGATCGCCCTCCGGCACCTGCGGGCGGGCGCCGGATCGACATCGGAAACGGAGACGCGGCGATGAGCGCAGGAATTACCACCGTCCAGAAGACGACCGCCGCCCGGCGTCCGGTGCCGTGGACGAGCGTCGGCTGGGTGACGCTGCGGCAGCGGCGCGGCGCCATCATCGGCGTTTCCGTGCTGCTCGGGCTCATCGGGGTCTATCTGCTGGTGATGGCGATCATCCAGAACCACGCGTACGCCGCGGTGACCGCCTGCCACCCGGCCGCCGCGGTCAAGTGCCAGCAGCTCGCCCAGAACTTCTCCTCGACCTACTGGGGCGGCCACGACTCGGCGCTGCAGAGCGGCGGCGCGCAGACCGTCTCCAGCCTGATGTTCGTGGTGCCAGTGCTGCTCGGCGCGTTCGTCGGCGCCCCGCTGATCTCCCGCGAGCTGGAGACCGGCACGTTCCGGTTCGCCTGGACCCAGGGCGCCGGCCGGACCCGCTGGGCGGTCTCGACCCTGGTGCTGCCCGCCCTGCTGCTGACCGCGGTGACCGGGGCGTTCACGGCGCTGTTCTGGTGGTACTTCCGGCCGTTCCTGGCCGACGGGCAGGTCAGCGAGTTCCTGCCGCTCGCCTTCGGGCTGCTCGGGGTCGTCTTCGCGGCCTGGACGCTGTTCGCGTACGCGCTGGCGGCGTTCGCCGGGACCCTGCTGCGCCGGACGATCCCGGCGATGGCGGTCACGCTCATCGTCTACATCGTCCTCGCGATCGCGACCGCGACCGTGATCAGGCCGCACTACGCGGCCCCGGTCACCGAATCAGGCTGGAACCAGGGCGGCGGGGCCGGCTGGGTCATCAGCAGCTGGGTCAAGGCACCCAACGGACAGCACCTCAGCCCGGCCGCCGTCAACGGTATCCGGGTCCCGGCCAGCGTGCAGAACTCGCAGAGCCCGGACGCGTTCACCAACTGGCTCACTAGTCACGGCTACACG
>Ga0302326_10028285_pt1 | contig 11285 bp, 7 predicted proteins | sample Palsa_T0_3_FD_202264 | JGI IMG/M metagenome (GOLD analysis project Ga0302326, IMG submission 202264) | Peat permafrost microbial communities from Stordalen Mire near Abisko, Sweden - Palsa_T0_3 | ecosystem: Environmental > Terrestrial > Soil > Palsa > Peat permafrost | place: Sweden: Abisko...
CTCTGGGCGTCCCAGTAGTTTCGAATTTCCGGCCAGCGGATATGCTGGCGGGCGGCCAGGGCGCGCCCCTTGTTCCGCTCCTCGACTACGCGCTTTTCGCACATCCCACGCGCAGCCGTGTTCTGCAAAACATCGGCGGCATTGCCAACCTCACAGCAATTCCCGCCGGAGCCGGTGCGGACGCGGTGATTGCGTTCGACACCGGCCCCGGCAACATGGTCATCGACGCGCTGGTGCAGGAGCTTTTCGCCAAGCCATTCGATCGCAATGGAGCCATAGCGGCTGGGGGCAAAGTGCTGACGCCCGCGCTGAATGCGGCATTGCGCAATCCCTACTTTCATCTCAAGCCGCCACGCACCACTGGCCGCGAGCAGTTTGGGCGCGAGTACGCGACCAGGTTTCTCGCGGCGTGTCGGCGGTCCAGCAAGCGACCTCAAGACGCCATTGCCACCACGACAGCACTGACAGCCGAAACCATTGCCATGAGTTACGCGAGTTTTGTGAAGAGTAAAATGCGCGGCGGCGTGGACTACATTGTCTCCGGCGGCGGCGCGCGAAACTCAACCCTGATGGCGATGCTGGCGCAGCGGCTCGAGCCGATGGGCTGCGAGTTGGCGGCGAGCGAAGACTTCGGCCTGCCTGCGGAAGCCAAGGAGGCTGCGGCCTTTGCGCTGCTCGCGTGGCAAACGTGGCATCGACTTCCGGGAAATGTGCCTGCAGCAACGGGCGCGAAGCGCGGAGCGATCCTGGGCCAGGTGACCTATGTCTAAACCGCGCGCGCTGTTTGCGCTGTGCGCCCTGTTCGTTCTCATCGGTTGCCGTTCCGCGCCTCGCGATCCTCACACGGTCGTCTTTCTCATCGAGAGCAGTCCCGCCAATCTCGATCCGCGCATCGGCACCGACGTGCAGTCGCAGCGCATCGACGCACTGCTCTTCGACGGCCTTGTCGCCCGCGACGCAAGCTTCCAATTCAGTCCGGCGCTGGCCGAGCGCTGGGAGCAGCCCAACCCGCTCACGCTCGTGTTTCATCTCCGCGTCGGCGTTCGCTTTCACGATGGCCGCCCGCTCACCGCGCGCGACGTGATCTGGACCATTGAATCCATGCGCAACGCCGCGCGGCCCGGCGGCGTCATCACTCCTAAGGCCGCGTCCTACGCATCCATTGACACCATGGAAGCTCCTGACGACCGCACCGTCGTCATGCATCTGAAGCACCCCGACAATTTTCTTTTCACCAACCTTTCCACTGGCGCAATCGGCATTGTTCCCGAGGGCAGCGGGCGCGATTTCTGGCAGCATCCGGTAGGCACGGGCCCGTTCCGATTCGTCAGCCAGCAGATCGATCAGGATGTAATCTTGGAGCGCAATCCCCAAAGCTGGGCGGTTTCACCAAAAATCGAGCGCGTCCGCTTCGCAGTGGTTCCGGATTCGATTACCGAATCGTTGGAACTGGAAAAAGGCTCGGGCGACATCGCCATCAATTCCCTTCCCATGGATTCATTGCCTGTGCTCGCTGCGCGATCCAATCTACGCATTGAATCGACGGGTGGAACGGAGATTCAATACCTGAGCTTCAACCTGCGCGATCCGCTGCTCAGCGATGCGCGCGTGCGCCAGGCCATCTCCTGCGCCATCGACCGCAATCTCATCATCAGGACTCTGCTCGACGGACGCGCGCGCGCCGCGTCGAGCCTGCTTCCCCCCAATCACTGGGCCTTCAATGGCGACGGCCCGCGCTTCGAATACGATCCGGCGCGCGCCGATCGTCTCCTCGACCAGTCCGGACATCCGCGCGGCAGCAACGGCGTCCGCTTTCGCCTGACCATGAAGACCAGCAACGATGAAGGTACGCGCCTGCTGGCCGCTGTGCTGCAGCAGCAGTTGGCCGCGGTCGGCGTTGCTCTCGACCTGCGCAGCTTCGAATACGCCACGTTCTACTCCGACGTGACGCGTGGAGCTTTCCAGATGTACTCGCTTCGCTGGATCGGCGGCAACGAACAGCCGGACATCTTCGGCTATGCGTTTTCGACGGCGCGGTTTTCTCCCCAGGGCGCCAACCGCAGCCACTACTCGAACGCGCGCCTCGATGCTCTGCTGAGCGACGCGGCCGAGAGCGCCGATCTTACTCGCCGCCGCGCCGACTACGCCGAGGCCCAGCAGATTCTGGCCGGCGATTTGCCGGCCATCAACCTTTGGTATCGCGATACAGTCGTGGTGTACAACCGCAGGCTGACGCACGTGACGCCAACCCCTTCAGGGAATTACATTTTTCTTGAGACCGCGGAACTGGCCAATCAGGATTGACGAAGACGGCATTTGTTCTGCGACGCGCACTCAGTCATCGCGCGCCTGGTTCCGGCCCCATCGCAACTCTCTGCAACCTTAAGGTTGGCTTAAGCTTGGCACGGCCGCAAGCTGCACAATCATTGAGCCTTATTTGCGCATTTTAACGATTCTTCAGATTCCGAATTATATGCCGCTTTTCGCTCAACCTTTTCGCGCAGTGGCTCGTCTACCGAACTAGGAATCACTCTTACCCCGGTAGCCGGATCTATCGGTACCGTGGAGAAAATGGCTTATGAATCGCACGTTCATGATTCGGACTTCCGCATTGCGGACAGGGCTGGCGCTGTTGATCGCGGTGCTGGCGGCAACCACGTCGATAGCTCCCGTCCTGGCCCAGGCGCCGGCGCGGTTTATCGGCGCCATCACGGCCATCAGCGGGACCACGATCACGGTGAAAACCGATGCCGGCCAGAGCTATCAAGTGGAAGTTCCATCCTCGGCGCAGCTCAAGCGCATTTCTCCGGGGCAAAAGGACCTGAGCACCGCGGAGACAATCCAGTTTTCCGACCTCGCGGTTGGAGATCGTGCCCTGGTCAAGCTCGATCCCGCGGCGACGGGAGGCACTCCGCAAGCCTTGCAGATCGTCGCCATCAAGCAGTCAGACGTAACGGCCAAGCAGCAGAAGGATCGTGAAGACTGGCAGCGCAATGGCGTGGGCGGCCTGGTGAAGAGCGTCGATCCGGCAAGTGGCGTGATTGTTCTGACCAGCGGCGCAGGAGCTACGGCCAAGACCATAACCGTTCACACCACCAGTGCCACCATGCTCAAGCGCTATGCGCCCGCCTCCATCCGCTTCGATGCGGCGACTGCGGCGCCCATCGACGCCATTCACGCCGGCGACCAGTTGCGCGCGCGCGGAGCAAAGAGCGCGGACGGCGCAGGCATTGACGCGGTCGAGGTAGTTTCCGGCACATTTCGCAATATTTCAGGAACCGTCTCGTCGACCGACCCGGCCAGTTCCACGCTGGTGGTCAAAGATCTGACCACCAAGAAACAGGTCACCATTCACATCACGCCCGAAGTGCAGATGCGCAAGCTCCCTGACCGCATGGCTGCTTTTCTTGCCATGCGCCTCAAGGGAACCTCAGGCGGCGGAGGTTGGAACGGCGGAGCACAGGCCGGGGCAGCGCCGGCCGGCGGCGCGGGAGCAGGACAGCGCCCCGGCGGCGGGCAAGGTCCTGGTCAAGGCCCCGGAGGCGGCGGTCAATGGACTGGTCAGGGCGGGGCCGGTCAGCTCGGGTCAGGTCAGGCCGGCGCGGGCGGCGGCGATCCGCAGCAGATGCTCAGCCGCGCACCCACCATTCAGCTAGCCGATCTCAAAAAGGGCGATGCCGTGATGATCGTTTCCACCGACGGCGCCACAGACGTTACAGCCATCACGCTGGTAGCCGGCGTGGAACCGTTATTAGAAGCTCCCGCGGCCAGCAGCCTGCTCAACAACTGGAGCATGGGTGGCGGCGCGGGCGCAGCGGACGCCGCAGCCCAATAGCCGCAAAAACAGATTCATTCGAAACAAGTGAGGGACTCTTGTACTCCAATATGCACTCCTTTCATCGATCTTTGATTGCTTTGGCCCTCGGCATTGCCGCGGGAATCGCTATCTCTGCGCAGGCCCAGGCGCCTCCCGTCCAGGCGGCAACGCCGGCCGCCGCGGCGCCCTCCGCGCCCGCCACCACGGGTACGCTGCGCGGACACATCACCGACCCCAGCGGCGCGCTCATTCCCGGAGCCAAGGTCACCGTCTCCAATGCCTCGGGAGCCGTCGTAGGCAGCACCGCCGCGGATTCTTCTGGCGCCTACTCCACCAGCGGGCTTCCGCCCGGCGGCTACATTCTCAACGCTACCTTTGCGGGTTTCGCTCCCTTCAATTCGCCATTGATCGTGCTCGCCGCAGGCCAATCGAAGCGCGTCGACATCTCCATGGCCATTGAAGTGGCGCAGCAAAGCGTCACCGTCACCGACGACACCCCCCAGGTCAATATCGATGCCAGCGGAAACTCCAGCGCCATCGTCCTCAAGGGCAAGGATCTCGACGCCTTGTCCGACGATCCCGATGAACTGTCGAGCGAACTCACTGCGCTCGCCGGTCCCTCGGCCGGCCCCAACGGCGGCCAGATTTATATCGACGGCTTCACCGGCGGACAGTTGCCGCCCAAGTCGGCCATCCGCGAGATTCGCATCAACCAGAATCCCTTTTCCGCCGAATACGACAAGCTCGGCTACGGGCGCATTGAGATCCTCACCAAGCCCGGCACAGACAAGCTCCACGGCCAGTTTCTTACCCAGGGCAACGACAACATCTTCAATACCGCAAACCCCTTTGACAAGGTGGTCCCCGACTACCACAGCCTGCAGTACAGCGGAAACATGAACGGAGCGCTTTCCAAATGGGCCTCGTTCTTCATCAGCGTGGACCAGCGCAACAACCAGAGCGACAGCATCTACACGCTGATCCAGGCCCCGGTCCCCGGCCCGTCTCCATATCCCTATGAAGTTGGTCCGCTTTCCGGAGCGCTGCTCAGCCCGTCCGCCCGCACCAACATTGCGCCGCGCGTCGACCTGCAGATCGGCCAGAGAAACACGCTTACCGCGCGTTACCAGTTTTATCGCAACAGCACTTCGGGAAGCATCGGTTCCACTTCGCTGCCCACTCAATCCACCACGCAGAGTTCCACTGAGAGCACCGTGCAGCTGAGCGATTCATTCATCGTGAACGAGCACGCGGTCAACGAAACCCGCTTTCAATACCTTCGAGATTCCTCATCCACATCTCCGGCGAGCACCGTCCCCCAAATCGGTATCCCCCAAACGCTCACCGCCGGCGGCGCAACGGTGCAAACTTCGAACGACCATACCAACCACCTTGAACTGCAAAACCTGACCACCATGTCCGTGGGTGCGCATGCCATCAAGTTCGGCACTCGCCTGCGCGACAATGTTGACGCCAACACTTCCGACGCCGACTTCAACGGCAGCTTCACCTTCAACTCGGCCGCGGATTATGTTGGCGCGCTCAACCTTGAGGCCGGTGTCGCATGCCCGGCCAACCCCTCCACGACTTCTCCTGTCGTCTGCGGATCGACCAACATGCCTATCAAGCTGAACTACGCCACCGGAAACACAGCGGCGCGGGCCAACGTCTTCGATGCCGCGGTCTTCTTTCAGGACGACTGGAAGTTCAACAACTTCCTCACTCTCTCCGGCGGCGTGCGCTGGGAATCGCAGAATCACATCGCCGATCACGACGACTGGGCGCCCCGCTTCTCTTTTGCCTACGCGCTCGACGGCCACAAGAACAAGAAGCAGGCCAAGACCGTCGTCCGCGGCGGCTATGGATTCTTCTATGACCGCTTCCAGATTGCCGACCTGCTTTCGGCGGAGCGCTACAACGGAAGCCCGGACAGCCAGAAGCAGACCACCATCAGCAATCCAACCTGCTTCAACTCCACCAGCCTGGCGACCATCGACATAGCCACCTGCGGAGCAGCCGCATCCAGCACCAGCACCATTAACCAGATCGCGCCCCGCTTCCACGCGCCTTACACCGAACAGTTAGGATCGAGCCTGGAGCGGCAGTTGACCAAGACCACCACGCTCACCCTCACTTATCTCCACTCCTTCGGACTTCACACCCTGGTTACTCGCGACTCCAATGCCTATCTGCCAGGTGTAACTCCGGCAACCAGGCCGAATCCAAGCCTCGGCATCGTAGACCAGTACTACCCTGAAGCGGTCTTCAAGCAGAATCAGATGATTGTGAACGTGAATGCCCGCTTCACGCCCAACTTCAGCATCGTGGGCTTTTACAACCTGACCGCGGCTAACTCCAACGGCGGTTCCGGCAACGCCGCATCTAACTCCTATAACTTGAATCAGGATTACGGCCGCGCCAGTTTTGCCGCGCGGAACATGGTTTTCATGCTGGCCAATTACACCGGCCCTTGGGGCATTCGCTTCAATCCATTCCTGATCGCAAATTCGGGAAGACCGTACAACATCACCACCACCAACGATCTTACCGGCGATAACTTCTTCAACAATCGCCCCTCGCTTGCCGCCGATTCCTTCTGCACCACGCCCAATCCGGCCTACGCTCTTACCCAGTTCGGATGCCTGGACACAGAACCCGCGGGTCCGGGACAAACCTACACGCCCATCCCCATAAATCCAGGCACCGGGCCGGCCTCGGTGACGGTGAACTTGCGCGTCAGCCGCGCATTTGGAATCGGCCCCAAAATCGATGCCGCCACAAGCTCCGCCATCGCTGGTGCTCCGCCTCCAGGCGGCTACCCCGGCGGCGGCGGTGGTGGTGGTGGTGGCCGCGGAGGCGGTGGATTTGGAGGACCCGGCGGATTTGGCGGCGGCGGCCGTCCTCCAGGAATGGGAGGCCCTGGCACCGGAAGGAAATATTCGTTGACATTCAGCGCCCAGGCCCAAAACCTGTTCAACGACATCAACTACGGAACCCCTGTGGGCAGCGTAATTCCCACGCTGAATCCAGCCACAGGCCTTTACGGCCCCGGTGAACAGTTCGGCAGATCGACCAGCCTGGCCGGCGGAGCCTTCTCGCAAAGCTCCGCGGCGCGAGTAATTCGCTTCAGCGCCAGCTTCTCGTTCTGAACAGCGCACTATAAACGGAAAAGGCCGCGGCGCAACCCTATGACCGGACGGTAGGCCGGGGATTTATCCCCGGCACAAGGCCAATTAAGTCAATGAGGGCTTTACAGGCTGCGGAAAAACTCGCCTCGGCAGGCATTTTTGAAAGTTTTGTGACAGGGCACGACTTCAGTCGTGCCGCAAAGGCCGCAAATGAGAATGTGGGCTTTAGCCCCTGAGGGATTTTTGCTGAACGCACGACTTTTGCCACCGGCTGTTAGCCATCGGGCGCGATGGAGCGATCCCGGTGGTACTCGAAGAGGGTGCGATACAACGACTCCCATTGCTGCGCACGCGCTTCGATGCTGAAATAATCCTCGATCCGTACTCGCGCCGCGCGGCCCAGCTTTTGGCGCGCTTCAGTGCTGCTCCGCATCAGCACCAGCATGGCCGCGGCCAGGGCCTCGGGATTTTTGGGCGGCGCCAGCATACCCGCTTCCCCCATCAGTTCGCGTACCCCGCCTACGTCGGTTGCTACGACCGGCTTCTCCATGGACATGGCCTCACCGACAGCCAGGGGCATCCCTTCCCAGGCCGATGCCAGCACGAAGCTGTCGGCAGCATCAAGCAAGGCAGGAAGGTCGCGGCGCAGCCCCAGCCAGCGCACTTGATCCATCGACCCGTGCTCCACACAAAAACCCTCCACTCGCGTCACCCCGGTTGATTTCCCTTCTCCAGCAATCCAAAGCTCCACGTCCGGGTGAGTTGCTCTGACGGTTTTGAACGCGGCGAGCAGGTTGGGAATATCCTTCGCTGGCGCCAGGCGGCCCGCAGTGAGCCAGACAAATTTGTCGACCACGTCCATCCGCGTGCGCATATACATCCGCCGCGCGCCATTGGGAAGGAACTCCGCCGTCTCGATGCCATTCGTGACCACGACGCACTTGTTTCGCGGAACAGCCTTGAGCTGTATATAGCGCTCAGCTGCAACGGCACTCACGGCAGTGGTGCGTTTGCAGAGAAAATCCGTGAGCCGGTAGGCGATCATGCGATGCGGACCACCTTCATACACGTTGTGCACGGTAGAGAGAACCACCGGCGCCGGAACAAACAGCCTGAGCAAACGCGCAACGATGTTGGCGTGGAAGGTGTGGCTGTGGATCAGGTCGGGACGATAGCCGCGCAGAAAGCGGCTCGCCCGGTAGAAGCCTTTCAGCACGCTGACCGGCGATCTGCGCATGTCGAGATGAATGACCGGCAGCGCTGTCTGCCACTGCTCGGCGATGCGGGGGCGCAGCACCATCAGTTTGACCGCGTGGCCACGGTCGGCCATGCGCGATGCCAGCGCCAGAACCTGCCGTTCTGCTCCGCCCATCCCGAGCGACGTGAGCACGTACACGATCACCATATGAAACGGATTCCACAAAGAGCCATTGTGGAACGATGATAACCCGTGATCAGGCAGTGCGCCGCGAACCAAAACGCCGTTGGAGCAGCCAATCCACCGCGAAAACGCCCGGCCCAAGAATCAGAATCAGCAGCGCAGCGAACCAGTAGGTGTACGGTGTGGCCCCGTAGAAGTCGTCGGGCTTGGAAAGAATGTGCGAGAGGTTCACGCGGTCGTCGGGCACGCTGAGGTACGCCATCGTCATGTTGAAGAACAGCACCAGCGCGGTGAGCCGCGATGCGATGCCGAGCGCGAAGAGGATTCCCCCGCATAACTCCACAAGCGCAACCATCAGCGCAGCCAGCCAGGGTGCAGGCAGGCCAAGGCTGGCGAAGAACTCCGTCACTTTTGCCAGATGGGTGAGCTTTCCCCAGCCGTCCTGGATAAACTGAAATCCCCAGTAGAGGCGAATGGCCAGCAGCAGCGGGCTTTGCAATGAATTGAGCAGCGAAGCGAAGCCGCCATACGCAGACTTCCCCAGGTCGACGATCTTTGCCATTTCGATCCGTCCTAGCGTCCTGTCTCAAAAATTCGCGACAAAACAGAAACTGTCATTCTGAGTGAACCGGGCCCCGAACGTTTTTCAGTTCGGGGGTGGTGAGCGAAGAATCTGCTTTTGTTCTTTCGCGCATTTTACAAAGAACTTTAGAGGTGGTTGACTAGCTGTCCAGCAATGAATCGAGTTCCGGTGCGCAAATCCAGCCCAGTTCCGCCCAATGCGCAAACCACGCGCGCACCAACGCCGGTCGCCGCGCTTCCGGCTTCGCAGATTCTCTGAACCCGCCTTCCAAAGCCTCGCCCAGCGGCAAGCCCGCTCGAATGGATCCGAGAGTGAGAAACTCCTCGCGCTCCAGCCGCCTGTAGTAAACCGCATTGTCGAAGCGATGCGCAGCCAGCCAGGTGAGCTGGCGGCGCAGGCGTGGCAGCCGGACTGGAGGCTCAGGGCCTTCTTCGTGCTTGACTCCCGCTTCCGTAGCGCCGCGCTTCTGCTGCTTGTGCAGCGCCAGCACCAGGTCGTCGGCAGCGTAATCCAGAGCCAGAAGGCGCAGGTGCGGCTGAAGGCCCAGCGCCGATCCGCCGTCGAGCGTGGCGATTTGATCGAGCGTCAGCGGCGTTCGCTCCGTGTTGTCGAATGCCTCGATGAACGCCCACTCGATTCGCACCACGTCCAGCGCCAGCCGTTGGCGCCGTGCCGCAAATTTCGGATGATCCGCAAGCCACTCGGCGAGCTTCGACCCCAGGTTGCGCAAGCTGAATGACCGGCTGGGATGTGCCGTCAGGTATTCGATCGAGAGCTGCTCGAACGCGCGGCTGCCCACCACCGCGCGCAGCACGGGAAAGTCTTCCGCCAACGCGTCCAGCACGCGATACCAATACTGCCGGTTATAGATTTCAAGCCTTTCGAAGGGCGTGAGCTGGCTGTTGGGTGCGATGAAGCTTGCAGCCACTGCCGTCATGCGCCGGCCGTCGGGAGCGTTGGCGCGCATGTCCTCATCCGCCGTAAGCGGCATCATGATTGCCGCGGCCATCTGCCGCTGCAACTCGGCGAGGCTCATAACTTCAGGGGTTGCCGCGGAAGCATTCATCGCGCGGCCTCCAGGACAACGCCCGCGTGCTGATGCAGGTACTGATTGGCCTTCTTGGCCTCGTTGTGCACTTCGTCGAAGCTGGGAATGTGGTCGTCCCATTCAAGCAGCGTCGGCGTCGGCCCGCAGCGCTCGATGGCCCGCGCGTAAAGCTGCCACACCGGATCGATCACCGGATGGTCGTGCGTATCGAGAATGTACTTTTCGTACTTTGAATGGCCAGCAATATGGATCTGCGCCACGCGATGCGCGGGCACAGCGTTGACGTAATCCATGGGCGCAAATTCGTGATTCACGCTGGAGACATAGATGTTGTTCACATCGAGCAGAATGCCGCAGTCTGCACGCTCCACCACTTCAGTCAGAAACTCCCACTCCGTCATCTGCGAGCCGGTAAACGCCGCGTACGAACTCACGTTCTCCACAGCCACCGGAATTTCCAGGTAGTTCTGCACCATGCGCACACGCTCGACAGTGCGCTCGACGGCTTCCCAGGTGTAGGGCAGCGGAAGCAGGTCGTGCGTGTAGGTGCCGTCCACAGAGCCCCAGCAAAGGTGGTCGCTGAGCCACGGAGTGTTGGTGCGGCGGACAAGATTCTTGAGCCGCTTCAGGTGCTCGGGATCGGGCGCCGTCACCGACCCGAAATACATGGACACGCCGTGCTGCACAACGCGGTACTGCTCCAGAATCCGATCGAGCATCGCCAGCGGCCGGCCCGCGTCGCACATGAAGTTTTCCGAGATGATCTCGAACCAGTCGACCACCGGCTTGCGCGAGAAGATGTGGTTGTAATGCGGGATGCGCAGCCCTATTCCGACGCCGTGATCCTGATACGCATTGAAGCGATTGCCGGGCATGAAATCAGTTCTCAGTTCTTAGTTCACAGTTCTCAGAGGAAGTGATCAAAAGTCAGTTGGGGAACTTCTGGGCACGTGGCTTCTTGCTAAGCACCCTACAAGTGGCCCCTTACTAAGCAATGTACAGGTGGCTTTTTACCAAGCACTGTGTCAGGGCACGACTTCAGTCGTGCCGCAAATGCAGCAAGATGAGGTCGGGCTTTAGCCCCTGAGGGAATGTTTGGTTCACCGAGATACTTCTTATGAGGTTTCTCAAGCAACGTGAGGTCGCGTCAAGCTATCCAAAAAAGAAACGCCTGCCGCGACCTCGATGGAGGTGAAGGCTAGACTGCGCTGGGTGGCTTGGAGCCATCGGTGGCGCAACCGCCCTTGCCCTTGCAGGTGTTCTTGCCCTTGCAGCCCTGGTCGCCGGTGGAGCAGCCGCCGGTTCCCTTGCACCCGTTCTTGCCTTTA
>Ga0302326_10028287_pt1 | contig 11284 bp, 9 predicted proteins | sample Palsa_T0_3_FD_202264 | JGI IMG/M metagenome (GOLD analysis project Ga0302326, IMG submission 202264) | Peat permafrost microbial communities from Stordalen Mire near Abisko, Sweden - Palsa_T0_3 | ecosystem: Environmental > Terrestrial > Soil > Palsa > Peat permafrost | place: Sweden: Abisko...
AGCTTGCCCGCTTCCACCGACCCAACGCAATGGGCCATGCCGTGGGCAATCGCGGGATTGATGGTGTACTTGGAAATGTAGCGTTTGATGCGGTTGTTATCGTTGCTTTTATCTCCGGGCAACGTGCCGCGCTGCTGTTTCATCTTGTCCGCTGTTTGCCAGGTGCGTGTAATGACTTCTCCAATGCGCCCCATGGCCTGCGAATCCGAACTCATCATGCTGATCGCCCCCAGATCGTGCAAAATATCCTCAGCCGCGATGGTTTCGCCGCGGATACGGCTTTCGGCAAAGGCGACGTCCTCCGGCAGATTGGGATCGAGATGATGGCAGACCATGAGCATGTCGAGGTGTTCATCAATCGTGTTGACTGTGTAGGGACGGGTCGGATTGGTGGAGCTGGGCAGCACGTGAGCCTCGCCGCAGACGCGAATAATGTCCGGGGCGTGTCCGCCGCCCGCGCCTTCGGAATGATATGTGTGGATGGTGCGGCCAGCGATGGCAGCCAGAGTCGCCTCGACAAAACCGGATTCGTTGAGCGTATCGGTGTGAATGGTCACTTGCACGTCGTACTCGTCGGCGATGCGCAGGCAGCAATCAATGGCGGCGGGCGATGTTCCCCAATCTTCATGTAATTTGAGGCCGATGGCGCCGCCTAGAATTTGTTCGGGCAGCCCGGCGGGCAGGGCGGTATTTCCCTTGCCGGTGAAACCGAAATTCAACGGCAACGAATCCGTGGCTTGCAACATGCGTTGCAAATAAAAAGCGCCGGGAGTGCAAGTGGTCGCGCAGGTGCCTGTCGCCGGTCCGGTGCCGCCTCCCACCATCGTTGTGAGTCCAGCGGCAATGGCTTCATACGCCTGTTGCGGACAAATAAAATGGATATGCGTATCCAGCCCACCAGCGGTCACAATGCAACCCTCGGCCGCGATGACTTCCGTGGTCACGCCGACAATCATATCTTTGGTCACACCCGCCATGACATCCGGATTGCCGGCCTTGCCGATGCCAACGATCCTCCCCTGCTTGATGCCAATGTCGGCTTTGTAGATGCCTGAGTAATCCACCACCACGGCATTGGTGATAACGCAATCCAACGCGTCCGTTTGTCCAACACCGGCGGCCTGCCCCTGGCCTTCGCGGATGGTCTTGCCACCGCCGAATTTGCATTCGTCTCCGTACACGGTGTAATCGCGCTCGATCTCCAAAAAGAGCGACGTGTCGCCCAGGCGGACGCGATCTCCAGTGGTCGGACCAAACATCTCGGCGTAATGCCGGCGTTTCATTTTATGCGGCATAACAGATCAGGATGGCTGATGGGAAAATTCTTGCTGGGCGACGCGTTCAAGGGCCGACTTTTTGCCCGCGTCTGAGACGGGGCCGTTGGCGAGATTATTTCCTCCGCGAATGACGCGCGCGCCAGCGATTTCCACCAGCGGCACGGTTTTGGTTTCGCCCGGCTCGAAACGGACCGCCGTCCCGGCCGGAATATCAAGGCGCTTGCCGTAGGCCACGCCACGATCGAATTTCAAAGAAGCATTCGTCTCGATAAAGTGATAATGGCTTCCCACCTGGATCGGGCGGTCGCCTAAATTGGTCACGGGCAGGGTAATGGCATTTCGTCCAGCATTGATTTCCAATTCGCCTTCCTGGGCGGTGCACGCCCCCGGCTCGAGGTCGGTCTCGGCGGAGGAAAACAAAGCCACGTCGGGGATGGGTAAAAAACTGCCGTGCAAAGCAAGGGTAAGATTACCGGTTTCCGAGGCGATAGGATGATGGACCGTGACCAGCTTTGTGCCATCAGCGAAAGTGCCTTCGACTTGCACTTCGGTAATCATGGAAGGCACGCCCGCCATGACCTGATGGCGTCCGAGGAATTGCCGGCCCAGGTTCATCAACTCGGCCACGTTTTTGCCGTCACGAATAAATTCGAGCAATTGCGTGGCGATCAAAGCCACGCTTTCGGGATGATTCAAACGCAAGCCACGAGCCAGGCGTTTTTGCGCCAGGAAGCCGGCCTGGTGTAGAATCAATTTATCAATCTCGCGCGGATTTAAATGCATACGCTACTTACCATTTTCGCGCCCACGGATCGTCGCCCAAAAGTTCAGCCGTAAAGGCCAGTCTCCGGCGAACCTCGCGACCAACCTCCTCGCCGTCCTCTCCGGCCATGCGCAGCACTGCGCCTTGCTCAATAGGGCTGGCGCTGATGATGAATTTAGACCGCCTTTCGACTGGAAGCGATTCTATTTCCGTCAACATTTTTGCGGCCGCCTCCGCTACCTTGGGCCCGACGAACACCAACAGGGCCACGCAATTGAACCGACCCATGCGATTGGGGGCGTCAAGCGCTCCGTGGGATTGATCGAGCAACATGGAGTCGAGCAGCAACCGTTTTTGGCCCAGAAAAATTTCATTATGACTCTGCAAACGGGTGAATTGCCAGCGTTCCTGCCGGGCCGTTCGCCCGGAACGAAACCAATCCAACAAAACGAGGCTGGCTCCGTCTTCCAAATGAAATTGCTGGCGCTGGCAATAGCTGGAATTGGCAAAAGACTGAACAGGGTCGGGAGCGAGGACGAGCAGGGAACCGGCTCCAACATCGGCGCGCAAAGTATGGCTGCAAGGGCGAAGACGCGGGTTGCGATAAATCTTGGTGGAGGCCTGCGTGGTCAAAAAGCAGCGGGCCTGGGCACCCAAACGAACGTCAAGACTAGTTTCATCGCCGGCGACAAAGCCGCCGCCAAACGTCCCCATGCAAGCCCAGACGCTGTCGCCGCGCGGCTGCGGCACCAGGAGCTTCATGGGGTTGGAAGCGCACACGATGGTGGCGGCGCTGCGGCCCGCGACCACGTCCACTTCCAGGCGTGCTCTGGCAAGATCCGTGGTCACACGGTCAAATGTTCCTTGACGATGGCATCGTTTAAATGGGCGATGGGACCTTCGGCCACAACTGCCCCGCGATCCATGATGTAGAAACTGTCTCCGACGCCAAGGCAAAAATCCAGGTATTGCTCCACGAGCAGGATGCTGATCTTGCCCTCTTTCTTGATTTTGATGAGCGTGTCGCCAATCAAGTCAATAATATTGGGCTGAATGCCTTCTGTCGGTTCATCCAGCAACAGGATCGAAGGATTGGTCAGAAGCGCGCGCGCAATGGCCAATTGCTGCTGTTGGCCGCCGCTGAGCACGCCACCCTTGCGGGTTAACATTTCTTTCAGCACCGGAAATAATTCCAGGACTCGCTCCAACTCGCCATTGGCTTGGGCGCCGTGAATCACCAGGCTGACTTTTAAATTCTCCCAAACCGTCAAGTTGGGAAAAATGTCGCGGCCTTGCGGCACGTAGGCCAACCCCATGCGCGCGCGTGTGTCCGGCGGAAGGCCGGTCAAATCCTTGCCGCCGAAGTTGATGGTGCCGGCGTCCGTCTTGGTCAGACCAATGATGGACTTAAGAGTGGTGGTTTTGCCGACGCCGTTGCGGCCCATGAGGCAGACCAGGCTGTGGTCCGGCACGGTGAGGTTGACGCCGCGGAGGATGCGCGAGCCTTCGTATGAAACGGTCATGCCCGCCACCTCCAACATTAATGATCCCCCTTTTTCTTGCGGCCCAAATAGACCTCGATGACCCGCTCGTTGTTCTGCACCTCGTCCACGGTGCCTTCGCACAAAACGGTGCCCTGGTGAAGGACGGTGACTTTTCGGGCGATTTGGCGGACGAAGGTCATATCATGCTCAATCACCACGACGCTATGGCGGCCTACCAGGCTCATGAGAAGTTCGCCGGTTTTATGCGTCTCCTCATCACTCATGCCGGCGGCCGGTTCGTCCACCAGGAGAAGTTTTGGGTCCTGGGCGATCAACATGCCAATTTCCAGCCATTGTTTTTGGCCGTGGCTTAAGGAGCCGGCTCTCCAATCCGCACGATCCAGAAGGCCGACGGTTTTCAGCACTTCGTCAATGCGTTCCCGTTGCGCACTCGTGGTGCGATGAAACACGGAGGAAAAAACACTGCGCGGACCCTTGAGCGAAAGCAGGAGGTTTTCGAAAACGGTGTGATAAATATAAACGGAGGGCGTTTGAAATTTGCGGCCGATGCCGAGGCGGTTGATTTGATATTCGTTGAGACGCGTCAGATCGGTATCGGCTCCAAATTCGATCTTACCACTGTCCGGCTGAGTGCGGCCCGTGATGAGGTCCATCATGGTGCTCTTACCGGCGCCATTGGGGCCGATGATGACCCGCAACTCGCCTTCATCCATGTAAAAGTTCAAATTGGAAATGGCTTTGAAGCCGTCGAAGGTTTTGTTGACGTCTTCAAGGAGCAAAACAAATTTTTTGGCTCCCATGCTCATTTGGTCTTGGCCATTTCCGGTTTCGAAACGTCTTCGGCGGCCGGGGTCGGCGCGGATGGAGAACGGCCGCGGTTGCGAAGAGAGCGAAGTTGCTCCGGCAGACCTACGATTCCCTTGGGCATGAAAACCGTCACCAGGATGAAGAGCGTGCCTAAAATCAACAGCCAAATATCCGGATAGGCTCGAGTCGTCCAACTCTTTAGGGCATTAATGAAAATCGCGCCAATGACCGGGCCGATCAAAGTGCCGCGTCCGCCGACGGCGACCCACACCACGGCTTCCAGGGATTTTTCCGTGCCCATTTCGCTGGGATTGATAATGCCGACCTGGGGAACGTAAAGGATGCCGCCGAGGGCCGCGATGAGCGCGCAGAAAACAAAAACAAAGAGTTTGTAAGAGGACGCCGCATAGCCGCTAAAAAGCACGCGATTCTCGCTGTCGCGAATAGCTTGTTGGACCAAACCAAATTTGGTGCGGCTCAACCAACGGCAACCCATATAAACAAGGATCAGCGCCAAGGCCGTGGCAATATAAAGGGCGCGCTGAGTTTCCGGCAAGCGAAGATCGTGGCCCAATATGAATTTAAAATCCGTAAAGCCATTGTTGCCGCCCAACAGAAGGCTGTTGCGGAAGAACAACAGGCAGGCGGCGTAGGTCAACGCTTGCGTGAGAATGGAAAAATAGACTCCGCGAATGCGGGAGCGAAAAGCCAGAAAGCCGAAGAGCGCCGCCAGGACGCCCGGCAGTAGAAAAGCCATGAAGACGGCAAATGGAAAGCTGGAGAAAGGCTTCCAGAAAGTGGGCAACGTGCTCCAACCCAGGAAGACCAGGAAATCTGGAATCGGTTTATGATATTGGCCCAAGTCGCCGATCATGCGCATGAGATACATGCCCATCATATACCCGCCGAGGGTGAAGAAAAGGGCTTGCCCCAAACTCAACATGCCGGTGTAGCCCCAGAGCAAATCCACGCTAATGGCCAGAATGGCGTAGCAAAGGTACTTGCCGTAAAGGTTGATGCTGAAATTGCTGACGTGAAGGACAGAATGTTCGGCCGTAAAGGCGTTCAACGAAGGCAGCACCACCACCAGCAAAAGCGCGGCCGCCAATAAACCCCATGTACCTATTTTTGACTTTGTCGGCGGCATGAGTTTACTCAATCCAGGCTCCGGCTGCGGCTGGCAAAAAGGCCTCCTGGTTTCCATTGCAGGAAAAGGATGATCGCCATCAGGACCACAATTTTACCTGTGACCGGCGAACCTGTCGTTTGCTGCAAAACTTCATCCGCCGTCCCAATGCCGAAGGCTGAGCACACTGTGCCAACAATGCTGCCCACTCCGCCGAGAACTACCGTCATAAAACTGTCCACGATATAGGTCTGGCCGAGGCTCGGCCCGACGTTGCCGATTTGGGAAAGAAAGGCGCCCGCCAAACCGGCCAGGCCCGAACCAAAAGCGAAAGTCATCATGTTGACGCGAGCAGTCCGAACGCCCAATGAGGAGGCCATGGCGCGGTTCTGCATGACGGCACGAATCAGCAACCCCAGCGGCGTTTTTGTCAACAACAACCAGGTGCCGATGACAATGACGATGGCAAACGCGATGACGAAGACACGGTTATAGTCAAAGGTGACGTCGTTGATGGAGAAATGGCCAAGCAGCCAGGAGGGGGAATTAACCTGGACATTGTTCGCGCCAAAAACCATGCGGAAAAGCTGCTGCATCACCAGGGAGATGCCCCAAGTCGCCAGCAAGGATTCCAAAGGGCGGCGATAGAGAAAACGGATTACGGTCCGTTCAATGAGCAATCCCGCCAAGGCTGCCATAAGGAAGCTCAGGGGAATGGCCACCAGGAAATAGCTTTCGTAAGTCCACCCCGTGGCGTTGAGGCCGGGAAGGTGCAGGCCAAAATGGATCATTTTGCCACCAAAGCTGAAGGGCAGGGTGATGGTAAAGCCAAAGCCCGTCCCAAAAATGTTCTGCACCACATAACAGGTGTAAGCGCCGACGGCGATCATTTCGCCGTGCGCCATGTTGATGATGCCCATCAAACCAAAAGTGATCGCCAAGCCCAGGGCGACCACCAGGAGAATCGAGCCCAAGCTTAGGCCATGAAAGATTGTGCCAATAAAATTCACGAACGAAATATGATTCTCAATGACGTTGGTGGCGCTTTGACAGGCTTTAACCACATCACCGTTGGCGCCAGGTTTAGTCATCAATTTCTTGATGTTATCCACTGAACCTATGGCCTTGAGTTGGGCCAAATGCTGAACGGCGGCAATTTGAACTTTGGGGTCGGTATCAGCTAATTGAAGCAAAGCAATGGCTTCGTCGATGCTGCGTCGGACCTCGACGTTCGTTTCCTTGGTCAAGCGATTCTGAAGGATGGGGATGTAGCGCGGCTTTTGGGAATTTCCGAGTTTGAGCACGGCCGAGTTACGTTCCTCGGGGTTGGCGGAGGCCAGAGCCAGCGTGTCCACGGATTGTTGGATGACCGAGCGCAGGCGCATGTCCGTCTCTGCCGTGTTTAAATCCGACGAGGCGAAACGAAGCTCTTTTCCGGCCGCGTCTTTGACGAACTGGCCGTCTATGATACGGATGCCGCGCGCCTTCCCATCGGCGTCCTGTTGATCTTCCAAGAGGATGGGGACCTTGGTGCCGCCAGCCGGGTCGTCGTAGAGATAAACTCCGTCTCTTTGCCAGGCGGTCAGGACATCACGCACAACCTTGACGCCTGAGTCGGCCAGTTCATTAAGGAGCTTCTGCTGGGCTTGGCCTTCGCTGAGAATGGTTTGAACCAGTTTTTGCCGGGTGGCGTCCTCGGGCGGTGTTTGAGCTCGGGCCGAAAAACATCCCCAAGAAAGGCCCGCACTCAGAATCGCCACCAATAATCTCGGGGTCATTTTCATTAATAAAAGAGGGGCGGAGCACCCGCTCCGCCCCTCCCATCACACCGCGGGGAACAACTGAATTAGCAGGATACTCGCCGAATTATTTATTCATGGCCGAGAGCTTCTCGTCAAGACCCTTCAAGAGGAAAGGCTCGCCAGGAACGGCGTCGAAGGTCTTGAGAATCTTGAACTGGCCATTGGCAAGGGTATCGCCGATATAAACATTCTTGGTCGTGTGGTGGTTTTTTTGCATGGTGTTCTTCCCACCGGGACCGTCGAAGCTGATATCGCCGGATTCCAACGCCTCGCGGACTTTGTCCACATCAAACGATCCAGCCTTCTCGACGGCCTTTTTCCAGAGATAAGCGCCGTCGTAAGAGAGAACCATCGGACTGTCCACGGCGCGTTTTTCTTTCACGACACCAGGATGATCTTCGGTGCTGAGCCAGTTATCCCACTTCTTGAGGAAGGCCTTGTTTTCCTTGGATTTGATGGACATGAAATAAGTCCAGCAACCGAGTTCGCCGACCAGATCCTTGGTGGGCAGCGCGCGCAATTCATCCTCGGCGAGACTGAACGAAACCACCGGGCAATCAGCCGGGGTCAAACCGGCAGCCGCGACCTCTTTGAAAAAGGGCACATTGGAATCACCGTTGATCGTGTTGATCACGCAGGCGTCACCGCCGGCGGCGAATTGTTTGATTTCCGACACAATTTGCTGGTAATCCGTGTGGCCGAAGGGGGTGTATTTGCCCGCGGAAATGACCTTGCCTGAATCATCCTTGCGCAAACCGCCGCCAATGTTCTCCAACGAAATGCCATGCAACAGCAGATATTTGTAAAGGATGAGGTTGGTGGTCTGCGGATAGACGTAATCCGTGCCGATCAAGTAGAACTTCTTCTTGCCTTGGGCCAGGAGGTAATCAACCGCAGGCGTGGCCTGCTGGTTGACGGCTTCGGCGGTGTAGAAGATGTTCTTGGACAACTCTTCGCCTTCATACTGCACTGGATAGAAGAGCATGCCGTTGTCTTTTTCGAAAACGGGCAGCACCGACTTGCGGCTGACCGAAGTCCAGCATCCGAACACGACGGCGACTTTGTCTTCTTCCAGGAGTTGCTTGGCCTTTTCGGCGAAGAGCGGCCAGTTGGAAGCGCCATCCACAATGACCGGTTCGATCATATAGGATTTGCCCCCGACCTTGATACCGCCCGCGGCGTTGATCTCGTCAAAGGCAAAGAGCAGGCTGTCGCGCAAGGAAGTTTCGCTGATGGCCATGGTGCCGCTGAGCGAGTGAAGAATGCCCACTTTAATGGTTTCAGCCGCCGTGGCGTTTAAGGCCACCATGAGGGCAGCCCCAGCTCCGAGCCATTTCGTTATTTTCGATTTCATATTTTTGTTTTTGCGTGTGGTTTGTTTGGATTAGATTAGAACAAGCAGGCCGCGCCCATGCCGATGATGAATTGGTCGCGTTTCCCATTCAAGGAACCGGGAGAATTGGAGTGGTTCCAACGTATTTCCGGCATGATCCTGATGGCCGCCGTCGGCTTGTAAGCCAACGTGAACGTCGCACTAGTCAAAGTCTGACCGCTGCCTGAGGTGTAAATGCCGGTTGGGAAAGAGGCATCCGACCCTGGCGCCGGCGAGTTCCAGATCGTTCCGAAACCCGTGGGATCGTCCAAGAATTCGCCTCTGAGCGTGGCCCCAACTTTGCTCGTGAAATCGGCGCTCAACCAACCGCCAGCAGACCACCAGTCGCCCGATTGCGCGCCGGTTGTCACGGGCACGCCTCCAGAAGTGATACCGTCATGGAGCGGGCTGAAACCGCTAAAACGGAAATAATCCACCTCGGTGGCAAAGGTCAGATTGTATTTTTCCATCAATTGGCGTGAACCGATGAAGGACCCGCCTGCGATGGTGTAGGCTGGATTGAAATCCTGGCGGCCATCAAAGCCCAGAAAGGCAAGGGATGTCTTGGTGTCAGGCTTCACATAAAATCCGCCCACGAACGTTTTGGAGCCTGTGTCCACCGGGCCTGTATAAAGACCGTTTTGCAGGCGAAGTTTGAAGCCGAACATGTCGTTAATGTCGTAGCCCACCTGAATGGCGCCAGCGGGAGGATTGCCCGTGTAATACCACTGATAGCCCTGCGACCAATTGCCGTTGACAGCGCCGCCATCCCCGGATTCATAGTTGAGCAGGGAGATCAACTCACCGGCCTTGAAATCCAACCCGGTGCCAACCGGAACGTTGAATTCCACGTAAGCTTCGCGCAACCAGGAGAAACCAGGAATATGAGTGCTGCCGGTATCGACAATAGGAGCATCCTGGCCCCAAATGAATGAGACTCGATACGCCGCATCCCATTTTTCCTTGTCCACGTTGGGACTGGCCAAAGTCAGTTTGATTTTGTTAATGGTGAACGAGTTCAGGGAGGTGTTCCATAGATAACCGGCTGGATGATTGTCCTTGGAATTGCTCAAGTCATAAAAATAGGAACTCTCCACAAAGCCACTGACGTTGATTGAGGAAAGCGCTTTTATGGGTTGGGAACCGGAAGTGTCTGTGCTGGTGGTCAATCCTTCCTTTTTCAGAACCTCTTCCAATTTGTCCAGGCGCTCTTTCAGTTCCTGGTTTTCCTTTTCCAACTTGGACGTATCCTGGGCGTGAGCGGACAAACCGCCCACGATTGTGGATCCAATGACTGCGGTCAAAGCCGCCAGGGTTTTGTATCGGGTATTTGGGTGCATGTTTTGGTGCATTGTTCTAACAATTTTCTAACAGTTGTAACGAGATCGCCGAAAACTTTGGAAGAGTGTGTTTGCCTATATGGTTGGCGTCTGCCATCTCTTTTTGGTTGTTCGGCTCGGGTAATCTTGTTACGATTTTCTTAAAGCTTTCTTAATGCCAGATGGCGGATAAGAGGCTCAAAACTTTAATGAAATATTTTCACTGAAACGATGAATATGTCTCACGCCAGGCAAAATCCCCTTGATTCACGGCAATTAAACGCATTCGCCAGTTTGGCCAGAACAGGGAGTTTTGCGGAAACCGCCCGGGAACTCTTTCTCACCCATTCGGCTATTAGCCATTCCATTAAAGCTTTGGAAAGGGAGGTGGGCTGTAGATTATTGAACAGATTGGGCAAAAAAATTGAACTGACTGCGGCCGGTGAAGGCTTTCTTTTACACGTGCAGGATGGGCTAAAAGGTCTGGCTTTGGCGCGCGAATATGTCGAGCAATATAAAGAGTGGGGTTGTCCGCGATTGCGCATCGGCGCCGGCACCGCCTTGTGCCAGCGCCTTTTCCCATTAGTCTTGACGCAGCTTCGTCAGCAGTTCCCGCGCATGCTTGTTTCAGCCCGGACGGTGCGCGCTTCCGAAATGGCAGCTTGTTTGGCAGCGGGCGAGTTGGAAATAATCGTTGCGCCCGCGCTCCTGCATGCTCCCGAACAGGAATTTACGCCTTTGTTCGAATCCACTTTGCAGATTGTCGTTTCCGCAAAACACCGATGGGCAGTTGATGGATCCGTTCCGTTCAAGGAAATCCCGAAGGAGCCTTGTTTTCTGCCGGACAAAACCCACGCCACGCGCCGAGTCATAGACCAATATTTTGCCGCGGACAAGGTGGTGCTCAACGGAGTGGCGGAGATTGATAACCTTGACGTCATTCGCGAGACGCTCAAGCACGGCATCGGCATGAGCATTTTGCCAGATTGGCTGGTGAAAGAGGATTTGGCTGCGGGCGCGCTGGTTGGATTTCCGCCCGGCCGAAGGCGTTTGCGGCAAAGTTGGGGGTTTTTGCGTTCGGTCGGTCGTCCCATCACATCCATCGAGAGCAGTTTTCAAATCCTCTGCGCCGAGGCGGTGAAGTCGTTGCAGTCCAACATCTGAAGGAACCAAATTTCACTTCGGAGAAAGTCGCCGGCGGCCAACAGGATTTCTTGCTGACCAGGTTTAATGAGCTAAACACTTATCGTCGGCTGCGTGTTCGTGATCGCGGTCCTAGCGAATGAGAATGAACAGTTACAGTTTCGTGACGA
>Ga0302326_10028289_pt1 | contig 11284 bp, 7 predicted proteins | sample Palsa_T0_3_FD_202264 | JGI IMG/M metagenome (GOLD analysis project Ga0302326, IMG submission 202264) | Peat permafrost microbial communities from Stordalen Mire near Abisko, Sweden - Palsa_T0_3 | ecosystem: Environmental > Terrestrial > Soil > Palsa > Peat permafrost | place: Sweden: Abisko...
AACAGCCAGAACGGATTAAGCCCCGTCGTCGACGCCAGCACCGCGGCGACCGCGGTGACCAGGGCGGCCGTCCAGGTCCGATCCGAGGTCAGCGCCAGGATCAAGCCGCTAGCGCCCATCAAGCCGATCGAAAGCGGAACCAGCGCCGCCTGGAGCGTCGCGGGCCAGCGCGAACGGCTCGATCGTGTCAGAAGGCGGCTCACGCAATAGGCTAGGACGGCGGTCGGAACGCACATCGCCAGGGTTGCGACTAGCGCGCCCGCGACGCCGGCGACGGAATAGCCGATCAGGGTCACGATCAGCACATTCGGCCCCGGCGACAGCTGCGATATCGCAAACACATCGGCGAACTGCTTGTCGCTCAACCAGTGCTGAACATCGACCGCAACCCGGTGCATTTCCGGAATGGCGGAATTGGCGCCGCCGACCGCAAACAGCGACATCAACCCAAAGGTCCATGCCAGCGTGAAGATCGGATCGCGGTTAGAATTCATGCCGCTGCCCGACGGCCCAGGACGACGGTAATGGCGATGCTGACCGGGATCGCCACCAGCAACACCGCCGGCAATGGCAGCCGCAGTAGACCGATCGCGATAAACACCGCCGCAAGGACAACAAGTCCGACCAGATCGCGCTTCCTGACCAACGGCGTCATCATCCGGAAAACCACCGCGATCAATAGCCCGACCGCCGCCCAGGAGACTCCGGCCAGAATGCGCCGCAACGCATCGACTTCGCCGAAACGGGCATAAAGCGCCGCCAGGATCGTCACCACGAGCACCGGCGGCCCGACCAGCCCGGCAAAGGCCGTGGCGGCGCCGGCCGCGCCGCGAAAGCGCGATCCGAACACCACCGACAGGTTGACGATGTTCGGGCCTGGCAGAAAATGGCATAATGCGAAGGTTTCGTTGAATTCCTCCGCCGTCATCCAGCGGTGCTGTTCGACGATGGCGCGGCGCGCAAACACCAACACGCCGCCGAAGCCTGCGAGCGACATTTTGGCAAAGGCCACAAAGAGCGCGGTCAGGCCGGGAGGGGTCGCTATCGGGAATTCGGGCGCCGGAACGGCGGCCGGCGGCGAATCCGTGGGCATGACCGGGATTTAGAACGCCGTCCCTGGCGGCGCCAACCCAATTCCCCGTGTATCCCCACCCTTCCCAGGTATAGGTTTCGCCCTGTTTTTCTCGATTTTTGGACCCATATCAGGGGTCCGACTCGCCGGCTATGGAAATAAAGTGCCGTCGCAACAAACCATCCAGACCCGGGGCAGCTGCCGGAATTTTCACCACCGGCGGCAAGCCTGCTGACCTCAGCCCGCTGCCGGGGTAGCATGGCGAATGGGGCCCCGAGTCGGGCCACGGACACGCCGCCGGTCGACCGGCGGGATCTCAATGCGACAGGACCAGCAATGGCGACCGATCATATCCGATACGACGTCCTGGCGCGCGATGCACTGCGAGGCGTGTTGCGCCGCGTCCTCGCCGACGCCGCCGAACACGGCCTGCCCGGGGAGCATCACTTCTTCATCACCTTTCTGTCCAAGGCGGAGGGCGTGAAGCTGTCGCCGCGGCTGTTGGCGCAATATCCGGAAGAGATGACGGTAATCCTGCAGCACCAGTTCTGGGACCTTACGGTGTCGGAGGATCGTTTTGAAGTCGGCCTGTCGTTCGGCGGCATTCCCGAGCGGCTGGTGGTTCCGTTCAGTTCGATCAAGAGCTTCTTCGATCCGTCGGCGCAATTCGGCTTACAGTTCGAACCTGCCGATGCCGACGCAGAAACCCCGGCGGCGAACCTGCCGGCGGTCGCTTCGCCCGCGCCCGTTCCGGCGCCGCTGACGGCTCCCGAAACGGCCGCCGAATCTCGCGATGAACCGGCAAAGCCGAGCGAGGGCGCCGAAGTCGTGCGGCTGGACCGTTTCCGCAAGAAATAATCTGCACAAGAAATCGCACAAGAAATCCTGCGACGCGATCTTGCGACGCTGTAGAATGTCGCCTGCGCGCTGTTGCGCGAGGGACATGATAGATGGCTCGATCGACAACGACATCGCGATCCCCCACCACGCGTACGGAGACCGATAGCTTCGGCCCGATCGAGGTTCCCGCCGATCGTTATTGGGGGGCGCAGACGCAACGGTCGCGGCAGAATTTCCGCATCGGCCACGATCGGATGCCGATGCCGATCATTCACGCCCTTGGCATCGTCAAGCTGGCATCTGCGGAAACCAATCGCGAGCTTGGGCTGCTCGACCAGCGTCGCACCCGCGCCATCGTGCGCGCCGCGCGCGAGGTGATCGACGGCAAGCTCGACGATCATTTTCCGCTGGTGGTCTGGCAAACCGGATCCGGCACCCAAACCAACATGAACCTAAATGAGGTGATCGCCAATCGCGCCAACGAACTGCTTGGCGGCAAGCTCGGCGCCAAGCAACCGGTTCATCCCAACGATCACGTCAACATGAGCCAGTCGTCGAACGATTCATTCCCGACCGCGATGCACATCGCGGCAGCGACGCGCATTGTCACCGACCTTATTCCTGCGCTAAGCGAGCTGTATCGCGCGCTGCGCAAAAAAGAAACCGCGTTCGCTGGCATCGTCAAGATCGGACGGACCCACACCCAGGACGCCACGCCCCTGACGCTCGGCCAGGAATTTTCCGGCTACGCCGCGCAGGTGGAGAGCGGCATGGCGCGGCTAAGGGTCGCGGTCAGGGATTTGTACCCGCTGGCGCAAGGCGGCACCGCCGTCGGCACCGGCCTTAATTCGAAGCCGAAATTCGCTCGTTTGTTTGCAAGGCACGTCGCCAAGATTACCAAAATGCCCTTCACCAGCGCTGCCAACAAGTTCGAGGCGCTGGCATCGAACGACGCCTATGTCTTTGCGCACGGCGCCCTCAACTCGGTGGCGACCGGCCTGTTCAAAATCGCCAACGACATCCGCCTGCTGGGGTCGGGTCCGCGTTCCGGCCTCGGCGAACTGATCCTGCCCGAAAACGAACCTGGTTCCTCGATCATGCCGGGCAAGGTCAATCCGACACAATGCGAGGCGATGACCATGGTTTGCTGCCAGGTGTTCGGGAATCATACCGCCATCACCGTCGCCGGCAGCCAGGGACATTTCGAGCTCAACGTCTACAAACCAGTTCTGGCATACAACATGTTGCATTCCATTCAGTTGCTCGCCGACATGGCACGCTCGTTCACTTCGAATTGTGTCGAGGGAATCCGCGCCGACGAAAAGCGAATTCGGGATTTGATGGAACGATCACTGATGCTAGTAACTGCACTCGCGCCCAAGATCGGCTACGATAACGCCGCCAAGGTCGCCAAGACTGCTCACGCCCGTGGAACCACCTTGAAAGAAGAGGCCGTGCGGCTGGGCTTTGTTTCGCCCGCGGAGTTCGACCGGCTGGTGCGGCCGAACAAAATGACTCACCCCGGCTGACGCCGTTCGGTGATGAGATACAAAAAAATAATTATGATCTATAACGCCTATAACTCATAACGCCTAAAGACTGATACCGGTCAGCTATCGTCGGCTCGCTAGCCCGTGCTAGAGCACCGCCGATTTCGTTTTCGCAAGGCGGAGCTCATTTTTTGATGCTATGAAGGGCGACGGCGGGAATTTTATTTTATTAGTGACGACCAAGCCAGCTGGCGCGGTTGTTTGATGGGGCAGGTATGGGGGATCTAGTTAACCTGAAGCGGTTCAAGAAGCGCACTGAACGGCATCAGTTGGAGCAACAGGCAGAGGCCAATCGAAACCGGTTCGGCCGAACCAAATCCGAACGCATTCTGGATGAGCGGCGCGCAGACCGCACCAACCACATATTGGATCAGCATCGGATCAACGGCGAGGACGCGCCATGAAATCGCCAGTTGTAAAACGCTCGATCGTGGTCGCGGGTCACAAGACCAGCGTCAGCCTCGAAGAGGCATTCTGGAACGGCATGAAAGAAATCTCCGGGCTGCGAGACATGACACTGTCCGAGCTGGTGGGAGAGATCGACAGCAACCGCCAGCAAGGCAATCTGTCTTCGGCGATTCGTCTCTTTGTCCTGGACTATTTTCGAAGCCGGGCCATAGCCGCCGAACCGGGTACAAAACGGGCCGCATCCGCCGAATCGGATACCAAAGCAGAAGCTTCGTGATCCGGTAAAGCGGATCGTGAACTAATGTTTTGTTTGAGCGCGATCTTCGGGCAACGCCTTGCCGATCGTGCTCCAGGCCGCGGCTTGTTCGCGGTACCAATGGTGCTCGCGCTCATCGCGACGTCACGGAAAGCGCCAGCAGCGAAAGCAACAGCGCCGGCGGCATCACCACGAGCCCGAGTTTGAGAAATGCCAATGCGCCGACATGTTCTCCTTCGCGTCGCAGCGCGATCAGCCAGAGAATGGTGGCGAGCGAGCCGGTCACCGACAAATTGGGACCGAGATCGACGCCAATCAGAGTTGCGCCAGTGACATGGGTCGGAACCTGCGCGATCTGAGTGGTGGTCGCCGCGATCAAACCCATCGGCAGGTTATTCACCAGGTTCGACGCGACGGCGGCGACGATGCCGACGATCCAGGATGTGAGCTGCGGCGAGTCTGTCGAGGCCTGTTTCAAGACACCCGCCAGCGCCGGCAGCACGCCCGTGCGGTTAAGGCCTTCAACCAGGATGAACAAGCCGGCCACCAGCGGCAGCACCGACCACGAAATGTCCTTCAACAACGGTAGCGGCGACCGCCGTGAGATGATGAGAACGAGCGTTGTCACGATCGCACCGGCGATGAAGGAGGGCAGCCCGAGATCCGACCCCTGCGCTGATGCTGCGAGCAGCACGACGGCCGTCATCGCGATTCCCAATGCCGCGAGCTGGCCGCCGCGGCGGAGCGGCGCGATGTCGCCGACCGCGGCGACGGCGGCTTCGAGCGCACGGCGTTGTGTCAGCCGCAGCACCGCATACGTCACCACAATCGCGACGATGGACGGCAGAGCGAAGGTGTGCAGCCATTCCGAAAGCGGCGGTATCTGGCCGCCGAACACCACGAGGTTGGCTGGATTGGAGATCGGCAACACGAAGCTCGCAGCGTTCGCGATGAACGCGCAAACGAACAGATACGGCAGCGGCTCGACCCCGGCGGCACGGGTCGCGGCATAGACGGCCGGCGTCAGAACCACCGCGGTGGCATCGTTCGACAGCAACACCGTGACGATCGTGCCCACCACATAGACGATCAGGAAAAGTCGTTTCGCCGAACCCTGCGAATGTCGCACTGCCTGCGCCGCGAGCCAGCCGAACAGGCCTTCCTGCCGCGCCACTTCCGCCAGCAGCATCATGCCGATCAGGAAGAAATAAACATCCATGCCCTTGCCGCCGGCGGCGAGCGCATCCGGCCACGGCAACAGCTGGAGCACGATCAACAGCGCAGCGCCGGCGACCGCCCAGATGAACTCCGGCAGATTCCAGGGACGCACGATCACACCGAAGGTGGCGAGCGCCGCAATGCCCCAGGTTGCGGCGTTGGCCTCCGGCATCATTGCGTACCCGCCAACGCGATTGCCATCGGACGGTCCTCCGATCCGTTCGGCCGCGCACAGGCCGGTTTGAGGACCGCAGCGAATCCGAGCCAGAGCGCAATCGAGCCGAGTGCAAAGCTGCCGAGAATAAGGAACATCGCAGGGTAGCCGATCTCTTGCGCGATCCAGCCGCCGATCGCCGGGCTGAGCGCCGCGCCAAGACCCTGCACGGTCATCACCGCGCCCTGACCGGCGTTGACGCGCCCGGTGCCGGAAAGCAGATGTGCAACAAGGCCGGGGACGGCGACGCTCTGCAGGCCGGCACCAATCCCGTCAAGGATCTGAACCGGATACACGCCCCATTTGTTCATCACGCAGGCAGCAAGGACGCCCCGGATCGGCAGCGCGATGAACGAGATCAGCAACACCGGCCAGTAACCTTCCTTCTCGGCGAGACGCATCGCGATCAAGGATACGAGGATCATCGTGCCCTGCGCTACAACGATGGTGATGGCGACAAAGCCGGCCGGGTCCGCCTGCTTGGCCGAGACGACGGCAAGTCCATACAGCGGAAGCATGGCGGCGTTGCCGAGATGAAAGAGGGCCAGCGCCGCGGCCAGAATCAGCAACGGCTTGGATTCGAGCAGCACGGTGAGGCCGCCGACCTTACCACGGTTATCCCCACCCTTGTTGAGCCCGCGTGCCTCGCCGTCATCGATCGCAGCACTCGGTATCATCAGGACCGAGATGATTGAGAGGACGCCGAATAATGCGGCCAGCAACAACACGGCGGGAAAGCCGAACATCCATCCAAGCAGGCCGGACAGGCCGGCGCCGACCATGTTGCCGGCATGATTGAATGCCTGGTTATGGCCGTTTTGGCGGTTGAAACCGGCCTGACGAACGATGCCGAGCGTCATGCCGGACACCGCTGGCCCGATCGCCGCACCGGCGATCGCGGTCGCGACCTGCGACAGCGTCACCAGCCAGAAGCTTTGCGAAAGTAAAACAATGCCGGAGGCGATCACCGTGCAAATGCCGGGGATGATGATGCAGAGCTTCTTGTGCCTGGTCGCGTCCACGAGCGCGCCCGCCGGGGTGGTCATCAGCATTCCAGCGACGCCGCCGACGGTCATCACCGTGCCGATCAGCCCGCTCTCCCAACCATGCGCCAGCAGAAACACGCCGAGGAACGGGCCAATGCCCGCCTGCATGTCGGCCATGAAGAAGTTCAGCGACAACAGCGGCCGGATGCCTTTGGAGCTGGTCTTCGAGAGATCCTTTGAGGCCAGCGCTTTTGATGGTCGATTCAGGGTGCGCTCCGATCACCGTATTTTAACGGCGGGGTAACGCTCGAATCCCTGTTTTGGTTCGCGATTTTTGCCGTCTGCTTTGACTGGAAAACGCTTCAGTACAGCGGTCGTGGCGACGCGGCGGCTGCCGGCGGCGTCAGCACCAGAGGCGGCCGCAGTTTCGGCGGCGGCCGCAGGGCGCCGGGCGCCGGCCTGATCTCAATCGGTGGCGGCAGCGGGGCGACCTGCTGACTGACCACCGGCGCGTTGGCGTTTGGCAGCGCTACGGCCGGCGGGCGTGGAACGCTGACTTTGGGCTTCGGTTGAAACCGTCGCGGATCGTGGCCGGGGAGTTCGGAAAGCGGTTGGCCGGGCGAGACCGCATCCGGCGCGCCGGCCGATGGTAGCGCGGGAGCGAGCGGCGGATTCGACGCCGGCAATGCCGGGGGCGGCTCGCCGCGCTCGATCGAATCCAGTCGGCGCGTTTCACGATCAATCGCCCGTACCGCCAGCCATGACGACAGCGCCGCCACGTCGACGGTGCGACTGAGGGCGTCGGGCGAACCCGCGGCAAATAATTGTATTTCCGGGCGGCTCTTCGATGGTCCGGCCGCGGTCGAGGCCAGTTCGGCACGAATGTCCGCCTGGTCGGCGGGAATATCATATCCGCCGGAGACGATCGCGCGCGCGCCTGGGCCATCGAGCGTGGTCGCGCCAACGCGAAGCCGGCCGTCCCTGATGGTGAAGGGAATCAGCGCCGAAGCGACCTTCAGCGCACCGGCCGACAAGACCGGCTCGACGATCTGTCGCAGCCGGGTATCATCGGTGGCCTGCCCGGCATCGCTGGCGCGGATCGCAACCTCGAACGCGCGCGGATCCAGTCCAGCAATGCCGGCGGATTCCAGCGTTACGGTTCCGCTTCCGGATAGCGCGCCGCTCAGCGCCGAGGCGCTGCGGCCCTGGCTCGCCAGCGTCATCTGCATCGACGCACGGCCCGCGGGCATCGCGAGGCCGCGATAGCGCAGTGCCGAGCCGTCGACCCCCTTGAGCTGAACCCGTGCATTCAACGCTATTCCATCGGCGGTTGGTTTGGCGTCGATGCTGGCGGTCGCTTCGCCGCCGCCGATGGCGCCCTTGATGTCATCGATTGTCAGTGACTGGCCGTCGCTCTTGACCGTGCCGCTGACCGGTCGCATTTCGCCGCCGCCTGGAAGCCCGCCGCGCAGCGCCTGAAACGCGACATGACCGCGCCAGCCTTTCACAAGCCCCGAACCGAGCGGCTCAGCCGCATCGCGCCCCGCAGCACCGATCGCGATGACAAATGCCGGCGCCAGATCAAGCGCATCGAGACCGACCTCACCTTCGACATTCTTTTCGTCGCCAAGGGTCAACGCCAGGCGCCCACGCAGCCGCGAACCCGATATCGCGCTATCGAGGTCCTCGAAGGTCAGCTTGCTGGCCGCCAGCGACACCCGCGCAGAAAGGCTGATGTTCTGGGCCAGCGCGTCCGATGCTTTGAGATCGAACAGCGGCGCGAAATTGGCGCGGCGGACGTTAAGAACAATGTTGGCTTTGGGCTCCGACGCCCAGGGTTCGGCGGTGCCCTGCGCGTCGGCATCGAGGCCGGCTCCGGAGATTTTGGCTTTCAGTCGCAGCGGCGCATGCCATATGCCGGTCGCGGACCCCTCAAATTGCGCGGGACCTTGGGTCGCCGCGACTACGCGATCGAGTCCCAGCAACGCCAGCAACGAACGGCCCTGCTCCGCCGACAGTTTCGATTCAATGCCGATCTCGCTGCGCCGCAGCGCGTCGAGATCAATCGCGCGCATCGCCGCGATCTCGGGCTTTGCGGTGAGCGTGGCAACGCCCTTGAGCTGCGGCGCATCGAGATCGAGAACAACACGCGCGCTGGCGCGATCGGCGTGCTCGGCATTCTTGTCGAGATCGAGCGTCAGCTTGAGGCGCGCAGGGCCTGCAACTGTTCCCACCGAATCGAGACGCGACGCAAGATCAGGCGCAAATGGCGCGATCAGGCCGGTGATCCGTCCCAGCGACACCGCGGTGGAATTCAACGCCAGCCGTCCGGTGGCATGGACGCGGTCGAAATTCCCCGCGCCTTCTATCGTTACGCCGGTGGCCTGGCCGATTTTCAGTTGATCGAGCGTCACCGTCTTTGGACCGTAGCCGAGCTTGGCGATCAAGGGTTGCAATTCCTGGCCGGCCGAAACGGCGCGGCCGATATTCAGCGACAGCTGCGCCTCGTCCGGCCACTCGGCTTGCGGGCCCGCGAGCGAGCGCACCAATGCCGTTGCGGCATCAAAATCGAGACGTTCCGCCTTCAGATCGGCATCGAACCGCGAGCCGCCACTGGCCGACGAACTCAAAATCGCAACCCGGCCCGTCACGGCGCCGCCATCGAGCTCGGCATTCATGCCGTCAATTGCCAAGCGGTTCGGACCGACGCTGATATCGCCACGGAGCTGTAGCGGCTTTTGGCTGCGATAGGTAATCTCGGTGCGGCCCTGCAGCCACGCCACCAGCGTATCCGGATCGGACGATTCAACACTGAGCACCCCTTTGAAACTGCCGGAGGGGCCGGGTTGAGTGTCGATGCCGCTGAGGTCGACGCGGGTCGCACCGGGTGCGCGAAAATCCAGCCGGTCGATGGTCCAGGATTTGGCGTCGGCATGCAGATCGGCGGTGATGTTCTGCAGCGGGCGCCCCCCCAACATGATCTGCTCGGAGCTGAATTCGATTTGCGCCGGAATCGGAGCTTGCGGAATCGCCGACAGCAGCGCGCGCAGTCCCGGCAACAATCGTATCGGCTCGGCGGCGCTATCCTTTTCCTTGGCGAAGAACTTGTCGGCATCGAGCTGCCGCGCCGAGAGCACCACATGAAGCAGCGGCGAGGCGCCGAAGCGCAGGTCGGCCCCTCCTGATAATTTCAACGCGTTGTCTTCAGCGCCGTAGCTGGCCTCGAGCTGTTCGAGCCGCGCGGCGGCCGGATCGGCCTTGACCCGGCCCGAGATCCGCCACGGCGTCGGCGATGCGTCGACGCCATTCGCTTTCGGCGCGGCCGGCACCGACAATGTCGCAGCACCTTCGAAGCGCGGCGCTCGTGCCTCGAAGCTAAGCACGCCTTCGAGGTCGGCGGACAACGCACGCTCGCCCGGATCGAGATTGAAATGAATGCGGGTGCCTTCGCCGTCGGCGCTCCGGCCCGATGAAACGCGGAACGGATAGCGGATGCCGGACAGCATAAAGTTACCATCGCCCCGCACCGCTCCCGCCAGCGAGCGAACATCGCCGCTGAAGGCGATATCGTTCAGCTCAACGGTGCCTCGACTGGCGGCGTCATGCAGCGCGATGCGGCCGGTCAGGTTCAGGCGGTCGATCGCCAGCGATCCCAAGTTGAAAGTTGCGGCGGAAACCGGCCAGTCGACCCGGCCTTGCGGGTCGAGGCCGAGATCGAGCGCAAGGCCGTTGATCGTCAGTTCGTTGGCGCGCCATTCGCCGCGCATCAACGAGCCCAGGCTGAACTCGACATCGAGCTTCTCGGCGCGAACCTTGCCGAGATCGTTGGCGCCGCCGATCACCACGGAGCGCAGCCGCAGCGACGGGGTCGGCAACAGGCGCGCATCGAGCGCGCCGGCAACGCGCACGGGAGCGCCGATCACCCGTGTGGCTTCAGCCTCGAATTGCGGCCGGAACTGATTCCAGTCGATAAAATACGGCCCGACCAGCGCCGCGATCAGCGCGATGATGAAGGCAATCGCCAATCCGAGCAGCGTCGTCTGCACGGTGTCTCCCCTCGAGCCTGTTCCGTGGCGTCGATCATGCGGGCATAAGGCGGTCCATTCGCAGACAGCAAAAGCGAGCTGAGACCGTCCGTCTACCGGCCGCGCTGAAATCAACGCCGGAGCAGAGTCATATATAGAGGGAACTGTGGCGAAGTCACAGCAACCTTGCGTTACGGCTCGATATCGACGCCGTCACCAGCTTGCGGGTAGCGCCTTGAGGCCACGCAGCACATAGGTCGGCCGCCATTCCGGATTCTTGGCATTGTCCAGCCGCAGATCCGGCAGCCGACGCAGCAAGGTCGTGATCGCGACTTCCGCCTCGATACGCGCCAGCTGGGCGCCGAGGCAAAAGTGAATGCCCCCGCCAAAGGACAATGGGCGCACGTTGGGGCGGGTGATATCGAGCTGCTCCGGCCGATCGGGAAACACCGCCGGGTCGCGGTTGGCCGAACCCAGCAGGCAAAGCACAGTCTCGCCTTTCGGAATTTTCTTGCCGCCGAGGTCATCGATATCTTCCAGCGCCACCCGGCCGGCCGCCTGCACCGAGGAGTCGTAGCGCAGGAATTCCTCAATCGCGTTGGTGATGAGGCCGGGATTGGCCTTGAGCAGCGCGAGCTGATCGGGATTACGATACAGCGCCAGCAGTCCATTTCCGATCAGATTAACGGTGGTCTCATGGCCTGCCCCGAACAAC
>Ga0302326_10028291_pt1 | contig 11283 bp, 7 predicted proteins | sample Palsa_T0_3_FD_202264 | JGI IMG/M metagenome (GOLD analysis project Ga0302326, IMG submission 202264) | Peat permafrost microbial communities from Stordalen Mire near Abisko, Sweden - Palsa_T0_3 | ecosystem: Environmental > Terrestrial > Soil > Palsa > Peat permafrost | place: Sweden: Abisko...
GCGGAAGCCGTCGCCATGAAGCCACGTCTCAAATTCGGGAGCAGGACGCAGCCCCAGAATGCGGCGCAGGTAGAGCGCGTCGTGAAAGCTGGTGCTCTGGTAGTTGAGCATGATGTCGTCGGCGCCGGGCACGCCCATGATGTAGTTGACGCCTGCCGCGCCGAGCAGGGTGAGCAGCGCGTCCATGTCGTCCTGGTCGGCTTCGGCGTGGTTGGTGTAGCAGATGTCGCAGCCCATGGGCAGGCCGAGCAGCTTGCCGCAGAAGTGATCTTCGAGCGCGGCGCGCATGATCTGTTTGCCGTCGTAGAGATATTCGGGGCCGATGAAGCCGACAACCGTGTTCACCAGCATGGGATCGAAAGCCCGGGCGACGGCGTAGGCGCGCGCTTCGAGGGTCTGCTGATCGATTTTCGTTCCATTCGCCCCATGGTGCGCGTTGGCGGAGAGCGCCGAGCCCTGGCCGGTTTCGAAATACATGACGTTGCGCCCCACGCCGCCATTGGCGCAAACAGCGCCGCGATGCAGGGACTGCGCGGCTTCGTGGCCCTCTTTGAGCAGGGCCAGGTTGACGCCGAAGCTCGCGTTGGCGGCCTCGGTGCCGGCGATGGACTGGAAGAGCAGGTCGAGTGGAGCGCCCTGGCCAAACTGTTCGATTGCGGCCATCTGGGTGGTGATGTGAGCCAGCACGCAGCTCTGTGTGGGGATGCTGAATCGCTCGCGCACTGCGTCGATCATGCGCAGCAGGCGCGTGACGGTGGAGGGATTGTCGCTGACGGGATTGATGCCGATGACCGCATCGCCGGAGCCGAGCAGGAGGCCGTCCAGCATGGAAGCTGCGATGCCTGAAGCATCATCGGTGGGATGGTTGGGCTGGAGACGCGTGGAGAGCCGGCCGGGCAGGCCGACGGTGGTGCGGAAGCGGGTGAGCACGCGAATCTTTGCCGCGACGAGAATCAGGTCCTGGATGCGCATGAGCTTGCTGACAGCGGCGGCCATTTCAGGGGTGAGACCGGGACTTAAAGCGGCGAGACGTTCGCTGGTCGCGCCGTCCGAGAGCAGCCAGTCGCGGAACTCGCCGACGGTGAGCGATGCGACCGGCGCAAAAGCCGCTGGGTCGTGCGTATCCACGATCAGGCGTGTGACTTCGTCGGTCTCGTAGGGAATGAGGAGATCGCTCAGGAATTGCCTGAGCGGAAGATCGGCCAGTGCATACTGCGCCGCCACGCGCTCTTCGGCGGATTGAGCGGCGATGCCGGCCAGCGCGTCTCCGCTGCGGTAGGGCGTGGCGCGGGCCATCAGCTCGCTCAGGGTCGCGAAGCGGTGCCGGATGCCGCCGAGTGTGTGGCCGTACTCCATCGGCTTAGATTATGGCACGGCGCGAGCTGTGGCGATGCGTTGGCGGCTTCGGCTAAGTGGTGCCGATATTGCCGGCGGCTTTCTTGGCGAGATAGGCTCCCTGACCCAGGCCGAAGGCAGAGAGAATCGTCGTATCCACGTCGGGCAGTGAGGTGCTGGCGGTGAGGCTGATGGCGCCAACATAGTGGTGTACCGCGAGCACATAGGTGACGATGGCCAGCATCGTCACAATCACCATCTGAAAATCGCCGAAGTCGAAGTTGCCGAGATCGTTTTGGACGATGTCCCGCCAGAAGCTTTCCTCTCCCTCGCCGAGGCCCTTCTTGGGGTCTTGCACAGGGGTGTTGCTCGCGGTAGCCGCCGCCGGAACTACAACCGCCACGTCAGCTCCTCGATCGACCGCCGCGACAGCGGCCGCCGCGGCAAGGTTGTTCGCTGGGGCTGCGGCTGCGTTGACGGCATTGACGGCATTCACATTGGCCGAGTTGACCTTGGCAGTGGTAATCGCCTTGGCGCCGGTGAAGGTGATAGCGCTCATGCCGGAGAGCAGCAGCAGGTTTTGCGGAATGTTGATGCCGCCCAGGAAGTCCAGGCCCGCGACGCTGATGCGGAAGTAGAGCATGTCGAGGTAAGTGGCGAGCATCACCCAGAACCACAGCGCGGCCTGCAGTTTGGAATTGCTATAGCGATTGTCGAGCCCAACGATGAGCTTGAAGGGATGGCCCCAGGTCATCAGGGTGGCAATGGCCAAGGGAACGAGGAAGCAAACGAGCAGCATGGAGAAGCGGTATTTGGCGCTGACATAGGAGTACGCAGCGCCGTCGATATCCTGCACGACAGATGTAGAGTCGAAGGCGACGCGGATGTGGTCGCCCAGGTGAAATTGCGTGAGCTTGGTCTTGAGCGCCGCATCTTTCACGGTGAGATTGAATGCCGTGCCCTGGCAGAGGGGGCGCGAGTTGGGATTGCTCTTCAACTGAGCGCAATCGGTCACCGACAGGGTTCCATCGTCGGCATTGATGCCGTCGACGCGCGCGTTTTTGAGAGGAGACATGGAGGGCTTCAGGTCCGGGTTGGCAAAGCCGTCGGCATGGCACAGCGTGGGCAACAAGATCACCCCGAGCAAGAGCGTTGAACCTGACAGGGCGAGCAGTTTCCGTCTCATCTTGTTTCTCCTTGGGCTGCGTTGAGTCGCACCTTAAACCAACCGCGTGCGGCGCGTCAACGGAAGATTTACATCGTTGCGTAAGGAGAAGAAATGAGCTGCCTACAAGAAAGGGTTCACTATTTGCAGTGCTCCGAACTTTCTGCTGTGCTGGAAATCCTCACTGAGCAGCAGGCCGCATTGCGCCTGCAATGCCGACGCGACAATCAAGGAGTCATACCAAGGAAGGCGATGATGGTTTGCAAGATCGAGAGCGTCAAGATAGAGAACCTGCGAAGAGTGAATACGAAGTAAGGGAATAAATACAGTTTTTAGATATTGTTCAGCTTCCTCGGCCTTCATGGGCTGCGCAAATCGGCGCAAGGCGACATGGAAGAACTCCTGTACCACCTGATAGCTGACCACGCCTTTGCCGCTGGTTAATGCCCTCGCGATGAGTTTGTTGGCCCGCAAGGATTTGTCAGGCGCACTGCTGTCAAAGGAATAGACGAAGATGTTGGTGTCGAGAAAGAACGTGTCCTTGCGTGTATCGCTCATCTATCGAGAGTTCATCTCATCGCGGCTAAACTTGCCGCCGGAGTTGATATGGCTCATGCGCTTCATCAGAGCATTGAAGCTCTGCTCGTCGCCCGCGCTGGCGGTGAATTGAATAAGCCACTCCCGGAAGGCCGCGTTCAACGTCCGCCGCTGGGAGTGGGCGACCGCCCGCGCTTGCTCCAGCAGGTCTTCATCGGCGCTCAACGTGATATTTTTCATACGAAAATAGTGTACACGAAATTCGTGCTACTTAGTCTACCTGGCAGATCAGGCATTTGAGGTATTCGGTTTCTGGAAGATTGAAGATGACCGGATGATCCGGGGCTGCCCCGCAGCGTTGCAAGAGGGTGACGCGGCGATGCGCATCTGCGGCAGCCGATGCCACTGCTGCTTCAAGGTCACTACCGCTAACATGGTGAGAACAGGAACAAGTTACCAGCAAACCTCCCGGCCGGATCATCTGCAATGCACGCAGGTTGAGCTCCTTGTAACCACGGAGAGCGCCTGAGACAGCTCGTTTGGATTTGGCAAAGGCTGGCGGGTCGAGGACGATCGTATCGAACTGCTCTCGCTTGTCGGCCAAGTCGCGCAAAATATCGAAGGCGTCGCCGCAGACCCAGTCGATTTCTTTGTCGCCTAGCACATCGCGATTGGCGGCGAGATTCTGCTCGGCAATTTCGAGCGACGTGCGGGAGCTGTCGATGGCTGTGACGTGTTTTGAGACCTGAGCCAGGTGTAGAGCAAATCCACCCTGGTAGGTGCAAACATCGAGCGCACGGCCGCCGGGAGCGAGCAGCCATGCATACTCTTTTGCGGCACGATAGTTGGCGTGCTGATCGAGAAACGCGCCCGTCTTCTGTCCGGAGTTGACGTTGTAGAGGAATTTCAGTCCGTTCAGTTTGAATGTGGTGGCACTGAGCGGGCTCTCCGGGGTGGCGGCATAGAGCGGTTCCGGACCAGGTTCGCTCAGGTCCTCCAATTCGCGGATGCGCGGATCGGGCCGCTCCCAGATAGCTGCGGGTTGGAAGAATTTGCCGTAGCTGCGCAGGACATCGACGACCGTCTGCCGCACAGCTGGCGTATCGAGACCCTTGGCGAGAAGTTGGAGGATGAGCAGATCGCCGTATTTGTCCACCACCAGGCCTGGCAACTCATCAGCCTCGCTGAAACATAACCGGCACGAATCTGAGCCGCGCTTGTTGGTATGCAAAAAGGGTAGGCGGTGCTCGATGGCCCGCCGCAGGCGGGTCGCCAGAATTTCGAGCCATTGCGCCTGATCGATGGCTTCGCGCGAGACCATGCGCAGGGCGATCTGCGAGGCGGGGCTGTAGAGTGCGGTGCCGAGAAGAATGCCGCGATTGTCGGCGACTGGCAGTAGCGTAGCGCCTTCACCTGCGGAAACTGCCTCAATATCCGTGGCATAGACCCAGAGGTGCCCATTGCGCAGGCGGTCGGAGGCGCGGCGGCTGATGCGTGCGCCGAAGGCCTGGGGTGCCGATGGCGCCGTTGTTGGTCGCGCGGGCGGCGGAGCGGGAGCAGGTTTGACTTTGCGCTGTGCTCCGTCGCGCGCCGGAAGGGGCTTCGGCTTTCCGGGATTCTTGGGCTGATTCGGCTCGGAAGGTGCGGCGGCCTTCGGTTTAGGCGCGTATGGGTTTTGGGGGCTGCGAGGCTTGGCCATCTCTCTATTAGATCAGTTCAGCAGAGGCGAGTGCGGCATCGATTGCGCTTCTGAGCACAGGCAGCGAGACGGTGCAGCATTTCCGGCCTATAATAAAGCATGGCGACCCATCCCCCGAGTACCACGGCAGCCAGCCCGATCTTCCCCGAGGAAGGCTTTGCGCGGCAGGCTACGGAGGCGAGCGGGGCGAGTTCTTTGAAGGCCGCTACCACACTCGAAATCTCAGCCGAAGAAAAGCGCGTCAGCCAAGGCCCAATCGGGAAGCGTTTTGAAGAGCTGCTGGCGACGGTCCGCGCCAACCGCCCCAGCGAGGACCTGGCGCCGATCCGCAAGGCCTGGGAGTTCTGCGTGCACTACCACGAGGGCCAGCTACGGGCCTCGGGCGAGCCGTACATCATCCATCCGCTGGAAGTAGCGGAGGTGCTGGCGGAGATGAAGCTGGACGCCACGGCCATCGCCGCCGGCCTCTTGCACGACGCTGTCGAAGATACTCCTGTGACCTCGGAGGAGATTGCGACGGCCTTTGGCGAGCAGGTGGCGCACATCGTCGAGGGCGTCACCAAGATCGACAAGATTCAGTTCGCTAACCGCGAAGACCGGCAGGCGGAGAATGTCCGCAAGATGCTGCTGGCCATGGTCTCGGACGTGCGCGTGGTGCTCATCAAGCTGGCCGACCGGCTGCACAATATGCGCACCCTGGAGCATCTGAAGCCCGAGCGGCAAGAGGCGATTGCCCGAGAGACGCTGGATATCTACGCTCCACTCGCGCATAGGCTCGGCATGGGCAAGGTGCGCGGCGAGCTTGAAGATTTAGCTTTTCGCTACACCGATCCTGTGAGCTACGGCCAGGTGGCCGAGGCAGTCGAAGCGCGCCGCATCGAGGGCGAACAGTTTCTAACCGGGGTCGAGGATGCGATCGTCGAGCAGCTTCGCGAGCACAATATCCAGGCCCGCGTCGAGTGGCGCATCAAGCGGCTTTACTCCATCCATCAGAAGCTGCAGAAGTCGCAGGTTTCGGTGGACCAGGTCTTCGATCTACTGGCCATTCGCATTATTACGCTATCTCAAGCCGACTGTTACGGCGTTCTCGGCCTGATCCACTCGCTCTGGCGGCCGGTGCCGGGGCGCATCAAGGACTTCATCGCCAACCCCCGCGCCAACCTCTACCAGTCGCTGCACACCACGGTGATGGGCGACGGCGGGCATCAATTCGAAGTACAGATTCGAACCGAAGAGATGCACCGCATCGCCGAAGAGGGTATCGCCGCGCATTGGAAATACAAGGCCGGTGAGTCTGTCATCTCCGCGAAGGACGAGCAGCGCCTCGCCTGGGTGCGCCAGTTGGTCGAGTGGCAGCGGGAGATGACCGACCCCAACGAGTTCCTCTCCAGCCTCAAGATGGACCTCTATCCGGACGAGGTCTACACCTTCACGCCGCGCGGCAAGGTGGTCATCGTTCCCGCCGAGGGCACGCCGATCGACTTCGCCTACACCGTACATACCGAGGTCGGCCACACCTGCGTCGGAGCCAAGATCAACGGGCGCATGGTTCCGCTGCGCACCAAGCTGCGCAATGGCGACATCGTCGAGATCGTTACCCAGAACGGCCACACGCCCAGTCGCGACTGGCTCACCTTCGTCAAGAGCCCGCGCGCGCGCAACAAGATCAAGCATTGGCTCAATGAGAACCAGCGCCAGCGGGCCATCGAGGTTGGCCGCAAGCTGCTGGAGCGCGAGGCGCGCAAATTCAAGGTGCCGATGGCGCGGCTCGACGATACCGACCTGGCCCGCGTGGCCGGCGAATACGGCTTGGCGACGGCCACCGACCTGATGGCTGCGATTGGCTTCGGCAAGCATTCGGCGCGGCAGATCTTGAACAAGCTGGCGCCGGGGTTGATCACTTCCGGAACAGGAGCGTCTTCAGGCGCTGCGGCAGATGCCGAGTCCGGCGAGGCGAAGGGAACGACCGCGGAAGCGGCCATGTCCGATGCGGTGAAGAAGCTGCATCTGACCGGCTCCGATTCGTTGCAGGTCGAGGGACAGAACGATCTTCTCGTGTACCGGGCGCGATGTTGCAACCCAATTCGAGGCGAAGAGATTATCGGTTATGTGACGCGCGGCAAGGGCGTCGCAGTCCATGCCAGAAGCTGCCCCAACGTGCAGAACCTGCTCTACGAGAGCGACCGGCGCATCGACGTGGAGTGGGCCAAGACGGACGCGGAAAAGGCCGGACAGGTTACGCGCTACCCGGTCAAGATCACCATCTACTGCGACGACCGCTCAGGGATGCTCAAGGAGATGACGGCGATTATCTCCAACGACAATACAAATATCCGCTCGGTCGAAACGCGCGACGCAGAAAACGGCGAGGCCATTGTCGAATTCGTTGTGGACGCCGAAGACCTGCGCCATCTCAACCGCATGGTTCTTGGCCTGCGCCGCCTGCCTGGCGTGCGCGAAGTGCAGCGCGCGCAAAAGCTCTAAATATGAAGAAGATGATTCAGCACGTGTAAGTCCTGGAACCCTTCGAGATTACCTCAATGCCGTATGTTCGCCTTTGAGAAATCACCTGCAGTCGTCCGGAGCAGTTGGGCGAACTCTTTGGGAGGGACTGCTGGACTGAAATAGAAGCCTTGCGCCTCGTCGCAATCGTGGGCCTTTAGAAAGTCCAGGTCTTCAGCCGACTCAACGCCCTCGGCAATAACACGCAGTCCAAGACTTCTGCCCATGCTTATGATTGCGCTTACGATGGCGGCTTTATTGGGTGTATCGGTTATTTTGTGGACGAAGGACTGATCTATCTTTAATGCATCCAGCGGAAATTTTGTAAGGTAGCTCAGGCTGGAATAACCTGTACCAAAGTCGTCGATCGACACCTGGACTCCCCTATTTCTCACAGAGTTCAGAAGGGTTGCAGCCTGCTCGGTTCGTTGCATGAGAACACCTTCGGTCATCTCCAATTCAAGGGATCCTCCATCGAGGCCAGTTTCGTCGAGAATTGCGAAAAGACGGCTTGCAAAGTCTTCGTGTCCGAACCGAACCGCCGATACGTTGACCGCCACGGGAGTTGCGGGAAGTCCCTCATCCATCCATGTGCGGGCCTGTCTGCAGGCTTGTCTCAACACCCAGGCACCGATCTGCACTATAAAGCCGCAGTCTTCCGCGATGGGAATGAATTTTCCCGGAGGGACGACTCCCCGTGTGGGATGTATCCAGCGGATAAGCGCCTCCGCGCCGACAATCTCCCCGGTCTTGAGACTATACTTCGGCTGGTAGTGAAGCTTGAATTCGTCCTCTTCCAATCCGCGGCGAAGCTCCTCCTCGATATATTGTCGCTCTACTGCTTGGTCGTTCATTGCCGGCTTGAAAAACGCGTAATGATGGTGCCCTTGCCGCTTTGCCTGGTACATTGCAGTGTCGGCATTCTTGATAAGCGTGTCCGAGTCCTCGCCGTCGGAAGGATAGATGCTCACCCCCAGACTTGCCGTGACCCGAAGCGAATGGCCATCTATGTGATGTGTTCCCGTCACAGCCTCCAACACTCTTCTAGCACCGATAAGTGCGTCTCCTGAGTCTTCCAACTCTTGAAGGAGCACGATAAATTCGTCGCCACCCTGGCGGCTGACGGTGTCCACTGCCCGTACGCACTTCTGCAGTCGCTTTGCGATGGATTGAAGCAATTTGTCCCCGGTTTGATGCCCTAACGAATCGTTGATGTGTTTGAAGCCGTCGAGGTCAAGGAACATGACTGCAAACTGGGCCCGATGACGCAGCGCCAAAGCGACCGATTGCCCGAGTCTGTCGATCAGTAGCGAGCGATTGGGTAAGCCGGTAAGGGAGTCATGCTGAGTCGAATGGAGAAGTTGATCTGTCATAGCTTGTGCCGCGCTTACGTCGCGGAAAACGATGACCGATCCGATTGTCTCCCCGGCGCGGTTGTGAATCGGGGCGGCACTGTCCTCAATGAAAGCCTCTTGACCATCACGCCGGATGAGGATGGTGTTCGGTGGTAGATGCCCAGTCTGGTTTTCCCCTACGGCCGCATTCATCGGATTCGCGATGACCTGACGAGTGAAGGCGTCCACTATATGGAATACTTCAGCTATCGAGTGACCGCGTGCCGCCGACAAGGACCAGCCGGTTAGTTTCTCAGCAACTGCATTGAGAAACGTGACCTTCTCATCGTCGTCCGAGCAGATGACACCGTCGCCCATACAGTCGAGCGTAACTTGAGCGCGTTCCTTTTCCTCGAACAAGCTTTCCTCAAGTATTTTGCGCCGATAGGCATTGCGCAGAGCATGCATCAACTCACGCGGTTCGATCTCGCCCTTGATAAGGTAGTCCTGAGCTCCGTCCTTTATGGCTTCAACCGCTATCGCCTCGTCTGCGGGGTCCAACAGCAGTACAATTGCGACACGCGGCGCCAGGGCGCGAATCTGCGCGACAGCATCCGGCTCTCGCATTTCAGGCAAAGCCAGATCGAGCAAGACAACGTCGATCGAACTATCGACAAGACGCTTCTTGGCGATGTCGATGCTGGTTTCGAGGATCACTGCGAATGAGTAGTGACCCTGATGGTTGAACATATCCCCGATTACAACCGCATCTTCATGGCCCTTTATGATTAGGAGTGCCGTCTTGATTCCTGTCTCATTCAAGCAACTAACCTCAAGACGCGGGTTGAGTGAGCGCCGCGCTTAAGATGAACGTATCTTGGCCTGTGAATGCCAGTATGAGCTATATAGATCGAATGCACTTGTTTTACAACTCAAGATCGAATGCCAGAGGGCCGGGAGCGAGCCTTGGTCTTCAGGTGAAATGCTCATGGTATTGAGTAAGTCACGAAATGAAAGTCTAGTCTTCCAAGAGTCCGCGTTCCTCAAGAGTGTGCCGATGTAACTGATACCCCTCGCATTGCGTCGAAACGCCGCAGGGAAGTCAAGTGCGGACCTGGCGTGTTGAGCACGGAAGCAACCGGGCGCGCTGCTGGGATGCCGACTGGGACACGGCTAACTTGAGAGATGTGTCCCAGTCGCATCTTCATGGAAGCAATGGCGACTACGCCTGCCATTGGCACAAAATTGGAGCACTGCATCAGTTAACTGTGTCGCCTAACTCATATACAACGGGCTCCGACGAACCCTTTTCACCGAGAGCATGTCGAATCACTGACAGGAGGCGAGCATTGTCCACGGGTTTTTGCAGGAAGGCGATCGCCCCCGCTTTGAGCGCCCATTCTCTATTTGGGATGCGGACGCGCCCGGAGACGACGATCACCGGAATCATAGATAGAATAACGTTTGCTTTCAATCTCTCCAGTACGCTGAAGCCATCTCCAGCCGGTAAGCCAAGGTCCAGGATGATCAGGTCCGGCATGTGTTTCCGCGCTTCCGCGATACTTGCCACTCCATCTCCGGCAAAGACAACATCGTAATTGTTTACCTTGAGGCGCACATGCAGGCTTAACCTGACTTCGGGGTCATCGTCCACAATCAGGATTTTCTTTTGACTCATCGCTAGCTTCTCTCTTGAAAACTTTGTTTGCCGATGTGATCTTGAATTCCAGCAGCCACCTGTCCAATGAAGGTTTTCATCGATTCGTTTGCGTCTCTCGATATCGGATCCAGAAAGCTATGCGAAACGGCGATGGTGAAATCCGCCGGTTGAAGCTGGCCATTGCGCCGGAGTTGACTCAAAATGCGTCTCTCGATGACCTCCGCTCCCTGTTGCTGTGTATACGCAATGACGTAAAAGAGCATATGTTCGCTCGCCGCATTCAGATTTGGCAGCAGCAGGTCTGTGTCTGGACGCAGGCATTGTTGAAGCAACGACCGTGCCAAGCTCAATATCTCGCTCGGCACCGCTTGCGAATTTACCCTGGACGTGATCTCCACAGAGAGCACCGCAATTGCCTCGCCGGGCTTCTGTTCGTGCGCCAGTATCGGGGCAATCAGGCCCTCCAGGGAGAAAACCGGCACGATGAATGAGAAATGGCTGCCTTGCTGTAGCTCGCTGCGTACCCATATCCTGCCGCCCTGCCTGGCAACTAAGTCTTGGGCAATATAGAGGCCGAGTCCCAGTCCATTCCGTCCCGCTTCGCCATTGTCGGATACCTGATAGAGACGATCGAAGATGCGCTCGGCAGCCTTCGAACTGATTCCGCGTCCGGTGTCGGAAACCTCCACCCGCAAGAAGGTTGGATCATCCTCAAACGATTGGGCTCCGATATGAACCGCACCGCCGGTTGGCGTAAACTTAATGGCGTTATCCAACAATATAGTCAGAATCTGCCGTAGGCGCGTCGGATCGGCATACGCCAACCGCAGGGTCTTCGATGGTCTGAAAGTGACGGTAATGTCTTTGGCCGCAGCGGCGCGACGGAGCGTATCGACGGCGTAAACGATGGCGTCGGCGACGGACGTCTGGAGCAATTCAACGCTCAGCTTGCCCGTCTGCGCTTGCATGACCATAATCAAGTCCTCAATCATGGCCTGAAGCTGGCTTACGTTCTTAAGAATGATCTGGAGGTATTCATCCTGCTGCGGGC
>Ga0302326_10028292_pt1 | contig 11283 bp, 7 predicted proteins | sample Palsa_T0_3_FD_202264 | JGI IMG/M metagenome (GOLD analysis project Ga0302326, IMG submission 202264) | Peat permafrost microbial communities from Stordalen Mire near Abisko, Sweden - Palsa_T0_3 | ecosystem: Environmental > Terrestrial > Soil > Palsa > Peat permafrost | place: Sweden: Abisko...
CCCGACTCCACACACGATCACTGCGACGCCGATCAGTTTGTCGGCATTGAGAGTATCGTGGAAAATAAAGAACGATAAGGCGGCGACCCACAGATAGCTCAGCGAAAGGATCGGATACAGAATCGAAAGCTCGCCATCCTTGAAAGCCACCACGATCAGAACCGTGACCACGCCGTAGAGACCGTAACCTGCGATCAGTACAGGGTTGGTAATCATGCCGGCAAGTCCCGGGTGAGCCTTGGTGTAGTCGGCGCCCATCTTCATCAGAATCTGCGCCACCGCTCCCAGAAATGTGCAAAACACCACCAGCATAACGGCGCGGCGGCGTGCGGCTTCGGACGGTGGCGGGGGAACTGAATTCGTTGCGGCGGCGCTCAATCGGGCCTCGTGGAGTGCTTTTCCAGGATATCAGGTTAGAATGAGGCTGTGGACGAAAACGTAGACGAAATCAACCCGATCGCAGTGGAGGAACCTTACTCGGAGATTCCGGTTAGGGCGCCGATGACCCATCGCGGGTTTATCGCCGAATGGACCGTTACCATCATCCTGCTTCTTTTCGGCACTACCAGTCTTCTGCAGGCGTTCGTTATTCCCACCGGCTCCATGGAAGACACGTTGCTCATCGGCGATCACCTGCTGGTGGATAAGCTCGCCTATGCGCCGGGCGGAAGCATTTCGAAAGATCTGCTGCCATACGAGAATGTGCGCCGCGGCGATATCATCGTATTCCGCTACCCGGTGGACATCCAGCAAACATTCGTGAAGCGGTGCATCGGCGTGCCCGGCGATCGCATCCGGCTGGTGGACAAGCAACTCATTCTCAACGGCAAGCCTATGGATGAGCCGTACGTCTATCACAAAACCGGTTATATCGATTCTTATCGCGACGATTTTCCCGGACCGCCCAACATCAACGTGGCCGAATCGGCGCAGGATATGCTGGCGAATCACGTCGTCAACGGCGAGGTGGTCGTGCCGCCGGGACAATATTTCGCCATGGGCGATAACCGCGATTGGTCGCTCGACAGCCGCTACTGGGGCTTTGTGCCGCGCGCCAACATTATCGGCAAGCCGCTGATCATCTACTGGTCGTACGACGCTTCCACGGCGGCGCTGACGGATTCGGGCCTGGGCATTCGCCATCTGGTGGATATTGCGATGCATTTTCCAACCAAGACGCGTTGGAGCCGCACGTTCCGGCTGATTCACGGCTATCCGCTCCACTGAAATGAATCCTCACTATTATGGTTTGATCCTGGCCGGCGGGCGCGGCACGCGTTTCTGGCCGCGCAGCCGCAAGCGCAGCGCCAAGCAGGTGCTGAACGTGGTAGGCGAGCGTTCGCTGATTCAGAACACAGTGGAACGCCTCGCGCCGGTGATTCCTCCGCAGCGGCTGTGGGTGCTCACCAACCAGCACCTGCGCGACACGATTATCCGGCAACTGCCGGAGATTCCCAAGCGCCAGATTTTGGCGGAACCCATGCAGCGGAACACGGCGCCGGCCATCGGTTTAGCGGCGCACATTTTGCAATCGGAGGATAAGGACGCGGTGATGGGCGTATTCCCATCCGACCACGTGGTGGGCAAAGATGCCGCCTATCGCAGCGTAGTCAAAGCCGCTTTCAAGAGCGCCAACGCAGGCCATCTGATGGTGGTCGGCATCGAGCCGCGCTGGCCGGAGACCGGTTACGGATATGTGGAGTTTCCGCGCGCCGCCAAACCGGGCGCCACGGCCCGCGTCAAGCGCTTTCATGAGAAGCCCGCGTTAGCCAAGGCGAAGCGCTACCTGGCGGCAGGCAATTTCTATTGGAATTCGGGCATGTTTTTCTGGCGCTGCGACGCTCTGCTCGAACAGTTGCGGCTGCACCTGCCCAAGACCGCGACCATTCTGGCCGCGCTGCCGGCTTTCCGGTCGCGAAGGTTCGCGGAGAAGCTACGCCTCGCATTTCCGTTGTGCGAAAACATATCCATCGATTTCGCGGTGCTGGAAAAATCGGCGCTGGTGCACGGCATTCCAGCGGCGGACTTCGGTTGGAACGACGTCGGCAGCTGGAACGCAGTTTACGAATTATTGGCGCGGGACGAATGCGGCAACGCGACCCATCCCGGCTCGATTTGCCTCGATGCGCACAACAATTTCGTGGACGCCCGCGGCAAGCTGGTGGCGCTGCTGGGCGTGAAAGATCTGATCGTAGTGGACACCCCGGATGCCTTGCTGGTAGCGTCGCGCGATCGCGCGCAGCAGGTCGGCGACGTAGTGAAAGCGTTGGAGCGGGCCAAGCGGGACGACTTGCTGTAGGCGGCCGTTTCGCTCGACGTCTGGCGATTCTGCGCGGAAGTGTTGTGGGGCAGGATGGTATCCTGCGGCGGGTTGGCAACCCGCCGGTCGGCCGGATCGACGCGGCAGTTGGCCGATTGGGGTTGCCCTTCGGGCCCGGCCGCAGGATGGCATCCTGCCTTACAAGGCCGCAACCCAGCCGTTTTACTGCGCCAGCACCACCCGCCCCGGCCCCGGCTCGGGCGCGGCATCGTGCGCCATTCTCACCCGCGACGCCACGCCCAACGCGGCCAGATAGAACAGGCCGCCGACGATTAGCGTCTGCATCAGGCCGAGATAGATGGCGCACATCAGCGCGCCCACCGATCCGAGCACGCTCGAGGCAGCGTTGAGAGACCACGCCCACCGCAACGATGGGGCGTGCCACTCTTCCAACCGGCGCATCGCCGTGGGGAACGGCATGCCCATCGCGAAGCCGAGCGGGGCGATCATCGCCACCGTCAACACAATTTTCAACTGCAAAGGCAGCCAAACCAAAGCCGTGAGCGTCGAGGAAACCAGCAGCGCCAGAAGCGCGGCAAGCAGCGCGATGCATCCCAACAATTTGATCAGGCGGCCTTCGCTCTCGCCCAGCAGCCGCTTGCTGAAGGCGCTGCCGATTCCACTCGATACCAGCATCGAGAAAATCACTACCGTCAACGCGTACACCGGCTGGCCCAGGAAGAGTACGAATTTCTGAATCAGCGCCACTTCAATCAAAATATATCCCGCGCCAATAAACAGGAAGTACAGCAGAAATCCGCGTACGCCGCGATGGCTCGGCAGGCGCGCGCCCAAAACGAGCGGCGGCAGAGCCAGAATCAGCAGCGTCGCCGCGAGGCTGATGCCCATTAATGCAAACAGCAGCGGAATAGCTTTGTTGACGGCATTGTAATCGGCGGCGCGAGTCGCTCCCCGCCGCACAAAACTCAGCAGATCCCGCGGCTGCACGGTGTAGAAAAAGAACGGGCGGTTATCGTTTACGGGAGTGATGTCGAAAGCGTACTGGCGCTGATATTCGGCGGGGTCCGGGCTAAGCAGCAGATCGTGGAACGGATTGCCCGTCTCGCTGCCAGGGTAATATACAGCTTCCATTTTTGATTTGGCGAAGAGTGCGCGGGCTCGTTCGATATCCCCCGCGGAAAACGGTTTGCGGGAGATCAGCACGGTGTCTTGCGCGCCCCATCCCTCAACCGAGCCCTGGCGGCCCACGATCACATGCAGCGCGGCGGGCCCTTCGCCGATCTGTCCCAGCGCGCGCATGGCGAGTGAGACCAGACGCAGCGATTCACGCGGCGGATCGAAGCCCCAGCGGGTAAAAGCCACCAGGCCGTCATCGGTGAGATGCAGCAGATAGTCGCGCACGGCATCGCTGGTGTAGAGATTGTTCTCGGTGAGCGCGAAGGCGCCGGCGGCGGTGGAAGCCCACGTATCCACCAGGGTCGCCTGCAGCACCTGATAGCGGTCCTGGCTGCGACGGCCGTCTTCGACATAAACATGGACATCGGGCCGCAGGTAGAGATTATTGCTGAGTCCCGGGAACTTCTCTTGCATGATGGTCCGGGCGATGATGGGATTGATCTCCACCGCGGTGATGTCGTGGCTGCCGGTAGCGAGCGCCCGCGCCACATCGAATCCACCGCCGGGGCCGATGATCAACGCCTTGGCGCCGGGGCGGACGGCGTAGGGCAGCGCGGGTCCGTCTTCCAGCAGGTTGCGGCGCTGGTCATCGCGCAGGCGGCCGAAATCGAAGTTGGCGATGCCGGTCTGGGCATCGGCGTCGATGCGAATCGAATCCGAACCGTTGGCGGGGTCGTGTTCGATGGCGATGCGCGAGAAGCTATTCCACTTTTCGAACATCGGCTTGACCAGCGTATGTTCCTTGGCGTGGCGGATGGCCACCAGATCGTTGCGTTTGTTGTAGGTGAGAAAGGCGACCAGCGTCAGGGCCAGCGCCACCGAAATGACGCGCCCGCGCACCGACCCTGCCATGCTGTACCAGATGGCCGCGGCGGCGGCGAATACCACGGCCGCGGAAAGAACCGCGCCTGGACCATCCAGCACCTCGAGCAGCGGCCAGAGCAGCATGCATCCCAGCGCAGCTCCCAGCAGGTCGAAGAAATAGACGCGGTTGACGCGCTCGATGGTGTCCGCAACCGCCAGCGAAACAATCGCGCCGGAGGCCACAAAAGGCAAAGATGTGGTGAGGTAAATCAGCGCGTAATCCCACACGCTGACTTGGTTGCCCTGCAGAAGAATCACGGCCAGCGAGACGGCGGTGAGGAAAGTGCTCGCCAGGCTCAAGCCGCCGAGCTTATAGGCCAGCGGCGCCTTCCACCCGGCCACTACGTAGGAAAACACGCCGCCCACGCCCAATCCAAAGAGAGCGATGGAAATTGCCAGAAAGGCGAAGTGGTAATAGAACACCACCGAGAAGATACGCGTAAGCGACAGTTCGAGTAAAAGGGTAGCAAGCGTGGTAAGAGCGACACAGATATAGATCTGGGGCCAGTGAGTGGGATGGCTCTTCACGTTGGATACGCTACTGTAGCGCGATTAGCACCGTATTGCTGGTGGAGTCCGGGAAAACAATGCTGAGTGCGGTGACGCCCGTGGGCGTGCCGGGTGGAATCGTAACATTGACTTGATACAGTCCCGCGTATGTGGGGCTCAGGCCGGCGAACAATGGCGTTGCCAATACCGGCGCGATGCTTCCGCCGAAATTAACTTGGGGCATGACAGTCAATTGCGCTAATGGGTTGGTGCTGGGCGCCGGCGCGCCGGTTGCCACCGATGGATTGGTAGGTCCCAAGCCAATGCAGTAGATAGTCAACGTGTCGCCAGCCGTGGCCGGATGGGTATTATAGCCGGGAAACAATCCTGCCGGGACCGGGAAGCTGCCATCCGTGGCATTCACAATGGCGCCGTAGGGGCCCCCGCCGATCAGCAAAATCTTCGGCGCCCGGGGCGCAATATTCACGGAAACCGTATTGCTCGTCATTCCGCTCCGCTGCACCGTGACCTGCGCCATCCCCGTTGCGGCATCCGTGGGAATTTGAAAAGCCAGTTGGCCATAACAGGAATAGAAAAGCGGCGCCGCTTCGCCATTCACTAAAACGCTTGCGCCGCCCACCGAGTTAGCCAAAGGGGGCGCCGGACCGGCGCTATAACTCTGCAGCGAAAGCTGATCCCCCTGGGCTATCGCGATATCTCCAGGGGAGACAGAGTCACCCGGAACGAAAGTCGCGTTATCGAGTATGCCTTGAAAGTTGATGTAAGGCGCTCCGGTCGCTTCCACCTGCATTGTTACCGGAACCGAGATTGGACCGTTGGCGGCATTAGAGCCCATGGTGACTGTGGCCGAGTAGTTTCCCGGCGACAGTCCGCTGGGATTGAAGGTGAGCTCCGCGCCAGCCGAATATCCGGCTGCCGTTAACCAGGCGCCGCCGGTCACCACCGGATTTTGCAGCGATAGCGCCGCAATGCCCGTATTGTTCACCGAAAGCAGCGGCGTGCACGGGTAGGTAAGAGGCGCCGCCCCCTGAGCCAAAACTACGCTGATCGGTGAAGCTTGCGCAATGGGCTGCGACGTCACGTTCATGGTTACGTTGATGGTTTTATTATCGCCGGCGAAGCTCGATCCGCTGGTGGTGATGGTTCCGGTATAGGTTCCCGAAGTCTGGTTGGGCTGCGGCGCGATCTGTATGTAATAAGGGAGAACGAAGCGGAAACTGCCGGTGCCATTCAGAGCCAGGCTTAGCCAGGAATTACCGTCATTGGTCTTGGTTTGGGCGTTCAGAAGGCTATTCGTGGTAAATGGCACTTCTTGCGTGGCGCCAGGCGCCACATACACGGAAACGTTGGACGGTACGGCGCCGCCCACTTGCGCCAGAACCGCGATAATTTGTGGCGCGTCCACCGCGTTCGGCGCGGTGATAGTGACGGTTCCGGAATAAGGTGTGGAAGAGGCCGCGAGGCCAGTGACATTGAGTTTGATCTGAATCGGAAAGCAAGTGGACGCGAGCGTCGTGGTTTGGCAGGGGGCGGATGCGCCCACCGTGGCTGTGATCCAAGGAACCGAAATCTGCGGGGTCCCCAGCGTGAGACTCCCGTTGCCGCCGTTATATGCCTCCAGCAGCGGCGCGGTTCCCGACCCTCCGGCTGCGATGGAAACAGGCCCGACCGTGCTGTTTGTCAACCGCAAAGCCGGGGCGGCATCACAAAATGAAGCAATTGCAAATACAGCTGTGGAGAAGGCGAAAGAAAGACGAAACATCCAGGACCCCCGAGGTATTCAACGGCGATTAAGTAATGCAACACTATATCATGCATGGACTTCAGGGCGATTAACCCATGCATCCCGACGTGACCGAAGGCGACCGAAGAAAGCGCTAAGGCAGAATTAGTACCAGTACTGAACTAGGACATTATCAACCCTTTAGTACCTTTTGTTTCATTGACTTACACGGTGGCAATGATATGATGACAGGGTCATGATTAAACAAATGCTAAACGCGCGCTTCGTTTTCTCCGTATTAGCCTTAGCTGCGGTTGGACAGCTGCATGCGGCCACATTCAATTTCTCTACTGTCTCAGGTGCGGAGGACCCCGCCAAGAACCCGGTTGCCGCATCGGCCATATTTGTTGTGAGCGGAAACACGATCACAATAACTTTGGAGAACAATGAGGCGAACCCGGTCGATGACGGCCAGGCACTCGATGCTATGACCTTCCAGCTCGCGAATCAGACCATCCCCAACGGGGCGACGATTAGCATGAATATGACCGAATCGGAATTTATCGACATCGGCTCTTCCGGAACCTACACCCAAGTCACGAGCAATCTTCCTTCGTGGAGCCTGTCGGACAAGGTGAGCGGCTCGACCATAGATTTCGATTTCTGCAACTATAAAGAAACGGGCATGAATTGCACCTCGGCCGGCTCGGAAGCGCCGGAAGGCGGAATCATCGGCGCAGCTGGCGCCGGCAACAAATACACCGCAGCGAACAGTAGCATCAAGAACGGCCCTGCCGATCCTTATATCTATAACGAGGCGACTATTACTCTTACCCTGAGCTCAGGCACGTTTACCACGAATGGCGCCAACTACTCGGATGTGCTCTTCGGCTTCGGCTCCAACGTCGTGGACGACATCCCTGTCCCTGCGGCGCCCGAACCCTCCACGTTTTGGATGATGGGCTTGTTGGGCGTTGGTTTGGCCGCGTTTCAATATCGCCACAAGCTCGGTCTCCGGCGCTAATTTGCGCAGGCGCTCAACGCGCGGGCGATCCGCGCGAGAATGAGAGTGCCTGCGATGAAAAGCCCCACCGCTGTTTACACAGAGCTTCGCTCCGCCCGTGAAGAGGAAATCTCCCGGTTAGACCGGCGCCACGCCAAACTGGGTTATGCGCGGCTTGCCACGGTGGTCTGCGCGGCGGTTGTAGCGTGGTACGCCCTCACCGGCGGCTTCTCCGTCCTCTGGGTCCTGGTTCCGGTTGCGGCATTCATCGCCTTAATGGCGGCGCATGAACGGCTGCTGCGTCAACTGGAGCGGCAGCGCCGCGCGAAACAATTCTTCGAGCACGGTTTGGCGCGGCTTCGCGGCGACTGGCCGGGCCATGGAGAAACCGGCGAGCGCTATCTCAATACAACCCATCCCTACGCCCCCGACCTCGACATCTTCGGCAAGGCTTCGCTCTTTGAGCTGCTCTCGACGGCGCGCACGCATATCGGAGAGGACACCTTGGCGGATTGGCTGCAACACCCCGCCCCGCCCGCGACCGTGCTCACGCGCCAGAAGGCGGTGGATGAATTGCGCCCCCGGCTGGACCTGCGGGAACGGCTGGCGGTGGTAGCGGAAGAGGCGCGCACAGGCATCGACCCGGTGGCGCTGGCGCGCTGGGGGGAAGCGCCGGCTGAGCTCAACAACCCCGGGCTGCATGCAGCCGTTTGGGGGCTCCGCATCTTCGGCATCGCCGCCGGCCTGGCCGGATGCACTGCCCTTGCCGCCCTCATTGGCGTCCCCATCCCGGAGCGCGTGACCCTGGCGGCGCAAGCTCTTTTCTTCCTGGCGTTATTGATCAACTTGATCTTTCTTTACAGAATGCGCCGGCCCATGGACGCGGTGGTAACCGCAGTAGATCAAGCCGCCCATGAGTTGGGTTTGGTCTCGGAAGTTCTGTTGCTGCTCGAAGCGGAAAAGTTTCACGCGCCGCTGCTGGCGGAGTTGCGCGCGTCGCTCGATACCGATGGCGCGCCGCCCTCGCAACGCCTGGTACGGCTGCGGCGGATTGTGGCTTGCCTCGATTCGCGCGACCACATGATCCTGCGCTTGATGGAACCCTTCATCCTGTGGACGCCGCATTGGGCGATTCAGGCGGAAAATTGGCGCCGGCAATCCGGACCGGCCGTGCGGCGCTGGCTCACCGCCATGGGCGCTATCGAAGCGCTCTCTTCGCTGGCCAGCCATTCCTTCGAGCATCCGGACGATCCGTTCCCGGAGTTCGTCGAGCCCGAGCTTGGCGAGAATGCCCCATGGCTCGAAGCCGAAGGAATTGCGCATCCTTTATTATCCGAAGAACGCGCCATACGCAACGACCTGCGTCTGGGCGGAGAGTTGCGCGTCCTGATTGTCAGCGGCTCGAATATGTCGGGTAAGAGCACTCTGCTGCGCACCCTCGGAAGCAATGTGGCGCTGGCGCAGGCGGGTGCAACCGTGCGGGCGCGGCGCTTGCGGCTCTCGCCGCTGGCGCTGGGTGCATCGATTCGCGTCACGGATTCGCTCCAGGAGGGAGTTTCGAGATTCTACGCGGAGATTCTGCGCCTGCGGCAAATCCTTGATGAAGCCTCCGGCCCACTTCCCCTGCTATTTCTGATCGACGAATTTCTGCATGGAACCAACTCGCACGATCGGCGCATCGGCGCGGAGGCGCTGGTGCGGGGCCTGGTGCAACGCGGCGCCATCGGTCTGATCACCACCCACGATCTGGCCCTGGCGGATATCGCCGATGGATTGGGCGAGCGCGCCGCCAACGTCCATTTTGAAGACCGCGTGGAAAACGGCCGCATCGAGTTCGATTACATCATGCGGCCGGGAATCGTCCGCAAGAGCAATGCAATCGAACTGATGCGTTCGGTGGGGCTCGAAGTTTGACCGTTGAGGATATCAAGGAGCTGGCGGCGGCGTGCGGCTTCGAACTGGCCGGCGTTGCGCCGGCGCTGCCTTCCGCCGACCGCGCGCGATACCACGCCTGGGCCGCCGCCGGATTTGCGGGCGAGATGCGGTATCTTACCGACCGCCGGGCGCAGGTGCGCGACGATCCGCGGAATCTGCTGCCCTCCGCGCGGTCCGCGGTCTGCGTGGGCAAACTCTACAACGCTCCCCTGCCCTATTCCACCAACATGACGGACGATGCCCTGGCGTGGATCTCGCGCTACGCCTGGGGCGATGACTATCACGATACGGTGCGGCGCGGCTTAGAGCGGCTGGACGCGATGCTGCGCGAGCGCACGCCTGGCATTTACGAATCCAAGATCTGCGTGGACACCGCGCCGCTGCTCGAGCGGTCATATGCGCGCGCCGCGGGGCTCGGCTGGATCGGGAAGAACACGTGCCTGATCAACGAGGGCGGCGGTTCGTGGTTCTTTCTCGGCGAGATCCTGACGTCTCTCGAGATCGAGGCCGGCGTGCCGCCGCCCGACCGCTGCGGGTCCTGTACGCGTTGCATCGACGCCTGTCCCACCGCGGCCATCCAGCGGGGCGGCTACGCGCTTGACGCGCGGCGGTGCATTTCCTATTTCACCATCGAGCTCCGCTCCGCCATCCCGGAAGAGTGGCGTCCGGCCATGGGCGGGCACGTCTTTGGCTGCGACATCTGCCAGGACGTCTGCCCGTGGAACCGGCGCGCTCCGGTAACGGCCGAGGCTGCCTTCGCGCCGCGCGAGTTCGCGCCGCGCCTCGACCGGCTGGCCGCAATTGAGGAAGACGAGTTCCGTGTCCTGTTTCGCGGCACGCCCGTAACGCGCGCGCGATACTCCGGGTTTCTGCGCAACGTCGCCGTGGCCATGGGCGCCCGCTGCCGTGAAGAGTTTCGTGCGCCCCTGGAAAAATTGGCGGAATCGTCCGACCAGCTGGTGGCGGAGCATGCGCGCTGGGCGCTGGCGCAACTCGACCAGGAGTAAATTCAACGCGGAGGCGCGGAGATGCGGAGGCGACGCGGAGCCGGCCCGAAATGATTTTCTCCGCGCGATCTCCGCATCTCCGTGCCGCCGCGTTGAACGGGCACTCCGTAGCGAGGGCGGCTATAATACGCGAAGGAGAAAACCATGAGAATCGGAGTATTTACGCCCCTGTTGTCGCAATTACCGTTGGAAGACGTTCTCAAGAAGCTGACCAGTCTGGGCATCCACACCGTGGAGCTGGGCACGGGCAATTACCCCGGCGACCCGCACTGCAAACTGTCGATGCTGAAGAATAAGACGGAGCTGAATGATTTCAAGAAGAAGCTGGAAGATCACGGGGTCTCGATCAGCGCCCTGAGCTGTCATGGAAACGCGCTGCACCCCGACCGGGCGCACGCCAAGCACGATGCGGAAGTGAACCGCCAGACCGTTCTGCTGGCCGAGAAGCTGGGCGTGCCGGTGGTGGTCGATTTCAGCGGATGCCCCGGGGATTCGCCGAATTCCAAGTGGCCGAACTGGGTGACGTGCCCCTGGCCCCCGGATTACCTCGAGATTCTCAAGTGGCAGTGGGACAAAGTGGTGACTCCCTACTGGACCAGGCAAGGCAAGTTTGCGGCCGATCACGGAATCAAGATCGCAATCGAAATGCATCCCGGATTCGTGGCATACAGTCCGGAGACCATGCTGAGACTGCGCGCAATCGCGGGTCCCTCGGTGGGGTGCAACTATGACCCGAGTCACATGTTCTGGCAAGGCATCGACCCCATCGCCGCCATTCGCGTGC
>Ga0302326_10028296_pt1 | contig 11282 bp, 10 predicted proteins | sample Palsa_T0_3_FD_202264 | JGI IMG/M metagenome (GOLD analysis project Ga0302326, IMG submission 202264) | Peat permafrost microbial communities from Stordalen Mire near Abisko, Sweden - Palsa_T0_3 | ecosystem: Environmental > Terrestrial > Soil > Palsa > Peat permafrost | place: Sweden: Abisko...
TCGTACGAAGTTAGTCAATCTTGTGTCATCGCGCAGAAAGTGAGTGTGAGTGTCCATAATGAACTGGCCCGAGAGCTTGCGGGCGCGGTCATCGGCCAACTCCGGAGTCTGCGCTTCGAGCGGCGCGGCATCGAAAAACTCGCCATAGACGGCATTCATGGCCACAAACGAAGCGGCCATGCCTGCGGCGCTCTGAAAGAAGCGGCGGCGGGAAAGGCCCTGCTTCTTGGAGATGGAATCCGCCATCTCGATGAGGCGCGCTTCCACCTGTTTTTGATCGCGCGTCTGCGGCTCGGGAAAATACTCGTCACTGGAAACGATTTGCGTGGGAACGGGCGACCGAAATGCAGCCTCTTCGGCGGGAAGCAGACGATCGAGATCGTCATCGCTGAGGAATTTCATAGGCGGATCCTTGTGAACAATATACATGAAAAGATCCAGCGCGACCGTAGGCGGTTCCGGGGCCCGAATAGTGATAGTCTTACCCCATGCCGGCAGATCCAGCCTCACTCGATATAGATCGGGAAGGCGCCTGGAAGCGGGGGTTTTGGGCGCTCATTGCCACCCAGTTCCAGGGCGCCTTGAACGAGAACGGTCTCAAGCAACTGATCGTTTTTCTGGTCCTGGCAATGGGGTTGCAGCAGGCTAAGCGCGACCAACTGGTGTTGGTGGTGGGCGCCCTGTTCGCCGTTCCTTACATTCTTTTCTCGATGGCCGGCGGCTTTCTGGCGGACCGGTATAGCAAGCGCGCCGTCACCATCGTGATCAAGGTGTGTGAAGCGGGCGTAGTGCTGCTGGCGATCGTGGGCCTGGCGGAACAAAACCTGACGCTGGAGTTCGCCGCGGTTTTTCTGGCCAGCACGCAGGCGGCGATCTTCGGACCGGCGAAGTATGGATTGCTGCCTGAAATTCTGCCCCAGACGCGTCTCTCCTGGGGCAACGGCGTGCTGGAACTGGGTACGTTTTTGGGTGTAATCGCCGGGACGATTTCCGCGGCGGTGATGGCAGAGTGGTTTAGCGGCCGCCAGGCGTGGTCCGGCGTAGTCTTCCTGGGTCTATCGCTGGCCGGGCTGGCGTGCAGCCTGGGCATAACACGCGTGCCGGCGGCCGCGCCGGAAAAGAAGTTCATTGTCAACCCGCTGGCGGATTTGTGGGCAAAGAGAAGCCTGATCAGGGCAGATCGAGTGCTGTGGTTAGCCATCCTCGGCAACACTTACTTCTGGGGTCTGGCGGCCTTGCTGACAGCTAACATCGCATTCTATGGCACGGACGTACTCCACATCGGATCCACGAAAAACGGATTTCTTCAGGTAGCCATCGCGGTCGGCATCGGGGTGGGCAGCGTGGCCGCGGGTTACCTTTCGGACGGCAAGGTGGAGTACGGCTTGATTCCGCTTGGCTCCATCGGTCTGAGCATTTTCGGCATTCTGCTTTCGCTTCCCGGTCTTTCCTTCGCCGGCGTGCTCGTGCTCCTGTCCGGCCTGGGGCTTTTTGCCGGCTTCTTCGCGGTGCCCATCAATGCCTTGATCCAGCACCGCCCCGACACGGAGAACAAAGGGGGCGTGATCGCAGCCGCCAACCTGATTTCCTGGATCGGCATCGGCGCCGCTACCGGAATCTATTACCTCTGTCAGCATTCCCTGCAAATGGGCCCGCCGGCAATCTTCCTGGCTGCCTCACTGGCGACCGTGGCGGCGACGGGCTACGTGCTGTATCTGCTGCCCGACGCGCTGATGCGCCTCTTGCTTTGGATGGCCACCCACACGCTGTATCGCATGCATGTAGAAGGCAGAAACAATATTCCGGAAAAGGGCGGCGTGCTGCTGGCACCCAACCATGTGTCGATGGCGGATGCGGCTCTGCTGATCGCTTCCACCGACCGGCCCATCCGATTCCTGATGTTCAAGGACTATTACGAGCATCCCCTGATCAAGCCGTTTGCCCGGATTATGGGCGTGATTCCGATCTCTTCGGGGCAGAGCCCGCGCGAGATGATTCACTCGCTGCGCGTGGCCACGCAGGCGCTGAAGGATGGCGAGGCTGTTTGCATTTTTCCCGAAGGACAGATGACGCGCACCGGCCAGATGATGCCGTTCCGGCGCGGCATGGAACGAATCGTCAAGGGCGTCGATGTGCCGATCGTGCCGGTTTATCTGGGCGGCGTGTGGGGATCGGTGTTCAGTTTTGAGCGCGGGCGATTCTTGTGGAAGATACCGCATCGCATTCCCTATCCGGTAACGATTATGTTCGGGAAGCCCTTGGCTTCCACAGTCACTTCGCTCGAAGTCCGCCACGCGGTGCAGGAACTCGGGGCCGAGGCGCAACAGAGCCGGCAAGGCCAGTTGCGGCCGCTGCAACGATCTTTCGTTTCCACGGCGCGGCGCCATCCGTTCCGGTTTGCCATGGCCGACGGCGCCACGCCGCGGCTCCGCTTTCATGCGGCCCTGGCGCGCACTTTGTTTCTGGCGCAGCGGCTGCGTCCGGTGTGGCGCGACCAGCAGATGGTGGGCATTCTGCTGCCTCCCTCGATCCCCGGCGCGCTGGTGAATCTGGCGGCGATGCTGATGGGCAAGACGCCGGTCAACCTCAATTACACGGCTTCGAATGAGACCTTGGCCAACTGCGCGCAACAGTGCGGCTTACAAACAGTCATTACGTCGCGGAAGTTTTTGGAACGGGTGCATATCGAACCGCCGGCCACGGCCGTGATGCTGGAAGATCTGGCGCAGAGCCCCGGCCTGATGGAGCGCTTGCGGGCGGCGCTGGTTTGCTGGGTGGTTCCGGTGCGGCTGCTGGAGAAATCGCTTGGGGCCGGCCGGGCCCCGCAGCTCAACGATATTGCCACGGTGATCTTTTCCAGCGGCAGCACGGGGGTACCCAAGGGAGTCTTGCTCACGCACGCCAACATCGCATCGAACGTGGAGCAGATGAACCAGGTTTTCATGCTGCATCCCCACGACCGCATCATGGGGATTCTTCCGTTTTTTCACTCATTCGGGTTTACCGGGACTCTGTGCATGCCGATTGTGCTGGGTTTGGGAGTTGTTTTTCATCCCAGCCCTTTGGACGCACGGGCCATCGGCGCTCTGGTGGGCCGCTATGCGGTCACGTTCCTGCTGGCGACCCCGACGTTTCTGCAAGGGTACATTCGACGCTGCGACCCCGCGGATTTTGGCAGCCTGCAGTATGTGATGACCGGCGCCGAGAAATTGCCGGAGCGAATCGCGGCGGCGTTCGAGGACCGTTTTGGCATCCGTCCGCTCGAAGGCTACGGCTGCACCGAATGCTCCCCGGTGGTAGCCGTCAACACGCGCGACTTTAGATCCGCGCAGTTCCGCCAGGTAGGCGCCAAGCGAGGCAGCATCGGTCATCCTCTGCCCGGAATCAGCATCCGGATCGTCGATCCGGAAACTCGTGCTCGCTTGCCCATCGGCCAGGCGGGCTTGCTGCTGGTGCGCGGGCCCAACGTGATGCAAGGGTACTTGAATCAGCCCGAAAAAACCGCCGCGGTTTTGCAGGACGGCTGGTATAACACCGGCGATATCGCCGAGGAAGACGAGGATGGATTCATTCGCATTACGGACCGCTTGAGCCGGTTCAGCAAGATCGGCGGAGAAATGGTGCCGCACATCAAGGTGGAGGAAACGCTGCAGGCGATCGCGGGCGCCGCCGAGCAGGTCTTCGCCGTCACCTCGATCCCCGATGAGCGGAAAGGGGAGAAGTTGGTTGTCCTCTATACGCTGCCGGTGGAACAACTGGGCAACTGGTTAACGCAACTCGGCAGCTCGGAATTGCCGCCGCTATGGAGACCGCGGCCCGACCAGTTCCTGCATGTCGAGGCGTTGCCCTATTTGGGTACGGGAAAGCTCGATTTGCGCCGCATCCGGGAAATCGCGCTACAAGGACCGCAATGACCGTCCGGGTTCGCGCGATAGTCTTGCGCCTCTTGCTTACCGCGCTTGGGCTCACTGGGTGGTTCTGGAGCCAGTCCCTCATCGGGCGGCGACCCATGCCCGCCTCGGGAATCGGCGACGGGCTGCTGGAATGGACGAGCCCCATCAATTCATATTTGTATGGACACCCTGGCGCGGCCAACGCGCTATTAATCGCAAGCTCGGGCGTTATCGACGTGCTCGGGCTTTTTTTGCTGGGCAAGTGGATTTTCGGCACGACCGTACGGCCTTTTCTGGGGCTCCTTTTGGTGCTGGGACTTCGCCAAACGATGCAGGCGCTGGTCGCCCTGCCCATTCCGGAACATGCCATCTGGCACTATCCCGGATTTCCATCGTTGCTGGTGACGTATGGCGTATCCAATGACTACTTTTTTTCGGGGCATACCGCGATTGCCGTGCTGGGGGCCACGGAACTGGCGCGCGACGGAAGCGGCTGGGTGATCGCGGCGGCGGTTCTGATCGCCTTCCTGGAAGCTGCCACGGTGCTGGCGCTGCGCGCGCACTACACGATGGATGTATTTACGGGAGCTCTCGCGGCGCTGCTGGTGGCATCCTGGGTTGGAAAAATTTCACGGCCGATCGATCGATTGTTGAGCAGAGCAAGCTGAGGCGTACCACGCCACAGATCGTGAGACGATGAGACATGGCTGAAAAGAAAACAGCAGAGAAGAACACTGAAAAGAAGACTAGCAAGAAAAAGTCAGCGGTTGAAACGGATGAGGCTGCAGCGGTAGCCGCTCCGCCGGCAGCGCCGCCGCCGGTCGTTGGTCCGAAACCAAAACTCGCGAAGAACGTCAAGAAGGAGAAGCTGGCGGCGAAGAATAAATCGCGCCTGCCCCGGAAGCAGAAGAAATCCCAGAAGAAGGCCGCGGCCGCGCGCCCCTAAGGCACTCTCTCCAGTCGCCCACGGGGCGGGGACCGGTATGACGATGCGCAACCAATTGGCCCATGGCCGCTGCGGCAGACGCCGCTTTTTGCTGGCGGCGGCTTCCATGGCGTGCCCGTGGCCGAAATTAAGCGGCCAGGACACGCCGTCTTTTTCCACCGATGTCAAAGTGGTCAGCGTGCTGGCGACCGTCCGCAGCAAGAACGGGGAACTGGTCCGCGGCCTTACCAAGGACGATTTTTCGCTCTCCGAAAATAAGCGGCCGCAGAGTATCCGCTATTTCTCGCAGGAGTCCGACCTGCCGCTCACGCTGGGCCTGATGGTGGATACCAGCGCCAGCCAGCGGCGCGTACTCGATGCGGAGCGTTCGGCCTGCTTCCACTTTCTGGACCGCGTCCTCCGCCCCGTCGAGGACCGCGTCTTCATCATGCAGTTCGATAGCGCGGTGCTGTTGCGCCAGCCGCTCACCGCGTCGCGCAATCAATTGGACGAGGCGCTGGCGCAGACGGATTCCGAGACCCAGAAGCAGCTGCAAATCCAAAACGGCGGGGGCACCCTGCTCTACGATGCGGTGGTGAGGGCGTGCAAGGAAGTGATGAAGCCATTGCGCGGGCGGAAGGCGCTGATCGTTCTTTCCGACGGCGTCGATTTCGGCAGTGAAGAGACGGCGGCGTCGGCGGTAGAGGCGGCGCAGACCGCGGAGACGCTGGCGTATTCCATTCTGTTCTCCGACTCCGGCGCCTATGGAGCGTTCGCTCCCGACGGCAAGGGCGTGCTGGAGCGGCTATCGAAAGAGACCGGCGGGGGCTTCTTTGAAGTTTCGAAGAAGCACACGCTCGAACAGATCTTCGACCAGATTCAAGAGGAATTGCGCAGCCAATACAGCCTGGGATATGTGTCCGACGAGCCGGTTCGGGTTTCCGAGTTCCGCAGCATCGAATTAGCGGCCCGGCAAAAGGGTCTGGTGGTGCAAGCTCGAACGAAATATTGGGCGCAGCGCTGACGGGCTACCCGAGGCCGGCTTCGGGCGCCATCCAGCGGAATAGGAAAAAGTGCCTTCCGCAAAGGGCGCACCGGTAGGGGAGAAAAATCCAGTGGACCGCTCTCTCGACGGCGTTTCGAACGCCTACGCCTCTAAACTCGACAGATCCGCAATGGCTACAGCGTGGAGAGAACACACCCTAGAGTACCGCTTATCGGCGGCGCGTGCCTGATTCAAATTTTCTCTATGAGAATTTCAGTACGCTCGACGCACTATTCCTAGTGTCGCTCTTCAAGACCCACAGCGCCGCCGTTTACGGCATTGACGCCCATCTGATCCGGACCCTACTCTCACCCGCCAAGCCGGTCCCTTCGGGGATCGGCTCTTGTCGTTTAGTTAGTGGCCCCGCCTGGACGCCAGCGGTGGCGTAGCAGGGCGCCCAACTTGCGCCGTCCGCTGCCCTGCGGGGATAGCTAACGATATTCACTCATGACGCCTTAGTGAAAGGCAATTCGGAAAGCGTCTCCACGCAGCCAACTTTCCGGCCCCGCCGCCGACAGCGACATGTGCGAAGTTGCTCTTCCGAATAATCCAGGTTCCTGCCGTTATCGGAGATAGAGCGGCTTCGTACGCGGAACCGGCGAGGACGTCGAACGAGTTGCCGTTCGTGACTCGGCTGTCGTTTAGCGACGTATCAACTGTGTGCCGCGGCGCCTATTTCGAGCAAGCTTCGATCAAGCCACTCCTCGTACCAATCGACAAATGGAACCCGCCGCCCCTGGCTATCGGTTGCGGGGTAAACACCCGCGCCGTCGGCCTGCCAGTCGTGCCATACCTCGCCTTTGCTCTTTCCATTAACCACTATGAAAACACGCAGGGCGCAACCGCAATGACAAAGATACAGCGCTCCAGGCAGCGTCATGCCAACGAAAGCACCATCCTCGTCACTCCCAACGCCCTCGTGTTGGCTGGGTTCTTCCCACTTCACGGGATTAAAGGCGTCGGTCCATTCAAATGGTCGCGAGAGGTAAGGTAACGAAGTAATGTTCTCTGGATCTTCGCTGTCAAGTGCGAAAAGGCCGTAGCCCGGCCCTGCTCCTCCGTGTCCGATTTTCATGAGAAATTGCCGATAATCTGGGGGCAACGGTGCGCCAAGCTGACCCTCAAGAAATTTCAAGTCCCCATCCGTAAGCGCGTGGCCCATGCGATAACGATGGGACCCGGAACCAAAAACTCTGAATCCCGCATCAAGAGTCCTCAGGCGATCGAGCTTTTCATGAATCCTCTGTAGGATAATGTCGATTCCGTCTGCCATAACACCTGTTCAGACCACGCACCCCAATCATAGCTTCATAAGGCATCCCCGGCGCGTGCAACGCCCGAAACGAAGGCGGCGACGGCCTTATCGTGCTGCCGGAGGGCTTCAGCCTCCCGGGAGGCTATCGATGGAAGGCTGGCGTTCTTAATCGAGGGCGGCATCCGCCTATTGCTCTCGCGCAAACAACCAGATGACGGCTTTCTTAACTGTGAGTGCGCCTCCTACAACCGCCCCCAACTTTATCGGGGCGTGTGGATCGCGGCCCGCATCTGCATCGACGCGTTCGATCTGAGTGAGCCTGCTCACAAGCAATGTCAGAGGGAAGTACTCAGTTTCCTGGCGCCCTGCTCACCAAAGGTGCTGTGTATTCCGGTTACGACAAAGGATTATGATACCGCCCAAGCCGCGAAAAAATGGGCGGTTCACGTACCAACCGTAATCGCCAATTCCGACAACTACCAACCCAGCGTCGTGTAACTTGATGCGCGGCAGCCGCTCCTTCCGAGTGGCATCTCAAACATCGTGCGCACAACGCCGCTGTGCGCCGCGCACGGCGGCGAGCAGGAGAACCATTGTCGTTAAAAGATGCATCCCGTGACCCTGCCGGGATAGCTGGCTGGCTAAGATCCAACCGGTCGGTAGCTATCGGTAACGCGAAATAACGGCGTATACGATTCCGGCGCCGGGCTCACACCACGTCTCCCAGGATCCGGTTACGCGCATCCCGAAGACAAGGCGCCTCTCGCGGCCGCGAGTCTTTGAACCCGTGCCCCGCGATCCGTTCACTGCAAGCGCTCCTCCAGCCCCTTCTTGGCCTGTTCAATCTGCTGGCTGTCCACAGGCTGCGTTTACCCTCCGCGAATTGACCGTTGCAAGCGCATAAATGCGCCGCGGAATTCCGTCCCGCAACCGCACCGTGGAGTTTTTTGAGAGTTTCCGGATGCTCGGCGCACTATCGCAATAACGTCCAATCTTTCAACCATGTCGCTCTTCAAGACCCGCAGCGCCGCCGTTTACGGCATTGACGCCCATCTGATCGACGTCGAAGTGGATATGTTCTCGTGCGGCAATCCGCGCGATTCGGTTATGGTGGGCATGCCCGATACGGCCGTACGCGAGAGCCGCGAGCGTATCAAGAGCGCCCTCATCAACTCCGGGTTTGTCTATCCCAGGAAGCAGATTACGATCAATCTGGCGCCAGCCAATATTCGCAAGGAAGGGGGCGGATTCGATCTGCCCGTGGCGCTCGGCATCCTCGGCGCCATGGGGGCTGTAAAGGCCCTCGACCGGCATATTCTGATCGGCGAGCTCTCGCTCGACGGGGCTATCCGTCCGGTGCGCGGCGCGCTTTCGGTCGCGGTCTGCGCGCGCGATATGGGGATTCCGAATATCATCTTGCCGGCTGAAAATGCGGCGGAAGCGGCTGTGGTGCAGGGCGTCAACGTCTATGGCGCACGCTATCTGGCGGAAGTGGTGGCGATGCTGACGCGGCCCGAACAATTCGCGGCAGCGGCCCCCAGACTGAATGGCCATCCACCGGAGCTATCCATTGCGCCCGATTTCCGCGACGTGCGCGGCCAGACCATGGCGAAACGCGCGCTGGAAGTGGCGGCCGCCGGGTCGCATAACGTCTTGATGATTGGGCCGCCCGGTTCCGGCAAAACCATGCTGGCCAAGCGCCTGGCTGGGATTCTGCCGCCGCTCACGTTTATCGAAGCGATTGAGACTACCAAGGTGCATAGCATCGCGGGGTTGATCCAGAGCGGGGGCGGGTTGCTCTATGAGCGGCCATTCCGCTCTCCGCATCATACGGTTTCGGGCGCCGGAATGGTAGGTGGAGGCGCCGGCATGCCGCGGCCGGGCGAAGTCAGCTTCGCGCATCACGGGGTGTTGTTCCTCGACGAGTTTCCCGAATTTCCGCGCGACGTTTTGGAGATCCTCAGGCAGCCTCTCGAAGATGGATCGGTCAGTATCGCCCGCGCCAACATGACGCTCAGCTTCCCCTCGAATTTCATGCTGGTGGCTGCGATGAATCCATGTCCGTGCAGACCTCAACTGCATTTTCGAACCGATAATTCACGGTCACGATGTTCTCCCGTTTCTCGCCATTCCGAACCGTATCGATCCGAATCCCGCCCACCAGCAGTTCCACCAACTGGCGCTTCCGTTCGAAGGTCAGCGGCTGGTCAAGCCGCGCCCGCAGGCGCGTGAGAAGGGCCTCGGCGCTCTCCAGGACCGCCCCGTTGGAATCCGTGCCGCCCAGCTTGGCTTCGAGCTCCGCGATCTGCGCGGCCAAGCCAGCGACCTCCTTGTCGATTTCCTCGACCTGCTGATCCAATTCCGCGTCGTTCAGCCGGCCGCGCCGGAACAGCCCGATGACTTTGTTGCGCTCGCCCGCCTTCCCTTCGAGGAGCACCCGGAGGCGGCGGAGCCGTTCCTTGTCCTTCGTCGCGTCGTTGGCATCCTTCCGCATCCGCGTCTGAAGGTGCTCGATCACAACGCCGGGCGTGCGCAGGAACTCCTCCACGTCGCCCCAGACCATCGCTTCCAGTTTTTCTCCTTGGACGGCTTTCGACGGACAACGCACTCCGTTGGCGCCATAGATCCCACGGGCGCCGTGGTTCCCGTTGCAACGATAGTAGAATTCGCGTTTCCCGCTCGGGCGCTTGTTCGCGATCCCGATGTACGTCAGATTGCAGAGGGCGCATTTCATCAACCCGCGCAGCAGATACTGATTGCGCGTGCCGCGAACACCGAACAGGAAGTTGTCCCTCAGAGTCTTCTGCGCCTTGTCCCACGTCTTCTCATCCACGATTGCCGGGACCTGACGCGAGATCAGCTTCCGGGCTTTGTTGGCTGTACGCTTCCCGTATTCATGCAGACCGCGGTATGTCGTGTTGATGATCAGGTTCCGCAACCGGCCCGGTCTCCACAATCCAGACGTGCGCTCCTTGCGCTTGCCCCTTAGCACCAACCGGTTATCACGCTGATAAGCGCAGGGTATTTGCAACTCGTTGAGCCGCGCCGCGATGAAGTGGCACGACCTCCGTTCGATGGCGGCCAAACGGTAGATCATCCGAATCACATCTGCCTCAGAGAGATCCACTCCGGGAATGGGCTCGTCGGAAACGACCAAACGCCCCGTGGCTTTGGCTCCCATCTTCCGGTACCCAAAGGGCACTATGCCGCCGAGCCACGCCCCGGCCGCGGCGACGCGATCCGTGCCGGCGACCGATCGCTCGCGAATCACCGAGTGTTCGTGTGCCGCGAACCCCGACAACATGGTCAGCATCAGTTTTCCGGTCGCGCTTGAGGCGTCGAACTCCTCGGTCATGGAGCGGACTCGGACACCCAGCTTCTCGAGGTCGTGGACAGCATTCAGAATCAGACGCGTTTCGCGACCGAGACGGTCCAGCTTGTAAACCAGTAGTTGATCGAACTTGCCCAGGCGGGCGTCTCGAATGATCTGGCTGCCTTCCGGGCGCCGGTCCAGCGGCACGGTCCCGGAGATGCCGTCGTCGCCGTAAACACGGAAGACAGGCAGCTTGTGTAGCTCGCTAAACCCCTGGCCGAATTCGTATTGCGTTTCGATGGACTGGCGCTCGCGCTGCTCTTCGGTGGAAACGCGCGCGTAAACTGCTACAGGCATAATCTCAGCTCCGTGGTGGAAGTCATTTCTTCACAACCACATGGATGGCTCTGTCGTTCCCCGAACGCAAGTCTGCAATCGCTGTGATGGTTCCCGGATTGTCCGCTGCTGCCGCCGGCGTGTTCGGCGCCTCTTCGAGCAGTTGCGCCAGGACCTCGACCAACTGGTCCAGGCAATCGTCCAGGGTTACGCCGTCCTGGGCGAGCTGCTTTTTGACAGTCATCGGAGTTTGTCAGCGGGATTTCGTTCGGGCAGAGCGCGTCGGAGGGGCAGGCTGCGGCCGACGGCTCGAAGGCCACGCGGTCTTCTGATCTTTTTTTACTGATACTAAGCGCGGCTGACCACCCGGAATGATTGCTACCTCGTCTACCCCAGCGCGTTGTTTCTGGCCGAATACGGGCGATGTGAGGATATACCACGCGCGTTGTCCCCGTCGCCGGTCCGGGGCTTTTTGAATGTGCCCCGTGATTTCCAGCTTCTTCAGGCTGTCTATC
>Ga0302326_10028297_pt1 | contig 11282 bp, 6 predicted proteins | sample Palsa_T0_3_FD_202264 | JGI IMG/M metagenome (GOLD analysis project Ga0302326, IMG submission 202264) | Peat permafrost microbial communities from Stordalen Mire near Abisko, Sweden - Palsa_T0_3 | ecosystem: Environmental > Terrestrial > Soil > Palsa > Peat permafrost | place: Sweden: Abisko...
ATCAGCGCCGTGCCGTGGCCGAGGGTGATTGTCAGCAGGCTGAGCTTGATGCTCGCGAGATTGAAGAGCATCAGCAACGACAAGCCGGTGATGATGCCAGGCAAAATCAGCGGTAACAGCACCAGCCTACGAAACGCGGCTTTGCCGGGAAACTGCGCCCGGTCCAGAGCGAGAGCCGCAGGAATGCCGAAGGCCAGCGCGATCAGCATCGCTACCAGCGCCACTTGCAGGCTGTTGAGAACCGAATCCCAGATAGGACCGTCGGCGAACAGGATTCGATACCAGTCGAGCGTGAGATTGTGCGGAGGGAAGCCCCCGACGCCCTGGCCGTTGAAGGAATAAATAATGAGCACGGCAATCGGAAGATAGAGGAATGCGAACACGGCTGCGGCGTGGAATAGAAGGCCGCCTGAACGCGGGGCGGTGGCGCCGCTTCCCGCGCTCACGAGAAGCTCCATTCCTTTTCCAGGCGCTCAGAGAAGACGAGCAGGCTGATGACAATCACCAGCATGGCCAACGAAATCGCCGCGCCCAGCGGCCAGTTATAGGCTGCACCGAACAGGCTGACCACGATGTTCGAGATCATGATGCCGCTCGGTCCGCCGAGCAGCAAGGGCGCCAGGAAATCGCCGAGACTCAGCACAAAGGCAAAAGTCGCTCCGGCCAGAACGCCTGGGATCGACAACGGAAAGATTACTTTCCAGAATGTTTGCGCAGGAGTGGCGCCCAGGTCGTGTGACGCCTCGACCAGGTTTCGCGGGATATGTTCGAGCGCCGCGAAAATCGGCAGGAAGGTGAACGGCGTGTAGATGTGAGTGAGCGTCAGCACAACCGCGAACGGACTGTAGAGCAAAAAATCGAGTGGATGTTTGGTCACGTGCGCATACTGCAACAGAGTGTTGAGTACTCCATCGGAGCCAAGGATCGTCTTCCACGCATAAGCCCGCACCAGGTAGCTGACCCACAGCGGAATAATCACCAACTGATAAAGAAGATCTTTCCGTCTGCCGGCGTAGAACGAAAGAAAATACGCCAGGGGATATCCAAGCAGCAGAGAAAACAGCATGACGCGGGCGGCGATCCACATGGAGCGCAAAAGCGTTTGCCAGTAGACGGTTTTCTGAAGCAACTCTTTATAGTTATCCAGGTTCCACGAGTGCACGATGGTCTGCGAGGGCGAAACCGACCAGAAGCTGTAGCAGAACATCAGCAAGTACGGGACGAGCAGAAACACTGTGACCCAGACCAGCGGGGGCACGGTCACTACCGTTTTGTAAGCGCGCGAAAACATTATTTCCAGTTTCTCTTTCTAATTTCTCTCGGGAGATTCGCGGACCACCACGGCATCGGAAGCGGAGAACTCGAGTTCGACTTCGTTCAGAGCAGCGCTGCTGCTCGCGGTTCGCATGACCAGCACCAGGCCGCCACAATCCACGCGAACCAAGTCGGTGGCGCCATGAAATGCCTGCTGGGTTACGCGACCTCGAATGCGAACCACGTCGCTCGATACGCTAGTCCCGGCCAGCCGAATATGTTCGGGACGCAAGGAAAAAAGCGCCGGCCCGTCGGGCAGTGCGGTCGGCCACGACAGCGGTCCGGAGCGCACAACGCCGTTCTGCACTTCGCCTGTGAGAAGATTCGTATGTCCGACGAACTGCGCCACATAGGCGGTTGCGGGACGATTGTAAATTTCTCGGGGCGTCGCGACCTGCTCCAGCTCTCCTGATCGCAGCAGAGCAATGCGGTCGGACATCACCATGGCTTCTTCCTGATCGTGCGTGACAAATACGAATGCGATGCCTACGTCGCGCTGCAGTGATTTCAGTTCGACCTGCATCTGCCGGCGCAGGTTGGCATCCAGCGCGGAGAGCGGTTCGTCGAGCAATAGCAGGCGAGGCCGGTTCACCAACGCACGTGCCAGCGCCACGCGTTGTTGCTGGCCTCCGCTGATCTTCGACGGCTTCTTTTTAGCGTGCGCTGTCATCTTTACTTTGTCCAGAGCTTCCGCGACACGCTGATTAACCTCATGTTCCGGGCGTTTTACTACGCGCAGTCCATAGGCCACATTTTCTTCGACCGTAAGGTGAGGAAAGAGCGCGTAACTTTGAAACACCGTGTTTACTGGGCGACGGTAGGGTGGCTGACCATCGAGGCGCTCTGCACCCATCCAGAGTTCGCCCGAACTCGCGCTCTCAAAGCCAGCGACAATCCGCAGCAGCGTCGTCTTGCCCGAGCCGCTTTCGCCGAGGATGGTGAGGAATTCTCCTTCCGCAATTTCCAGCGAAACGTTGCGCAGGACCGGGTTGCGACCAAAAGTCTTGGCCACGTTGCGCATGCTGAGGAGAGTGGGTTTCGTAGTGAAGTCTTGCCCGGCTGTTGACGCAAGGACGGGAGTGATAGGAGGAGCCATGTGGGAGCCGTTATCCGTATCGTGCGAGCGTTCGGCGGCAAGGGCGCTACTGCGCCGCCTTTACGTCGTTCCAAATCTCGTTGTACTTCGACCGTCGTGGTACATCCTGCCAGAAATAAATGTGTTTCTGATAGTTGTCGACGTCGTCGAGGTGCCGGATCTTTATTTCGTCTGGAGTCATGAACTGTCCCGCCTGCGGATTCGCCGGCACATAGTTCGTCTTGTCGGTGACCAGCTTCTGCGTCTTGGCTTCGATCATGTACTCCAGAAATTTGTGCGCCAGTTCCTTGTTGTCGCTGCCCGCCGTGATCATCAGGTGATCGATCCAGCCCGTGGTGTTTTCTTTGGGAATAGTTTCGCCGACAGGAAATCCAGCCTTCTTCAGGTCGGCGGTGTTGAGCGGCCAGCCCATGGCGATCACGATCTCGTGACTCTCAAACAGATTCGTCAGCTCGCCACCGGTGGACCACATCTTGCGGACGTTCGGTTTGAGTTCCAGCAGCTTCTTCTTGACCGCTTCGAGTTGCTCATCACTTAGGTTGTAAAGTTGCGATGGGTCGGGCTTGTCGTAGCCAAGAACCTGGGCTGCCATGTAGACCGTCGACAAATCATCCCACACCGAAACTTTTCCTTTGTATTTTGGATCCCAGAGCAGGCTCCAGGAACTCGGCGGCTGCGGGAAAGCGGTCGTGTCATAGATGATGGGGTCCGGGCCCCACATGAAAGGTACGCCGTAGACTTGGCCATTGGCGTGCACCAAGGGCAGGGAAGTCATCTGCGTGGAGAGCTGGTTGTAACTGGGAAGCTGCGAAAGATCGAGTGGCGCGGCCAATTTGGCCGACACAATCGACGATGCCACGTCACTCGAGGGTGAAATCACGTCGTAGTTTCCGGCGCTGCCACCGCGCAACTTCGCGACCAATTCATCACTTGACCCCATGTAGGACGCCGAAACCTTGCACTGATTCTGCTGCTCAAAAGTTTGGATGAATGAGGGATCGGCATAGCCCTCCCACACGAGGAGGTTGAGTGTGGGCGTCTTCTTGGCGCAAGATTCCGCGAAGAGCAACCCGGCCAACAAGGGCAGCAAGCGCACGCCAAGTCGCCAATTCATTTTTCCTCTTTTCCTCCGAGGGCCGGTAGCGCCCGCATACACTCTCTCTCTTTAACGTGACTAGAACAAAAGTGCCTAGAACGTCGGCGGCGTATTGATCCACAGAACCCAGGTCTCTTTGCGTCCGGGATTTTTCCAGCGATGGGGCGTGCCGCTCTCGAAGTAAAAACTGTCCCCGGTTCTGAGGCGGTACTCCTCATCGCCCAGCGTGATCTCCAACTCGCCGCGCAGGACGAAGATAAACTCCTCGCCGTCGTGAGTGTAAGGGTCGCCGCTGCCCGCTTGGGGTGCGACCCGGAACAGATGCGGTTCCATCACTGTGTTGCCCCAGGCCAGCAACTCCATGCGGACGCCCTCGCCTGCTTCCAGAACTTTGCGCTCCGCCGGGCGCACCTGCCGGCTGCTGGCTCCATTGGCGTCGAAGAAATCCAGAATATTTGTTTTATAGAAGCGGGCCAGCTTACGCAGAGTTCCGACCGATCCGCTCATTTGCGAGCGTTCGAGGGCGCTGAGAAATCCTACAGAGATGCCGACGGACTGCGCCACCTGGGAAAGCGAAAGCCGTCGCCGTGCGCGCAATTGGCGGAGATGCGCTCCGATGGCCCCGGCATTGCCATCGCCCGCCGCGGGACGGACTTTGCCCTCGCGCTTCAGCAATTGCACAATGGCGGCCGCGTTCAGACCGCGCACCTTGCGCAGAAAACGCGCCCGCTTCAGCAGCTTCACATCTTCGGTGGTATAGAGGCGGTACTTGCTCTTGGTGCGTTGCGGGCGCGCCAGCCCCAGGCTCTCCCACGAGCGGATCACCGACGGCGAAACGCCCACCTTCTTCGCCACGTCGCCGATCTTCAAGTAAGGTTCAGCGCTGATTTCTTTCATTGCGCACCGGCCGTTAGGAGACAAGGAGCAATAAGAAATTTCTATGGACGGGACTTGTTTTTTTCTCCTTGACAGTTCCCATCTGGCTTCTCTAACCTTGCGGGATTATAGCAAGGTTGTGGCTGGAAACAAGCCGTCGCTTTCAAGGAAAATTCAAATCTCCCGAAGCCGTCTGGAGGTTCCATGCCGTCACTGCGAGCCCGCTGGTGCGCTGTTTGTCTGGTCGCGATGTCCGTTCTGGGTCCCACATTTTTGTCCGCGCAAGGCACCGGCGGACGACTCCTCGGTCGAGTTAGCGATGCCTCAGGCGCCGTAATAGCCCACGTCAAGGTGGTCGCCACGAACCAAGCTACTGAGGTGACCCGATCGGCTGAAAGCAACGATAGCGGTGATTACGTTTTTCCTGAAGTGCCGGTGGGCGTTTATACGCTTAGCTTTGAATTGACCGGCTTTAAGAAAGAACTTCGCCATGGCGTGAGCCTCGATCTCAACCAGGTCATCACGCTCAATATGACGATGCAGATTGGACAAGCTCAGGAGGTCGTCGATGTGACCTCGGAAGCTCCGCTCGTTGACACGACGAGTACGCAGTTGGGCGCGGTCATGGATTCGCAGCAGGTGTCAAATCTTCCTCTCAATTCCCGCGACACCTATCAACTTCTGCAGTTGCAACCCGGAGTCATGTCGACCACCGGCTCCAGTAATACCCTTATTTACGGAAGCGACAGCCCGGGTGCAGTTTCTGTGAACGGGGGCCGCGGGCGCTCCAATAATTTCAGCGTTAATGGCGGCGACGCAAACGATCTTTTCGTCAATCTTCCGACAGTTCAGCCGTCGCCTGACAGCATTCAGGAGTTCCGCGTGCTGACCAATACTTTCGACGCGGAATACGGACGCAACTCGGGTTCCGTGGTCAATGTGGTGACCAAGTCGGGCACAAACCACTGGCATGGAAGCTCCTATGAGTTCTTCCGCAACAAAGTTCTGAATGCCAATGAATTCTGTCTGACCGGGGCGGAAGGTCTTGCCTGCCAAAAGCCCCAGTTCAATCAAAACCAGTTTGGCGGCACCTTCGGTGGTCCTATAAAGAAGGATCGGACTTTCTTCTTTGCTTCGTATGAAGGTCGCCGTATTCGACAAGGCATTGTTTCACCTGCCGTCACGGTACCCAGTTCCCAGGAAACACCATCTCCCACGAATCTGGTGAACGGACAGATTGTTTCGGACTTTTCCGACGTGAACCCGGCAGGAACATTCGCCGGAACGCTGACCAATTCTTCGATCCTGACTAACCGTCCGGGTTGCCAGGCGGCCAACACGGCGATTGGCGGCGGAATAATTTCGGACGGTCAGTTGTACTCGACCATCTTTCCTAACAGTCAAATTCCGCTGGCTTGCATGGATCCGACGGCCGTCGACCTGTTGCAGTTCGTTCCCACGCCGCCAAACGATGGCTCTCTGATTAGTACCGTCCCTACCGAGCCGGTGCGCGGTGATCAGTTCACGGTCAAGATCGACCACAGAATCAATGACAAGCAAAACCTGAGCATCTATTACTACTTCAACGACGACCGCACCGCGCAACCCTTCGCCAACTTTGAGCTTACCGGCGCCGATGTCCCGGGCTTTGGCAGCCTCGTCGCGGAGCGCTTCCAGCAGTGGAATATCAGCCACAATTGGACGATCAGCAACACGACGGTGAACGAGTTCCGGTTCAACTACAATCGCGAGGGCCAACAGACCTTTCAGCATCCGGAGAACACCGAACTAGTACAAAACTCCTGCCCTGCAGCGCCATCCTGGCTCACCACTGTTGCCGGTACCCCTCCCTGCTTTTACGGTGACGTTGCCGGTAACGCCTTAGGCATACATCCCTTTCTTGGCGCAGGCCGCGAGGGTCTTCCATCTATTACCGTAGCCGGCGGATTTTCGTTGGGCAACGATGCGGAAGGAGAGCTTCCGCAAACCGGAAATTCCTTTCAGTGGGCGGATAACCTTACGAAGGTTTCGGGCAACCATGCCCTCAAGTTTGGTGTGGATGTTCGCCGCCAGCAGTTTAACCAATTCCTCTACTACAACGTGAACGGAACTTTCTCCTATTACGGAGGTGGCCCGAACGACGTAGGAGCAAACAATTTGTACCCTAATTTCCTTCTGGGTCTGCCCGATCAGTTCGGAGAGGGTTCGGGGCAAGTTGAGCGTGTTCGCAACAGCGGCCTCTATCTATACGCGCAAGACAGCTGGAAGATAAAACCAAATCTCACTCTGAACTACGGGCTGCGCTGGGAGCTTAATACGCCTTTGGCGGACATTGCCAAGCACGTCGAAACTTTCCGTCCCGGCCAGCAGTCGACTATTTATCCCTGTGGCGGGCCGAATACAGATTGCACTTCGCAGGATGCGGTGGGACTGGTCGTGCCAGGTGACGCCGGTATTCCGCCGGGCATGACTCAAACCTATTACAAGGCGTTTGCTCCGCGCATCGGTCTGGCCTGGAGTCCCGGTAACTCCGGCAAGACCAGCATTCGCGCCGGTTGGGGACTTTTTTATAACCCGGTCGAACAGCTTGTACTGGAGCAATTCGGCGCGGAGCCTCCGTTTGGTGGAAGCACCTTTGTCTACGAGACACAGTTTAACCAACCATTTCTTGGCCAGGATGGAGCTACTACTTATCTGAATCCGTTTAATGGAGTTCTTCCCGCGCCGCGAGGGACGAGCCAGGACTGGGCGATCTTTGAGCCCATCGATCTGTTTGGGGATTTCCAGCCGCACATGCGGGCCCAGTATTCGGCGCAATATAACTTCACGATCCAACGGGAGTTGGCCGCGGACCTGAAACTGGAAGTCGGCTACGTGGGAACACAGGGTCATCGTTTGTTGGCCACGCATGATGTGAATTACTCCAATCCGCAGACGTGCCTCGACATCAACACGCTCGATGGCGCCGGAACCTGCGCGCAGTTTGGCGAGGACGCTCCGTTCACGGTGACCGTGCCTTCCGGCTTCAATTTTCACATGCCGAACGGCACGATTGTCGCGGGAACAGGTCAAACGCTTAATTTTGTGGGCTTGCGCCCGTATTCGTCGCCGCAATGCAATGCCGTAACCGCGGTGGGATGTCCCGCGGACGGCGTTCCTGTGTTTAGCAGTATTTTCGCTCAGGACACGATTGCCGACTCCGCCTATAACTCGCTGCAGGCTTCGTTGGAAAAACGATTCGCGCACGGGCTGCAATTTACGGCAGCTTACACGTTCAGCAAATCCATCGATGAGGCCTCCAGCTTCGAGGGAATTCTCAATCCTCTTCCCGGCGCCAATAACCGCTCGCTGTCGCTGTTCGACGCAAAGCATCGTTTCGTCATCAGCTATTTCTGGCAGCTGCCGGCGCGAAAATTCAGCGGTGCCGCGGGCAAACTACTGGATGACTGGGCGGTGTCGGGAATTACGACCTATCAGACAGGATTTCCGATCCGTATCACGTCAGAAGCGGACAACGAGCTGATGAACAGCTTTGATTTCGAATTGCCCGGGGAACCGGACCAGCTTGCTCCTTTGCAAAAGCTTCATCCCCAGAGCAACGGAAACTACTATTTCAACCAAAATAGTTTCACCGAGAATGCCTCCACTGCGCCGACCCTAACCAACGGAATCACCAATTGCTCGGCAGGAGCGGTCTACGGGTGCTACGATCCCAGCTTGCTGGGACGGGTGGGAACGTCGCCGCGAACACTCTGCTGCGGGCCGGGAATCAGCGAGACAGACTTCGCGGTGGTGAAACTCATTCCGATCAACGAGCGTATGCACATGGAATTTCGTGCAGAAACTTTTAACGTCTTCAACCACACGCAGTTCTATAACCCGGATGGAGACAGCACCGACGGCTCGCAATTTGGCCAGGTCACACAGGTCAAAGATCCGCGGCTGATGCAGTTTGCGTTGAAGTTCTACTTCTAGAGGAAAGAGTACAGTAGTAGCAGCATTCGAACCGACCCGGGCGACTCCAACCGCCCGGGCAATCTAATGGCCCGCCGCCAGGAAGTGGCCGGCCTGAGTCTTCCCGGAGCAATTCGATGTATCCCGATCTGCAGAAAGAACTCGCCACCTTCGAGCGGCGAACGCCCAAGTCCGCCGAAGCCCACAAGAAAAACCTTAAACGCATTCCGCTGGGCGTCGCCAGCAACTATCGCGCTTATGATCCCTGGCCCATCTTCGTGAAGGAGGCCAGCGGCAGCAAGTTCCGCGATCTTGATGGCAACGAATATATCGATCACAACCTGACCTTTGGCGCGCTGATGGCGGGGCATTGCCATCCTGATGTGATGAAAGCCGTCGAGAAGCGGCTTTCCACCGGCACTATGTACGGCATGCCGCATGACATGGAGTGGGAACTCGCGGAAGAAATCTGTGAACGTTTCCCGGTCGAGATGTGCCGCTTCGGCAACAGCGGCACGGAAGCCACGATGCACGCAATTCGTCTCGCCCGCGCAGCCACCGGACGCGACAAGATCGTGAAGTTTGAAGGCGCTTACCACGGATTGCACGACAGCGCGCTGGTCAGCGTGAAGCCGCATGCGCCGGACTATGGCGATATCAACGCTCCAACTTCGGTAACTGGCGGACTCGGCGTGCCCAAGTCCGCGATTGCTAACGTTCTCATCGCAACCTTCAACAATCTGGTGTCGGTGGAGCGTAGGTTTAAAGAAAATCCGGGCGAAATTGCCGCGATCATTCTTGAACCGATTCTGATGAACGTCGGCCTGTGCATGCCGCAAGCTGGATTCCTGAAAGGTCTGCGGGAAATCGCCACTAAAAACGGCGCGCTGCTGATTTTCGACGAAGTGAAAACCGGCGCGAAACTAAGCTGGGGCGGAGCCAGCGAATATTTCGGCGTGCATCCGGATATGATCTGCCTGGCGAAATCGATTGGCGGCGGGTTTCCACTGGCGGCTTTCGGCGCGCATAAGTCCGTGATGGATCTGATCTCCCAGCACAAAGTATTCCACGGCGGCACCTACAACACGAATCCTGTGTCGATGGCTGCAGGACTGGCGACGTTCCGACATGTCCTGACGCGCGAGAACTATACCAACGTCGACAGGCTCAGCAAGAAGCTGGCGGACGGCTATCGCAAGACGATTGCGAAGGTCGGGTTGCAGGCTTACATTGCGCAGGCTGGCGCCAATGGTGCGCTGATGCTGTATCCGAAAGAAATTGTGAACTATCGCGACTGGGAGGCGATTGACATCGACCTCTGGCGCCACTACTGGTTCGCCATGGTAAACCGCGGCGTCATGCCTCAGCCTTACTGGTGGGATGAGCAATGGACGATTTCGGTGCAGCACACCGATGCCGATATCGACAAGCACCTCGCGGTGTTCGACAACATTGCCGAGTCGCTGGCGAAAGCCCAGCAGGAGCGCGAAGCTCCGGTGGCAGTCGCGCACTAAAACCAAAGACAGGGGCTAGGGCCTAGGGACCAGGTGTCAGGTTGCCAGCGCGAATGGGACTTGCCCCTAGCCCCCGGCCCTAAACTCTTTGCCTCATGTCCGCGACGACTCAATCCGAAGCTCAACCGCATCTGATCCGCGCCCTCGGGCGCCGCGACCTGGTGCTGCTTTTCGTTGTGGCGGTCTTCAATCTCAACGTTGTTCCTTCGATTGCGGCGAACGGCGGCGTTACTATCTGGCTGTGGATCATCTCCCTGCTTCTCTTCTTCTGGCCGCAGGGCATCGCGGTGATCGAACTGGCGCATCGTTATCCCGGCGAAGGAGGTGTCTACCTCTGGGCTAAGGAGGTCTTCGGCGACTTTCACGGATTCCTCTCCGGTTGGTGCTACTGGACCAACAACATGCTCTACGTGCCGACCGTCATGCTTTACTTCGTCGGCGTGTCGGTCTATGTCCTAGGCCCGGGCCATCAAAGTCTGCCGGATAACAAAATCTTCGCGGCGTCGGTCGCCCTGACTTTGCTAGCAGTGCTCACCTATCTGAACATTCGCGGTCTGGGCGTAGGCAAGTGGATTAACAATCTGGGCGCGATTGGCACTTTTGTCGCGGCGGCCGTGCTGGTTGGACTCGGCCTTGTGATCTGGTGGAGATTTGGCACCGGCATCACGGCGGCGGACTTCAAAATTCCTGCCAACCCGCGTTTCGTGCTCAATTCTTTCGGCGTGATCTGCTTTGGTTTAGTGGGCCTTGAACTCGCATCCGTGATGGGTGACGAGATTCAGGATCCGGCGCGGACTCTGCCCGGCGCGGTCGGCTGGGGCGGCGTGCTTTCCGGAATGCTCTACATCGCGGCCACGCTAACATTGCTGATCGCGATTGGAAAGAACGTCAATGTATTGCAGGGCGTGGTGCAGGCTGTTACTGGAATGTCGGCGCGCGTCGGGGTGAGCTGGATCAGTATCCCTTTCGCGCTTATGCTGAGTCTGGCAATTGCGGGTATTGGTTCGGCGTGGATCGGCGGCTGTTCTCGCATTCCTTTCGTGGCGGGACTCGATTCGTACATGCCATCGTGGCTGGGCAAGGTTCATCCGCGGTACGCCACGCCGTATGCGGCGCTCATTGTGCAAGGAATTGTCTCCGGCGTGCTTGTGATTCTGAATTTTGCCGGGGCTGGAGTCCAGGAAACCTTTCAGAAGCTGCTTTCACTGGCGGTGGTGCTGCAACTGGTTCCATTTGTTTACATGTTCGGCGCGCTGGTAAAGTTTGCGGCGACGGAGCCCGTCCCGAAAGGGCATTATGGACGGACAACTCTGTTCCTGGCTGGGGCCAGCGGTTTCGTCACCACCATCCTCGGTATTGCCCTGGTATTTTTCCCGGCGCAACAGATCTCATCCATCCTCTGGTACGAGGTTTGGATGGTCGGTGGGACGGC
>Ga0302326_10028298_pt1 | contig 11282 bp, 10 predicted proteins | sample Palsa_T0_3_FD_202264 | JGI IMG/M metagenome (GOLD analysis project Ga0302326, IMG submission 202264) | Peat permafrost microbial communities from Stordalen Mire near Abisko, Sweden - Palsa_T0_3 | ecosystem: Environmental > Terrestrial > Soil > Palsa > Peat permafrost | place: Sweden: Abisko...
ATATCATCGCCGGCGACAAGGAGAAGGCGGAGTCCTCGGTTTCGCGGGACAATCCGCTGCCCGCGCCGCCGTTCTGGGGAGCGGTCGTCGTCCGGAACATCTCGCCGCGTCATGTGTTTCCGTTCATCAACAAGACGGCGCTCTTCACGGCTCAGTGGGGGTTCAAGCAAAAGGGCCTGGCGCCGGAGAAATTTGAACAGTTGATCGCCGACAAGGCCGAACCGATCTTTGAATCGCTGAAGCGCCGGGCGCTGGAGGAAAAGCTGATTCAACCGAAGGTCGCGTACGGATATTTTCCGGTGCAATCGGAGGGGGAAGACCTGATTGTATATCACGCGGAGGACTTCCAGCCGGCGAGCCTGGTCCCGCGAAGCGCTGCGCGGGAGCAAGTGCGATTTACATTCCCCCGGCAAGCCGGGCGACGGCGGTTGTGCATCGCGGATTTTTTCCGGTCGAAACAATCGGGTGAATTCGACGTGCTGGGATTGCAGCTGGTGACGGTCGGCGAGCATGCCACGCAAGCCGCGGAGAAGCTGCGTTTGGCAAATCAATACCAGGATTATCTTTTCCTGCACGGTTTCGGCGTGGAATCGGCGGAGGCGCTGGCGGAATATTGGCACAAATATATGCGGCAGGAGCTGGGTTTCGGGAGCGAGGATGCCACGGATATCGACCAACTGTTTCATCAGGGGTATCGCGGCAGCCGATATAGCTTTGGATATCCCGCGTGCCCGAATCTGGAGGATCGCGCCAAGATCTTTCAATTGCTCAATGCCGGGGAGATCGGAGTCGAACTCAGCGAGAATTTCATGCTGGTGCCGGAACAATCCACGGATGCATTGGTTGTGCATCATCCGCAGGCGAAGTACTTTGATGCATAAGAGTATAGTCTCTAAATGCAGGTCCGGAGGCGACGAGGGATCATGTCAGTGTAGTGCCGGGCCAATTATTAACAGGATCGACGAGCGCGTCTTATGAGCGATTTACCCGCAGGGTCCAACTCGCGACAGGTTTCCCTTGGAGCGTCCGTGCTGCTGTGCGTGGTCCTCGCCGGCCTCGTTGCGTGCTGGCGGCTGGTCCTTTATCTGCATGCTTCGGTTGGGGTTGGATACAGCCTTCCCATTCTTCTGGTCGGCTGGACCCGCCGGCGCAACCTTCTGTGGGGAATGTGCCTTGTGTTTGCCATCATGGCCGGCGTGAAATTCGGTTTGAATTACCATGTCACCAAAACCGCCCCGTCGGTGCAGGTATTCAGCTTTACGATGTTGATGCTCGATCTGCTGATCATCACGGGAATCGTCGATCTGGCGGTTCGGCGCGAGGCGGCATTTTTCCTGGGGGCGGAAGAACTCCATCGGCGCGAACAGGAACTGAAGATGAGCAATCAGGGCCTGGTGGAGCGGCAGCAGACGATGGACATCCTCGTGCAGTTGTCCAGGTCGCTGACCGTGGGGCAAAACCGGGACGAAATTCTGGGCGCGATTACGCGCACGATTCGCCTGCTGCTGGGCGAGACCACCGCCACCGCCATCTGGATTCGCCAGGATCAGACCATCGAGATGATCGGCAAGGAGGAGCTGGGCGGGCCCCATGCCGCCGCCGCCGACCTGGCCGGTTCATTCACCGGGGTGGTCATCGAACAGCAAAGGACGGTCGCGATCACCAATGTTTCGCAGCGTCCGGAGATCAGGGCCGAGCGTAATCGCGAGGGGGTGGCGTATCATGCGATGCTGGGGTCGCCGCTTAAATCCGGCGCGGATTTCGTGGGGGCGCTGGTGGTTTACAGCCCGCAAGCGCGAAGCTGGACGGAAAGCGATGTCTCGCTGGTTGAGTCGCTGGCGGCGCAATCGTCGGTCAGTCTTGCCGCCACCCAGCTCATCGAACAGGGCCAGGATGCGCGTCGGGAGCTGCAAACCATCGTGGACACCGTCCCATTCGGAATTCTCAGGACCAACGCGCGCGGCACGCGCCTGGTGAGCAACGCCACGGCCGCCGCCATCCTGGGGTTTCCTGAAGTGATCGAAGCCGATTCCAAGAACTGGCCCAAAATAACGATGATCGGTCCGAAGGGTGAAATCCCGGAGGCGCGATCCCCGCTGCTGCGGGCGTTGCGCGGCGAAGTGACCGTCGGGATGGAATTGGAGTTGCGGGTGAGCGAAGAAGATACGATGACGATATTGTGCAACGCCGCCCCGATTCGCGATCGCTCCGGTTCGCTCTGCGGGGCGATCTGCGCATTCGTTGACATCACTCCTCTCAAGGCGCTTCGCGAGGATCTGGCCAGACGCCAGCGCGTCGCTGATGAGTCTTCTTCGCTCCGGGGCCGCTTTCTGAGCGCGGTCAGTCACGATATTCGGGCGCCCGCCAACGCGATCAATCTTCTGACGGAGCTGTTGCGTAAATCCGCGGTCGATCCGACCCAGGCCGATGAAATCCCCGAGATTTGCCGGGAAATCGAGCGAAGCTCAACGAGTCTGGTCAATCTAATGACCGATGTGCTGGACCTGCTGCGCCTGGACGTTGGCCGGCTGGAACTGAACGAAACCGAAATTGAACTGGGCACATGGCTGGACGAGCAATGCAAGCAGCTTGGTCCACTGGCGCGGGAGAAGGAGCTGAGGTTTGTCTGTGATGTGCCGGAACCCGGGATTCATGTTCGAGCCGACAAACTGAAGCTTTCGCGCGTGCTGGCCATTCTCGTCGGGAACGCCGTCAAGTTCACCGACAAGGGCGAAGTTCGCATCGAATGCGAATTGCTCGACGACCGCAGCCTGCGATTCGACGTGAGCGATACGGGAGTGGGCATCCCCACGCAAAATCTCCGGGCGATTTTCGATGAATTCGCGCAAATGAAATCCTCCGATCGAAACAAGATGGGCGGGACCGGGCTTGGATTGCCCATCTCGCGGCGTCTCGTGCATTTGATGGGCGGAAAGCTGGAAGTCGTCAGCGAGCTGGGCAAAGGCAGCACGTTCTCATTTACACTTCCTTCGTCCAAAGTGATCCGGTGAAGGTGCGATTTTCAGCCATCGGCCGCTGGGAGGCGGCGGACGTTCTGGTCCGATGGGTGGCCGACAATCGACCCCGCGCCGGCGAGATTGAGAAAATCATCGAACAGACGTGGGAAAGCGCGCGATCCCGGCCGGGATTGAATCTGTTCGACGGTCCGATGTGCCGGCTGGAGCGGTTCAGCGCGGGCAAAATTCTTGAGCTGGATGTCAGCCCCACTTCGTACAGAGTTTTCTGGGGGACGAACCTGAACAATTCGTGGCTGGGCGGGAAGTATGGAGCGCAATCGCTCGCCAACGCCATCGGACTCAGTTGCGCGCTGGAAAGCGCGGATGGATTTCTGTTGCTGGGTCGCCGCAACGCCGGCGTGGCATATTATCCGTCGCGGGTGCATCCTTTTGCGGGCACGCTGGAGCCGGCAGAGACCGTGGATGTGTTTGCCGAGGTCGGCCGCGAATTGACCGAAGAGCTGGGGCTGCGGCGCGATGATCTCACTCATCTCGTCTGCACGGCGATCATCGAGGACATCTCCATCGGCCAGCCGGAACTGGTGTTCAGCGCGAAGTCGTCTCGGTCGCGCTCGCAACTTCAAGGCATGCTGGACGCGTCGGAGCATGATTCGCTCATCGCGATTGAGCCGACGCGGCAAAACGTGGAATCATCGCTGAAGGATTCGGCGATGACGCCGGTTGCGCTGGGGACGATTCTTTTGTGGGGCCGGGAGCATTTCGGGACGGATTGGTTTGACGCCGCCGAGCGTGCGGTTAACCTCGGCGAATCATGAATGTCAGCGAAGACCTGCAATATGTTGTCGACTTGGCGCGGTCGGCCGGCGCTCTGGTCCTCAGCCATTATGGAAAAGTGGATCGTCTCCTGAAGCGAAACGATGAAGCGGTCACGGATGCGGACCGGGCCAGTCAGCGATTGATCGTCACTGGTCTGCGCAAGCGTTTTCCGGGCGATGGCATCATCGGCGAGGAGAACGATACGGGTGATGCCATCACGTTTGATGTCTCCAATCCCGCCGGTCGTAACTGGGTGATCGATCCGATCGACGGCACCAATAATTTCATCGCGGGGCTGGGGATTTTCGCGGTGTGCATCGGACTTCTGGAGGCGGGGAAGCCGGTCCTGGGGGTGGTGTATGATGTCACGCGCGATCATCTTTACGCGGCCGCGGCGGGTCAGGGCGCGTGGCTCGGAACGCAGCGGCTGAGCGTGCTGAAAACTCCGCTGGGGGATAAGACAATGCTGATGCTGACCAGCAATCTGGTTGGCGCGGATGGAAAGGCGCCGCCCTATGCGCGGCGATGGCTCGATCAGACGAATTGGAAAATCCGCATGCTGGGGGCGGCTTGCGTCGAGGCGATGCATGTGGCCGCGGGCGTGGCGCACGGGGCGGTGACGCTTAATGGCAAGCTGTGGGATATCGCGGCCTCGGCGGCGGTTGCGATCGAGGCGGGGGCGATTGTCACGGATCCGAGGGGGAATGCGATTTTTCCGTTTGATCTTGAGGGGTATCGGGGGGGGAAGGTGCCGTATGTCATGGCGGGGCCGGCGGCGCATGCGGAGTTGGTAAGGGAGATGAGGAGGTGAAGGGGAACCCGCGTGAAATTCCCCGCGATCCCCTGTATCATCGGGAAGCTATGCCCAAGATCACGGTTGATGGAAAAATTATTGAGTGCAAGGATCGCCAGATGATATTGCAGGCGTGCCTCGATGCGGGGGATGCGCTGCCGCATTACTGCTATCATCCGGGTCTTTCGATTCCGGCGTCGTGCCGGATTTGTCTTGTTGAGGTCGAGGGGATTCCCAAGCTTGTTCCATCCTGTCAGACGCCGGTGCGGGATGGAATGGTTGTTCATTCCCGCTCGCCGAAGGCGGTCGCCAATCAGAAAAGCGTGATGGAGTATCTCCTCATCAATCATCCGCTGGATTGTCCGGTGTGCGACCAAGCCGGCGAATGTACGCTCCAGGATTATTCGTATGCGTATGGCAGAAGCGAATCGCGGTTTGAGGAGGACAAAGCCAAGAAGCCGAAGAAGGATGTCGGGGACAATATTTATCTGTATGCGGACCGCTGCATCATGTGCTCGCGCTGCGTGCGTTTCACGCGGGAGATTTCGGGAACGAGCGAGCTTTATGTTGACGGCCGTGGCTTTCGCCAGGAGATCGACATTTTTCCCGGCAAGCCGTGCAATAACAAACTGGCCGGCAATGTCGTCGATCTCTGCCCGGTGGGGGCGCTGCTGGACAAGGATTTCCTGTTCAAGCAGCGCGTCTGGCTGCTCACACAGGCGGCATCCATATCCCCGGTGGATTCAGGCGGGGAGAACATTTGTCTGGAATACAACGAAGGCGTCGTCTACCGCATCAAGCCGCGATACAACGCCGAGATCAATGGCTGGTGGATCAGCGATGACACGCGATATTCGTACCACATTCTGGCGGATAAAAAGCGGCTGAAATCGTCGTTCAAAAGAGAACACGGCGCGCTGGTGCCGACGACCGCGCACGAGGCGCTGGCGATCGCGGCGAAGGAGCTGAAATCGGCGGCATCCGCCGGGGCGGGGAGCGTGTACGCGGTCCTGTCGCCGATGATGGCGTGTGAAGAGGCGTATTTGCTGGCGCAGGCGATTCGGTCGATCGATCCGCAGGCGCTGCTGGTGCTCGGACCCGTGCCGACCGCCGGGCAGGATGAGATTTTCCGCCATTCCATTACCGGACAAAAGACATTCACGATCAAGGCCGAGAAAGTTCCCAACGCAGCCGGCGTCAGGCGTGTGATCTCGATGCTCGGGGGACCGAATTCAACTTACGAACAGCTACTGCAATCACCGATGGAGAACCTGAAAGCCGGGTGGATCGTCGGCGGATATTTGTCGAACTGGATCACGGGCGATCTGCCGAATGCGCTGAAATCGGGTTTCCGCATCGTGCAGGATTTGCTGCCGACGAGCCTGAGTGAATCGGCGGATGTGGTGCTTCCCGCGGCCGCCTGGGCGGAGAAGGATGGATGCTGGGAAAATTTCGCGGGGAAGATTCAACCGTTTGTCGCTGCCGTGCCGCCGCCGGATGGCGTGACGCGGGATGGGGAATGTTATCTTTCGCTGCTCGGCCGCGGCGGCCTTTACAATGCCGTGGCCATCCGGGGGGAAATGGGCGAGCCATTTGCATCAGTCTCTTTGCCGAGCGAACCCGGTGAAGCCCCGGCCCATGAATTCGTCGAGTTATGATTTGAGGTCGAAGAAATGCTTGATCGCGCAATCAATTGGTGGACCAGCAACATCCCTCCGTGGGTGCTGATTGCCCTGATCGTTCACGGCACGATCATGCTGACGGTGGCGTACCTGATTCTGCTGGAGCGCAAAGTCGCCAGTTGGGTGCAGGACCGCCTCGGCCCCAATCGCGTCGGGCTGGGTTTCGGGATTATCCCCATCCTCAAGGACTGGAAAATGAACGGCTTTGGCCAACCTCTGGCCGATGGCGTTAAATTCATCCTTAAAGAGGATTACCGGCCTGCCGGAGCGGACAAAATTTTGTTCACGATCGCTCCGGGTTTGATGGTTCTGGTGATCATCATCAGCATCGCCGTTCTTCCGTGGGGAGGAACTCGGCAGACCGACCGGGTTATTCACATTCCGCCCGATTCAAGCAGCCTTCGGGACAGCGCCAGCGCCCAACTGGCGCAGGGCGATGTGCTGGTCACGGACCCCGTCCCGCTTGGGGGTGATAATTACCGCATCACCTACCAATATCCCTTCCAGATCGCCAACCTCAACATCGGTGTCTTATATATCCTGGCGGTTCTTTCTCTTTCCGTTTATGGGGTCGTGATCGGCGGATGGGCGAGCAACAACAAATATTCTTTCCTGGGCGCTTTGCGGGCCACCACCAACATGATCTCCTACGAAATTCCACTGGGCCTCGCGGTGCTGTGCATCGTCGTGATGTATGGAACGCTGGATTTGAACGCGCTGGTCGCGAAGCAGTGCCATAACTGGGTCGGCATCATTCCCGCGTGGAATGTTTTCTCTCAGCCGCTGGCGTTCATCATGTTCCTCATTTGCATTCATGCCGAGGCCAATCGCGCTCCGTTCGACACGGCCGAGGCCGAACAGGAACTGGTCGGCGGATATCACACCGAGTACAGCGCCATGCGATTCGCCCTGTTTTTCCTGGGTGAATACGCCGGCATGATCACCACCAGCGCGCTTTGCGTGGCGCTGTTTTTCGGCGGTTGGGATTTTCCGGGCCTTCGAGGGGCGTCCGGTTCTCCGGCCGTGACCACGAGCCTGATCATCTGCATCCTTCGGGCGGTGGTTTTCTTCATCAAAACGATCGTGATTATTTTCGTATTCATGTGGGTCCGCTGGAGTTTGCCGCGATTCAGGTTTGATCAATTGATGATGCTGGCGTGGCGGGGATTGATCCCGATTTCGCTGGGGCTGTTGATGATGACCGCGATCGTCGTGTTCTGCTTCCACGGCGCCAGTTACGACCAGATGGGCGGTTCGATGGCGCTCACGCTGCTGGGGGCCAACGTACTCACCGGGGCGTTTATTTTGCTCGCCAGCACGATGATCCCGCCCGCGCCGGCGACGAATCGGCGATTGACCATTCTGGGCAGCCGATATTCCAAGACAGCGCTGCCCTCACCGAGTTGAACAGTTATGAAAGATTCAGATGTCATCGTTCTGGAGGAGCCAAGGCTTTCGCTCGGCGATCAGTTTTATCTGCCGCAGGTGCTGATTGGGCTGGGCACGACGATGAAGCATATGTTCAATGTCGTGGTCCGCGGCAAGGACCGGGTGATTCAATATCCCGAAGAGCGCCGGGAAGATATGCCGGTGGAGAAGGGCGGGATGCTGCTGAACACTTACCGGGGAGTGCATCGCCTGAACAAGGATGAAGAAGGCCGGGTCAAATGCGTCGCCTGCTTCATGTGTTCGACCGCGTGTCCGGCGCATTGCATCCATATCGAAGCGGCCGAAAGCCCCTGGGACGACCGGGAGAAATATCCCGCGAAATTCGATATCGATGAGCTTCGCTGCATTTACTGCGGAATGTGCGAAGAAGCCTGCCCGGTCGATGCCATCGAACTTACCCATGTTTATGACATCGTCGGCCTTACCCGGCAGGAAATGATCTTTGACAAGGCAAAACTATTGAATATCTATGATGAGACCGTCAAAAAAGAGCCAATGTAAATGATTGTCTCGTCAATAATTAGCGTCCACTGGACAATAACCGGACGCTTCTGGCGTTGTAACGGTGGGTGGCTTATTGGCTTGATTTGTCGGGTCAAGAAAAGCCGATAAGGCGACTAACCTTTATTTTCGAGGAGACATGAGATGAACCAGAAATTGAGAAACTCGATGTTGACGTCGGTGATGGCCGCCATGGCGCTGGGCGGCTTGAGCGGATGCGTTGTTCGTGAAGAGCCGGCACCGGTTGTAGTCGCGCCGGCCCCTCCGCCACCGGATGGCGAAGTGGTTGTGCAGGATGGGCCGCCGCCGGATGTTGTCGAAGTGCAAACGCCCGCGCCCGGTCCGGATTTTGTATGGGTCGGCGGCGGCTATGGTTGGTACGGAGGCCGTTATGTTTGGCGCCGTGGCTACTGGCATCGTCCGCCCTATGGCTATCATGTATGGGTGCGCGATCGCTGGTACCGAGGACCCCGCGGATATGTCCGTGTCGGCGGCCACTGGGGTTGAGCTGTATCTGATCTAAAACCGACGCCGCCGGTGCTTTTTGAGCGAAATATGGCTCATCAAGCGCCGGCGTCGTCCGCTTCGGAGGGGAGATCATCCTGGACAATGTCCAGATTCCGCGGATCCCCCGGGGGGTAATCCGCGACATAGTTGAATACGTCCCGGATATATTTCACGAATTCCAGCTTCTTCAGGAGGGTGATCTTGGCGGTTTCGATCGTTCCTTCGACGACGCCGTTGGATTCATCGACATCCGACACGGCCAGACCGGCCTCGGCCAATTTGGCGGCGGCATCCTTGGCGGACATTCCCGGATCATCCGCGAGAACGACGGTCACTTCCGACAGTTCCGCATCATCATGTCCCATGTCAGTACTCCAAAATGCTCATTGACGGCAGTTTTACCCGGAAACCGACCGCATTGGCAGCATCGGTTCCCATGAATTTCCACGGATCGATACTTGCCAAAATATTCGCAACCGGCTAATCTGCGAGGCTTGGCTCGCCAGGAGCCTCCAGCGGCGGATTCCCCTTGCGGAGGGGCAGGTGTCCGGCTGGTCTGGATTTAAAACTTCTTTTTAACACAAGCCCCAGGGCGGCGGTGGATGTCTTGGCCATCCAATCGCGGCACGGGCTGCCGGCTCATCCCCAGTGGGAATGCCGATGTTTTGGAGTTGCTGATGCCACAATCGCAGGCTGAAACCGTCAAAGCGCTGGTTGATGCCGGCGTTCATTTCGGACATCGCGTGTCGCGATGGAATCCGAAAATGGCGCCGTACATCCACGGCAAGCGGAACATGATTCACATCATCGACGTGAAGGAAACGCTCAAGGGACTGCTCCGGGGCAGGAAGCTGATTCAGCAGACCGTTGCGGGGGGCAGGGACATTCTTTTCGTCGGAACCAAGCGACAGGCCAGACATGCCATCGAGGAAGAAGCCAAGCGATGTGGAATGCATTACGTTTCGGAGCGCTGGCTGGGAGGGACGCTGACCAATTTCCGCACGATCCGCGCCCGATTAAACCGTCTTGAAGAACTCGAAAAACTCTGGGAGCCCGGCGCCACGGGAAAAGCGCAGATCGACACTTATTCCAAAAAAATGAAGTCCACGCTGGCGCGCGAACGCGACAAGATCAAGGCCAATCTGGAAGGCATCCGCAAGATGGACCGGATGCCGGGCGTGATGTTTATCGTGGACACGCGCCGGGAACACATTGCCGTCAAGGAAGCCCGCAAGCTGGGGGTCAAGACGGTTGCGCTGATCGACACCGACAGCGATCCCGATCTGATCGATCTTCCGATCCCCGGCAATGACGATGCCATGCGGGCGATCGAGATGATATTGAAGGACATGGCCGACGCGGTGATTGAGGGGAAGACCGGGCGGTCGGAAACCAAGGGCGACGAGCCGCAGCAACCGCGCCGCCGCAGCACGCGCGCGGCGTTCCGCGCTGAAGACGCCAAGCCGGAAGGCGGCGAGGAAACAGCCGCGCCTGTCGAAAACGCGCCGAATCCGGAGAATATCCCCGCGGTTCAATCAGCGTAAATACAATATTGCCACGGCTCGACTGAGCTCGCCGAAGTCAGATGAAGAGGATGCACACAGATAAACTGCCAATCTGATTTATCTGTGTGCATCCTCTTCATCTGTGGCTAAAAATGAATTGGGAGAAGTCATGGCGGAAATCACCGCGAAATTGGTCAATGATCTTCGCAACAAGACCGGCCTGGGAATGATGGAATGCAAAAGGGCGCTCACAGAAACGGCCGGCGATGTTGAGAAGGCGATCGAATATTTCCGGAAGAAGGGTGTCAAGGCGTCGATCACCGAACGGGCCGCTTCGGAGGGACGTGTCGCCGTGGCGATTTCTCCGGATCGCAAACGGGGCGTGATCGTCGAGATCAATACGAATACTGATTTTGCCGCCAAGAATGAAACGGTCGGCAAGCTGGCCTCCATCGCGGCGGAGAAATTTCTCACCAATCCGTCCGTCAAACTCTCGGATGATCCGGCTGTCAGGGACCAACTCGTCAGCGTTTCGCAGCAAACCGGCGAAAACGTCATCATCGGCCGGACCGCGTCGCTCACGACCGCCGGTGTCATCGGCAGCTATGTCTATCCAGTCGCCGGCAACGGTAAGAGCGCGGTTTTGATCGCGTTTAGCGGAAAGGCGGAGGATGATCTGTTCCGCAATCTCGGCATGCACATCGTGGCGTCCCGTCCAATCGCAATGACGCGAAGCGATGTTGCGCCGGAAACTGTTGCCAAGGAAAAGGAGATCGCGGTTGAGCAGGCCAGGGCCACCGGCAAGCCGCAGGAGATAGCGGAGAAGATCGCATTGGGAAAACTGAACAGCTTTTATGCCGAGCGGGTGCTGGTCGATCAGGAATACGTCAATCCCGAGGTGTTCAAAGGATCGGTCGCGAATTATCTCAAGAGCAAAGGCGCGATACTTGAGAAATATGTACGGATCGAAGTCGGGCAGTGAGAGGGAATTGGGGGCGGGATCGGCCCGGGACGGGCCGGCTCAATTGGATGGGCTCAATTGGATAGGGGC
>Ga0302326_10028299_pt1 | contig 11281 bp, 7 predicted proteins | sample Palsa_T0_3_FD_202264 | JGI IMG/M metagenome (GOLD analysis project Ga0302326, IMG submission 202264) | Peat permafrost microbial communities from Stordalen Mire near Abisko, Sweden - Palsa_T0_3 | ecosystem: Environmental > Terrestrial > Soil > Palsa > Peat permafrost | place: Sweden: Abisko...
CTGAATTGTGAGAAAAGCGCACCAAACTTTGGCCAGACTATTTTGGATTCACTTGGACCGTAGCCATCATTCCCGCGTCTTCGTGATCGAGAATGTGGCAGTGAAATGGGAAGACGCCGGCGATGCTCGGATCGCGAAAATCCAGGCGCAGCTTCACGGTGGGGTACGGACCGGCACCATCCCAAGCCGGCAGAATTACAGTGTCTCTCCACTCTGGACTCGGCAACTTCCTGCCATTAACCTCCAGAAACAGAAAGTGGATCTGATGAATGTGGAAGGTGTGGACTTCGCCGGCGTGACAAGGAAAAGATTCCAGAGTGTATGAACCGAACCGCCTAGCGAAAATCTGCAGCGGATCACTTCGGCTTCTGAAAGATCTACCTGGTGATCGTTTCTCGGAGATGATCAGGCCCGCTGGTTGCTGGCGGTCCGCCTTTCAATATCCATACAGCACTGTGCCGCTCAGCCAGCCGCGGCTGCATGGGCCAGATCAGTCGTTAGACGGGCCCTGTAAACTACATGTCATGTATACAGGCCATGGCTCTGGTGCAACCGCGGCGCATTCGGCGATGATGGACGGATGCCACAATTCGTACCGGTCGAAGAACTGTTCAAAGGTCGACACTTCGATCGGGAGATCGTGGTTCTGTGCGTCCGCTGGTATTTGAGCTTTAAGCTCAGTTATCGAGACTTGGTCGCTATGATGAGCGCACGGGGCGTAGGCATGGCCCACACGACAATTCTGAGGTGGGTGCAACATTCCACGCCGGAATTCGAGAAGCGCTGGAAACGGTTCGCTCGCCCCGTCGGCGGATCCTGGCGAATGGACGAGACCTACATAAAGGTACGCCGAATGGATGTACCTGTATCGGGCGGTGGACAAAGCCGGGAAGACGGTCGATTTCCATCTGAGCCGGAAGCGCGACGTGAACGCGGCGAAGGCCTTTCTGCGCAAGGCCGTGAAGGGTCAGCGCATCCCCGCGAAAATCACCCTGGACGTCTACGCCGCCTCACACCGGGCGGTGGCGGAGTTGAAGGACAATGGCGAGTTGCCGAAGCGCGTGCCAGTACGGACCAGCAAATACCTGAACAACCTCATCGAACAGGACCACCGGCGCGTCAAACAGCGGCTGCACCCGATGCTGGGACTGAAGAGCTTGCGGACGGCGGCGGTGGTTAATCAGCGGCATCGAGCTGGCAGAGAAGATCAAGAAGAAACAGTTTCAGATAAGCAAACTCGGCGGACTCACCGCAACGATGCCGGAGATCTGGCATGCTGCCTTGGCTGCATAGTGTCGGAACCACTCCAACGCACAGACCAAAATCCATCGAATCTGACTCATTTCCGAATTCGCACCAGAGCCGTGTGAAGTTGCGTCCGGCCCGCTACACCGCCGAGCATTTTCATGCCAGCCAGCCGCGCTTCTCTTTCCACCGGCCGCGCGTGAAGTCCGGGAACTTAACCGGGGCGCTGCCGTGCGCGACTGACTCTTCGCTCAGTGGACCGGGCGCGCTCCAGGCGGCCGCGTCGTACACGTCTATATCCGGCGCCAGCCCTTTGCGCATGCACTCCATCAGCCGATAGACCATCAGAAAGTCCATGCCGCCGTGGCCGCCCATCTTCGCCGCCAGTTCGCCCTGGTGCTTCCAGAGGGGATGCTCGTACCGATCCTTGTATCTGTCGATCGTCGTGTATTGCTCGGCGTCCGGATTGTCGAAGTAAATGCGGGGAGGGTAGTCGCAGAAGATGCCCTTTACCCCGGCAATCAGATTTATCCGGTCGTAGGGATGCGGATTCACGACATCGTGCTGCAACGAAATGGTCAGCCCGTTGGCGGTCTTGATCAGCGAGGTGTTCATATCGCCGCAAATATACTTTTCTTTCCACTTGGGGCTGTCGCGGGGGACGTGCGCCTCCCGCCAGGCCTCCAGTCCGCGTTCGGGAGAGCTCATCGACACCAGATAGTCGAAGCGGTCGCCGCGGTTAATTCCCATATAATTGGCCACTGGCCCCAAACCGTGCGTGGGATAGAGATTTCCGTTGCGGCTGGTATGCGGCATACGCCGCCAGAGGCCCTCGCTACGATCCTCAAAAAGCAGCCGCCGCAGGTCGTGGAGGTAAGCGCCCTCGCCATGCAGCAGATCGCCGAATAGTCCATCGCGGATCATGTTCAGCACCATCAACTCGTTATAGCCGTAGCAGCAGTTTTCCATTATCAGACAGTGGCGGCGAGTCTTCTCGGAGGTATCCACCAGTTTCCAGCAGTCGGCGATGGTGGTGGCGGCCGGAACTTCGACGAAGGCATGCTTTCCGTTGGTCATGGCCGCGACGGCCACGGGAACGTGCCAGTCCCAGGGTACGGGCAGATAGGCAAAGTCGACGTCGTCGCGCTTGAGCAGGTTTTCATAATCATGATCGCCGTTGGCGTACACCGCGGGTGGTCTGTGCCCGGCACGCTCGACCGCGGCCTGGGCCTTCAGCGCAGCGTCCTTGACCACGTCGCACACCGCTGTCACTTCGACGCCCTCCACGGCGAGGAACTCCTTCAGCACTTCGGAGCCACGGCCGCCACAGCCCACCAGCCCCATACGAAGCTTCTCATGCGGCTCAAAAGCCATGCCGATCATCGAGGCGTGCTCGGCAGGCTGGGCCGCGGATACGTTCTGGGCCAGAAGGGCGGCGGTGGTGCCGGCCATTGCTCCGCGCAGGACATCCCGGCGGGAGAGTTGGTGCTCGGGGAGATTGTAATCTGATGGCATCTTCACATCTTAGTTCTTTGGGAGGCTTGGGATGTGGCGCGCAACGGAACGCCTGGAGTCCGCCAAGTCCCGACCAGCGGATCTTGAAAGCAGGACACCGACGAAATCAGTGTCACCGAACGTTCGGGTTGGCAGCGGAGAAACCTATAGAACGACCCTCGAGGCTGCCGATGCCTTTCGCAACTCGCTTGTACTCCTTACGCACCACGGCTTCGTTCCCAGCCTCACCAATCCGTTGTCATGTAGTGTCGCGGCCGCGATTTCGCCGGTGCATTTCTTAGCTTCCGGCAGACAGGCTAAGAAGACGTCGCCGGTGCCGCCGTGACCGGGCCGGCCGTCTTTACCCAGCATCGCAGCACCTCCGCTACGCTCCACGCCTGCGCGATGCAGCCGCGCGGAGTGTAGGGCGGCTCGGCGTCGAAGATCTCGCTGATCGAACCGATGCAGGACTCGTCGCGATGCGGAATGAAGCCTTCGAGGAACCGGCGGGCGAGCGTGGGATCGCTTGGATTCACCTTCAGCCACGCATCGATATATGGACCGATCAGCCACGCCCATACCGTGCCCTGATGATAGGCGGCGTCGCGCGAGCGCAGATCGCCATCGTATTTCGGCTTATAGTCCGGATGTCCGGGTGCGAGCGAGCGAAGCCCCATGGGCGTGAGCAGGCGATCGGTGACCACGTCCAACACCGGCTGCCAGCGAGGCTGTTCGAGCACCGGATTCTCCAATGAAATGGCGATGACCTGGTTAGGGCGGCAGGCGGTATCGTCGCCCGATTCGCCATCGACCACGTCACACAGGTAGCCGCCTTCGGCATACCAGAAGCGGCGGTTGAAGGATTCGCGCGCGCGCGCGGCGGCTTCCTGGATGGGCCGGGCGGCCGCTTCGTCGACTTCGTCGCGCAGCCACTGTTCCAACAGGCGTAGGGCATTGTACCAAAGGGCATTGATCTCGACGGCCTTGCCGCGCCGCGGCGTCACTACCCAATCGCCCACCTTGGCATCCATCCAGGTGAGCTGATAGCCTTGCGCGCCTTGCCGCAACAGCCCGTCGGCCTGGTCCACGCCGATGCCGAAAAGAGTACCCTCGATGTGACGCGCGACGATCTCCCGAAGCTTGGGCAAGAGCAGACGCAGCATGGTGCGGTCGCCGGTATAATCCAGGTAGCGTTGGATGGCGTGGAAGAACCAAAGCGTAGCGTCGGCGGTATTGTACAAACCTACGGTTTGGCCTTCGGGAAACAGGTTGGGGATGAGGCCGTCGCGAATGGCGGAGGCGAATGTCCGCAGGATCCAGCGCGCCTCGAGACGGCGACCGGTGGTTAGGGTCAGGCCTTCCAGGCTGATCATGGTATCCCGGCCCCAATCGCCGAACCAGTGATAGCCGGCGATTACTGTGCGAACCTCGTCGCCCTCGGCGTGTGCTCGCGCCGCATCCGCCACGCGGCCGACTGGCGCAACCAGGAACTGGTCCGCGGCCAATACCAGTTCGGCCGCAACGCCGTCGCGGGCTTCTGGCGCGGCCCGCGAAAGCATGATCCGGGTGCGCTTCAACTCCGCTGCGAGTGCCGCCTCCGGGCTCAGCGCTTGAACGATCTCCCAGGTTTCGGTGGATGCGACCAGAGTAGCCTGGCCGCCGGGCTCCAAATCGACGCTGAAGTAGCCGGGACTCCAGAGGTCGCCCTTTGAGTCATATCCGCGGCTTTCCTCGGTGGAGTAGAGGATCTCGCGAGTCTGCTTGCGGTCGAAAGTGAAAGTGGCTGCGTGGTCAGGGAACTTGAGGTGCAGCACGGGCAGATCGGGACCCGCCGAAACTTCGAAGCAGTCGTCGACGATACAGACCTTATAGTTCTTAGCCATCTCCGAGTTGACCGCCGCTTCGTGCGCGCGGAATCGAATGGCAGGCCGCAAACTAAGCCGCAGCGAGTCCGGCCCCTTAACCAGACGATAGGTGACGTAGACCGTGTTTTGGCCATGGGGCATCAGCAGCAGTTTTTCGAATACGAAGCCGGCGATTTCGTAGCGCCACACGGGAATGCCGGCTTCGCGGCGGAATTCGGAGAGCGGCAGGGTCTGCTCGGGCGCGCCGCCGGAGAGATCTTCCGCGCCGGTATAGAAGACTTTGTCATCGGGTAGGCGCAACTGCTCGGAAAGGCTATTGAGCAGCATGAGCCGGCCCAGCGGATTGGGAAGAGCGGCGATGAGAAGACCGTGAAATCGCCGCGTGATTTCGCCGGTTACCGTACCGGAAGCATAGCCGCCCAAGCCGTTGGTGACCAGCCATTCCTTCATTTTTGTCATGTCTGTAATGCCCGTTAAGGTTGTGTTTCTCCGGTTTCATCCACTTCTTCGGGGGGCACCGGGCTGAGCGCCAGGGCGGCATTGCCCGGAACGCGCCAGTTATCTTCGGTATCGGGCGGAAAGGTTCCCGAACCCCCATAACGCGGACCTTCGCTCGACCAAAGCACCTTCCAGCGGAGTCCCTCGGGCGGGGCGAGAAGAGGTTCCGGCGCGGGGTCGAGGTGCAAGTCCACGCCGAAGTTCACCAGCAACAGGCGATCCTGGCCTTGCTCGCCGAAGAACCGCAGCACGAAGGCCTGTTCACCCAGCACCGCGCCATCCAGGCCGCCCGCCCGTTGCCGGCAAAAGACCGCATCGTCGCGCCGCAGCCGCAGCAGATCCTGATGCAGTTGATATATTTCGGCGTGACTTTGGCGCTCGGCGAAATCCAGTTTGCACTTCGCGAAAGTGGCTGGGCTCGCGGGGTCGGGCTGGTAGCCGCGCATCCCAGGCTTGGAAAGGCTGCGGAACTGGGTCATAAACTGGATGCGACCCTCGCGTACCATCTTGTTCAATTCGGGGTGGTGGTGGGCGAAATAGAAGAAGGGGCTCGAAGAGCCGAATTCCTGGCCTTGAAACAGCATGGGAGTGTTGGGCCCGAGAAGCAGCAGCGCGGTCATAGCGCGGAGATTGCCAGGGCTGGCGAGCCGGTGGATGCGTTCGCCGCGTGCGGAATTGGCGATCTGATCGTGGTTCTGAATAAACGTTATAAACTGGGCGGGACCCAGTCCCCAGGCCGGCGTGCCGCGCCGGTTGCGCTGCCACTTGTAGCGCTGGCCCTGATACAGAAAGCCGTACTTGACGGCTGAGACGAACTCCTGCGGCTTGCCGTGATAGTCCGTGTAGTAGGCTTCGTTGCGACCGGTAAGCGCCACCATGGCGCTGTGATGATAATCGTCGTTCCACAAGCCATCCAATCCGAAGCCGCCGCGGTCAGCCGGCCGGATCAGCCGGTTATCCTGCGGCTCGTTCTCGGCGATGACAATGGTCTCACGGCAGCGGGCGGTTTCGCGCACGCGCTCGCCGATCAGCTTCACGATGTGATCCGGTGAGGCGTCGAAGATCTGCTGCGTGGCGTCCAGCCGCAGGCCATCGAGATGGAATTCGTCGATCCAGTAAGCGGCGTTGGAGAGGAAGAACTCGCGCACGGGTAGGGCGTTGTGGCCGTCGAAATTCAGCGCCGCTCCCCAGTCGTTGGCGTAGCGGCTGGTGAAGTAGCCGGGTGAGAATTCCGACAGATGATTGCCGTCGGGCCCGACATGGTTATAGACCACATCGAGAATGACGGACAGCCCGGCATCGTGAGCATTGTTGACGAAGCGACGGAAGTCATCGGGCCGGCCGTACAGCCAGGTAGGAGCGAACAGTCCCACGCCATCGTATCCCCACCCGAAACGGCCGGGAAAATCGGCGACGGGCATGACTTCGAGCACGGTGATACCGATGGCGGCGAGCTCGCGCAATTGCCGGCCGGCGGAATCCCACGTACCCTCCGGAGTGAAGGTGCCGATGTGCATCTCGTAGATTACCTGGCCTTCGATCGGGCGGCCTTTCCATGCCGCATCGGTCCAGCGGAAGGTGGTGGGATCGACCACCTGCGAAGGCCCGTGCGGTCCTTCGGGCTGAAAGCGCGAGGCTGGGTCGGGGAAGAGGCCCTGGCCATCGAGGCGAAAACGATAGAGCGCGCCGGTGGCGGCTTCGGGCACATCGCCTGAAAAGTATCCGCCGGGCTCGGGATCGAGTTCTTTCCCCGGAGCGCTCGCTACAGATGCATGGCCGAGGACTACTTCAACTTTGTGGCGCACCGGAGCCCAGACGCGAAAATGCGTGCCGCCGGCGGGGAGCAGTTCCGCTCCGATGGGGTATCGTCTCATCGTGTTGGGTGGGTGCGATCGAGCGCGGCCGCGATGGCACGGGGCAGCGGGTCCTGCTGGAGTTGTTCCAGGGTTCTGGGCAGTGCCAGCGACCAGTTGGGCCACTGGTCGAGGGTGGACGGCATGTTGGGGCGCTCCTCGACAGCGAGCGCGTCCTCGAGGGTACTGGTGACGACCATGGAGTGGGCTTGGCCCAGAAGATTATAGGCGCGGGCAACGACCTCGCGCGGTTCGGCGGCGTCGGCCGCGCCGGTGAAGTCTCGCAGGCGCTCCCGCATTCGGGCAGTGCCTTCGGCATTGGAGCCGAGGCCGGCCTGCTGCTGCGCGGACAGGTCGGAACCGGTCCAAAGTCCGGCGATAGTGGGCAGATCGTGCGTGGTGATGGAAGCCATGGCGCGCCGGGGATACCTGGCCGGCGGATCGGATTCGAACCAGAGCACGCGCGAGGAGAGGATATTATATGCCGCGAGCTTTTCGCGCACACCGCTCTCGACGGTTCCGAGATCTTCACCGACCACGATGGCCTTGGCGCGGTGACTCTCGAGCGCCAGGATACCCAACAGGTCATCGACCGGATAGCGCACGTAAGCACCCTCGGCGGCGGACGCGCCTTGGGGGATCCAGAATAAACGGAACAAGCCCATCACGTGATCGACGCGCAGTGCGCCGGCATGCCGCAGAGTGGCGCGGATGGTCTGGATAAAAGGCTCGTACCGCGCGGCGCGGAGCTGATGCGGGATGAAGGGCGGCAGGCCCCAGTCCTGACCGCTGGCAGCGAAGGGATCGGGCGGCGCGCCGAAAGTGACTCCTTCGGCCAGCACACCCTGCCAGACCCAGGCGTCCGCACCCTCCGGATCGACGCCCACGGGCAGGTCCTGCATAATGGCGAGCGGCTCCGAGCAGCGGGCTAATTGGCGATCGACCTGCCACTGTAGCCACTGATGAAATCGCACGCGGACAGCGTGCCCCGCGGCGAAGCGCTCGACCTGGGACGAGCCAGGATCGCGATACTCCGCCGGCCAGCAGCGCCAACCCGTGTGAAAATGTTCGGAGAGCGCGCAGAAGTTGGCGAACTGGAGAAGCGGTTCTCCCTGCTCCCTGCAGTAGTCGTCGAAGCAGGCATCCCCGGCGAAGCGTTCCCAGAGCAGCGCTAGCGCCTGCATCTTGAGCGAGAATACGCGATCGCGCTCGATGCGGCGCTGGTGGTTGAGCGCGCGTGCGGCCACGGCCATCGGAGCGAGATCGGGAGCCCCTTCCACGCGCAGATAAATCGGATTGCGGAAGCGCCGGCTGCTGGGGTAGTAGGGGCTGGGCTGCTGGGGCATACCGGGCGACGCGGCGCCCAGGGGATTCACCATGATAACGTTGGCGCCCAAGTCGGCGGCCGACCATTCCGCCAGGCGGCGCAAGTCTTCCAGGTCGCCGATTCCCCAGCTTTTTTCGGAGCGCAACGCGTAAAGCTGCGCAGCCCAGCCCCACCAGCGCATTTTCCTTGGCAGATAGCAGCGGCTTGGTGTGACGATCAGGCTGGTGGGCTCACCGCGGGCAGGCCGGAAGTGGTGATAGCCGAGCGGCAGGTCCGTGGGTACCGCGCGATCGACCGGTAAGGCACGGCCGTCTTCGAGATGCAGGTCTCCGGGCCCGCGCAGACTGGTGCCCCGGCCGCGCCGGACAACCCGAACTTTTGCCAGAGGAGGCTGCGACTCTTCCTGGACGCGCATGGCTTTGAGGAGCGCGCGGTGCGTATCCTCCGCAGTGGCGCACCACCGATGCCCGCAGTCTTCGTAACCCGCATCGATGCCCCAGCGATCGGTCTCTAATACCCGGGTCCTCAGTTTTCTATCTCCCGCAGCAGGGCCGCCGAGCGCGGCGGCAGTCCATAAGGTTCCGAGACCGGCACCTTGGTCCTTTTCGCCAGGTCCGGCTTGGATGTGTCCAGGCAGACTTCCCAAGCCGCGCCGTCGTGCAGCTTGGGCATATAGAAATCGATGGGCCCTCCGTGCGGATTGAGCAGCATGAGGAACGAATCGTCCTCAATAGACTCGCCTACGGCATTCACATCGTCGAGAGTTCGGCCATTGAGAATCACGCCGATGCAGCGAACCCATCCGGAGTGCCATTCATCGGGCGTCATTTGTTGGCCATCGGGGCGCACCCAGATGACATCCTGCTCGACGCCGCCATCCACCTGGCGGCCCGCCGCGCCGGGTTCGATTTCCCGGTCCTGAAAGAATTTTCGGCGATGCAGGTTGGGATGCAGGCGCCGCAGGGCCACCACCTTCCTGGTGAATTCGAGCAGCGCGCAGCGGCGGTTGTCCAGGTTCCAGTCGAACCAGCTGATCTGGTTATCCTGGGCGTAGGCATTGTTGTTGCCGCCCTGGGTGCGGTCGATCTCGTCTCCGCCGCAGATCATGGGAATTCCCTGCGAGAATAACAGCGTCATCAGCAAGTTACACTTTTGGCGGTCGCGGATCTCATTCAAGCCCGCATCGTCAGTCTCGCCCTCCACGCCATAGTTATACGAATGATTATCATTGGCGCCGTCGCGGTTGTCTTCCTGGTTAGCCTCGTTGTGCTTGTCGTTGTAAGTGACTAAGTCGTGCAGGGTATAGCCATCATGGGCGGTAATGAAGTTAATGCTCGCCGTGGGGTGGCGGCCGTCGCGCTGATACAGATCGCTGCTGCCGGTAAGCCGGTAGCCTAACTCTTCCAACTGACCCTCGTCCCCTTTCCAGTAGCGCCGGACCACGTCGCGATAGCGGCCATTCCATTCGGCCCACAAGGGCGGAAACTTACCGACCTGATATCCGCCTTCGCCGACGTCCCAGGGCTCCGCGATCAACTTGACCTGCGAAATTACGGGATCCTGGTTGATGATGTCGAAGAAGGCGGAAAGGCGGTCCACGTCGTGCAGTTCGCGCGCCAGAGCGGCGGCCAGATCGAAGCGGAAGCCATCCACGTGCATCTCCTCAACCCAGTAGCGCAGGCTGTCCATGATGAGCTTGAGCACTTGTGGATGGCGGACGTTGAGGGTGTTGCCGGTCCCCGTATAATCCATGTAGTAGCGCGGCTTATCCGCCATCAGGCGGTAATAAGTGGCGTTATCGATACCGCGAAAGCTGAGCGTTGGTCCGAGCTGGTGTCCTTCCGCGGTGTGATTGTATACTACGTCGAGGATGACTTCGATGTTAGCCCGGTGCAAGGATCTTACCATGGCCTTGAACTCGCCGATCTGTTCGCCGCGGCTGCCGGAGCTGCAGTATCGCGGGTCAGGCGAAAAGAAGTTAATGGAGTTATAGCCCCAGTAATTCCGCAACCCAGCCTCGACCAGGCGCTTGTCGTCGACGAAATGATGGACCGGCATCAGCTCGACGGCGGTAATCCCGAGTTTTTTCAGATACTCGATCATCACCGGATAACCGAGGCCCGCATAAGTGCCGCGCAGCTCTTCGGGTATTTCCGGATGCTGGGCAGTAACGCCCTTGACGTGGACTTCGTACAGCACGGTATCGTGCAGCGGAATCGAAGGCGGCCGGTCGTTTTCCCAATCGAAGTGCGAAGTGCTCACCACGCATTTGGGCACGCCCCAGACATCGTCCTCTTCGTCCAGGGAGAGGTCTTCGGCGGTATCTCCGACTTTGTAAGCGAAGACAGGCGCTTTCCAATCGATCCGTCCAGCGACGGCGCGCGCGTAAGGGTCGATCAACAGCTTGGCGGGATTGTGACGCTGGCCCTGGTCCGGGTCATACGGGCCGTGCACGCGATAGCCATACAGTTGACCCAGCTTCAAGCCGGGAAGATAACTGTGCCACACGTGGCCGGTGACTTCGCGCAGCGGGATGGTCTCGCTGTTGCGGGCCTCCGCGTCTTCGAACAGACAAAGCTCCACGCGATTGGCGGACTCGGAGTAGAGGGAAAAGTTGACGCCCGTTCCGTCCCACGTGGCGCCCTGCGGATAGGGTTTGCCTGGCAATATGGTTCGCGGCATGCAATTCTCAAGCGGATATCTGCAAGGGACCACCTTAGCAAATGACGGGCCAATAATGAACAGCCGGGCGAATCGGCGGTATGATAATTAACCGTGGTCGTCCAACTGCCCCGTTGCTCGCCGCCCGGCCGGTTGCGAAGATGGCTAGCCTCAATACTGTTCACTTAACGATCCGTATCCGCTTGGCGACGTCGAGGCGGCGAGTGCGCTGTCGTTTACGTGGACGCAGATTGTAGTTGCTCATTTTCCGTTTGACGCCACGTGGCTTGATCCGATTCCTGCTCGAAACGACGCGCTCCTCAAGAATCTCGTCCAGG
>Ga0302326_10028300_pt1 | contig 11281 bp, 16 predicted proteins | sample Palsa_T0_3_FD_202264 | JGI IMG/M metagenome (GOLD analysis project Ga0302326, IMG submission 202264) | Peat permafrost microbial communities from Stordalen Mire near Abisko, Sweden - Palsa_T0_3 | ecosystem: Environmental > Terrestrial > Soil > Palsa > Peat permafrost | place: Sweden: Abisko...
TAGCGACACAGCGATCGCGTGGGAGGTTTACAGTAAGCATCCGGCCAAGGCCACGGTGAGGTTGGATCAGGCAGCTTCGGCTTGAGCGGCGGTTTTCTTCCAGTGCCAGGGGAGGAGTTCGTCGAGGCGGGAGGCCGGGTGATCGTTGATCCGGCGGAGCACATCGGCGAGCCACGCCTGCGGGTCGACGCCATTGAGCTTGGCGGTGCCGATGAACGAGTAGATGGCTGCGGCTCGTTCGCCGCCGCGGTCGGACCCCGCGAACAGCCAAGCCTTGCGGCCGAGGGCGATGCCGCGCAGCGCCCGTTCGGCGGCATTGTTGGTCAAGCAGATGCGGCCGTCGTCGAGGACGCGGGTGAACGCGGTCCAGCGCTTGAGCATGTAATCGATCGCCTTGGCGGTCTCGGCGTGACGCGACAGCCGGCCGCGCTCGGCGCGCATCCAATCGGCGAGTTCGTCGATCAGCGGCGCGACTTGGTTCTGGCGGGCAGCGCGCCGATTATCGGCGGCGAGCCCGTAGAGCTCGCGCTCGATGGCGAAGATCGCGTCGATGCGGCGCACCGCTTCGATCGCGAGCGGCGCCTTCTTCAGATCGGCCAGCTCGAAGAAGTTGCGCCGGCCATGGGCCCAGCACGCCGCCTCGGTGATCGGCCCTGGCCGGCGCTTGCCGTCGTAGAGATCGCCGAACCCGGCATAGGCGTCGGCCTGGAAGATCCCGGCGTAACCGGCGAGATGCCGCGCGGGATGCTCGCCGTTGCGGTTGCGCGAGTAGTAGAAGATCGCCGCCGGCGGGCCCGGCCCGCCAAACGGTCGGTCATCGCGGACATAGGTCCATAATCGCGCCGTCGCGGTCTTGTTCTTCGCCAGCACCGGCACGGTCGTGTCGTCGCCGTGGAGGCGCTCAGCGGCAAAGACGTGGCGCCGGATCAGCTCGAACAGCGGCATCAGCGTAGCGGCGCAGGCGCCGACCCAATCCGCCAGGGTCGAGGTGTCGAGTTCGACCCCTTCGCGGGCATAGCTGGTGCTCTGACGGTTGAGCGGCTGGTGCTCGCCGAACTTGGCGTACAGGATCATCGCCAGCAGGCTCGCCCCGGCCCGTGCCCGCGCGATCGGATGGAACGGTGCCGGCGGTTGGGTGATCGTCTCGCAGCGGCGGCAGGTGAACTTCTCGCGAACGGTCTGGATCACCTTCCATTGCCGCGGCACCACCTCCAGCGTCTCGGTAATATCCTCGCCAAGCTTGGCGAGCTTGCCGCCGCAGCACGGGCAGGCGCTCGGCGCGGGCACCACAACGCGCTCGCGCGGCAGATGCGCCGGCAACGGCGCGCGCACCGGCTTCTTGCGGGTGAAGCTGACGACGGACGCGGTGTCTTCCGGAGCGATTGCCGCTTCATCCTCGGCGGCGCTCGCCTCCAGCTCTTCGAGTTGCAACTCCATCTGGTCGAGCAGGCGCTGGCCGCGTTCGGATGATTGCCCAAAGCGGTCGCGCTTCATCTTGGCAATCAGCAGCTTCAGGTGGGCCACCATCGCTTCTGCGCCGGAAGCGCGGGCCTCGGCCTGCTGTCGCGCCGCGCGCTCGGCCGCCAGCGCCGCCCTCAGCGCGTCGATCTCGTCAGGAGCAGGCTCTTGTATCGTCACGAACGGGATTGTCGCACGCGCCGCAACCGGCGCTAGGTCCCCGAGTCAAACCGCCGCAGTCCTCAGCCGGCAGCCTCCGGGCGCCAGCTTCGCACCGGGTTGCGCCAGTCAATGCCCTCAAGCATGTAGGCCAGCTGAGCTAAGGTGATCGCCACCGTTCCATCCGCCGGCGACGGCCAGATAAACGTGCCGCGTTCCAGCCGCTTGGCGTAGAGCGACATGCCGATCCCGTCGTGCCAGAGAATCTTGACTAGGTGACCCCGACGGCCGCGGAACACGTAGAGGTCACCGGCATGCGGGTCGCGCTTTAGCGCTTGTTGAACCTGGATCGCCAGGCTGTTCATCCCGCGCCGCATATCGGTGTGACCGACCGCCAGCCAAACTCGCACGGCCGAGGGGATCGGGATCATCGCCGCGACAGCGCCTTTACCACCGCCGCGGCCAACTCAGCTGGGAAAGAGGCCGGTATCCGCACACGGGCCCGACCGCCAAACTCGACCTCGATCACCGGTTCAGCGACCGCAGCCTCCGCCGCCAGCTCAGACGGCGCGAGCAGCACCTGCGCAAACCCATCGACGACGGCGCCGAGCTCTCGCCGCCAGCGATAAATCTGCCCAGAACGGATATCGGCGTGCCGCGCTACCTCCGCGACAACCGCCCCGGGCGCAAAGCTCGCCTCAACGATTGCCCGTTTCTGTTCGTCGGTCCAACGCCGTCGCCGCTCCGGACCAGTGATCACTTCAACGCGCGTCATCGCACCGGTGCTAGCACCGTCCTTTGCACCGGTGCTTACTACCAGCCGAGCCGATCCCTTCGCGCAAGGCGGCCATCACCGGACGGTTACTCAAGAGCGGCATGGCCCAACGCTTTCATATTCTTGTTGTCGGCTGAAAATTCCGCGCATCGTGGGGGGCTGGCTGTGGGGAAGGGGTGTGGGAGCTATCTCCGAGGACCCCCGACAAGAAAACGCGCCGTACGTCGTCCTAGCGTCTTTGCGTGCGCCAGACCGTGACGGCCACGCCGATGGCGTAGCCAATTGCTACGCAGAGCCACCATCCGCCGAAGATCGTAAAGCCGGCAAAGTACGTGAAGGTCGCGCCGACGATCACGGATAGGCCGCGCTTGATGATGGCCCTTATCGTCGCTGCGCTCGGGAGTGTCTGCCGCAATTCGCCAACCGGAAATCCCGGCATCCGCCTGAAATATTGAACATGACCGTCGATGACAATGATCACGGTGAGCGCGATCAAGCCCGTGGTGGCGCCGATCATGATCGTGAGCAGGTCCAGCTCGGTCATCGGCCGATAGTCCGTCATGCCGGTTAAAGAATGATGGCTCGGCGCAACTCCACCCGCCTGTACTGGCGGCCTTATGAGCGTGCACCGGGCCATCCCTAGAATGCTCTATACGCACTGAAGAATAAGGGCCAGCGCAGGTATTCCCCACACTGGCCCCCTGATGTCGGCTCAACCCGCAAAGGACCAGGGTAGCCGACTGCCGGTGTTGTTGCGGACGCCGGCTTGTCCGGCTCCGACAGACGCGTTCGCCAGGATAAAATTTCGGTTTTGAGAAGCTGTAAAGGATGGTCCTAGAACATGCCGCTCGCGACGACATAGCTAGGGAGAACATTCAATGAGTTGGATAGTGGGCAAGGTAGATACGCACGGACGCAACGCACCCTTCCTCGGGATTTCTATCTTCAATAGCATCGCGCCCCGCTGCTTACCCTCACCAACAAAACCGTCGAGGAAGCCAGCCTAGCGCGCTCGGTTGTCGAGGTGGTGTTGTTGGGTGTAATCGACGTTATCTCTCATCCCGATCCGAGCCGCCTATAGGAGGGGATAAACTGACAGCACGCGATGCCTCTCTCTGCCGGGCGCCGGAGGAATTCATGGTAAGATGGCCGCCATGATTGACGATCCCGACATCCCCGGTTTCAAGCCAGTCGATCAACGCTGGCGACTAGAATATCGCCGGATCAGGCAGCTCGGCGGCGGAGACTATTGGGAAGGGTGCGGGTTAGAAATGAAGGCGTCCCGCGCGAGAATGTCACCCTATGCCCTTGGGGTCGCCGATCACCGATCACTGAGAGCCGCGACAGAAATGCACAATCGGCGTCCGCCGATCGTTTGTCCTTTCGCTGACGGCACGCCCGAGAAGGCAGAATATGATCGCGGTTGGAACGCTTTTTCCTCCGCCCCTCACCAGCACACGCGCGATCGTCGGTAGCTGGGCTGGGCCGAACTCGTCGTGTTCCTCCGCCATGACCTGTATATCGCAGTCGCGAACCTCCGTGACCCGCGCGCTGCGCTGCGGCTGTTCCGTATGCGATAGAGGAGTGCACGCTGGCGCGTCGGTGCGGGTGAGCACCTGCCGCCCTAGCTGACCACGCGAAACGGCAGCCGCACAGGCGCAGCTCGCGACGCGACGCGGGCCAACTCGGTACTATCGGCAGCGGCCAGGGTGTGCGGTGGAAGCGGCAGAACAGAGCTTAATTTAACCCACCGCGAGCTCTTAAATACGGCTCACCACCAGCATGATAACCCGCCATATCCCCCACCATAACAAAACGCTCATTCCCAGAGCTATCAAGATACCCTTCCGCCGCCAGATAGGGTATTCCTCCTCGAAGGGGGGTTCGAATTGAGAATTCACGGGCTCGATTGCCATCCTTCGCCCTTTCACAGCGCGGGTGACCGTGCGGTGAATATTCTCGGGCGAGAAGCGGATAGCCTATGTTCGGAATCTACTCATCAGATCATCGAAATGACTGATGCGGCGCGGCGCGGCTCCGCTGCCAATAGCCGCAGAAATCGACGCTCGGCTTGTTCGCCATCGCAAGGGCGACGATCCTCTCATTCCGGTGCGCTATCCGGAATCTCTTGCGGCGGTGAGCCGGAGCGGTAACCGGGCCCGGTTTTGACGGTGCGGCTGGCTTCTTTGCGCCGTTGCCGCCCCGCAATGGCATCAGCAATTGCGGCTGCCTCCGGTCGGCAACTTTGGCTTGCATTGCCTTCGCCGGCGCAGGCAATGCGCCTTTTCCCATGAGAATTTGCGCTTGAGCACTTGCCTTCGCCGATGTCGATTCAGATGTGGCCGGGGTGCTGCGCAGTGTGATCGGCGGCTGTAGATCACCGTTCGAGATGCGGAAGGCGGCCTAGATGGAACCGATAGGGTCAGGACCGGAAGCAATCGTCCACCGAGTTAAAGTGACAAATTAACCATTCATTTTATTTTAATTGTGGAGTTTTTCGCAGATAACGGCCTCCGGGTGTTACCAGCGCATCATCAGATTTATCAGCACAAAGGTGAATATGAAGGCCGAAAAACAACTTGCAGCAGCGCTTGTAGCGGCGAGCGCCGCGATATGGGTCGCAGCTGCCACCGCCTTCGCGGCATTCGTTGCGCTTCTTCCGGGCGCACCTACTGTTGTGGCTTGGCTGGGTGCAAGATAAACTCCGCCTTGCAGCTGATCCGCTGCACCAGGTCTTCGCCGATGCTCGAGGCCACCGCGAGGAGGCAACGCGAGCCCGCAAACTCGCCGAGACAGCATCTGGACAGCTGCAAGGTGAGTTGCTGGAAATCGCCGCGCTGTACGAGGTGCTTGCCGATGGTAAAGATCCCGACGAGGTTCGAAGCCACTAGCGTCTGACCCTACGATGTTGGCCTCGTCGATCACTCGTGTGTCCTTTCAACGAAGGCACGCTTGACAGGGCGGAGTACAATCGGGGTCGGAATACTCCCTTGGGTTTCTGAGCTATGCCGAAGATCGATCCCGACCAGGTTGAACGCATGCCCGTCACACTCGAGATCATGAAGTACAGGGGAATGGCTGGCAGATACATTCGCGCCAGTTGCCGAACCGGTTGGCAGAACATTGGTGGCAATCCGTCCGGCGGGCCAGCTTTCACTTCGGAAGCCAAGGCTCGAGCTTGGATCGACAACCACTCCGCCGAATGGCTGCGTCAGTTTGAGAATTCAGACTCAAATACACTGGATCGATATTAATTGACCCTTGCCGGCGCTAACGGGATTTTAACCATCCGGCATAGCGGTACCATACCTTCGGCTAAATCGACCTTCGATCGGGTACGCGCCAGGTGAGCCGCTGGCGGCCCCGGCGCCACAGTTATCAAAACGGGTGATGCTCGCCCGCGCCGAGCAAAACCATAGCTCAGGGCGGACCACTTCAGAGGGGGCGGATCACTTCGTACCGCTCAAGCTCGGTGCTCGGGTAATCACCTGCCATCGTCCGATCTGGAGGTTTCAGGAGAGGCGCACTCGGCCGCTCAATGGCGCGTTCGCTTACAGGATTACGTCAGCGGAGATCAGATCAGCCGCAGGCTGACCGCCTCGGGTCCCTTTTGACCGTCAACTACGTCGAGCGCGACGCGCTGGTCTTCGACGAGGTCGGCAATTCCGGAACGCTTCAGCGCCGAGGCGTGTACAAAAATATCTTTGCCACCCAGATCCGAGGCGATAAAGCCGAATCCCTTGTTGGTGTCGTACCACTTCACCGTGCCGGAGAGCTCAACCGCCGCTCGATCGACCGAGGGATATGCGGGCCGCTCCGGTCTCGGCCGCCTCGGTTGCTCTGGCAATGCCGTGCTGGCGTCGACGCTGATGATTTCGGTCACCTGCGGCCCCTTCGATCCCGGAGCGGCGCGAACCTCGAGTGTGGCACCGGGCGGCACGCTTCCGTGGCCACCGCGCTCGACTACGCTCACATGAAGGAATGCGTCGCCAGAACCACCGGCGAGCTCGACGAAGCCAAAGCCTTTGTCCGGGTTGTACCATTTGACGACGGCTTGGACCCTCGGCCCGGAGGGGATATCGAACTGGGGACCGCGCGGAGGTGCATATCCGAAATTGCGGGAAGGTGGCTGGTAGTCGTCGTCGGCGAAATCACGACGTCGGCTCGGACGAAAGTCTCTGTCTCTGTTGCTCACGTCAGCGTCCCAAGGGCAATAAATTAACCATACTCTGAAGTGTGCCTGGCCGACCGTCAATGTGTCTCGGGGGCGATCGTCGCCCCGCTTTACTTGGACCCGCCGCCGCTGGCCAGGTGGTCCCTTGGGCACACCGCGTTGCTCCCGAGCGGCTTATGATCGCTTTTGCAAACGGTCCCAGATTATTGTCGTCGAGGGACGCCTCACACTTGAAGTCGGTGCGTTGTGATTAGCCAACGTCGCCGTCTTTTTAACGCACGAACGGTCCGCCACAGATAGGGTTCTATCGTCGGAAATGCCGCGATCAAAAATGGCCGTGGCGCAGATGATGGCGGGGATTTCCAACATGCTTGTGTCTCTGGATTTGGTCCGAAGCAGATTGTTGCCCAATATGGTGCCGCGCAATTGAGGTCCGCCAGTTTCCCGCTCTGAACTCGATAAGATCGGCAGCGGGGCAGGGCGCGCGATAGAAGTTAGCACCGCAGGACCGCAACCTAATCTGACACCCAACTCAAAGCGATGACGCAAGGGCAGCGGACGCGGGATGTGCTGGGGGCTGGTGATGGGCGAGTCGGATCTGAGGTGATATGACTGCATAGCCGTCGCACCATCGCTCCACAAAGGCCCGCGCCAAATCAACATCAGAAAAGATAACTGTGAGCCGCGACCCCTCTAGCGTCATGCTCCATGATTGTGGACCAGACTGATCCAGCCATGCTCGTATCAAATCTATCCGGCGATTGAAGCTGGTAGGGGGAATGATGATGGATACCTGCATGGAAGAATTTTACACTTCTATGAATTATCGAGGTTTTATGAGAACTTTAAGCAATTTTCGTGCCAATGGGTATGATGGCTAAACAGCTTGATGCCGTTGCCAATAGCCGCGAAATCACAACGCTCGGCTTGGTCGCCATTGCCGGGGCGAGGGCGTCATCTCGCTCGGCGGCGAGCGTTGTCATCGGTACCTACACCGGCGCCCAGCTTCGCATCGCCGTCGTCGGCGACCTAGAACGAGCTATGGCGGCGGCCGACGGTTCGCACTCAACCAAGTCACAACAATAGGTGCGTCCTGAAGGAGCGCGACGAATCCCGCGAAGGCGATGGCCGCTGCGATCCATTTCGGCGCCCCCTGCCGCTCCAAGCGCTGCGGCGAGTTGCTTTTGCTGCCTTCATATTTCACGTTTTCGTCGACATATCTGACGATGCGCCAATAGTACGGGATGCCATTGTCCGTGGAACCCCTCCCAATCCAAATAAAATGAATGGTTAATTGGTCGGCTCAACATTGCCAAAGGGTCGTCGGCTGTGGCGAGCCGTGCCCCTAGTTTGGTGCCGGATGTCGGGTGTAGTGGATCGGCCAACTCACCCGCACGAAATGATTAGAATGGACCACTCCGGTGGCCCGAGCCGATCGCCCAGCACTTTGCTCGGGCTGAGGACGGGGAACCGCTTCTGGGGGACGCTGACGTGAATGAGTGTGCCCGGGTTACGATCGTGTCGGGCGCTACGGCGCTTCACCCAAAATATACCGAAACCCGCAACTCGACGCGGTCTTTGCGACACGGTGCGTTGGCGACCTCGCTGGAGAACGTCCCGACGTTGACCCGCACCTCGCGCTCGGCGAGCTGTGGGTGGGGCCTGGGTGGCCTCAAAACTAGTCTCGACTCGGTCGGCGCCTCCTGGGCAGCCAACAGAACCCCCAGCGCTGCGGACGCCGGGGGTTGCGTTCCGCCGCTCAGCGGAAAGCCTGCATCGCCGTTGTGGGACCCACATCTTGAGAAGGAGCGCGACGGGGCGCAACCTCCAATTTAATGACGCTGCCCGTGGCGTCTCCTTCGTGGTACCGGAACCGGGCGGGACGCTGACCCTACACACTGCCGCCAGAGTTGTGGTTAAACGTTTTCCGCAATGTTGAGGAAAATTTAACCAAATTCGACGCAGGGTCCCGGTTCAGCAACTGCTCAGCGAGGCTGTTGTGGACGACCATGAGTACACTGGGGTGATCTCGCTCATCGAGCGCGGGCATCGTCATTTCCTCGAAATTGTCAAACTCGAACTCGACGCACTGGGCATCCACGACATCAACAACGTGCAGGTATTGATGCTGTTCAATATCGGCGACGCCGAAATGACGGTCGGCGAGCTGAGCTTGCGGGGCTGCTACCTCGGCTCAAACGTCTCCTATAACGTCAAGAAATTGGCCGAGAACGGATATCTCGCCCAGGAGCGATCTATGCACGATCGCCGATCGATCCACGTTCGGTTGACCGAAAAGGGGCTCAAGCTGCGCGGCCAGTTGATTTCGATGCATCAGCGCCATATCGCGATGCTGGACCGGACTGCGATCACCGAGCAGGAGTTACAGGCCACGACAGAGACGCTCCGCCGCCTTGAGCGTTTCTGGATCCGCGCTCTTGACCCGTCGTTCTTCGGCGCCAATGCTACGCGGTGGGCTTAGCCACTTGATCGGTTCCACCGCCGCCCCTTCGCGCCGCACTCGCGGCATCAACATTTACCACGAAAGTAAGGAGCGCTAACGCATCATTCCGCGTATAGGCCTCCTACACCATCACCAGGGACACGACCAGAAGTTCGCTTAGCGTTACTTCCAGGAAAAGCCTTCCGTCCCGATCGGAAGGTGCCCTCAGCGAGCGCCTAAGGCGCGTCGAGCAGTCGTTCCTGCCAACGGCACAGCTGGAAGGGACCCAGTCGGGCGTGCCGGATATGCCGGTTTTTTGAGCGGTTTGTGCCTGAGTGACGTTGAGAAGAGGCAGATTTTCAACTGTAAAGCCCGGGATCGGCCGACCTCACCAGCGGCTTCGGCCCGCGGCGGCGTCACTATTGTTCATTTTTTTGTCGATCATCGATGACCGCTTCAGGGCTTGTCCCCAGCCTCTGAAGGATACACCCGATTACCGCCTTGCCAGATTTCAACCGATTGATGGTCGGGTCGTTGCATTAACATCGCTCGTGCTCGATCAATCGCCTCAGCGAGTGAATTCGTCTGGATATTCCGGGCGGCTCGTATCTGCGACTCGCGGTCCCGAAAATAGCAGCGATAAATTTGCATTGCCACGCCGCTCCTTGGGCGTTGTGCATAACGGTCTTGTTTGGGGCGCGGTGCGCAGATACGTAGTCCGCTAAATTGTTATTTAGTGCCGGTTGGCCGACCTCGTCAATTTGATCCGTCGCCCACGCCCGCAAAGCCGACGAAATGTCAACTCTGTTTGAGTGCAGGCGAGATCAACGCTAAACTTAACATGCAGTTGGCGCCATTATCGCGACGTGCGGTGCAAGGTGGAGTACTCGCGGCTGCGTCTCCAACGATGGGTCCGGCAGGCCACTTGCGGCCTCTTAACGGGTGGGCAGAAGATCGCAGCACGCGGCATTCCTCTCTACTGCATCGACGATTTGTCAAAAGTGCGGAATGCTGGTGTCCCGATTGGCAAGGCGAGGCAGGAGATGAGGCGCTGATCCCGCAGGCTTTTGCGCGCACCGCGGCGAAGGCAGTGTTCCGTCTTTTCGCCTACTCGCCTCACTGGCGGGTTGGTTGGCGTTTCGTGACCGATCGGGACGTCTGGGACCGACACGATCTCGGGGGCACACCGTGGCGGGTGTTGCCCAACGCTCCATTTCGCTTCTTCGCTGATCCCTTTCCGGTGATATGGCAGGGGAAAACTTACATTTTTTTTGAGGATTTCGACCACCGTCGAGATAAGGGCATTATCTCCGCCGTTGCTTTCGGCCCTCAAGGGCCATGCGGGGACGTGTTCTCAGTTCTCGAAGAGCCGTGGCATCTCTCTTACCCCTTCAATATCGAGCATGATGGGGAGCTGTGGATGGTCCCCGAGAGTTCGGCCAATCGGACAGTTTCTCTATACCGAGCAGACAATTTTCCGCGACGATGGGTCAAAGAGGCCGATCTCCTGACGGGCATCGAGGCCAGTGACGCAACCATCCTTCGTCATGAGAGCCGATTTTGGATGTTTGTTACTGTCCGCGAAGGGATTGGATCCTTTTCAGAGGCGCTACACCTATTTATGTCAAAGGAGCTGCTTGGGCCGTGGAAGGCGCACCCGGCCAATCCCGTGCTTGTCGATCTGAGAAGTGCTCGTCCAGCCGGAAATCTGGTTGTTCGCAACTCTCGGCTCTGGCGTCCGGTTCAGGATTGTCATGCTGCCTATGGCGCTGCCCTCGGCTTAGCCGAGATTACCTGCTTGAACGAAAGCGGTTATGAACAGGTGATGCGAACCGTGCTCAGACCCGGCCGCGAATGGCCTGGCCGTCGGTTGCATACGCTAAACCGCGCGGGGAACTTGGAATGCATTGACGGATCCGCCTTGGCGCTACGTTGCGCTAGGATCGACCACTGGATGCATGGGTTTTCGTCGTGGCTGCACAGATAGGAACCAATCTATACGCACAAATGCGCCATGCCACGCGCGTTTTTCCGATCGGTCATCTACGAGCGGAATCTTCATGTCGGCGGCGGACTAACCTAGGCTCGCGTGGACGATCAGAGCCGATCTTGCAAAGAGAACGTACAATATCGACGTGGAAATTTAATGGACATAATTTTGTCAACATACCGTAACGCAGCTATAAATTTGTTTTTAATTGTAGATAATTAATGATAAATGGCAGTTTATCCTATTTTTAGATAATTCTCTTGTAGCGGCCTGAGGAATTTC
>Ga0302326_10028304_pt1 | contig 11281 bp, 8 predicted proteins | sample Palsa_T0_3_FD_202264 | JGI IMG/M metagenome (GOLD analysis project Ga0302326, IMG submission 202264) | Peat permafrost microbial communities from Stordalen Mire near Abisko, Sweden - Palsa_T0_3 | ecosystem: Environmental > Terrestrial > Soil > Palsa > Peat permafrost | place: Sweden: Abisko...
CGCCGGTGGATACCTGGATGGGCAAGTCCAGCGGAAGTTGGGACGGAAACGTGCTGCTAGTGACGACCATCGGTCAGAACGAAAAAACCTGGCTGGATCGGGCGGGTAACTTCCACAGTAATCAGCTGAAAGTGACAGAGCGATTCAAGCTCATCGATTCCACCCACATCCAGTATGAAGCCACGCTTGAGGATCCAATGACGTACTCAAAGCCCTGGACCATCGAGATGCCGCTGTATCGTTTGATTGATAAGGATATGGAGTTGCTGGAGCACAAGTGCGTACCGTTCGCCGATAAGCTCCTGTATCACGATCTGATGCACCTGGAGCAACCGAAACCCGTTTCAAAGTAGAAAGGTTAGGAGAGGACTTATGAACAACAAACTGGTGAGAATGCTGGCAGCAGGCGTTCTGCTAACGGCGGCCACATTGCCCGTTTGGGCCCACCATTCCTTTTCGGCCGAATTCGATGCCAGCAAGCCCCTCAAGCTCGAAGGCAAAGTTGTGAAGATGGAGTGGACCAACCCACACACCTGGCTGTATATCGACGTCGACAAAGCGGACGGCACGACGGAGCGTTGGGCCGTGGAGGGCGGCGCGCCAGGAGTTCTGCTGAGGGCCGGCTGGAACAGGAATTCGCTTCCGCCTGGAACCAAGATCGTCGTAAACGGATTCCCGGCGAAGGATGGTTCGCTGCGCGCGAACTCCCGCAGTATCGAATTTCCCGACGGCCGCAAGCTGGATTCAGGCAGCAGCTACGGGAAGTAGCGGGCTGCACTAGGATTTATGCGCACACTAACGTTTTCGATTTTTGCCCTGGTTCTCTTGCCGCTTGCGGCGATTGCTCAGCCTCCGGGCTGGAACAATCCCTATCCGCCTCATCACGTGATGGACAACGTCTACTTTGTGGGCACCGAGATGCTGGCTTCGTTTCTGATTGTCACGCCTGACGGCGACATCTTGATGAACAGCAACTACGAGTCGTCGGTGCCAGTGATACAAGCCAGTGTCAAAGAATTAGGGTTCAATTTCAAAGACATAAAGATACTCATCAGCGGTCACGCACACCCGGACCATGTCGAGGGAGACGCGCTGGTGAAGGAATTAACCGGCGCCCAGGTGGTGGTAGGGCGATTGGAAGTGCCTGCGGTCAAAGCAATTCGGCCCGGGGGCAAGGAGCACCCGATCGACCGGATCGTCGACGATGGCGACCAGGTAACGCTGGGTGGAACCACCCTGACGGCCCACCTGTTGCCCGGTCACACCAAGGGATGCCTGGCCTGGACAATGGATCTTCACGAAGACGGCAAGACGTACCACGCGTTGGTTGAATGCAGCCTGAACGGCCAGTTCCTCAAGTACGTTGGGAACACGGACTACCCGCAAATCGTTGACGACTTCAGGGCCACGTTCAAGAAAGCCCGCGCAATTCCGGTCGACGTATTCCTCAGCTCCCACACGATTTTCTACGATATGGATGCGAAGTATAACAAGCTAAAGGCGCGCAAAGAGGGGGATCCTAACCCATTCGTCGACTCGGAAGGCTACAAGGCTCACGTGGACCACTACGAAAAGATCTTTGAGGACACGCTGGCTAAACAACAAGCCCAGGCTGCGGATAAAGGAAAGTAAGACATCTATCAGCGGCACTGATAGGTTCGATCACGGATGTTAGCTCGACTTGCATGCAGTCCGACGATACAATCAGTGTGTCGGAAAGGTGACGGTGCAACTAACTCGCAACCTATTAATGTGCGGGGCGTTTGCGGCAGCCATCCCTCATCTTGTTTTGGCGCAAACGAACCCAACGAATGCCCAAGCCGTCCTGAACCAATATTGCATCGCATGTCATAGCGCAAAGTTACGTACGGGCGGTTTGTCGTTACAGGATTTGAGTTTGAGCGACGTTTCCCATTCCGCCGAAATTTGGGAAAAAGTGATTCGTAAATTGCGGGCTGGGGCGATGCCGCCGCAAGGAATGCCTCATCCGGATCCAGCCTCGGTCAATAATCTTGCGTCTTTCCTGGAGGTTTCGCTCGATCGGGCAGCCGCGGCGAGCCCAAATCCGGGCCGGGCATCAATGCACCGATTGAACCGCGCTGAGTATGCCAACGCCATTCACGACCTTATTGCCTTCGACGTCGATGCAACGGCTCTGCTACCCCCCGACGATGAAAGCAGCGGCTTCGATAATATCGCCGACGTTCTCCGGATGTCGCCGTCGCTGATGGAACGCTATCTGTCGGCATCCTGGAACGTCAGCCGCCAGGCGGTGGGCAATATGAGCATCGCTCCGGAAACCGCCACCTACCGGGTTCGCCCGGACCTGTCACAGGACGAGCACCTGGAGGGACTGCCGTTCGGAACTCGAGGGGGAATCGTCGTGCGGCACTACTTCCCGCTGGACGCCGAATATATCGTAAAGCTGCGGTTATGGCGCAACACATTCGATTTGATGCGCGGGATGGAAGACTCCCATCAGATCGAGATCAGCGTAGATGGAACGCAGGTGCGCCTGGTGACTGCGGGCGGCCACGATGAATTCGTCAAAATGGCGCAGAATCCAGGCGAGTTCGATGCAGATCTTGACAAGAAACTGACGATACGTCTCCCGATGACGGCCGGTCCGCACGTAATTACTGCTTCAACCATCCTGCGCAGCCATGCTGAGCCAGACGATCTGATTAAGCCTTTTCTGCGAACTACGGTGGATGGCTTAGCCATTACCGGCGATCCTTCCGTCGATCGCCTCACGGTTGAAGGCCCGTTGAATCCAACCGGTCTGGGCCACACGCCATCGCGCGCGAAGATCTTCGTGTGCGCTCCCAGCAGCGCGATAGAAGACCTGCCGTGCGCGCGCAAAATTATAGAGACGCTTCTCCGCCAGGCTTACCGCAGGCCGCTGGATGACCGAGACATCGAGACGCCGCTCAGCTTTTACCAGCGACGCCGTAACGGAGGCGGCAGCTTCGATGCGGGAATCGAATCCGCGCTGCAATTTATCTTGTCGAGTCCCGAGTTTCTGTTCCGGTTTGAGCCCGATCCGATTGCGGTCCCGGTTGAAACGGCTTACAAGCTCGGCGACGTAGCTCTGGCCTCCCGTCTGGCATTCTTCTTATGGAGCAGCGCCCCGGACTATCAGCTTTTGAAACTGGCAGGCGAAGGCAAACTACACGAGTCAGCGGTCCTGGAACACCAGGTGAGGCGCATGCTGGCGGACGATCGCGCTGAAGCTCTGGTAGACAATTTCGCCGAGCAATGGCTATTCTTGCGCAACCTGAAGACCTCGTCCCCCGATCTGCAAATTTTCCCCGACTTCGATGACAATTTGCGCCAGGCCATGCGGCAGGAGACTAAGCTATTCTTCCAGAGCATACTGCGCGAAGACCGCAGCGTCATGGATCTGCTGAGCGCAGATTACACGTTCGTCAATGAGCGTTTGGCAAGGCATTACGGCATACCGAATGTATACGGCAACCAGTTCCGCCGTATCACGCTGACTACCGAAGATCGCCGCGGATTGCTTGGGCAAGGCAGCATCCTGACCGTGACCTCGTATCCAAATCGCACCTCACCGGTGCAGCGCGGCAAGTGGATTCTCACCAATTTGCTTGGAATTCCGCCCACCCCGCCGCCGCCGAACGTTCCAGCGCTGAAGGAGAACGGCGAAGGCAAGCAGCTATCGTTGCGCGAGCGGATGGAACAGCACCGCGCCGATCCGGTTTGCGCCGGCTGTCATAGAGTGATGGACCCTATCGGTTTTGCCCTGGAAAACTTCGATGCAGTGGGTCAATGGCGCACCGCGGATGACGGCTCGGCGATCGACCCCTCCGGCACACTTTACAACGGAACCAAAGTCGATGGGCCAGTGGCCCTGCGAAACATGCTTGCTAGCCATCCCGAGCTATTCGTCGGGGTTATGACCGAAAAGCTTTTAACATACGCGCTGGGCCGCGGGGTCCAATATTACGATATGCCGGCGGTCCGCAAGATCGTGCACGACTCTGCTGCTCACGATTTCCGCTTTTCATCGCTGGTTGCCGGAACGGTAGAAAGCGTGCCATTCGAGATGAAGATCAAGACAGCCGCCGCGGTAACCGACAGTTCTCGTTAAGAAGAGGATCAGGATGAAGTTCATTAGTAAAAAACATATCTCCCGCCGAACGTTGTTACGCGGCGTAGGAGCCGCGGTGGCGCTCCCGCTTTTGGATTCGATGGTGCCTGCTCAAACTCCTTTGGCGAAGACTGCGGCTAATCCGCAAATCCGCTTGGGCCTGTGCTTTATTCCTCATGGCGCGGTAATGGCCAACTGGACGCCGGCCGGAGACAACGCTGATTTCAAACTGTCCCGAACGCTGGCGCCAGTGGAACGGTTCAAGGATCAACTGGTCGTCGTCACGAATCTGGCGCATAAAATGGCCGCGCCGGGCGGACCTGGCGATAACGGGGGCGACCATACTCGATCGCCTGCGGTCTTCTTGAACGGCGTGCATCCTAAGCGCACCGACGGTCCTGACATCAGCGCGGGTGTAACGATCGATCAAATCGCGGCCCAGAAGATCGGGCAGGATACGCCTTTGCCATCGCTCGAACTGGCGACTGAAGACTTCAGCGGTCTAGTGGGATCCTGCGACGTAGGTTTTAGTTGCGCCTACATGAACACGATTTCGTGGCGGACTCCGACCACGCCGCTTCCGATGGAGATCAATCCGCGCGTAGTATTCAATCGTCTCTTCGGCGACGGGGCGAACGCCCAGGAACGGCTGGACCGAATTGATCAGCAGCGTAGCATCCTGGATGCCGTCATGGGGCAGGTGAAGCATCTGGAAGGGAGTCTGGGTCCCAACGATCGAAACCGTGTGGCCGAGTATTTGGATACGGTTCGCGAGATTGAGCGCCGCATTCAGCTCACCGAGAAACAGAACGCCAACTCGGCGCTAGCCCTGCCGGCTTCTCCAACCGGAATCCCAGACGACCATCAGGCGCACACCAAGCTGATGTTCGATCTGATGGCGATCGCATATCAAGCCAACATAACGCGCATTTCCACCTTCATGATGGCGCGCGAGGTGAGTTATCGGACCTTTCCGACGCTCGGGATCTCAGAAGGCTTTCATCCCGCCTCCCACCATCAAAACAATCCGGAGCGCTTGGAAAATCTAACGAAGATTAATACCTATCACGTCGGGTTGATGGCATACTTCCTGGACAAGCTGCAAGCGACGCCCGATGGCGATGGCAATCTCTTAGACCACTCGCTCATTCTGTATGGGAGCGGGATGAGCAACAGTAACGTTCACAATCACGCGCCGTTGCCGGTTTTTGTGGCCGGGGGAGCCGCGGGAAGACTGAAGGGCGGCCGGCATCTGAAGTATCCGGAAGGTACCCCGATGGCGAACCTTCTGTTGACGATCCTGGATAAGGCGGGTGTTCAACAGGAGCGCGTCGGCGACAGTACCGGGCTATTGACCGAGCTGTGATCGGAGGATCGCGAATGAAGAACCTTTACAGCTTTCTCTTGTTGACTGCTCTTGCGGGAGTTGTTTATGCCGCTAGCCCGACCGTTGTGGAAGCTGTCCAGAACCGCGATGACGCCAATTTGAAGGCGCTTCTGAAACAGCACGCGGATGTCGATGCCAAGCAGGCCGATGGCACCACAGCCCTGCATTGGGCCGCGCACTGGAACGATTCCGCAACGGTGGCGCTGCTGCTGCAGGCGGGCGCAAACGCGAAGGCTGTTAATCTTTACGGCGCCACTCCGCTTTCAGAAGCCGCGGCGCTCGGCAACGCCGTGATCGTCGAGCAATTATTGAAAGCCGGCGCTGATCCGAATACCAGAACGAGCGCCGATGGCGAAACGGTCCTCATGACATCCGCCCGGTCTGGGAACACTGAGGCCGTAACTGCCCTGTTAAATCAAGGAGCCGACGTGAACGCCAAGGAAGCCTATCGCGGCCAAACCGCGTTGATGTGGGCCGCCGCCGAACGTCATCCGGAAATTGTGAGACTGCTCCTGGCTCACGGAGCCGATTGGAAGGTTCAGTCCTCGTCACGAGAAACCAAGCTTCCCAAACTGAGCGCCGCTTCCGCTGTTTCTCCTATGTCGCGCGGTGGGTTGACTGCGTTTCTTTTTGCGGCCAGAGAAGGCGATATCGCGACAGCGAAAGTGATGCTGGACGCCGGCGTCGACATCAATCAGACCGACGTGGATGGGGCGAGCGGGCTAGTGATCTCGGCCATGAACAAACAATACACGTTCGCGAAATTCCTGCTGGATCGCGGCGCCGATCCAAACGTGACCGACGTAAAGGGGCGCGCCGCGCTCTACGCCGCCGTGGACATTCGCGATGAGGACTGGTCGGCCTTGCCGTTGCGCAAAGAGGAAGACAAGCTGCCGAGTCTGGATCTTATCGGCGCCATTATTGCCCACGGCGCGAATTTAAATGCCAAGTTGACGCACAATCTGCCGGGCAGAAGCGGGATGGACTACGGCGATGTGGCGCTCGATGAGGGCACTACTCCGTTCATGCGGGCTGCCCGATCGGGCGACGCGGCGACGATGCGGATTCTCTTAAAAGCGGGGGCCGATCCCAAGCTCACAACCAAGGACGGCAATAATGCCCTCCTGTTCGCTGCTGGTATTGGCTATCGCGACAAACAAACCAAAGGATCCGATAACGAGGCGCTCGAAGCGCTCAAGTTGTGCATGGAGCAGGGACTGGATATCAATCAGCCAAATGGCAAAGGCGAAACCGCGTTGCATGGCGCCGCGAACCGAGGCTCGGATGTTTTGGTCAAGTTTCTAGTTGAGCAAGGCGCCAAACTCGACGTTAAGTCGAAATCCGGATTTACGGCTTTGGATATCGCTCTGGGCAAGGACAGCTTCGGTTTGCCGGTACCACATGACAGCACCGTCGCGTTAATCAAGACCTTGGGCGGCGTAGAAGGCACGAAATAGATCGTACGCGCGGCGCCATCGCTTACGCGGCGGATAGCACTTTGCCCCACAGGCGTTCTGAAGCCAGTTTGGCTCCGTCGGACAAGGCGCGAAGCTTCAGCCAGCAGAAATCAGGATAGACCGGGCCAAAACCAGCGAAAGTCCCGAAGCCGCAATCCGTGCCGGCTATGACGCGCTCCCGTCCAACCTGCTCGGCGTAGCGTATGATCCTTTGCGCGATCAGCTCCGGGTGCTCAATATAGTTGGAGCTGGATGCTATCACGCCGGGAACCAATACCTTATTGTCAGGTAACTTCTGGTTAGACCAAACCTCCCATTCGTGCTCATGACGGGGATTAGCTCCTTCCAAAAGTAGCGCCTGCGGTTTAGCTTTTAGCACTACCGGAAGAATCTTCTCCAACGGTAAATCGTGCGTGTGGGGGCCTTGATAGTTACCCCAGCAGACGTGCATGCGCACACGATCGGCGGGAACATTTGTCAAGGCGTGATTCAAAGCTTCCACCTGGACGGTGGCCGCTCGCAGAAATTCGTCATCGCTCATGTCGCGAAATCTGCTGTGCCGTCCCATGGCCAAATCCGGACAGTCCACCTGCAATAGCAACCCTGAATTGACGATCGTTTCGTACTCCCATTGCATTGCGTTCGCTAACGCTTCCATGTAAGCGGCGTGGGTCGGGTAATATTCGTTGGGTTGGAAGACTGCAATGGTCCCCGGCGAAACGGCGTTCATAAAACCTTCGGTGGCTTTCACCTGCGCCAGGCCGTCTTTCATTCGGGCGATGTCGTCCTTCAGCGGCTGCATATCCTTCACTGCGATCGGCCCCTTACACACCGGCCGCTGATATTTGGCCGACGATCCGGCAGAAACCAACCGGTCGCGGTAGCCCGGAAAGTCTTCCAGGTCCTGGGGCGTCGGACGCGCGGAATCGCCCTCGAATCCCGTCAGCCGATGGCGAATATAGGTTGCGTAACTGATCTTGCCCATTTCTCCGTCGCTGACGATATCAGTGCCGCACTCCACCTGCTTTTCGAGCGCGCTCAAGACGCCCGCCCGGATCGCTTGATCGAACTTCGCCGGATCGTATTTCTCCCCCCGATCTTGTGTAAAGAGGTAATCGACCACCTCCTGGGGACGGGGTAAGCTGCCGACATGGGTGGTTAAGATGCGATCGTTACTGAGCGTCATATATAAGGTTCTCCTACAGCATACTGAGTGTCCCGCATTTGATTCGGGGCTGGCGCGGCGAATGTAAAATCAAATGCCCGGGATCAATTAGCGTGATATTGGTTAGAATCTGCGTGAACCGCGTGACAATGAAGGACACTCGTGGGACGGGCGTGAATCGGGGCTGAGTGCACGTCGAGACGGTTGCGCGCCGAGGGTCCTCGATCCATTCGCGAGCTGGTCACTCTATGTCGGGCTTGTTGTCGGAACGTGATCAAACAAGTTGTCGAGCATCTCAAGAAAAGCCTGCCCCGCGTACGCACTTTCGCGACACTCTCGCCGATTCCCGGGTTTCGAAAGTGGCTGGCCGGCGCTTATAGTAACCTGGATACGGGCAAAGTTGGACGTGCAGCTCAAAGGGTGTCTGGGGCCACTATGCGCCCACGATCTTATTCACCGCGGTCAGGATGCGCTGGATCCTGTGGCGCGGCTTCATTTGAAGAATGGCGCGCGGCTCGTTAGAATCAGCTGGCTCGCCGACACGTCGGCAACCGGCATAGCAATCCGCGGGTCCGATGGCCACCTACTTTTACGATATCGCGGATCTGGAGCCGGAATCACGAAATGTATGCGCGGTCCGGGCAAGTTGTTTGTTCACTACGTGTCCAAGCCCTGGCTCAACGACCAACCTCGCTGAATCATTTAAAGTGATGAGCACTATCAATGCTCCGCTATCGACTTTCCCTGAGGCACCGGTCATGCTTTTGGATGGAATTAGGACTACTGGAGACGAACGATGAAGTATAACGTATCAGGTATTCACCACATCACCGCTTGTGCTGGCGGAGCACAGCAGGACATCGATTTTTTCACCCAGATCGTTGCTCTGCGTATGGTCAAACAGACGGTGCTGATGGATGGCACAATTCCGGTCTACCATCTGTATTACTCGAATGCCAAGGCGGAGCCGGGCTCGGTGATGACCACCTTCCCTTATGGCCAGAAAAGTGGCCGGCAGGGATCGGGCCAGATATCCGCCACTGCGTATTCGGTGCCGAAGGGTTCCTTGCAATTCTGGAAAGAGCGTTTCGACCGGCATAAAATCCAGCACGGCGGGATTCAAGAACGATTTGGGCAGAAGTTCATTCGCTTTCAGCACCCAGCCGGATTGGCTTTCGAGATGCTTGAAGACGCGAACGACCGCCGGCAGGGTTGGATAACCGATGACGTTACCGCCGGTGAATCCGTGCGCGGCTTCTATGGCACTGTACTTTCCATGCGAGAAGTTGCCGAAAGCGAGCGCTTTTTCGTCGAAGCTCTTGGATTCCGGAAGACCGGCCAGGAAGGGCCTTATCATCGCCTGGAAGTGGGAAGCGGCGGACCCAGTAAGACTTTGATCTTTCATCATGAACCGGACCGTTCCGCGGGAAGCTGGGGATTCGGCGCTGGGACCGTGCACCACGTGGCTCTGGCCGTGAATAGCCACGAAGAACTCGCGGAACAAAAAGCTATCTACGAAGAACTTGGCTTTACCGACGCGTCCGATATAAAGGACCGGTATTACTTTTATTCGATGTACACCCGCTCTCCCGGAGGGATTCTCGTCGAATGCGCATGCAGTCAGGCCGGCGGTTTCTATCGCGACGAGGACGAAGAGCATCTGGGTGGTAAGCTCCATCTGCCGCCCTGGTGGGAAAACCGCACGCAAGAAATGCTCGCGCAATTGGAACCGATTCACGCACCCGAGACGGCTCGGACTGTGCGCGCTTAGAGGCCGGCGGGTGAGAACATGCACGCTCGCCAAGGTTCTGTGTCTGGCAGCCGGACTCTGCGTGGGCACGCAATTCGCGTCTGCGCAATACGGGCCAAGCGATCCCAAAGACGACAAACCTGGACCTTTTAAGCGTACGGCCGACGGCAAGCCCGACCTCAACGGTCTGTGGATGCCTGACACGCTAGCGCCATTCGATGTGGAGGACCATGAGGCAGTTTACGGAATTCCCGCCGGAAAAGGCGTGGTCGTAGATCCGGCTGACCGCAAAATTCCCTACCAGACCTGGGCACTGGCGAAAAGAACTGAGTTATTCAAAGACGCTTCCAACGATCCTCAGGCACATTGCCATTTACCCGGTGTGCCACGCGCGGTTTACACCCCGTTTCCCTGGCAGGTAGTCCAAAAGCCCGGTCTCGTGGTTTTCCTCTATGAATACCCGCATGGTATTCGAATCGTTCATACCGACGGATCGCATCAACATCCGCAAGGGCGCGATGTTCTGAACACTTGGATGGGCGATTCGGTTGGCCATTGGGATCGCGACACTTTAGTGGTCGACGTCAATGGGTTCAACGACCAGACCTGGCTCGACATGGCCGCCAATTTCCATAGCGATCAACTCCACGTAGTGGAACGCTACAAAATGATCAACCCAAAGACCATCCAATACGAAGCCACTCTCGACGACCCCAAGGTCTACACCCGGCCTTGGACCATGAAATTCCCGATTCGCGCGCAGAAAGCCGGAGCGGAGATTATGGAATTCGAGTGCATCGAAGGTGAACGGGATCTCCAGCACTACGTCAAGTAATTCAATCCACCCCATGAAACGCAGCGAACATCGAATCCTCACCACCCACGTAGGAAGTCTTGTGCGGCCCAAAGAACTTCGTGAGCTCGCACCCTCCGGCCAAGAGCCAAAGGATCTGGCGCACTACAACATCGTTCTTGGTCAGCAGACCTTGGAAGTGGTTCGTAAGCAAGCCGAAGTTGGAATCGACATTGTCAGCGACGGCGAATACGGAAAACAGAGCTGGTCGAACTATATTTTGAAGCGAATCAGCGGCTTTGAAATCCGCCCGAACCAATTGCGTCCTGTCATTTGGCTGGGACGCGATCGGGAAAGGTTTGCCGAAGCTATCTTCCAGGAGTTTCCCCGGCTTGCGGCCGGAACCATTACCGAGGCGTGCACCGGGCCCATCCGCTATCTGGATCATTCAGCCATTGATCGCGCGCTCACGAATTTCCAAGCTGCTTTGAAGCAAGTCAAGGTTGAAGAAGCCTTCTTCACTGCCGTAGCGCCTGCCAGCACGGCCTACGACGGTGTCAATGAGTATTACGGAAGTGAACACGACTACGTCTATGCCATCGCCGACGCTCTTCG
>Ga0302326_10028305_pt1 | contig 11281 bp, 16 predicted proteins | sample Palsa_T0_3_FD_202264 | JGI IMG/M metagenome (GOLD analysis project Ga0302326, IMG submission 202264) | Peat permafrost microbial communities from Stordalen Mire near Abisko, Sweden - Palsa_T0_3 | ecosystem: Environmental > Terrestrial > Soil > Palsa > Peat permafrost | place: Sweden: Abisko...
TTGAGGATCCTCGATGAGCACAAAAGCCGGCTTTCCCCAGTTGGCTAAATCGGTAGGGGGAGCGATCGCGGCTACTGCGTTTACGGGAGAATCCGGCGAGCCGGCGATCATCAGAGCGAGATGCCCGCCCGAGCTGACGCCCGACACCCCGACTCTATTTGTATCGATGCCGTAGTCGGCGGCATGTGCGTGAACGAAGCGGACCGCCGTTCGAACCTGTTCCACAATCTCCGCGACCTTGAACCGGGGCTGGGCGCCGTGGACGACCTCGAATACGGTGAAGCCGCCATCGGAAAAAACCTTTTCGATGTCGGGCATAAAGCTCTTGAGCATAGAGTGGTCCGAGATCCACCCTCCGCTTACCATGAAAACCACCGCCGCCTTGTTTGGTTTTGCAGGCTTGAGGACGTCCATCGTGAACGCGGCTCCGCCCGCCTTCATATAGATCACGTCTTGAGTTCGGGTCTGAGCCGACGCCAGGGTGGCTAGGAAAGGCAACAGCACGATGGGAAGTCGCGATGACATGGGGGCAGTATAGCGGGACATACACGTGAGGGCGGGAAGGATCTCTGTGGCTGGCATTAGTCGTTATAAAAGGGCCGGTAGGTCTTGACAACCATGCCGGTGTCGAACTGTTTGAGGTCTTCCAGCTTCAAATGGACGGGATTCTTCAGCCCTGCGAAGATCGGAAGGCCATTCCCGAGGATATCCGGGTGCACGACAAGATGAAACATGTCGACCAGGTGGGCCGTGATTAGGCTCGACGCAAACGACGCGCCGCCGAGGGCGTTGATCGGCCCTCCGTCCTCTGACTTCAGGCGCTGGATGTCGGCGGTCAAGTCTGACCCAGCCACGATCGGATGGAGCCAGCTATCCAGCACGGCCCGATCAACACTACCCTCCTCTACCGCGGCCCTGGTCTTTTCCATGGTGGGAGCGGAGAACGTGCCGCTCCTCGAAAAAACCGCTTTAGGGATCTCGTTCATGGGGCGCGCGAAGGGACTGACCGCGGTTGGCCAGAAATCTGCCATCCCGTAAGATCCACGGCCCATGGCATGAAGGCTCATTTTGCCCAACCGGTCGACCGCCCACTGCCTGGATTCTTCGCTGCTGTTGCGAAAGATCCACTCCATCTCCCCGTTGGGCCCAGCAACAAACCCGTCAGCCGAAATGGACATATTAAGAATCAGTTCTCTACTCATTGCTGAAAAATTGTCGAGGGAGTCGCCTCGAAATCGACAAGGGCGACCTCAAAAATTCGTAAACCGTCCAGTGATGATGCTTTCAAGGTGGTCGCCACTGCCGGCGGCTGGTTGGCCAAAAGCAGTTGCCAAACTGCTCGACCAGATCCCGGCTACCGTCCGGTAGAGCTGCCCAATCCGGCTTCTTCCCAACCCAGACGGCTACGAAGTTAAAGTTGCAAACAAGACCGGACAGATCGAATCAGGATTGCGGCGAATATCCACCCAATGTAAACGAGGGAATAGGGATTCCAAGTTGCGGGCGCCGATGTACGCGCTGGACGATCAGACCGCGATCAATGTGGTCGATGGAACCGCCGAACCCTATCTTTGAAGGGCACTTGGGGCTGTTTACTCCATAATGCTGATTACGGTCTGACTATTTCAACCAACGCGCGAAGTGAGCGACTAGGCAGGGTACTCCAGCGAGGGATACCAGTCCGCGCCGCGACCTTCGGGCGTCATGTCGAGCACGGTCCACAAGGGGGCTGGGTCGGGCGCGCCGCGCGGATCCTGGCCGGGGTCGCTTGCGATCATCTCCTGCGACCAGAAGTGGCGGATCGTCCCGTCCCTGCGGGTGAATACGGCAGGCCCTCCACTATCCAGCCCACCGTCCGGGCTCCCGCCATAGTCTCGGGTGAAAGCGTCGGTGAGGGCACTCGCCAGTCTGAGGTTTTTCCAGTGCCGCTCGCGCTTCACGGCCGCCATCCGCTCTATCGGCGAACGCGCGACAACCACGAGCGACACGCTCTGGGCGATGTCGTCGGCGTTACCGTCCCAAGCGTCGAGCAGGGTCGTGCAAATGGGGCACGGGCGCTTCCTCTCTGGACCAAACATGTAGTTGTAAACCACCAGCGTCTGCTTATCGCCGAACAGCCCGGCGAGGTCACTTGGACCGGCCTCGGTCTCGAAGCGATAGTCACCGGTGACCGCACCTCCAGGTGGCAAGGCACGGCGCATCGCCGCCACCCGCTCGATGTGGCGGCGGAGTTCGAACTCCTCAGCAAGCAGCGCTTGTCGCGCCGCCCGGTACTCGACGCTCTCGTTGAGGATGCGAATGGGACTCTCGCCAGCGAGCTGATCGGCTGGGACCAGGGTCTCAGCTTCGGCGTTCATGGGCGGTCTCCGGAAGCGTGAGTCTCCGGGGAGTGCCGGTGCGGATGGTGAATTGCAACCAAAGGTTTCATGACTTCTCTTGTAACTGTCTTCCGACGGGCTGGTTATCCTGCCTTCGTTGCGTAGTCGAACAGCCAGACTGGAATTCGACATATCAATTAAAAACTTTTTCGACCCCTGCTGCCTTTCATGCCATTTCGGACGAGTCGACCTGCCGGCCGAGGCGGGAAGCGGCTCAGTAAAATGACCCAGCCAGACACCATGAGACTGCTACTCACCACCGCCGGCATCAGTAACCCGAGCATCCACGAGGCGCAGGTCGACCTGCTGGGCAAACCGATTGCTGAGTCGAGCGCCCTCTGCATTCCCAATGCGATCGATCCCTCGCGCGGCGGACAAGCAGGGGCCTCTCGATTCATCTTCCCCGGTTTTCGGACTGGGTTGGAAATCTTTGGGGGTGCTGGAACTCACTGCGCTGCCCAGCGTCGATAGAGAGTATTGGATTCCGGCGGTCGAGGAGGTTGACGCCCTACTGGTTTGGGGTGGCGACGTCCTGTATCTGCGCCACTGGATGCGGGAATCCGGACTCTTTGGGTCGGTGCGGCCCGACTTGGTATACGTCGAGGTAAGCGCCGGAAGCATGGGGGCGACTTCCTGGATCGGAGTGACTTACGCCCGCGGTAAGCCGCCCAAGGGCGACAACTTCAAGTCAGAACTCATCTCGGTCGATACGCCCGAGGGGGAACTTAGCGTCAACTTCACGATGGCCTCTGGGATGGGACTGGTCGACCTTGCGCTCTTGCCGCACTTCGGTCACGAGAGATTCCCGGAGAATTCCCTGCTCAATTGTGAAATATGGGCATCTAAGTTGCCCGTGCCGCTGTATGCGCTGGACGATCAGACCGCGATCAGAGGGTTTGATGGAACCGCCGAAGTTGTCTCAGAAGGGCACCGGAAGCGATTTGCTCCAAAAAGCTGAAGTCCCTTCGGCTATGCCTTGTCCAGGTAGGAGAACTGATCTGGCTCCTCAAGGTTTGCGAAGACGATATTGCACGCCAATCCAAAGCAATACTCCTTCAACCAACCGGAGAACTGCAAGTACCGACCTACGTCGTAGACAAGCTCCACGTCGGTCATGCTCCGCCCTGCAAATTCCGAAATGGCGGCTGCGATTTCTGGGTCCTTTTCTGGCGGCGGAACTCCGCCTTCGGTCACGCGCCGGTAGCGGACCATCAGCTTGCGCGCACGCTCGGTGAATATCTCGGCGGACTCGATGGTCCGAACGCGCCTTCCAGTTGGCTCCCATGTTTGGATAAGAACAAAGTCAATTGCGTCCGACACGATCGTATTCTAAAGCCTTCCCGATTGATTTGCATGGCTTTACTCAAAGGTGCTTATGCAATGTGCGCGGCCCCTCAATTTTCGGTCCACCCAGGCTCAAGGGCGCGGTTGTCGGAATCAAATTGTTACACTGTCCAAAGTTCGTAACCTGCCCCGCTTTTTGAACCTGAAGCCACCAGACTTCGTCTTTTCTCACTCTTGAGCCGAGTGCGCCAGACAATCCAGGGCGGTTGCGTCTACCTGATCAAACAGGGCCAGGGACCTCTTGTTGAGGCCCCCAGCAGTTGCTGTGGTTTAGGGTGTTCCGGTTGTTCCGGCGGGGCTCTTCTTTGCGGCTCCCTCGATGTAGTTGTGGACATCGGTGGAGACGAAGTGCTTCAGGCTGGAGCGAACGTCCTCGTCCTGAGATTGGCTGTAGATTGGCTGCATCGCCTTGGTCGAGGTCATCTGCTGTAGTATGTGGGCGTAACCTCCGGTGGGAGGCTGATGGAAATCCATGCCGTCTCGCAGAGACGCGTAGAAGGCGAGAGGATTCTTCGGCTCCAGCTTTCGGGCTTGCTCGGCCAGCGAGTGGTCGAACCCCGCTTCGTTGGGTGCAGACAAGCGGAAAGAACAGTCGAGCAGAGCCAGAAACTCCACATCCTTTGGCAAGTATCCATCCGGCACGAGGTCGGCCGGATCACGACTCATGCTGCCAGATTGGGCCAGGATCTGCTTTCGTAAGAACGCGCCTTGACCCGGATACACTTCTCCCAGTGCGCCAGACGCCGCGCTGAGGCGGTCTAGAAACGAGACGTCGCCCAGAAGCGTCGAAGGTGCGCCCGTGTCTTTCGATTCCGCTTTGACTCGATAGACCAAAAGCTGGTAAGCATCCTCGAACCGTCCGAGAGACAGGTAAGCGTCGGCAAGTTGGTCGGCAAACCGGGTGTCGGCCGGGAATTGGTCCATCCCGTTTCGCAGTACATCGACCGCATCTCGATAGTTTTCGGCTGCGATCATCTCTTTGGCTTGCTGCAAGGTGTAGCTATGAGACTGGTCCCTTCCAGCGAGGTAGCGCTGATATCGCAACCATTCCGGGGAGTGTTGATCCCATGCCGCCGGATCGCTCATCGCTGGGTCAGGCTTGACGTCCGCATCTGAGAACGGGCCGAGAACAGCGTCAAACGGCGGAAACGCGGGTTCCTTGAGCCAATCCGGTTCAACGACCGCCTTGGCGCGGGGTGAGGCCATGAGCAGATCGGGCCAATCCACTTTCACGTCCCGTTGAAAAACGCCCTGTCCAATAAGTAGGGCTAAGGCAACTATCATTTTCTTGCTCCTTCTGCTTTTCGCATGGCCGCTGTGACGCCAATGTGTTTGCAAGAGTGCGGTTCAAACAAGCTCTCTTAGGGCCTTTGTCTCCGACCTTTCAATTCTCAAAGGTATGGCAGTGGAAGAACCTGTTGGAACTGCCGTGACTTGCCCGAGCCAGAAACCCTAGAGTCCCTTGCGGAGCATTGAGCTACCAGCAAGGAAACTCCTCGCAGTATTTTTGCCAGAGGGCGCCTTCTGGCGGAGGCGGCGTCGATGATGGCGCAAGAATCGCTCTCTGCAGCTGAATCTGACCGGCGTGGTAGTGGTCGTGGTGGATCCCGGTGGCGATCAGCTTCCACGCCGGGACGAGCGAGCCGTCGAAGCGCGGTCTCTCAGCATCCAGATTATCCACCGCTGCCCACGAATCCATCCAGTAGTCGTGCGCTTCGTAGAGCCAAGCGACTACGGCGTTCAGATTCGGCCAAAGCGAGTCGATCTTTGGAGACAACTCCCGCCAGCGCACTTCAGTCTCTCGAAAGCCAACGCTCCCGTATATTATTTTCCCGTTGGCAACGTGCGCGATCTGGCTAAGGATCGATCCCTCAGTGTGCAAGTATTCGCCCGATTGGAATTCAATCGAAGCCCAAGCCAGCTCTTGAGTCAGACCGTCGATCGAGTCTCGCAGCACTTCCCAAGCCAGGTCTGAAAGCTTGATCAGCGTGCCACGTTCTGTCATAGATCCAACCTACCTTCTGAAGGTCAGAACGGTTGCCCAGATCTCGTCGCTCCGTGAAGCTAAAGGGGGCAGGTGCAACTCTTCAGGGTGCTGTTCCTGGGGGATGGACCCCGCCGGCAGGTCCGGGCCTCGGCGTAGGCTCACTCCGAAAAGCCGCTCCAAGGAGGATGGTTCATCAATCACGCGCAATGTGGCGAGCATCGCAGCCGTCGATTTCTTTCAAAGCAACTCACGGAGCGGACCCAGCCATGGCACGTACTTCTTCCAGCGGGCAACCGAACTTGAAAAGATCGGCTGACGGACCTGCCACTTGCTCGGGGTATCCACGGTCCTCTCATTCAGCTCGTGGTGCAGGCAAGCGCTATCCCATTCCAGCCCGCAGAACGCGATGATCTTGCGCGTCATCGCATCCTTGTCTGACACGACATCTTCGTAGTCCACTTCCAGGAAACGATCCGCCGGCAGCACCTCCCGCCAGTGTTCCATTAGCCGCAGATACTCCTTGTAAGCGAACACTGTATCGGCAGGTTCCAGAAGGCAGAGCGGGGGCTCAGGTAGCGATAGCGTGTTCATCAATAGAGATAGGCAGGTGTCCACCGGGTGCCTCCGGCAATGGAGGATCCGGGCGTTTGGGAAAAGCATGTGGATCGGGCCCAACAATGAAAAGTTGAGCGGCATCTTGTCGGTAACGCGCTTCTTTCCCGGCGCCATGCTGCGGAGCAGCATTCGGTATTTGACCGCCAAATCGTTGGCATACCCCGCCTCAAACGACTTTCCGACATCGCGCGCCAAGGCAGAATCGAACCAGAAGTTCAGCTCTCCGGCCGCTCCAACTTGTGGGTGGCTCGATACGATTTGTTCCAGCAGAGTCGTTCCCGAGCGAGGCATCCCCACAATCAGGATCGGCAAATCGCTCTGTACGCCGTACGAACATCTGGCCAAGATATCCCGCGTAAAGTGGCGTCTACAAGTCTCAGTTGTGTGGATAATGGCGCCGCGATCGAACGGTTTTCCTCGGTAGAGTTGCTTGGCACACTTTCGGGCGATTTGCAGATGGTCAAATGCGGGACCGTAATCCCCAATGTCGTCCAGCGCTTTTCCCAAGCTTGCCTGAAGAATCAACTCATCTCTTTTGGATAGACCGGCTGCATCAGCTAAGGCCAGCATCTGATCCACGATAGACCGGTCGGCCGCGGTGATCTTTTTGGCGGCGACAAGTCCTTGAAAGGTTGAGGCCCGGGGCGTCTTGTTAAGGAAAAGCGCTTGCTCATATGCGGCAACCGCCTCGGTGAATTTCCCCTCCCTCTGAAGCACCTCTCCCAAAAACTCATAGGCGAGGAAGTTCGCCGGTTGCAACTTGACGGCGCATCGAGCATGGTCTGATGCGCCGGCGGCATCTCCATACTCCAATAGCGCGTTCGAGTAGCGAAGATGCGCCTGGTAAGAGCTGGGGTCCACCTCGACTGCCCGCTGGAAGTAGTGAATGGCTTCCGCCCGGCGGCCCCCCGTAAATGCCATGTGGGCCAGAAGAAGCAGGCTGTAAAAGTTAGATGGATCGATGGACAGAGCCCTGTGAAGGCTTGCTATCGCATCCGTAGACTGTCCATCGTCCAACAAGGCCTGGCCCAAATGCTCGTGATAACTCGCAACGTCGGAATCCAATGCGAGCGCACTGCGGAACGACGCAATCGCCTCGTTGTACCGACGCCTCTTAAACAACAGTAACCCGAGTTCGTCATGCAAGGCGGGGTCCCGGTCGTTCACAGAAACCGCCCTTCTGCATCGGTCGATGCTTAATTCAATGTCCGCGCATGAGTTCGTAGTGGCCATATCGGTGCTGCGCCCGAATCTAGTTCATCTTGCCCATACCCGCCATCTTCCCCGTCTCGATGAACAAGTGCGATAGGACAAGTTCAACGTAGTGGGCGTTCTTGCCCTTAACGAGAACAAGGTCATAAGTCGTATCGGGGGCGACCGTTAGCGTGTCCGCCTTGCGTAGATCGTTCGCGGAAACGTTCCAGTTGCCTTCTGGAACCGTGACGGTGGAGTCTTTAGCAGAAAGGACAAGGTGGCCTCCAGAGTTGGCGAGGGTTACCGATGGACCCGAGGATCGGAGCGACCCGTCGCTATTCAGGTAGATCAGCTTTAGGTTGTGACCCCTTTGTGGCGCCCGCGCATCTTCGAGCGTCGAGGAGGTCCTGCCGTTAGATCCAAGCACGATCAACGCGCTAGTACCCGGCTTCATATCCATCTTCAAATTGAGATTTGCTGACTTGCCTTTTATTTGCAGAGTTCTCTCCCCGCTTGGGAAGGTCGTAAATGAGGACGCCAGGTTCGGTGAAACCGGAGGCACCACTTGCCGCCCGCGGTCAACCATCGACGCGCCCTCCGAGCTGAGATTGAGAAGACGCACAAACGCCGGCTTGTCGTGACTCGACCCCGCCTTGACGGTCGCGACTTCCCCCGCGCTGGTGGCGCAACCGTTCAGCATCGCGACTCCAGCACCGACAACGAGCGCTGGGAGGAGAGTTCTTGGCACCCGCCTAAGATTATGACAGGATGAATTAGTGAGCGTAACCGGTCGCGTTCGGATGTTTGGCGAGATTGATGGCGGCTTTTCAGACAAGGGCCCAGAACCGTCTGAAAAGCTCTCTGGCATCTTCCTGGCATGCCAAGGAACGCTCGTAACATAAACTTGTCATGAAGTTATTTGGAGAGAAATCCTTCGCCCCCCGAAACAAGGCAGCATTCACTTTGATCGAACTGCTTGTAGTTATTGCCATTATCGCGATTCTCGCCGCAATCCTATTCCCCGTCTTCGCGCAAGCCAAAGCCGCCGCCAAGAAGACGGCAGATCTGTCCAACGTTAAGCAGATGGGAACGGCTGCCGCCATGTACTCCAACGACTTCGACGATCTGAACCCGCAGCAGTGCGGCAAAGTTTATGGAAGCTGGGGCGTTGGATACGGAAGCTTTGTCCCGGCCAACCTCTACTCCAACAGCACCTGGGTGGCTTTCTCCGAGAGCTACATATTGAATGCAATGCAACCGTACGTCAAGAGCTACCAGATGATGCAGATTCCCGGTGCACCGACGTTTGATTTGTTTCCGCAGGGGTTCGGCAGCCCCCAAATCCCAATGGCAGCCACCTACACGTTCAACGGGCTCCTCACGTCGTATCCCACCACCGCGGTTGCTGCTCCCTCCGAACTACCTCAGTTCACAGAATTGAATGGCTTCGCAAACATCCCTGGCTTTAGTTATGCAAATCCAATGCTCAATTGCTCCGACGGAACCCAACCCTGCACCTACACGCCCGTTACCCCGCAAGGCTGTTCCAGTTCAAACGGTGGATCGGCGGCGATATACGAAAATGAAGCCAATGCAGGATATTGGATCAACGGTATGGGGACCAATTGGGCTCTGTGTGACTCTCACGCCAAGTGGCGGATTGTCGGAGCACAGCTAATACCGAACTGGAACACCGACTGGAAGGTCGATCCAATGGCCGGCTACAACAGCGCGGGCCAATCTTACAATTACTGGGTGGACCCGGACTATTGCTTCCCGTTGCTATTCCGCCCGGACTTCGACTTCACAAATTGGGACACCCCCTGAATTTGGATCGGAGTCCCTTTAAAATTATGATCAAATTTATTTTCGCAGTCGCTGCGCTGCTTCTTTCGTTACTCTGCGCAGGTTGTCGCTCGTCCGAATCCGTGCCGAAGGCGGACGTGAGCCAGATTCCCGAGGCAAACCGGGCAGCCGGGAAGCCCATGCAAATGCACACTGTCCGGATGCCGCCAGGTATCCAAAAGATGATCGACCGAAATCGAAGTAAATAGCTTTTGACGAGATTCCGCAGGCCCAAGGGTAAGAGCTATTCCCGGTGCGAAGCTGGGGCGGATTCCGGAGCTCCTTCAATCCAAACCATCAGGATCTTCGGAGCAAAGCCTGCTTCGTCGGTCTCGATCTGGGCGAAATTGTGGCGCAACTCCGAACGAAATGTGACCGAATCGCCTTGACCTAGGATGTAGTGCTCTTCGCCAACTTGGACATCTACTTTGCCGGAAAGGCACATGAGAAACTCCTCGCCTGGATGAGAGGCCGGTATACGGTAGGCGCCATACACTTCGACGACGGCGGCTTGGAGCGTGCCGTTGGTGATCGAGCACTCGTGGTTCTGCATGAACCCGTACACAAATCCGAGTCCTCCCAGCCGCCTTCGCTCGCCTGGGTCGGCAACCCGGGCGTAGTCGGGCAGGCCGGACCTCGACTTCTGGGTGTTGAATACGATGCACCAATTATCCGACGAAGTTTGAAAGTGGCTCACGTTTGAGTCGTCGCTCAGGGGGGCCGTGAGTTGGGGCAGTACGGTGTTGAGCGCTGCGCACACGCTGTTCAAAACCTTCGCGGAAACGGGCTCTCCGCGCTCGATTCGACTGACCGTATTCTTGTCGACGTTGGCCAAACGAGCAAGTTCCCGAATGCTTATCTGCCTGGCGTGGCGAAGTTCGCGTAATCGTTGCCCCACAGACTCAAACGTCCCATGGAGACCCTGACTGGCCAAATCCGCTCGCAACGGCATGCACAAAGATTATTGTCGCAATTCCACACATCGGAGGGGGAACTTCTCTTTTTTCTGATGGAGGCGTTGTTCTTCCCGGGCGGACCGTCCGCACTGGACCACCTTCTGCTCCACATCCTCGGTAGAGCAGCTCTCCAAGTTCGAAGGGCATCGACGCAATACAGGGCGTCGAGGGCAAGAATGAGCCGGTGAGATAGCATGGTAGCGACGAATCAACATGGGGTAGGACCTCCAAACGCCACTCCCGACGCCAGCCGGGATGCGCCAGACCGGGTGTGTCTGCGTGAGAAAAGTTCGAAAAACGTCTCGTACGGAATATTAGGTCACTTCTTTCCCCAGGATGTCTATGGATCGCGTGGTTCGTGAACAGATTCGCGCTTGGAAGTCCGCAATGCACGCGCACAACGAGCTGGTTCTGGAAGAAAAGCGAAGCCGGACACCCGCCGAGCGAATGCGGCTTCTTCAAGCCTTCTTGGCAGGTCATGGCCAGATTGGACTTGCCCGCCGCAAACCCGAGTCGGGAGTTCATCGGATGCCTTACTGCGAGGTCCAGAAGCGCCTACGTGCCCGATACCCCAAACGTATCAGCCGCGACTGACGCAGTCCTATCTGTCCTCGCCGAAGGAAGATTCGAATACGCACCCGTTGGCGGCCTCACCGGGGTAGGGCGGCCATGACCGTTTTACACACGACGCCGATCCCCTGGTTTGGGGCTTGGATGAACGCCTCGACGAACTGGCCATTGCTCGTCAGGCGCTCTCCGACGTCAAGCTCCGATAGTCCCCGTCTTAACTTCTCCGGCTCGCTTATATGCGGCAATAATCACTCCAGTCGTCGTGACCAAACTCTCCACTAGGGTAAGTGCCGCCGGAATCGCGCCGCCGTCAAACAACTTCTTCCCTTCACCCAGAGTCAGGGGGTAGATCTTGAGCCAGAGTTCGTCGACTAGATCGTGCTTAAGTAGCA
>Ga0302326_10028307_pt1 | contig 11280 bp, 7 predicted proteins | sample Palsa_T0_3_FD_202264 | JGI IMG/M metagenome (GOLD analysis project Ga0302326, IMG submission 202264) | Peat permafrost microbial communities from Stordalen Mire near Abisko, Sweden - Palsa_T0_3 | ecosystem: Environmental > Terrestrial > Soil > Palsa > Peat permafrost | place: Sweden: Abisko...
GAAGCCTTCCCGGCGGAGCCAGTTACATAGAAGGTGCGACACGCAATGGGCGAAGAGAGCTTGAGCCGCGCTCCAGCGCTCCCGAACCTCCCAGTGAATTTCAGACCTTTGTGGCCGCCACCAGCGGAAAGATGCTGCCTGTCTACGGGGCCAAGCTCTTTAGCACGCAGCCGGCTTATTTTGGCCCCATCGACCACGGGCCCGCGCCGGGCGAGTTGATCATCGGTCCAGACGATGAACTGCGCATCCGCATCTGGGGCCAGGTCAACTTCAGCGCCAACCTGCGGGTCAGCCGCGAGGGAGAGATCTACCTTCCCAAGGTCGGCGCGGTGCATGTTGCCGGCATGCCCTTTTCCGCGATTCCCGCTCATTTGCGCAGCGTTATGGCGCGCGTCTATCGCAACTTCGAGCTCAGCGTTGACCTGGGAGAGATTCACACCATTCAGATTTACGTCACCGGCATGGCGCATCAGCCCGGCGAATACACCGTGAGCGCGCTCAATACGCTTGTGGATGCGGTCTTTGCCGTCGGTGGTCCTTCGGCGTCGGGGTCCATGCGCCACGTTCAGTTGAAGCGCGCGGGCAAGGTGGTTACCGATTTCGATCTTTACGCGCTTCTCGTCAGCGGCGACAAGTCCGGCGACATGCAGTTGCAGCCAGCCGATGTACTGTACATTCCCGTCGCCGGACCGCAGGTTGCGCTCATGGGAAGCGTGAGCGAGCCCGCCATCTACGAACTGCGCGGTGAAGAGACCATCGAGCAGCTACTCGACACCGCCGGCGGACGCACCGTTATAGCTTCCGGTGCGCGCCTCTCCGTAGATCGCATCGAAGATCGCACGCGCCGCCGTGCTTTTGCTGTGGCCTCCGATCCCGCTGGTCTGGCCACTCTGCTCGCCGGCGGCGATATCGTCCGCGTCGATCCCATCCTCTCGGACTATCGCGACGCAGTCACATTGCGCGGCGCGGTCGCCAACCCCGGACGCTTTCAATGGCATCCGGGCATGCGCCTCAGCGAGCTGATGCCTGAGCGAGATGCGCTGCTGCGCCGCGACTACTGGTGGAAACGCACCAGGCTCGGCATCCCGGGCCCCCAACTCGCCGAGCCCGATGCATCGGAGAACGCGGCATCGAAACCCGATGCCGTACAAAGTCCCGCCGCGCAAACCAACTGGAACCAGGCGGTCATCGAGCGTTTGGATGCTTCCACCATGACCACCCGGCTGATCCCGTTCCAATTGGGCAAGCTGGTGCTTGAACATGACGTCTCCCAGGATCTTGAGCTTCAGGCTGGAGACGTCATAACCATCTTTGCGCAGCAAGACATCCAGCTTCCCATCAAGGAGCAGACCGTCTACCTGGAGTTATCCGGCGAGTTTGTTCATCCCGGCATCTATAGCGTCTCTCCGGAAGAAACTCTGCGTTCGGTGGCGGCGCGGGCGGGCGGGTTGACCGAGCGAGCCTATCTTTATGGGTCGACCTACACCCGCAAGAGCACCAGGGCGCTTGAACAACAGCAGTTCAATGAGTACGCCGACCGGCTCGAACATCAGATTCAGCGCAACAGCCTGGCTCTTGTGAATGAATCCGGCGGCTCCGGTCAGCAATCCGGATCGGCCGCCGGACAGCAGGTCGAAACCATCGATCACGCGCTTATCGCGAGAATTCGCCAGTTGCGCTCAACCGGACGCATCGTGCTCAAAATGAACCCGGGCAGCACCGGATTAGATGCTTTGCCGGATATGCGCATTGAAGACGGCGACCAGCTTCAAGTTCCCTTTGCTCCGGAAACGATCCAGGTCGTTGGCGCGGTATTCAATCCGCACGCGTTTCTTTATGGGAATCGCGCTCGGGTCGACGAGTATCTTCATCTGGCCGGCGGCCCCAGCCGCGAAGCAGACCGCAGGCACATGTTTGTCTTGCGGGCCGATGGGTCGGTTGTAGGCCGCGACATGGGCAAATCTCTCTTTGAAGCCGATCTGAGCAAGCTGCGCCTCTACCCCGGCGACGCCATCGTAGTTCCCGAAAAGGACGTGCGTCCATCCGGATTGAATCAGCTCATGATCTGGACCCAGTTTCTGGCCCAGTTATCCCTGAATTCTGTGGAGTTTTCCGTTCTCAAGTGACCCATGTAGCCATCGCCCCCTACCGCTCAACCCCAAGATCCCATTCATCGACTGTTTAGTCTCAAACCCCATCGAAAACAACCGTCACACCAAACCCCAATTGTTTCCAGGAGCCTGAATGAAACGTGTACAAAACGGAATTGTGAATGAAGGTCGCCGCACGATGTTTATGGGAGATATGGTGGCATCGGGAGGCATCTATGCATCCGTGTCTCCGGAGTTAGCGGAAGAGCCTGCGATTTCGCTCCGCTACTTATACGTGAAACGAGGTCTGGATATTGGCTTCTCTCTTCTTGTAATTCCGGCCTTCCTGATTCCCGGGCTCCTGATTGCGGCGGCGATTCGCCTGACATCGAGAGGAGATATTTTTTATCGTGAAGAGCGCATTGGCCGCAATGGACGCGCATTTCGCATATGGAAGTTTCGCTCGATGCAGTCGGACGCACATCAGAAGACCGATGCGCCACTGGCCCCGCCCGATGGGCACAAGCTGCATTGGAGAATGCGGAAACATGTGAGAGATCCGCGAGTTACCGCGCTGGGCAGCTTTCTTCGTGCCTGGAGCCTGGACGAAATTCCCCAGTTCCTGAATGTCCTTTGCGGCGAAATGTCGCTCATCGGTCCCCGCCCCATTGTGCACGGGGAGTTGCCCCTCTACGGCGATCTCCTCCCTTACTACCTATGTGTAAAGCCTGGCCTGTCGGGCCTTTGGCAAGTGTCTGGCAGAAGCAATCTGGATTACGCGCGAAGAGCGGAACTCGATGCAACTTACGCCAGAACCTGGAGCCTGTTCAGCGATATTCGCATCCTCTTCCGCACTATTCCCGCAGTCCTGCGCCGCGATGGATCATGTTAGAAAGTAAATGGCGAAGCCGGCGGGCAGCAACGCATCCGGAGCTCATGGAACGGGAGATCGGTTAGAATCCTGTCTGTGAACAACGATCTCTCGCAAATCGATGCTCTCAATCGCCGATTCGAACTTCCTGAGATTGCAGCCGTGGTTCCCGGCAACGGCGGACTTGCGAAGGTACGCGTAACCACCTCGCTCGCCGCGGGAGAGGTCTATCTGCACGGTGCCCAGGTCACGTCGTGGAAGCCGGCCGGCGCTGAAGAGGCGATCTTTCTATCGCAGCATTCGCACTGGCAAGACGGCCGCGCCATTCGCGGAGGAATCCCCATCTGTTTTCCCTGGTTTCGAGCGAAAGCAGACGATGCCCAGGCGCCGGCTCACGGCTTCGTTCGCACCAGGGAATGGCAACTCGATTCAGTGACCGCCGAAGGAGACGGCTGCGTGGCCGTGACCTGCTCAACAGGAAGCGACGATGCGACACGCCGCTGGTGGCCGCACGAGTTTCGACTGGTCCATCGCGTCACCATCGGGAGCTCGCTTCATCTCGAATTGACTGTCACGAATCTCGGATCTGCTCCGTTCGTCTTTGAAGAAGCACTGCATACCTACTTCCGCGTCGGCGCCGCTGAAAGAGCGCGCGTGCGCGGTCTCGATCAGGTCACTTATCTTGACAATACCGACGGCAATCGCGAGAAAGTGCAATCTGGAGATGTCGCTCTGACCGCGCCGACCGATAATGCGTATCTCAATACACGCAGCGCCCTGGAATTGATCGATCCCACCCTGCACCGCATCCTCCGCACGAATAAGCAGAACTCCGCGACCACCGTTGTCTGGAACCCATGGCAGCAGGGAGCAGTCTCACTCGCCGATCTCGGCGCCGACGAATGGCGGCTGATGACCTGCGTCGAGGCCAGCAACATTCTTCGCTCCGCTGTCTCGCTCGCGCCGGGCGAACAGCATGCCATGGGCGCAACTTTGAGCACCGTCGCACAGTAGATCGGCAATTCGATCTAACGTGTAACTTTGAGTTATATCGAACGAGGGAGAGACAGAAATGGCCCGAGTAGCGGTTGTAGGAGTGGGAGCGATCGGCGGTGCAGTCGCCGGTCTGCTCGAAACCACGGGACAGCACGAGATTCTGCTCTGCACACGGCGGCCATTGGGCGCGCTTACCGTGAAAACGCCCGAGGGTGTTGTGCGCGTAAACGCCCGCAATCTAACCGATCCAGCGCAGGCAGAAGCTGTGGATTGGGTGATGATCGCAACCAAAACGTATGACTCCGATGGAGCGGCAGTGTGGCTCCGGGGGCTTGCCGCAAACGGCGCCCCGGTCGCGATAATTCAGAACGGCGTAGAGCATCGCGAGCGGTTCGCCCCCTGGATTCCGCAGGAACGCATTGTGCCGGTGGTGATCGATTGCCCGGTGGAGAAGCACAAGGATGGGGAGGTCGTTCAACGCGGTGTTGCGCGCATGAAGGTGGAAGAAGGCCGGCTCGGCCGAGAGTTCACCAAGCTATTCAATGGAAGCAGGGCCGAGATTGAAGTTACCGCGGACTGGAAATCTGCGGCGTGGCGGAAGTTATGCGTGAATGCGGCAGGAGCGCTGAACGCAATCACCCTCAAGCCCGCCGGCATCTTCGCGAATGAATCCGTAGCGCGCGTTGCGATGGGCATGGTGGAGGAATGCGCCGCGGTGGGACGCGCCGAAGGCGCGCATCTCGACGGCAATGTCTCCGAGCAGGTGGTGGGTGGGTACCGGGGACAGCCCAGAGATTCAGTGAACTCGATGCTGGCGGACAGGTTGGCGGGGCGGCGCATGGAGATCGACGCCCGCAACGGGGTGATTGTGCGCCTGGGAGAGAAGCACGGCATTGCCACGCCACTGAACCGCATGGCGGTGGCAGTCCTGACCGCAGTGGCTGAGTAACAAGTCGGGGGCGTCATCCGCTACCTTGCCGGCGCCGCTACGCTGGCAACGACAATCGGAATCTCGGCGACGGAGATCGCACATCCGCTCTTGAATTTCAGTTGCGACCCTCGGCGCTCAAAGCATTTTGTTGTCAGCGCTGCTCAATGTTGTATCCACGGCTGCCCGGCTCCAGCCGATGCGCAAATCCTTCACGCCGTGCAGAGAGAAAGCGCCCTCCGCATTGCGCGGGGCGGTAACCGCAAAGAAATCCGCGCGCTCCACATCCGTCAAGTAAAACGCGGGCCGCGCATCGGGAATCGAGTTCGCAATCTCCACGTGACTCATCTCCACATTGCGCACGTGCCGCAGGAAGAAACCCGACGCCGGCATGGCCCCAAACATTCCCGGCTCGGGATACTTGTTTTCAAACTCCGGTGGCTGCACCAGCGCCGCCTCTCCTGTCGCACCGCCCACCGTCTCAATGTAGATATTGGAAAGCTTCACGTCTTCAATCGCATAACCGGGAACGCCGCTGAGGATCGAACTCACCTCTCGCGGCGCGTTATAGCATTCGAGATTGCCGATCAGGATGCGCTTGAGCGTTCCCACCTTTGTTGTGTCCTTGGGTCCGCGCAACCGCGCGCCCAGCCGCATGAAAATCGGCCCGGACACCAGGTCGCGCATCGTCGTATTGGTGATCGTGAAGTCCTCAAGCAGGGCGCCGTCCACAGTCTCCAGCGCATAACCCTGGCAGCCTTCGAACACGCAATTTGAAATGGTCACATTGATAAAGCCGCCATTCGATTCCGTTCCGCATTTGATGCGGCCGGTGCGCGGAACGCGAAAGTTCGGAGCGAACTTCTTGAAGCTTCCGTCCAGCACCGTACCTAACTCGTAGCAACCTGTTACAAAGCAGTTAGTAATGGTCAAGTTCCGCGTGGCCCGCGCATAACCCAGCGCATAACTCGACTTTGGACAGATGCCATCGTCCCAGGGCGAGTTCACGGTGCAATTGGAAACTCGCACATTCTGGCAGCAATCAATGTCCATTCCGTCGCGGTCGGTGTCGATCTTCAGGTTATCGATCGTCAGGTTGTCCACGCCTGTGAGCAGCAGGCAAAAGTGCCCGCCCTTGAGCATTGAAATGTCGCGCAGCACTACGTTGCGGCAGTTCTTGAGCGCGATGGCCTTGTTGCCCACGCCCGCCTGCTCCGCCGCATACGGCGCGAGATCCCCAGGACGGAAATAACCGCGCGACAGCCCTTTGCCCCAGATCAGCCCGGTTCCCGTAATGCTGAAGTCGTGAATATCCTCGCCCCAGATGAGCGAGTTATGCCAGTGATTATGCCCGTAGTCCTGGTATGCATCCCACTCCGTCTTCGGTTCGGCGGCATCGTACACCCCGCCGTTGTAGCCGGTGATCTCGCCGGGCTTCGGGGACATGGCCGCCACGATCGTGCAGCCTTGCACCAGATGCAGATGCACCTGGCTCTTCAGCCGGATCGAAAAGCACAGGTAGCTGCCAGCCGGAAACACCACCACCCCGCCGCCCGCCGCCGAAGCAGCCTCAATTGCGCGGTTCACAGCATCGGTGTCCAGCGTCTTGCCGTCGCCCGTTGCGCCAAACCTGCGAACGTCAAAAATGCCAGCGGCTGTCTGTACCTCGGCGCCGCGCTGAGCCGAACCGCCAAATGAAACCGTGGGCATAGCAACCGCCGCCGCGCCAAGACTTCCGGTGCGCAAAAAATCGCGGCGCATCGAATTGAATGCTTGCATTCGAATCTCCTTCTGAATGGGAACGCGAGTCGAAAATTTCAGGCGTACTCTCGATTCACTTTGGTCCAGAATCGTATCCGTTATCGAGATGAGTTTACACCCCTTTTCAATTTTTCAGAGGATGGAGAATTCTGTTCGGATATCCTTTGAAATTCAGATTCGGGGTTCTTCGGCGCGGGCCGCGTCGCGCTGTACGCGGATCTCCTCCATCACAGACTGGATGAGCGCTTTGGCGCCCTCCATGCCGGCGAGAACGGCCTGCAAGTCGAGCGCGGGTTTCGCGGGGTTGCGGGTGGAGGCGCAGTAGACGCCGTGCTGGCCAACCATGATCAGCGAGTCGGTAAGAAGGTCGAGGGCCACCGCCAGGCGGCCGCGCTCGATGCCCATCATGAATTCGTGGCGTTCCAGTTCGGCGCGCTTTTCGTCGAATATGCTCATGCTTCCAGCGTATCCGACGAGGCGCAGGATAGGTTCAACAAATCGTTCTGGAGTGCGAGCAAAGGCTACAGGCTGAGTTTGCGCATGTAGTCCGCGTCCAGCTTCAACGCTTCCATGATCGGCATGTCGAACTCTTCCTGCTCGATGAAGTAATGCTTCACCGCAGAGGCGGCGCGGAGGATGGGCTTGTAATCCATTGCGCCGCGGCCCAGCACCGTTGATGCGTACTCGCCCTTGGCATTTTTCGCCATGTCCTTGACGTGCAGCAGGGGGAAGCGCTCGGGCATCTTGCTGAGGTAATCCAGAGGGTTGCGGCCGGCTGCGAAGACCCAACCGCAGTCCATCTCGAAAGCGACCAGCTTGGGGTCGGTCAGGCGGAGCAATTCATCGTAGAAAACCACGCCATTCTCGCTGCCGAACTCCGGCAAATGATTGTGGTAGCCGAAAGTCATGCCGGCGGCTTTGATCTTTTCGCCGATGTGATTGAACTCGCCGGCAACCCAGCGCCAGTCTTCCAGATTGAGCGGGCCGTGCGCTGCCGGATCTTTGCGCACCGCCGAGGGGCAGACGATGTAGCTGAGCCCGAGGGTGTGAGCATACTCGATGTACTCGTCCAGGTGCGGGCGCAACAGGCCCATGGGGTGGTGCGCGCTGATGCAGCGCAGCCCGGCCTGGTCCATGGCCTGACGAAACTGAGCGGCGGTGCGGTCGTAGTATCCGGCTGCTTCCACCTCGACGTAGCCCTCCGCGGCAAGCTGGTGCAGTGTGCCGTCAAAGTCTTTGGGCAGCAGTTCGCGCACGCTGTAAAGCTGCAAGCCGATGGGCAGGCTGAGCGGGGCAGCGCCAAGGCTGCGGGCGGCCACGGTGGTTGCGGCGGCTGCCGCTGCTGAAGCTTTCAGAAACGTCCTACGCGATGACATGCCCATTGGTCGATTCTCCCTTGGCAGCGCTACCAGTTCGTAGTTCACAGTTCGTAGATAATGGTTCGTAGTTCGCAGTCCCTTGTCTCTATCCCGTAATCGCTTTCGCCGCCCCATCCCACTCGGCAATGGTGCGGTGGAAGTAAGAGTAGTTGGCCATGTGGCAGCCAATGGCGGCGTTGTTGCCGAAGACTTCGTCCTCTACGACATGTTGCCGGGTGTTGATGGCGCGGTAGAAGTTGGCGATGTGCTCCGCCGTGTCGTTATAGCCTTTGGGCAGCGCAAAGGTCTCTACCGCTGCCGAAGCCGGCGGATTCGCAGGCGCGGGATGCGCGGCGCGCCACTCATCCATTCCCTGTTGGCGCTGCGCCTGGGTCATGCCGTTCCAGCCGTAGCCTTCAAAGCGCGGGGTTACATCCTGCGGCGTGAAGGTGACGGAGCTGCCGGTTACGACGAGAGTGCCATTCGACCCGAAGAAGCTGATGCGCTCGTCTGCATCGTTGTTGTTCTGGTTGCAGTGAACATGGACCTGGACGGGGCCGTTGGACGAGGGAAAGTCGTAGATGGTCTCGAGAAAGTCAGGAAAATCGCGGCCGTCCTTGTAGTGGTAGAGGCCGCCGCTCGAGAGAGCGCGCGTGGGCGGCGAGTTGAGGCCGGTGATGGCAAAGATTCCCGAAAGCATGTGAACAAAAAGATCGCCTCCCAGGCCGGAGCTGTAGTCGGCAAAGAGGCGCCAGCGGAAAAAGCGCACAGGGTCGAATGCGTGCGGCGGCGCATCCTGGATGAAGCGGTCCCAATCGACCGTCCGCGGGCTGGCGTCCGGCGGAATGGGATAGACCCATGCGCCACCGGGCGAGTTGCGGTTCCATTGCGCGTCAATGGAGTGAACGTCACCCAGCCGGCCGGAGGCATAAATTTCGCGTGCCTTGGCGTAGAGGATGGAGCTGACCCTCTGGCTTCCGGCCTGGAAAATCCGATTGCCATTCTCGACCGCCGCCACCATCGCCTGGCCGTCGGCAACCGAGTGCGACATGGGCTTCTCGCAGTAAACGTCTTTGCCCGCGGCTACGGCATCGAGCGTCACGCGGCGATGCAGATGATCGGATGTGGCGATGAGAACTGCGTCCACATCTTTGCGATCAAAGAAAGCGCGGTAGTCGCCGGTGGTGGGAATATCCCCGCCCCAGGCTTCTTTGGCGGCCGTGTGGCGCGTGGTATAAAGGTCGGCCGCGCCCACGCATACCCCGGTGGGAACCTGGCGCGCCGCATGCAGCAGATCGCATCCGCGAATGCCCGTGCCAACAATCACAAAGCGGATTTTGCGCGTGCCGGGGTCGACCTGGGCGGCCAGCGGCGTGGGCTCCAACAGCGTTGCATTCATGGCCGCGCCCGCAGCTACCGCGCCGGCGCCAATGCGGACAAAATCCCGCCGCGTAATTGAAAAACGATTCACTTCAGCCTCTCCCCGTGTTTCTGGTCCGACGGCCATTCTCGCTCTCCGGAGCGGGTTGTGTAAAGAAGGGGCCGAAAAGCAGGCATTGTGCGATGGGATGCGGATGGGTAGGATACGGAACGGGAAGCGACGGGGGGGAAATGCGAAATCCAATGGGAGACGGGGGCGTGTCGAGAGCAGCGATTGGTCTGGGTCTCTTGATCGGCCTGCTCGGAGCATCACAGTTAGCGGAGGCAGCAGCGCCGAAAAAACCAGAGAGGCAGCCGGACTTTGGCCCCAATGTGCTCGTCTTCGATCCTTCCATGCCCGCGGCAGACATGCAGTTGCAAATCGACAAGGTCTACGCCGCACAGCAGCACAGCGAGTTCGGTTCGCAGCGCAATGCGTTCCTTTTTCTGCCCGGAGAATACAAAGTCGATGTGCCGGTGGGATTCTATACAGAAGTCATCGGCCTGGGAGCTTCACCGGACAGCGTTCACATCACCGGCAACGTGCACTCCGACGCCAGCCTGCCGCACAACAACGCCACCTGCACCTTCTGGCGCGCCGCAGAGGGTTTCTCCATCACGCCCACCGGCGGCGCGGTCAACGGGGCCAACGGGACGATGCAATGGGCCGTTTCGCAGGCGGTTCCGTTTCGCCGCATGCATGTGCTGGGAAACATGGTGCTGCACCAAAATCGCGGCTGGGCCAGCGGCGGCTGGATGTCGGACACGCTGGTCGACGGCAACGTAGACGCAGGCCCGCAGCAGCAGTGGATCAGCCGCAATAGCGAGTGGGGTAGTTGGACGGGCGCGAACTGGAACATGGTGTTTGTTGGCGCGCCGCACCCGCCCGAAGGTGAATGGCCAAAGCCGCCCTACACCAAGGTGGCGCTCACGCCGGTGGTGCGCGAGAAGCCGTTCCTGCAGGTTGACGATGCAGGCCGCTACGGCGTGCGCGTTCCCTCGCTGGCCCGGGAGTCGACCGGGATCACCTGGAGAGCAGGCGCGACGCCGGGCAAGTCAATCCCGCTGAGCCACTTCTACATTGCACATGCAGGTGCGGACACTGCGGCGACAATCAATGCGCAGCTCGATGCCGGCAAAAATCTGCTGCTGACGCCGGGGATTTACGAGTTGACTGAACCCATCCGTGTCACTCGTCAGGATACGGTGGTGATGGGTCTCGGCTTTGCAACGTTGAAACCAACCAACGGCACGGCGGCCATGACCACTGCGGACGCGGACGGAATCATCATCGCCGGACTGCTGTTCGACGCGGGGGCGGAGTCGTCTCCAGTCCTGCTTGAAATTGGCCCGCCAGTTAGCCACGCCAGCCATGCGCGCAACCCCATCTCGCTGCACGATGTCTTCTTTCGCGTGGGCGGCGCGGGCGTGGGCCGCGCGAAAGTCAATCTCGCGATCAACTCGAACGACACCATCGTCGACCACACATGGATCTGGCGCGCCGATCATGGTTCCGGCGTGGGCTGGACGCAGAACTTGAGCGCCAACGGCCTCGTCGTCAACGGCAACAACGTTACGGTTTATGGGCTATTTGTCGAGCATCACCAGGAGTTCCAGGTTCTGTGGAATGGCAACCGCGGCCGAACCTACTTCTACCAATCCGAAATTCCCTACGATCCGCCCGATCAGGTAAGTTGGACCAGCGCACCCGGGACAAATGGCTGGGCATCGTACAAGGTGGCAGACAGCGTGACCAGCCACGAAGCCTGGGGCCTGGGCATCTATTCCGTCTTCCGTCATCCGAACGTGGTGCTCACCCGCGCCATTGAGGTTCCGCGCAAACCGGACGTGAAGTTC
>Ga0302326_10028308_pt1 | contig 11280 bp, 12 predicted proteins | sample Palsa_T0_3_FD_202264 | JGI IMG/M metagenome (GOLD analysis project Ga0302326, IMG submission 202264) | Peat permafrost microbial communities from Stordalen Mire near Abisko, Sweden - Palsa_T0_3 | ecosystem: Environmental > Terrestrial > Soil > Palsa > Peat permafrost | place: Sweden: Abisko...
TGAGAAAACCCCGATAAAAGCGGTCGCGAAGACGTCGGGGCACTCCTTGGCCATCAGCGAGCGAAGTAGAAACATCAGCTCGCGAGGCGAAGCCGTCGTCAGCGAAAGCGCTCGCAGCGAGTGTCGCAACATGACCATGGCCGTGGCCGCCCGTAGTCCGTGGCCCGTGACGTCGCCGACCGATACGAGAAGCCGTTCCTGGTCGATGTGGAACACGTCGTACCAATCGCCTCCGACCCTCGCCTCCGTCTTCGCCGCTTCGTAAACGGCGTCGTATTCGACGCCGCTCGTTTCCGGGAACGTTTCGGGCAACGCGGCTGCCTGGAAACGCTGCGCCACCACGCGCTCTCGTTCGTAGGCTTCAGCTTTGTAGATTGCCGGCGTCAATCGGCGAGCGATCTCCTCGACGAGCGACAAGTCTTCCTCATCGAAGCTCACGGGGTTATCGCCGCGGATCACGTGAATCGCACCGATGACTTTATGCCTTCGGCGGAATGGAACGACGATCGCAGAGCTTAGTCCGAGCGTCTTGAGGTGTTCGGAGTATTGGGTCTGGATGGCGCGCGCGCGGAGGTCCTCCGGGTACTTCGCGTGGAGCAAAGGCTCGCCCGTCCGCAGGACGTACGCGGTCGCGCTGTGCTCGGTGGCGTAGCTGGTACCCAACAACGCTTCGGTGATCCACCGCCGTCGTTCGTCCCAGTGCCGGATCGCGATCACCTCGAAGCCGGTTCCGTCGCGTTTCTCCAAGTACACCGACATCCAGTCGGCAAACTCCGGGATGAAGACGCGAAGCATCACGTCGATCGTCTCGTCGAGAGACAGCGCCTCCGATAACTCATCGGTGAGCCGAGCGATAAGCCGTTCGCGCACTTAGGTTACGTTAGTAAGTAGCTCGGCCGGCGTGAGTCCTTCTACCCGATCCGGCAGCGAGGCCATGCCGCGGAGGCCTGCGAACCCGCCCTGATGCACTTCGCGAGCCCAGAATCCGCCGCCGCGTCGTACGGCGTATCGACGATGTTCGAGGCCGCCGGCCGCGCGGGGCTCGTCGATCTCGACTTGATCGCACACATTCCCGAAGCGAAGGTCGCCGGTCGCGCCCGAACGGTGCTCTGCGGGCAAGACGACAACCTGATGGTTCCCGCCGCGATCGCGCGCGCCGAACCCGGGGACGTGCTGGTCGTGCGGATGCCGGAGAGCCGTCCGGTCTCGCTCTTGGGCGAATTGCTCGCGACCCAGTGTCTGGCGCGCGGCGTGGTGGCCGTTGTGGTCGACGCTGCGATTCGCGACGCCGTCGCGATTCGAGAACTCGGACTTCCGGTCTGGTCGCGCTTCGTGCGGGCGCGCAGCGCCGCGAAGAAAATCGTCGGCACGCTCGACGAACCGCTCGAATTCGGGGGCACGACGATCGCCTTTGGCGACCTGATCGTCCTCGACGGCGACGGCGTCCTCGCCGTGCCGGCCGCAAGGGTCAGCGAGGTCGTCGCGCGAGCTGCCGAGCGCGACGCGGCCGAGGTCGTTAAACGCGAGCGCTACCGCAGAGGCGAGCTTTCCTACGACCTCGACGGCCTGCGGGCGCTCGTCGAAGGCGCGTCGTAACTCCGCCGGACCTGGGGGGATCGGGGGGCTTTGCCGCCCCGATGTTAGGGGTACAAGACACCATGCATAAAGATGACGCGGACCAGAAGAACGAGCGCGAAGAAGACGTGCGAACCGAAGTTGAAGCGGCAGACGACACCGGGCTCGTGCGGCAACAGGAGATCATCGTGGAGAGCGGGCTTGGCCTTCCGGTGGGCGACGATGGACGCTAAAGCCATCTCGGCGCACATCGAGGAGCTCGTTGCCGAGGAGCACCGGCTGCTCGAACTCGGCGAGCAGCACCAGCTCGCCCCCGCCGATCACGAGCGCCTCCAGACGGTCAACGTGCAGCTCGATCAGTATTACGACTTGTTGCGGCAGCGCCGTGCGCGCGAAGAGTTTAACCAAGAGACGTCGCACGTGCGCCTGCGTTCCGAGGACACCGTCGAAAAGTACCTGCAGTAACGGCCGCGCAGCGCGCCGAACCGGAGCACTCAATGAGGTTGCTGCGCGCAATCGCAATCGTCGCGCTGCTTGCCGTTGCCGTTTATGGCGGGTACCGGCTGTTTGCATCTCGGTCGCAGACGCCAAACAACGCAATCGCGGTCTATTATTGTAAGACCGACGGTGAAACATTGGCCAAATGGGTCGTCTCGGTCAATCCCAACGCGACCGATACGAAGAGTATGGCCTTTTATGCGGTCGCACAGACGCTGGCGGGGCCGCCTGCAGACACGGCCGCCATCCGATTTCCGGCCGGGACGGTCGTTCGCTCCGTCGACGTAAGCGGTCCGACGGCGGCCGTCGATCTCGGTGGAACGATTGCGACCCAGCAGAGCGGCAGCTTTGCCGAGAGCGGCGAATTCAAAGCATTGGTGTGGACGCTGACGTCCTTGCCCGGCATTACGGCGGTGCAAGTTAAGGTCGATGGCGTGCGCGTTCCATCGCTTCCCGGAGGCCATCTTGAACTCGATGAACCCCTTACGCGTCAAAGCTGGTAGGCTAGCGCTCGTCCTCGGTTTGGTCGCGGGCACGATCGTGCCGGCACACGCGCAGACGGCGCTCAGCGCAAACGACTTTTGGTTCGGCGGCACGCGAATGGGCTTCGAGTACCCGCAATTGCGCGATGGCCAATTCGCCGTCGCGACCGACGATAAGGGCCTCGCCCGTTTGCTCGCCAAGACCGGCGCCACGCTGTCATATCAGCCGGGGCAAAACGTCATCGCCGTCACGACGGCAGATCGCCGTCTGATCACGTTCACCCTCGGCGATCCGCACGTGACGATCGCAGGCGTCACGCAAGCTGCGGCGTTTGCGCCCTACGCATCGGGCAGCGGCGCATACGTCCCGTTCTTGGACCTGGCACGCGCGCTCTTCGTCGATCCGGTGCAAGACGGGCCGACCACCGTGATGGAACCGCAGATCGCAGGCCTCGACGTTCGCCCGCAAGCGCATTCGACGATCGTGACCTTGCGCGGTGCGACGCCATTGACGTTCAAACGCACGAGCGACGGCGACGACTCCGAGGTCTCGCTCGCGTTTTCCGGAACGGCCTCGACGCTCGAGGCCTTGCGCCCAGTCGACGGCCCGGGCTTGCGCAGCATTTCGATTACGGTCGATGGATCGGCCCGCAATCCTACGACGACCGTCAGCTTTGCCGCGCCGCCCGGCAGCGTTCACGCACTTGCCGATAGCGATTCGCCTAATGCGTTGACGCTCGTCTTTGCGCCCGCCGGCGTGGCCCTCGGCGGGACGCCGATTCCGGCTGCCGGACGTTCGAACGTGGCCTTCGCCCCAGCCGTCCCCGACGAGACGACACCAGTTGCCGCACCGCGTCCCGCGCCGGTCGCCCCGGCGCCCGCGCTGCCACCCTACGGCGATCAGACGGCTGCCAACGCGAACCCCGACGCGAGCATGACGGCAGCGCCCGCGGAGACGCCGTCGCCGACCGCGTATGGTTTGGCACCCGCCACCATCAGCGCAGTCGACACGCAAAGCGGCGCAGGCGGCCTATACGTCCGGCTGACGATCGCGGGCAACGTAACGTACGAATGGCATCGTCTCAGTGACAACCGCTGGTACATCGATCTCAAACCCGCGACCTTGACCGTGCCCTCGCTGGAGCAGCCGCTCGACGATCCCTCGCTGCTGTCGCTTCGTGTGAAGCCGTTCACGGGCCCGAACGACGGCTTGGCGACCGTGCGCGTCGGATTGACGTTGCCGAGTCCGCGCAGCGTGAGCCTCGTTCCGACATCCACCGGACTGATGCTCGCGATCGGCGCGCAGGACGATACCGGAACCCAAGTGACGGGCACGGGAGAACTGCTCCCCGGGCGGCTGTACACCGGCATCGTTCCACTGCCGCCGATCCAAGCGCCGGCCGACGTGACGGGGGCGGATCAAACGTGGAAGTTCGGGGGGTCGGGGTCGGTTCCGACCAATCCGAAGCTGATCGTCATCGATCCGGGACACGGTGGCAGCGACACCGGGGCCGAGCACAACGGTCTCGTTGAGAAAGAGCTCAACCTCGACATCTCAAAACGCCTGCAAACGGTGCTCGTTTCGCGCGGGTGGCAAGTGAAGATGACGCGCGAAACCGACATCGACGTGTTCGCGCCCAACGACTCGGCGCGCGACGAACTCCAGGCCCGCGACGACATCGCCAACAAGGCGGGGGCGCGCATGTTCGTGAGCGTGCACTCCAACAGCTTCACGACCTCGGAACAGAACGGCACGACGACCTATTATTACAAAGCCGATTCGTACGCGCTCGCGGAAGACGTGCACTCGCGGCTGGCGGGCGTGCTTCCCACGGCCGACGACGGTGTGCGCAAGGACAACTTCTACGTGATCCATCACGCCTCGATGCCCGCGATTCTGGTTGAAACCGCATTCCTCTCGAACCCCAGCGACGCGGCCTTGCTCAAGCAGGCGTCCTTCCTGCAAAAGGTCGCGGTCGCGATCGCAGACGGCATCGAGGACTTCGCGGCGAATTCCCAGCCGCTCAGCGATACGACGACGACGGGTGGCATTTAAATTCTCGGGATTTTCGACTCCGGTTTAGGCGGCCTAACGGTCTTGCGCCACGTGCGCACGCGGCTGCCGCACGAAGACATCGCGTACTTCGCCGATCAGGCGCACGTGCCGTATGGCGAGCGCAGCGAGGACGATCTCGCCGGTCTGCTCGCGCAAAACGTTGCGTACCTGGAGTCCGTCGGCGTCGACGCGATCGTGATGGGCTGCAACACGTCGTGTGCGGTCGCGTCACGGCGCGGCTGGCCGCCCTCGCGCATCCCGATACTCGACCTGATCGATGCTGCCGCGGCCGACGTCGTCGCGCGCACGAGCGCGCGCCGCATCGGTATCGTTGCGACGACGGCCACGACCCGCTCGGGCGCGTATGGCGACGCAATTCGCCGCCGCGCTCCGGCCGCAGCCATCTACGAGGTCGCTGCGCCCGCTCTCGTTCCGCTCGTTGAAGCGGGCAGACTTACCGGCCCGGAAACCGATCGCGCGGTCGCGGACGCATGCGCGCCGCTACCCGCTGGGCTCGAAGCCGTCGTGCTCGCCTGCACGCACTACCCGCTGCTCGACGAGAGCTTCGCGAAGGCACTCGGCCCCGCGGTCCTGCGGCTCGACCCGGCGGTGGCTCAGGCAGAACGTGCCGTGACGTTTGTCAGCGAGCGCGGGCTTTCCGGCGGTACGGGGCGCACGCGCTACGTCACGACGGGACCGGTCGAGCCGTACCGCACGGCGGTCGAAGCGATCGTGGGCCGTCTCGGCACGAACGATTCGGTCGTTCACGCACCGCTGCGGCTCGCGACCAGAGCCACTAAATGAGCTTGAAGATGCGGAAGAAGATCAGCACCGAAGCGATGCCGAGGGCGGTCCCGGCGACGACTTGCAGCGCAGTGTGCGCACGCAGATAGACCCGCGACCAGCCCACGATCGGAATCAGAACGAAGAACGGCAAGGGCTGCAGTCCATAGAGATACACGAGGACCACGAGCGGCGCCGAGACGCCGAGCGCGTGGGTCGAGATCTTCCAGTACCGCGTGATGTACTGCGTGATCGCCGCCGCGGCGGCGTAACCCGCCATCGAGGCCGAAAGCAGACGCGGTGCGTGCACCGCGATCAGGACGAGCGTTCCGGCGATGTAGAAGAGGACGAATATGAAGAACACCCGTTCTCGCTCCGATCGCACCGACATATCGAGATCGGAGATGCGGTCGGTGGCATAGAGCCAGAGCACGTACAGCATCGGCCCGATCGAGGTGAAGAACGTGCTCGTGAAAAGCAAGAACCAGAAGGTCGTCGTGGTCTGGGCTTCCTGGTGGGCGACGATGACGAAGAGCGCGAGGGCGGTAAGGAACGGGTTGAAGATCGTGGAGAAGATGCGCGCGACGTCCGTCAGCACGCGTTTTCGGCGGCTCGAACGGAGCGGGGTCGCGCGCTGGATCGGCACGGACTTCATGGCTGAACCATCTGCCCCGGAACGCAGGGCTGCCCCTTTTGTCGGAGCGTTCTTGGTTTATCTTGCGATACGAGAATGGCCGAGTCCGGCGGCCGTCTAAGAGTTTAGGATGGTAATCGAGCGTATCGCGTCCCCTCGCGACCTCAAGGCGCTGTCCCGCCCCGACATCGACGTCCTCGCGGCGGAAATCCGCGAAGCGCTGGTCGAGGCGTGCTCGAAGAACGGGGGGCATCTCGGGCCGAATCTCGGGGTGGTCGAGCTCTCGCTCGCGTTGCACAAAGTGCTCGACGCGCCGCACGACAAAATCGTGTGGGACGTCAGCCACCAGGTCTACGTCCACAAGATGCTGACCGGTCGCGCGGATCGTATCATGACGATTCGCAAGGGCGGCGGCCTCTCGGGCTTCGCGATGCGGACCGAATCCGAATACGACGTGTTCGGCGCGGGCCACGCGTCGACGTCGATTTCGGCGGCGCTCGGAATGGCCCGCGCACGCGACCTCAACGGTGGAACGGAGACCGTCGTCGCGATCATCGGCGACGGTGCGCTGACCGGTGGCCTCGCGTACGAAGCGATCAACAACGCGGGCGAGCTGGACACGAACTTCATCGTGATCCTCAACGACAACGAGATGTCGATCGCTCCCAACGTCGGCGCGATCGATAAGTATCTGGGAACCCTGCGCTCGAAGCCGCTCTTCAACGCGGCCCGCGAGCGCGTCAAAGACTTCCTCGGCCACATTCCCTTCGGCGGCACGGCGCGCAAGGCGCTCTCGACGGCGGAAGAAGCCGGTATGCGCTTCGTCTCGAGCGAGCCGAAGACCGCGGTCATCTTCGAAGAGATGGGCTTCCGCTACGTCGGTCCGATCGACGGTCACGACTACGATACGCTGTGCGACGTGATCGCGAACGCCAAGAAGATCGCGGGCCCGGTGCTGCTGCACGTGCGGACCGTCAAGGGCAAAGGCTTCGAGCCGGCCGAGCTCGACAAGCGGACGTTCCACGGCGTCGGTCCTTTCGAGCTCGAAAACGGCAAGATCGAATTCAAGTCGAGCGCCCGTCCGACGTTCTCCGAAGCCTTCGCGGACGCGCTGACGACGCTCGCCGATCGCGACCGCAAGATCATCGCGATCACCGCCGCCATGCCGGACGGCACGCAGCTCAAGCGCTTCGCGCGCAAGCATCCCGACCGCTACTTCGACGTCGGCATCGCCGAAGCGCACGGCGTGTGCTTTGCGGCCGGAGCCGCAACCTCGGGCCTCAAGCCCGTCGTCGCGATCTACTCGACGTTCTTGCAGCGCGCCTACGACCAGGTCATCCACGACGTCGTGATTCAAGATTTGCCGGTCGTTCTGTGTATGGACCGCGCCGGCGTCGCCGGCGACGACGGCCCGACGCACATGGGCCTCTACGACATCGCCTACTTGCGCACGCTGCCGAACATGACGATCATGGCGCCGCGCATCGAGGCCGAACTGCTGCCGATGCTCGAACACGCGCTGTCGCTCGGGGCGCCGGTCGCCATTCGCTACCCGCGCGGAAACTCGCAGGGCAACCACCTCGACGCGCCTGCGCCGCTCGTGCACGGGCGCGCCGAAGTCCTGCGCCGCGGATCGGGCGTCGCGCTGCTCGCCCTGGGCAACACCTGCGACGTCGCGCTCGATGCGTACGATCTCGCCCCCGAGGGCGCGAAGCCCACGGTCGTCAACATGCGCTTCGTGCGGCCGCTCGACGAGGCGCTGCTGCTCGAACTGGCAGGGACGCACCGCAAGTTCATCACGCTGGAGGAGCATTCGCTCGCGGGCGGATTCGGTTCGGCCGTCATCGAGTTCTTGGCCGACCGCGGCGTGACGGTGGCCGTCGAACGTATCGGGGTCCCGAACGTCCTGATCCAGCACGACAAGCAACCCGTGCAACGCGCCGGTTTCGGCCTCTCCGGCGAGGGTATCGCCGCCCGGCTCCAGCCGGCCGAGACGGTCGCTACGCTCTAACAAAAAGGCTCTAGGAAAGTCCCCGGAGCCTTATGCCCCGGGATTTTTCCAAAGGCTGCTCGAACGGCGGGCGGGTGACTTCGATCTTCTCTATCCTCCTGCTCGGCGCGGCCGATACCGTGGGCGCACCGCACGCCGCCGCGGCTGCCGCGAAGGCGCCGGTGACGACGGCGACGCTCTCACCGCAGGTGCTCCAGCAGCTTCAGCAATTCCAATTTACGCACAAAACGGTGCTTCAGCAGAACGCCCCTTGGCTGACGCACGGGTTTGCCGGCCTGTTCCTGATTTTCGCGGTCGGTCTCGTCGTGTTGCTCGCGGTCCAGACCACGAAGCAAGAGGGCCTGTCCGGCACGATCGGCGGACGCGTCGAATCCGCATACCGTCCCCGCCTGGGCTTCGATCAGCAGCTTCAGCGCCTGACCAGTTACGTCGCGATCGGCATGGTATTCTGCGCCGTCGTCCTTAGCATCACCGGAATCTAGGGCGCGCGGAGTTGGCGCTCCTCGAAGTTAAAGATCTCCGCGTCGGCTTTAAGACCGACGACGGCTATGTAGGCGCAGTCAACGGACTTTCGTATTCGGTAGAGGGCAAGTCGACGCTCGGGATCGTCGGCGAATCCGGGTCGGGGAAGTCGGTGAACGCCCTGACGCTCATGCGCCTGATACCGATTCCGCCCGGACGGATCGAGGGCGGCACGATCCTCTTGCGCGGTGAAAATTTGCTAGCGAAGAGCGAGCCCGAGATGCGCAAGATCCGGGGCAAGGACATCGCGATGATCTTTCAAGATCCGATGACCTCGCTCAATCCGGTTTTGACCATCGGCGATCAAATCGGCGAATCGCTTCAGATCCATCTGAAGCTCGGGAAGAAGGACGCTCTCGCGAGGACGATCGACATGCTTCGCCTCGTGCGCATGCCGCTTCCCGAGAAGCGCGTTCGCGAGTATCCGCACCAGCTTTCGGGCGGCATGCGGCAGCGCGTCATGATCGCGATGGCGCTCGCCTGCGACCCCGACGTCTTGATCGCCGACGAGCCCACGACGGCGCTCGACGTAACGATCCAAGCCCAGATTCTCGAGCTGATGAACGAGATGCAGGCGCGTTTGGGCTCCGCGATCGTCCTGATCACCCACGATCTGGGCGTCGTCGCCGAAACCTGCAAGTACGTCCTCGTGATGTATGCCGGCAACATGGTCGAATACGGGACCGCGGCGCAAATCTTCGCGGAGCCCAAGCATCCCTACACGCTCGGGTTGCTCGAATCGCTGCCGCGCTTGGACGACAAGGAGCGCTCGCGCTTGGTGCCGATCGAAGGGCAGCCGCCGAATTTGCTGCGGCTGCCGCCCGGCTGTTCGTTTGCGCCGCGCTGCAAGTACCGGATGCCGATCTGCGACACGCCGGTGCCGCTCTACGATTTCGGCGACGGTCACGTCGCGCGCTGCTATCTCTACGATGAACGTACCGAAGGCGAGCGCACCCTGCCCGTCCAGACGGCGCCGCAGGTCAAAGAAACGGTGGCGACGTGAGCACGCCGCCGCCCAAGGATCTCCTCGAAGTCCGCGATCTGTACAAGTATTTTCCGATCAACGCGGGGGTGTTTTCGCGTCACGTCGGTGACGTAAAGGCCGTCGACGGCATCGATTTTACGATTCGCGCCGGCGAGACGCTCGGACTCGTGGGCGAATCGGGTTCGGGCAAAACGACGGCCGGCCGCGTCGTCTTGCGCCTCCTGCCGGCGACTAAGGGCGAGGTTATCTTCGACGGGCGCAACGTGCTCGAACTCGGGCGCGAGGACGTCCGCAAGCTGCGTCGAGAGATGCAGATCATCTTTCAGGACCCGTACGCATCGCTCAATCCCCGCATGACCGTCGGCGACATCGTCGGCGAACCGCTGCGGATCCACAAGCTCGCGAGCGGCAAAGAAGCGGAGACGCGGGTTCAAGAGCTGCTCCGGCTCGTCGGCCTGCAGCCCTATCACGCAAATCGCTACCCGCACGAGTTCTCGGGCGGCCAGCGCCAGCGCATCGGCATCGCCCGGGCGCTCGCGGTCAGCCCGAAGTTCATCGTCGCGGACGAGCCGGTCTCCGCGCTCGACGTTTCGATCCAAGCGCAGGTCATCAACCTGCTGCAAGATCTTCAGGCGCAGTTCGGCCTGACGTATCTGTTCATCGCGCACGACCTCTCGGTCGTCCGGCACATCTCTACCCGGGTCGCCGTGATGTACGTCGGCAAGATCATGGAGATCGCCGATCGCGACGCGCTCTACGACAATCCGCTGCACCCCTACACCCAAGCGCTGCTCTCCGCGATTCCGATTCCGGACCCCGCGGTCGAGTCGCGCCGCAAGCGCATCATCCTCACCGGCGACATCCCCTCGCCCGTGAATCCGCCCTCGGGCTGCCGCTTTCACACGCGCTGTCCGGTGGCGTTCGATCGCTGCAAAGTCGAAGTGCCGCCGCTCAAAAGCTATGGCCCCGGTCACGTCGCGGCGTGCCACTGGGTCGAAGAACACGGCGGCAACGCGCCCACACTCGCGGCCGCCCCGGCCCTCGCTTAAGAAGAAGAGCGACCGGTGAAACCGGTCGCTCCTCCCCTTTGTCACGCTGAGCGCCGTCGAAGCGCTGGGGTTATTTCTTCTTCTTGCGGGCCTTTTTCTTCGCTCCGCCCTTCTTCTTGGCGGCCTTTTTCTTGGCTCCGCCCTTCTTCTTGGCGCCCTTTTTCGCTGCTGCTTTCTTGGGAGCGGCCTTCTTTTTCGCGGCCTTCTTAGCAGTTTTCTTCGCGGTCTTCTTGGCGGCTTTCTTAGCCGTCTTCTTTGCGCCCGTCTTCTTGGCGGCGGCCTTCTTGGCGCCGGTTTTCTTCTTGGCGGCCTTCTTGCGCGGCTTCTTAGCGGGGGCCGCCGCTTCTTCGCCGGGCTCCAATGAGTCGTGTTCCAATGAATCCTCCTCGCCCGCTGCAGCGGAACGATGCGTTGCAGAATCGTTGACGAAGCTCGCTTGTCAACGGCTTTGGTTGCATCTTATACCGCGATGCGAATATTTGCAAGATTTTGGCGTCCGCTTGACGGCGGCGCTATACTAAGGTCGTTTTCGTAGTGACCCAGGGGCCCAGGGCCCGCAGAACCGAGGAGCGTTTGAAGAAGCCGCTGATCATCGTCGAATCACCGACGAAGGCGCGCACCATCAAGAAGTATTTGCCGAGATACGACGTCAAGGCGTCGGTCGGGCACGTACGCGACCTGCCCA
>Ga0302326_10028310_pt1 | contig 11279 bp, 8 predicted proteins | sample Palsa_T0_3_FD_202264 | JGI IMG/M metagenome (GOLD analysis project Ga0302326, IMG submission 202264) | Peat permafrost microbial communities from Stordalen Mire near Abisko, Sweden - Palsa_T0_3 | ecosystem: Environmental > Terrestrial > Soil > Palsa > Peat permafrost | place: Sweden: Abisko...
CGACAGGAAGATGGGCAGAAGGATATAGAAATGCTCCTCCACGCCCAGCGACCATGTGTGCGTCCACACCCCGCCCAAATAATTCATCACGAAAAAAATCTCATTCAGATAGAACGTCGCCGGAGCAAGAAAATGAAACCCAAAATACCCCCCAACGCCCGTCAGAAGAAGAAACACATAGAACGCGGGATAAATCTTCAGTCCGCGCCGGATGTAGAACCGCTTGAAGCTGATGGCTTTGCGTTTCTTGTATTCGCTGAAAAGCAGTCCGGAGATCAGGAACCCGCTCAATACAAAGAACAGGTCCACCCCCACCCATCCCCACACCTGGAAAAAATGTGAAATGTTCGAATGATGCAGCAGGACCAGCAGGACCGCGATACATCGCAAGATGTCGAGCCGTTTGTTCCTCATCCTAATGGCATTTTAACTAGAATGCCCGGCTCGGCCCTCTTCTCGCGCGCGGCGCGTTTCGTATTCGACACAACGAATCCTCCCCCGCCGGAGCATGCCCCCCGCGGGGAATCGCAGGCTGGGCTCACGGCGCCGGTACGTTGATTACCGTGTTCACCATGGTCACCGACGCATTGAGCGCCAGTGCTCTCCCATCGAGCGTGGTAACAGCCGCATTGCCGGAGGTGGAGAACGTGACTCCCGCGGAAGCGATGATGGTCCCCACCATGGTGCCGCCGCCCGCTGGATTGATCGTCGCCGCCGTGCCCACTTGCCAGAATACGTTCCTGGCTTGCGCTCCGTTAACCAGAATGACGTTGCGAGGCGCTCCCGCCGCCCCTACCGTGAGCGAACTGGCCATCTGAAACACCCAGATGGCATTGGCATCTCCTTGCGCGTCCAGGGTCAGATCCGACCCGGTGATCAAGAAAGAACCGCTCGTGGATTTGTACGTGCCCGGAGGAAGGACCAGCCCGCCGAGTTGGCCCGAGCCTGGATCTGTCCCTCCCGGCCGCGAAGCGGGTAACAGATTGTTATACGCGGTCTGCGCGTCGGCCGCAGCCTGCGTGGCGATCGCGAAGGTGGTAGACGTGCCTTCCGTTGGGCACATGACCGTGGGAGACGGGGGTGCGGTATAGATCTCCCCATTGACCGTTCCCATATTGCTTCCCGTTTCCGTGTAGGTACATCCGATCCCCGCGTCATGGAACCCGGTGACCGTGGTGGAAACGCCGGTGGTCCCGACATTTCCGTTAATCACGGTATGAATTCCCTGGTTGGTCAGCCCGGAGCCGCCCCCGAAAGATCCAAAAGTTGCCGCAGTGCCCAGATTCGGCGCTGCCGGGGCCAGGGAAGCGCCCGTGGTGAAGCTCCACGGGTTCGGTGCAATTCCGGCCGCGAGGGCGTTTCCAGCCAGGTCTTTGGCCCCGGCAGTGACCTTGGCCGCATATTGCGTAGTGGCCGTGAGATTGGCTGTTGGTGTGAAAGTGGCGACATTGTTGGCCGAATTGTAGGTGACAGCTCCGGGAACGGCCGCGCCGCCCACTCCGGCCACTGCCAGGGTAAATGTCCCCGGCGCGAGGATGCTCACCGGGTCCATGGCCTTACTGAAGGTGGCGCTGACCGCCCCGTTGAGGGCGACGTTGACGGCGGCGTTCGCCGGACTGGTCAGAGTGATCGTAGGCGCCGTGGTGTCCGGGCCCGTGCCGGTGGTAAAGCTCCACGGATTAGGCACCGCGCCGGCAACCAGCGCGTTACCCGCCAGGTCTTGCGCGGCTGCTGTAATCGTCACCGTGTATTGCGTGCTGGGTGTGAGTGCTGTCCCGGGCGTAAACGTGGCCGCGTTCCCTGCGTAGTTGACGGTTCCCGGCACCGTGGCGCCGCCCCCGGCCACAGCCATGGCAAAGGTCCCCGGCGCGGTGATGGTAGCCGGGTTCATCGCTTCGCTGAACGTCGCGACTATTTTGTCGTTCGTGGGAACAGCGGTTGCCCCCGAAGCGGGGAGGGTCAATGTCACCTCCGGTGCAGTGACGTCAATGGTCGTCCCCGTCGTAAAACTCCAGAAATAGTTGCTCGCCAGGGCGCGGCCTCCGGTGCTGAGCGCCGATGTGTTCACCGTGGCCGTATATTGCGTGTTGGGCGCCAGATTCGCGGCCGGAGTAAACGTCGCGGTATTGGTTGCCGCCACATAGGTCACCGTTCCCGCCACCACCGCGCCACCCGCCGCCGCAGCCACCGTAAACGTGCCCGGCGCGGTAATCGCCGCGGAAAACATGGCCTCGCTGAAATTTGCGGTGATCTTCTGGTTCAGAGCCACGGCGGTTGCACCGCCCGGTGGATTCACGGAAAGAACCGTGGGAACCGCTCCCGTGGTAGGGCTCGGTATTTGTTGCCCGCCGCATCCCGCCGCCAGGCCAGCCACTAGAATCGCCAGCATCCAGAGCTTTTGCATTCTCACCTTGCGCATCTCATCTCCCTTTTTTTCGGCCCGGGGCTGCGGAGGGTGGCGCAGAGTCGAAGCTGTTCGCTCGACCGCGCGAAGGTTCGTTTTGTGTCTTCACTTCGTAATAACCCACTAGGTATAAGACTTCATGCAACACTCGTGCCAAAGACGCGCGGACCTTTACCTCGAGGGATGGAAGCGGATGCTGGGCCTAGGTTCTTGATCTCAAAAGCGAAAGCAATTGGGAGAGCTTTCGAAACTGAAACAGCGTTCCTGCCGCTTGATCAATTCTGTTCCAAATAGGGAAGGAAGCAGTTTCATTTGAGGATGCACTGCAAATGCTACCCGAGCGCGAATATCGGCATTCTTGCTCGCAATAAAACATCATTCCATGGGACGCACCGGGAGGACTTCGGTGATTTTCCGTCTCAGCCGCGCACCAGCGTGCGGATGTGCTTTGCCAGCTTTTCAATCTCGTCGGTGTCTCGCAGAACGTCGAGCGGAAGAACGTCTTTGGTGTCCTTATCCTCCAATTGCTTTTGCATCTCCTGCACAATCTCCGACAGCCGCGCCACGTCCTTATTGATGCTTTTCTGATTGGCTTCCAGCAGATCCCGGGGATTGGGTTGCGGGCCCGATCCTCCGGGTAGCGTGCGGTCAAAGGGATCGTGAGTCTCCGGACCGGACTGGCTGGCATCTCCCTGACGCGCTCGCGCCGGAGCGCCCGCTGCCAGCACCGCCGCCCCCGCGGCGGCGAATCCGAAAAAATCCCTGCGTGATCGCAACATGGCGTCCTCCCTGCTTGAGCGGCGCGCCACATCCAAGTGGCCGCGGTCTGCCTGCCGCTCTGCCAATGTTATATGATGCTTCCCCTATTATGACAGACCGCTGGTACAGATTGACGGAGGTCGCCGTTGAACGCAGCTCGCGTCTGCTGGTCATTCTGTTTTTCGCCATCCTGCTCAATCGCCTCCTCCGCGGGCTCACGCAACGCCTGATCACCACCGCCGGAGACGGCGGCACGGGGCGCGTGGCGCGCATCCGCGAGCAACATACCCGGACCATCGCCGGGGTGCTCTACAGCGGCGGCACCGTGGCCATCCTGGTCATTGCCATCCTGATGGCCCTGCCCGAGTTTGGCTTCAATATCACTCCCATCGCGGCTGCCGCCGGATTGGCCAGCCTGGCGGTGGGTTTTGGCGCGCAGTATCTGGTGCGCGATTTCATCAACGGCATTATGACCGTTTTCGAGGATCAATATGTCGTGGGGGATATCGTCCGCGTCGGCGACGTATCCGGCCGCGTCGAGCACATGACCCTGCGCCGCACAGTGATTCGCGATGCCCAGGGGGCCCTGGTCTCCATCCCCAATGGCGAGATCGGCAAGGTGGCCAACTTGAGCCGCGACTGGGGACAATTGTTTCTGGATACCACCGTGGCTCCCGATCAACCCCTGGGCAACACCCTGGATGTTTTGGAGGCCGTTACCTCCGAGTTTCGCGCCGACCCGGTTTGGTCTCCCATGCTTGTGGATGGACCTCGCGTCCTGGGCGTGGAGTCGTTGTCTCCTGCCGGCGCCACCGTGCGCGTCCAGGCGCGCACGGCTCCCACTCGCCAGGACGACGTGGCCCGCGAGCTGCGCCGCCGGATTCAAATACAACTCCAGCAGCGCGGGATTCATCTAGCTGGGGTGCACCGTGTCGAGTTCGTGGGCGCGGGCCCGGCCAAGCCCGCCACGCCCTAGAGGGCGGGACTGGACTGCCCGGGCAGGGCGGAACTGGACGAACGAAATTGACATAAGGCCCTGCTGTTCTTAATATTTCGCATATAGATTCTGTATTGGGGAGGGATTCGCACACTCTATTTTTTCCGGCGAAACGCCATGATCACCGCAAAGGGACTGACCAAACGATACGCGCGTCACACTGCCGTTGACGATATCTCCTTTGAAGTCGCCAAAGGCCAGATCGTTGGATTTCTCGGCCCCAACGGCGCCGGCAAAACAACCACCATGCGCATCCTCACCTGCTTTCTGCCCCCCACCGCGGGCACCGCCACGGTGGCCGGTTTCGAGGTGCTCGAGCAGCCGCAGGAAGTGAAGCGGCACATCGGTTATCTTCCGGAAACCCCGCCCTTGTATTTGGAAATGACCGCCGCCGAATACCTGTACTTCGTCGGCAGCCTCAAGGGGCTCTCGGGGGCCAATCTCAAAAAGAGAATCGATTACGTCTGCGATCGCTGCCGCATTGCCGACGTCCGAAATAAGCTCTTGAGCAAATTGTCCAAGGGCTACCGGCAGCGCGTCGGCCTGGCCCAGGCCATCATTCACAATCCCGACGTATTAATCCTCGACGAGCCCACCTCGGGCCTGGACCCCAAGCAGATCAACGAGACGCGCGACCTTATCAAGAGCCTGGCCGGCGACCACACCATCATTTTGAGCACCCATATCCTTTCCGAAGTGGAGCAGACCTGCGAGCAGGTGCTTATCATTAACCGCGGCAAACTGGTGGCTACCGATTCCGTGCGCAACCTGGAAAACCGCGCTCGCAGCGGCGAAGCCGTGCTGGTGGAAGTCGCCGCCCGCGACGGCGATCTCGATCCCGCAACCGTGCGGGAGCGCCTGGAGAAGGTCTCCGGCGTCAGCCGCGTGCTGCAAAAAGAGATCTGGCAAGATCGCGCTCTCTTCGAGGTGCAGAGCGTGAAGGGCCGTTCCGTCCGCGGCGATCTGGCCCGTCTGGTGGTGGAATCCGGCTGGGACCTGAACGAGATGCGCCCCGCGGCCATGCGCCTGGAGGAAATCTTCCTCGAGCTTACCCAGGAAGAGAGCGCCCTGCCGGAAGAAAAATCGGAGACGCAAGGGGCGGCCGTATGAGGAACATCTGGATCATTTTTCGCAAGGAGATGCACGGATACTTCGTCTCGCCGGTGGCCTATGGGCTGCTTACCTTCTTTGCCGTGATTTTCGGGTTTTTCTTCTGGAATGGCCTGGGCTACCTGGTGATCTCCGCCATGCAGGCCCAGTTGCGCGGCGAAGCCGCTCCCATGAACCTCAACGAGCAGTTGATTCGCCCCCTGCTCTCCAACATTAGCGTCGTGGGGCTTTTCTTTATCCCCATGATCACCATGCGTCTGTTCGCGGAGGAGAAGCGCACGGGCACCATCGAGCTGCTGGCCACTTCCCCGATCCTGGACATCGAGGTCATCATCGGAAAATGGCTGGCGGCGCTGGGCCTGTACGCGTGCATGCTGCTCTTCTCGGCCCTGAACATGGCCTTCCTCTTCCGCTACGGCAATCCGGACTGGAAGCCGGTGGCCATCGGCTATCTGGGACTGTTGCTGCAGGCCGGCGGGCTGCTGGCGGTGGGCACCTTCATCTCCTCGCTCACGCGCAACCAGATTATCGCCGGCGCCGCCACCTTCGCGGCCTGCCTGATGCTTTGGATTTTTGCCTGGGTGGGCGGATACGATGTTTCCACCTGGGCCCAGGTTCTCTCCTATATGTCCGTGGTCACGCATTTCGACTCCTTTTCCAAGGGCGTGCTGGACTCCCGGGACGTCGTCTTTTACCTCACGCTGATTTTCCTGGGGCTGTTTTTCACTTCCCGCTCCTTGGAATCTCTGCGCTGGAGATCGTGAAATGAATCGACAGTGGATCAAAGCCAGGCAGACCAAGTACGCGGCTTACGTAACCGTGTACATCCTGATTGTTCTTTCCGGGGTGTCCGTGGCCAACGTCCTTGCCAACCGTTACAACAAGTCCTACGACGCCACGGCCAATAAGCGTTACACCCTCTCCGATCAGACCGCCAAGATCGTCCGCGGGTTGCAGCAGAATGTCACCATCACCGATTACGACCAGTCCACGCGTTTCGAGCAGGCCAAAGACCTGCTCGACCGCTACGCCAACCTCTCCTCCAAGGTCCACATCGTCTATGTCGATCCCGACAAGACGCCGCAACTCGCCCGCGAGGCCGGCATCACCAACTACGGCACCGCCGTGGTCGAGATTGGAACGAAGAAGGAAACCGCCAGCGGCCTCACCGAAGACGGCATTACCGGCGCGATTATCCGCGACCTCAAAGACACCGTGCGCACGGTCTGCTTCGTCACCGGGAATGGCGAGCGCCAGATCGATGACACCGAGCGCGGCGGCTTTTCCAGCTTCAAGGACCTGCTGGCCAAGGACAATTACGCCACCAAGCCCATCAGCCTGCTGGAAACCGCCGACGTTCCCGCAGATTGCACCGTCGTGGTGATTGGCGGGCCCACCAAGGATTACGCTCAGCCGGAGGTCGACGCCGTCCAGAAGTACGTCGAAAATGGCGGCCACGCCTTCTTCATGCTCGATCCCCCGCTCAAAGTAGGCCAGACCGACGTGGCCGACAACGATAGCCTCGTCGCCGTCCTCGCGGGCTGGGGCGTCAAGCTCAACAAAGACATGGTCCTGGACCTCAATCCCATCGGCCAGTTGGCCGGCCTGGGCCCGCAGGTCGCTCTGGTCACCACATACGAAAGCCAGCCCATCGTGGACGCGTTGAAGGGCACCGCCACCGGCTTTCCCATGTCGCGCTCCCTTGATGCCGACAATACCGGGAAAACCACGGTCAACAAGCTTTTCAGCTCCTCCAATACTAGTCTGGCTACTCCCGATTTGCATTCCGCTTCGGTGCGCACCAACGATCCCAGCAACAAGAAAGGGCCCGTAGTCCTTGCCGCCGCGGGAACTTACAACACCGGGAAAGAGGGCTCCCAAGGCCGCTTTGTGGTCTTCGGCGGCTCGACCTGGGCGGCCAACTCCTTCATCAACTTCAACGGCAACCGCGACCTTGCCGTCAACGCCGTCAACTGGCTCTCCGCCGATGAAGACCTCATCTCCATCCGCCCCAAGGACCAGGATGATCGCCGCGTCACCATGACCGCCGCGCAGTTGAACCTGGTACGCATCTGGAGCCAGTTCCTCCTGCCCCTGGCCGTGGTCCTTACCGGCGCGGCCGTCTGGTGGCGCCGGAGATAGCCGTCATGTTGGAAAAAGCAAAAAGCAAAATGTCGCGGGGAGAAGTACGCAGATGAAAATGGGCGGAATGCTTCTCGCTGCCGCCGTTCTAGCGGCGCTCAGCGGAGTCCTCTACTGGTCCAATCATCGCAAGGTGCCGGACGCCGCGGCCAGCACCTCGCCCGCTATCCTCACGCTGAATCCGGCCGATATCTCCGCTGTCAAGATCACCAAAAAGGATCAGGACGGAGTCGTGCTGGCCATGAACCCCAAGGGCCAATGGGCTATAGCCGCCCCCAAAATCCTGGACGCCGATCAGGACGCCGCCGGCGGCCTCGTCACCACCTTCTCTTCGCTTAACGCCGACCGCGTAGTCGAGGAAAAGGCCGGCGATCTCAAAGCCTATGGCTTGAACGATCCCGCCGTGGCCCTGGACATCACCGAAAAGAACAACAAAACCCAAAAGCTCCTGATCGGCGACGATACCCCCGTGGGCGGCGAGGCCTACGCCGAACTGGAAGGCGACCCTCGCGTCTTTACCGTTTCCGGCAACGTCAAATCAAGCCTGGCCAAGGGTCTTGGCGATCTGCGCGACACGCACCTGCTGCGCGTTTCACCCGACCAGATCTCCAAAATTGACCTGAAAGCCAAGAACCAAGACATCCTCTTCACACACAATAAGGACTGGAAAATCGATCAGCCCCCGTCGGTGCGCACCGACCCCATGCGCGTGGACGAATTGGTCCAGGCACTGGCCGATGCCAAATTTGACGCAAGTCACGGCGACACCCTCGACGACAAAAAGGAGGCTGCGTCTTTCGCCTCCGGCCAAGACGTGGCCACCGTCACGCTCACCACGCCCAACGGCCCGCAGCAGCTTCAGGTGCGCAAAAACAAGGACGACTACCTCGCCAAATCCAGCGTGGTCGACGGCGTCTATGACGTTCCCGCCACTCTCGGGCAAGCCCTGGACAAAGGCGTCGATGATTTCCGCAACAAGAAAATCTTCGACTTCGGCTACCAGACTCCCGCCAAAGTGGAAATCCACGACGGCCCCAAGAGTTATGTCTTCACCCGCGACGGCCAGGACTGGTTCGCCAACGGCGCCAAGATGGACGTGGTCGGCACGCTGGTGCTGGTCGACCACATCCGCTCCCTCTCCGCCGAGAAGCAGGTCAGCTCCGGTTTCACAACCCCGGCCATGGACATCGCCGTCACCGACGGCGACGGCACGCACGTCGAGAAGGTTCTCATTTCCAAAAATGGCGCCGGCTACGTCGCCAAACGCGATGGCGAACCGGGCCTCTACGATCTCTCCGCCCAGGATATTCAGGGATTGGAGCAGGCGGCGGCCAACGTAAAGCCGCCCGAAGCAGAGCCTGCCGCTAAGTAAGCCAATTTCGTCGCACCCGCCAGTTGGTAAGGAATCCAGTTGGTAGGGAATGAAGATTGAGAGGCGCTGGCAGACCTTGCACTACCCGCGCCCAGTTTCACGCCACGAAAACCTTACGCGGTCGCTTCGAAACGCGACTCCCCCGCTACCTGCCGCACCGCCCAATCCAGCGCATAGTCGGCAACTTCCTCCCAGCCCGCCTGCCCCAGCGTGTAATGCGATCGTTCCGGAAACTCCTTGTAATCGGTCACCGCGTTGGATTTGCGATAGAGATTGTAGTTCGCCTTGACCACGGAAGCCGGCGAAACGTGGTCCTTTCCGCCCGAAATCAGCAGCAGCGGAGCGCGGCTGTCGTTGCGAAAGTCCACCGCCGTGGCCGCGTTGGGATTGAAGTTCGCGAAGGCCGCTTGGAACAGCACGTGGTCTGGCCCCGGAACCGCATACCGTTGAAAAACCTTCAATGACTCTTCGTCGGACAGAGTGTTCGTAAACGCGTAATGGAACTGCTCGGGCGTCAGCGGTTCCGCCCTGTGGTTGTTGGCCGGATTGCTCAACGCCGCGAAGGACACCTTGAGCGTCGAAAACGGCAAAAGAACAATGCCCTTCACTGGCGCGGGGGCGATGGCCACCCCGGCGGCGCCCACCCCGCGGTCCAGCAGGATCTGCGTCACCAGCCCGCCGAAGGAATGTCCCATGACGATTGGAGGACTATCCAGCCCGCGGATGATACCTTCGTACTGCTCTACCACTTCGGTCACGCCTACCTTAGCGATCCCCGAGGGATCGCGGCGCAGTTGCTCGATATCCCCGTCCATCCCAGGCCAGCTCTTTGCAATCACGCGATAACCTTTGTCGCTGTAGCGCTTCACCCAATTCTCCCAACTCAAAGATGTCATCCACAGCCCGTGGATCAGCACGATGGTGTCCGGTTTTCGATTCATGGGGACGATCCTCCTTCTTGGTCAGCTTCGGTCGGATTGTTGGAGGCGCGGGAGCAGACTCGAACCCTCCCCGCCCATCAGGAGTGCCAGTTTACTCCTGTCTCATTACGTCAACATTAACAAAAGTGGCAAACACTCTTGGGAACGCCTATCTCGCGATTGGCGGAAGTTGCCTTAAGGGTTGCATCTTCCTTCCCAACGCACCAGGGAATCCGCCGTTTCCATCCGTATTGAAAAAAAATCCCCCAGCATAAACAATGCGGCCTTGCGAAAGAGCCCGCCAAGCCGCCTCTGGACAGCCCGCCTCTGGACCGATTCCGCCGCCGCCGCGGCCCTGTTTTCCGCCACTGCCGCCGTAGTCACATGGCAAAATCTTCGTCTGGGAATTCTCTGGGACCTGAGCTATATCCTGGAAACCGCGCAGCGCATTTCCACCGGCGACGTTCCCTATCGCGATTTCCCACTGCCCTTCGCGCCGCTCACCTTCCTCGCGCAGGCGGCCCTGATCAAGCTCACCGGCCGCGTCTTCCTTCATCACGTCATCTACGCCGCTGCCGCGGGCGGCCTGGCCACCGTGCTCACCTGGCGCATCCTCGCAAATTTCCTTGGCGATGGCGATAAGGTCCGTGCCCCCCGCGCTTGGACCTTCCTCCTGGCCGCGCCCCTCGTTTTCCTGGGGATCTATTCCATATTCCCGCACCCCTTCTATGATCCCGACTGCACCCTGGCCATCCTGTGCGCTCTCCTTTTGCTGCAGCGTGCCGAGCGCAGCGGCTTTCCTCCCTTGCGATCCTTCTGCGCCGGCGCGTTTGTGATCATTCCAATTTTCGTCAAACAGAACGCCGGCCTAGCCTTCGCCGCGGCCACCGCGCTGAGCCTCGTCGTGCTATTAGCGCGCAATCTCCTCGCCAAAAAACCGGCTCGTGGGCTTCTCTGGACCCTGGCCGGAGCATCCTCCGCCCTGGCGTTCGCGGCCGTGTTGATTCACCTCACCGCGGGCCTCGCTAACTATTGGCACTGGACCGTTCAATTCGCCGCCTCCCGCCGCCTTCCTCCGCTCTCCGCCACGTTGGCCATTTATCGCAACCCGCTGCCGCTCATATTTGCCGCGGCCTTTCTCGCCGGCGCGCTCTTGTTCCGCTCCAACCTCAAGAACCACCGCGCCACGCTGGCTTGGCTGTCTGTGGCGCTGCTTTCCGCGCCTTTTCTCTGGCCCCTGGCCGCTCTCTTCCTGATGGACAACGCTTCCGACCGCGTCGAGCAGCTCCTCGCCTTGTGGCCCTTCCTCTTGATCGTGTCCTTCCTCAGCGCCCTCTGGAATATTCCCCGGCGAACCGGGCTGGACCTCGTGCTGCCCTTCATCCTGATCGCCACCGTCCACGGCGCGTTTCTTTCCCAGCAGGTTTGGGGCTCTACCTACGCCATCTGGCCGCTGTTCATTCTTCTTTTCGCATGGACTTTTCCCCCGCTCTTCCCTGCGGACCAAGAAAACTCCTCGGCCCCTGCTCTCACGTTGATCGTCGTAGTCAGCATCGGGCTGCTGGCCTCCGGCGG
>Ga0302326_10028311_pt1 | contig 11278 bp, 10 predicted proteins | sample Palsa_T0_3_FD_202264 | JGI IMG/M metagenome (GOLD analysis project Ga0302326, IMG submission 202264) | Peat permafrost microbial communities from Stordalen Mire near Abisko, Sweden - Palsa_T0_3 | ecosystem: Environmental > Terrestrial > Soil > Palsa > Peat permafrost | place: Sweden: Abisko...
GCGTCCGGCCTGCGCGGCCGCGACGATCTGTTCGGCGTGCCGCTCCTGTGGCGTGCAGAGGATGACGGCCTCGATCCTGGGATTGGCCAGCGCGTCCTCGAATCGCGCAGCGGTCTCGATCCCGAGAGCCGCGACCGACGCGCGCGCGGAGTCGAGGGGGTCGACACCCAGCACAGGCTTGATGACCTCGCTGTCGAGCAGGTTTTTGAGGATATTTTGTCCCCACCAGCCCAGGCCGATGACGGCGGCATTGATCATGCGCGGCTTCCCATCCCTGATGATTATGTTGCTCGTTTTTCAGGCTTTCGAATTTCAGACTTTGGACATTTCGGCGCGGTACCAGTCGCCGATCTCGCTGGCGGTCATCAATGCCACGCCATCATGGCTGATGACATAGTCGAGCAATGCCTCCAGGTATTTGATGCGATGCGGAACCCCGGTGATGTAGGGATGGATCGAGATTGCCATGATCCGCGCGTTGCTGGCGCCTTCGAGATACAGCCGGTCGAACTGATCGGTGCAGCGCTTGAGAAACTGCTCGGACGGCAGATGCTGCAGCGCGTGGATGACGATATCGTTGGTTTCCACCGAGTAGGGAATGGTCGTCATGGTGCCGTGCGGGGTGGCGATATCCTGCGGCAGATCGTCGATCACCCAGTCTGCGAGATATTCGATACCGTTCATGCGCAGAAGATCGAGGGTCTCTTCGGTCTCCGTCAGACCCGGACTCTCCCATGATCGCGGCTGCTTGCCGGTGAATTTGGCGATGGCGCCGACGGCCCGCCTGATCGCGTCGCCCTGGTTCTCCAGTCTGTGCATCGGGCCTTGCAGGAATCCATGGCCCATGAATTCAAAGCCGGCCTCGAGTGCCGCGGAGGCGACGCGCGGATAGGACGTGCACACACTTCCGTTCAGCGCCAATGTCACGGGCATGTTGCGGTCGGTCAGGGCCTTGAACTGGCGCCAGAAGCCGGCGCGCATGCCGTATTCATGCCAGGACCAGTTGGGGACGTCGGGCAACAGCGGCTGTCCCATCGGCGGGCTCAGCACGGTGCGCGGCATCGCATTCTCGATTCGCCATTCCTCGACATTGAGGATGACCCACACCGCCAGTTTCTTGCCATCCGGCAAGGTCAGCCGGGGCCGGTCGACTTGCGCCTGATAGGGAATGCGATCGGTAAGGGCCACGGTAAAATCTTCTTATTGAAACGCGTTTGACTGGGTGCGGACTGATGCGCTGCGGACTACTCCGCGGCGCTGGACCGTTTCGAGGTGCCTGCGTTGATCTGCGGCATCACCTTCTCGGCCATCAGAATCATGGACTGGCGCCCGAGTTCCCGGTCTTTCCAGTCCTTGCCGGCGTATAACAGCGTGCCGAATTGGCCGACTTCCTGCTGGAAAGCCAGCAACTGATCGGCAACGCTGTCCGGCGTTCCATAGATAATCAGTTTGTCACACACCATCTCCAGCGTCACTTCATCGTCGGGCTGGTCGCGGCGGGTCTTGAACAGTTCGATGCGGCCGTTTTTCTTCAGCTTGGTAAACAGCGAACGATAATAATAGACGTAGGGCCCGTCCGGGTCGGTCGCGTAGGCCTTCGCGGTCGCCGCGTCCTTGGCGACGAACACGCTCTTGGCGACGCGCCAGTTGGCGGGATCGGCCGGGCGGCCGCCGCGCTCGCAGCCCTCGACATATTTCGGCCAGTGGCTTTTGACCCAGGCCGGCATCAGGAAGTTTGCCGAGATCGGATCCCAGCCGCGTACGGCGGCCTCGGTGACGCCCTTCGAGAACGGCGCCACGGCGGTGACGACGATGGGCGGATGCGGCCGCTGCAGCGGACGCGCAATGAAGCCCTGGCCGATCTCCTCGATCAGGGTTTTCTGCGTCGAGATGTTCCAGTATTTGCCCTGAAGGTTGTACGGCGGCTCGCTGGCCCAGATCTCCAGAACCTGATTGATCGATTCGAGAAACATCTCGTTGCGATTGGCATCGAGATTGCCGAACAATTCGGCATCCGACAGCAGTCCGCCGGGGCTGATCCCGAAAATCAGGCGTCCGTCGAGCATGTGATCGAGCATCGCCAGGCTGGCCGCGACGGTGGCCGGATGGGTGTTCGGCATGTTGATGGTGCCGGTGCCGAGCTTGATCTGCTTGGTGGCGGCGGCGATCCAGGCGAGGAAGGTGACGCAGGAGGTGATGTTCTCGGCCTTGTCGGTGACGTGTTCGCCGACATAGGCCTCGGTAAACCCGAGTTCATCGGCCAGCAGGAAGGCCTCGCGATCCTCCCGGAGCGATTGCTGCCAATCCTTCTCGAGCGGATGGATCGGCATGGTAAAGAAACCGAGATTCATGGCCTGCTCCTCCCTGGAGCCGATTTGATCTGCGCCGAACGTCGCGCATTTCGCGCCATTATGACTAATCCGAAAGTCGAGTCATCAGAAATAATCGTTCGATAAACAAACTTGACCTTTAGGGGGTCCCGCCGTCTAATCCCAAAAAATATGCCCAAATTTCGGCCGGGGAGGTCACATCAATGAAAGCCTCGGCTTTCAGCTACGCCCGTGCAACCAGCGTTGCGAACGCGATAGAGTTGCTGGTCACGCATGGCGACGGGGCGAAGGTGCTTTCGGGCGGCCAGAGCCTGATGCCCGCGATGAATCTTCGTCTGATCTCGCCGGAACTGATCATCGACATCGGCGACATCGCCGAACTGCGTGGCATTGCCGTGACCGGTGATGTCGTGCGGATCGGCGCGCTGACCCGCCATGTCGATCTCCTGAACTCGCCCGAAATTGCCGCGCGTCTGCCGTTGCTGACCGAAGCCATCGCCCATGTCGCGCATCCCGCGATCCGCAATCGCGGCACCATCGGCGGCAGCCTGGCGCATTCCGACCCGGCGGCCGAACTGCCGGCCTGCATGGTCGCGCTGAAGGCTACCATTATCGTCAGGGGACCAACCGGTGAACGCCGGATTGCGGCGGAAGACTTCTTCACCGGGATTTATGAGACCGCCTTGTCGGCGGACGAACTGCTGATTGCCGTCGAATTGCCCATCGCGCGATACAATTCAGCGCATTTCTTCTGCGAATTCGCGCGCCGCCACGGCGATTACGGCATCGTCGGCCTGGCCGCACAGGCGGTCGTGGAAGGCGATATATTGACGGATCTTCGGCTGGCCTTCTTTGCCGTCGGCGATCGGCCCGTGCTGGCCAAGGCCGCGACAAAATTACTCAACGTCGCCGTCACGCCGGCGGTGCTATCGGAGGCATCAAAGGCGCTTGGCGAAGAGCTCGATCCCCAGGGAGATCAGCAGGCGAGCGTGTCGATGCGCCGGCATCTTGCCAAGGTGCTGTTGGCGCGATGCGTGGCCGCACTTCTGGGCCGTCCTGAACTCGGGTCGGGGGAATCCTTGTGACTACTGCTTTGCCGATTTCGCTGCAGGTGAACGGCGAGCGCATCGATGCGCAGGTGTTGCCGCGGCTTAATCTCGCGGATTTTTTGCGGGAACATCTCAAGCTGACGGGGACGCATGTCGGCTGCGAACACGGGGTTTGCGGCGCCTGCACGGTGCGCGTGAACGGCGATATCGTTCGTTCCTGCCTGATGCTGGCGGCGCAGACGCACGGCGTAATCATTGAGACCATCGAAGGATTGTCCGACAGCGGCGAGATTGCCGATCTGCAGGCCGCATTTCGCGATCGCAACGCCCTGCAATGCGGCTTCTGTACGCCCGGCATGCTGGTCGCCGCGCAGGACCTGTTGCTCCACGACGCCACGCCGGATCGCGAGCGCATCCGCGAGCATCTCTCGGGCAATTACTGCCGCTGTACCGGCTATCAGGCCATTGTCGATGCGGTCGAGTCTACCGCGCACGCGCGCATGGGGAGCACCCCATGACCGCGGTCTCCGCCACGCCTGAAGCGCTTTCGGTGCTCGATCGGCCGAACTCCTATATCGGCAAGGTGGTGCCGCGGCCGAATCTCGAGCGGCTGATGCAGGGGCGCGGGCTTTATGTCAGCGACATGGAACTGCCGCGGATGGCGCATGTGGTGTTCCTGCGCTCGCCCCATGCCCATGCCAGGATTGTCGGGATTGACGCGGCTGCCGCCAGGCAGATGCCGGGTGTCATCGCCATCGTGACCGGCGAGCAGCTTGCCGCCGTCATCACGCCATGGGTCGGCGTGCTCACGCATCTGAAGGGTCTCAAATCCGCGCCCCAGCACGCGATCGCGCTGGATCGCGTTTGCTGGCAGGGCGAAGCGGTTGCGGCCGTGGTGGCGACAAGCCGTGCGGTCGCGGAAGACGCCGCCGAAATCGTCGGGGTCGAATATCAGGAATTGGAAGCGGTGACGGATATGCGCACCGCGCTCGATCCGCAGACCCCGGTCATTCATCCCGCGCTCGGCGACAATCTCGCCTTCGAGCGCAATCTCGATGCCGGGGCCGTCGATGCGGCGTTTGCCAGCTCCGATGCAATTGTGGAAGCAGAGTTCGTGTTCGGCCGGCATACCGGCGTGACGCTGGAGCCGCGCGCGGTGGTGGCGGACTGGAATCCCGCTGAGGCGCGGCTGACGATCTATCAGGGCACGCAGGCGCCGCACATGGTGCAGAACATCGCGGCACTTCATCTGGGCCTTGAGGAGGCGCAGGTTCGCGTGGTCTGCAAGGACGTCGGCGGTTCCTTCGGCATCAAGGTTCACATCTACGCCGACGAAATGGCCACCTATGCGCTGTCGAAGCTGCTGCGCCGGCCGATCAAATTCGTTGCCGACCGGGTCGAGAGTTTTAATACCGATATTCACGCCCGCGACCACCGCTGCAAGGGCAGGATCGGCGTCAAGAATGACGGCACCATCACGGCGTTCGAGATCGACGATCTCACCGGCATCGGGCCCTATTCGATGTATCCGCGCACCAGCGCCATCGAGGCCAACCAGGTCGTCAATCTCGTTGGCGGGCCTTACATGGCGAAGAATTACCGCGCCCGGGCCCGCGTGGTGTTCCAGAATAAAAACGTGATGTGCCAGTATCGCGCGGTCGGCCATCCCATCGCCTGCTCGGTGACGGAAGGCCTGGTCGATCTGGCGGCGTCCAGGATTGGCATGGATCCGGTCGAGATCCGCCGGCGCAATCTCATTGCCGATGACGCCTATCCCTGCGCGTCGCCCTCGGGCCTGCGGTTCGAGCAATTGTCGCATCATGCCTCGATCAACAGACTGATCGGCATGATGGAATATGACGCGCTGCGCGCCGAACAGGCGGCATTGCGCCGGAAAAACATTCACCGCGGCATCGGCATTGCCAGTTTCATCGAGGTCACCAATCCCAGCGCGGCATTTTACGGCGTCGGTGGCGCGCGGATATCGTCGCAGGATGGCGTCGCGGTGCGGCTCGACGCCCAGGGATCGGTGATCTGCCAGACCAGCATCACCGAGCAGGGGCAGGGCTCGGAATCGCTGACCGCACAGATCGTCGGCAGCGTGCTGGGGGTTTCGATGGCGCGCGTCCGCGTCATTCTCGGCGATACGGATAATACGCCCTATGGCGGCGGCACCTGGGCCTCGCGCGGGGCCGGAATCGGCGGTGAAGCCGCGCTTCAGGCCGCCAAGGTCCTGCGCAAGAATGTTCTGGATGTCGCGGCCGCGATCCTGCAAGCCTCACCCGCTGAACTCGACATCGTCAACGACGCGATCGTGAACGCCGATGACGGTGCGGTGCGCATCGAGCTGCGCGAACTCGCCCGAATTGTCTATTTCCGCCCCGATACGTTGCCGCCGGGCATCCAGCCCGAACTGATGGCGACGCGTCATTTCGTGCCCCGCGAATATCCGTTCGCTTTTACCAATGGCGTTCAGGCCGCCTGGATTGAGGTCGACACCGACACCGGCTTCGTCCGGCTGCTCCGGCACTGGGTGGTGGAGGATTGCGGCACCATCATCAATCCGCAACTGGTGGACGAGCAGATCCGGGGCGGCGTGGTGCAGGGCCTCGGTGCGGCGCTTTTCGAAAAATGCATCTATGACGAGCGCGGCCAGCTGACCAACGCCAACATGGCCGATTATCTGGTGCCGATGTCCGGCGAAATGCCCGATATCGACATCGGACATGTGGTATCGCCGACGCTGGAGACCGAGCTCGGCGCCAAGGGCGCCGGCGAGGCCGGTACCGCGGGGGCGGCGGCAGCGGTGGCGAATGCGGTGAATGATGCGCTCAGGCCGTTCGGAGCGATAATTACCGAGATTCCGCTGACGCCGCAGGTTATCCTGACGGCGCTTGGGCGAATTTGAGCGGTCGATGCCAACAGAACCAAATACGATATAATTCAGGGGAGGAAGCCATGACCAAGAAGATCACCACATCCGGATCGATTTCCAGATCGATTTCGAGGCGCCGTCTGCTGACGACGGTCAGCGCGGGCGCGGCACTCGCGGCCTCGCCGTTTCGTATCAATCTGTTGCAGGCGCAGGAAGCCGCCATCAAGATCGGCTTTCCGGTGCCGCTGACCGGCCCCTACGGCGCCGAAGCCCAGGACCAGGTGCGCGCGGCCCAGGTCGCCATCGCCCAGTTCAACGATGACGGCGGTCTCAACGGCCGCAAGGCGGAACTGGTGGTGCGCGACGACAAGCTCAATCCCGGCGAGGCGGCGACGCGCACGCTCGAACTGGTCGAGAAGGAAAAGGTGAACTTCGTCGTCGGCAGTCTCTCGGCGGCGGTTCAACTCGCGATCAACAACGTCACCAAAGAGCGCGGCATCATCTACAATTCGATCAGCCAGTCCGACGCCATCAACGAGGCCGCTGATTTCAGCAAATACACCTTCCACGAAGCCCTTAATCCGCATCTGACGTCAGGCGCGGTCGGCCGCTACGCGTTTTCGAAATTCGGCAAGAAAGTCGCGTTCCTCACCGCTGATTATGCCTACGGTCACGAGATGGTTCGCGGCTTCCTCGAAGTCGGCAAGGCCTTCAACATCGAGAACCTCGGCGATATCAGGCATCCGTTAGGCACATCCGATTTCTCGACGCTATTGCCGCGGATCCAGGCGCTGAAGCCGGATATTCTGTGCATCAGCAATTTCGGCCGCGACCAGCAGATAGCGCTGAGACAGGCGACCGATTTCGGCGTCAAGAAGACCACGCAGATCATTGCGCCCCTGCTTTCCCATGCAAGCCGCGTCGCGGCCGGGCCGCAGGCGTTCGATGGCGTGATCGGCGGTTGCTCGTTCTATTGGGGCATCGAGGATAAATTCGCTTCCACCAAGGCGTTCAACGATGCCTTCCGCAAGATGTATGATGGCAAGGTGCCGACCGATTACGGCGCGCTTGGCTATGGCGGCGTGCGGACGGTCCTGACCGCCGTCAAGAATGCCGGCAGCGTCGACACCGACAAGGTGATCGCAGCCCTCGAAGCGCTCAAATATGATTTCTACAAGGGGCCGCAATATTATCGCAAATGCGATCATCAGTCGGTGCAGTCGGTGCTGGTGATCCAGTCGAAATCGAAAGACATGAAGAACGAATCCGACGTCTTTAGTGTCATCAGCACCGAGGAGCCCAACGAGGCGAATTTGCGGTCCTGCGAAGCGCTTGGACACAAGGCCTGATGTCCTTTGGTTTAAGCATGATCTGCGGGCAAACGCATTTGCGTTTGCCCGGATGCGTTAGAGGAAACACATGGCCGGTCTGAGCCTCGATCTCATCGCGCTGCAATTGTTTGCTGGTCTCGCGCTGGGCGCGATCTACGTGCTGTTTGCGATTGGTCTTTCGCTTATCTTCGGCATGCTGACCGTGGTGAACTTCGCGCACGGCGCCTTCTATATGGTGGGCGCCTATGTCGGGGTTTACATCCTGATGTTAGGCGGCAATTTCTGGATCTGCCTGGTCGCGGTGCCGCTGGCGGTGGGCCTGTTCGGTCTTCTCGTCGAACGCTTCCTGATCCGTCCGCTCTATGGACGGGGGATCGATTATCCGCTGCTGCTGACGTTTGGACTGAGCTACGTGATGGTCGAACTGGTTCGCATTGCCTTCGGCAAGACCGGATATCCGTTCGACACGCCGGAGATCCTGCAGGGCGCCGTCAATATCGGGGTCGGATATTTTCCGCTCTATCGCTTGTTCGTGATCGGCGCGACCGCGGCCGTGCTGCTGGCGCTGTGGCTGTTTCTGGAGAAGACCAGCTTTGGCCTGATCATCCGGGCGGGCGCGCGCGATCCGCAGATCGTGCGCGTGCTGGGCGTCGATGTCGCGCGGGTCTGGCTGATTGTGTTCGGCATAGGAACCGCGATCGCGGGTTTTGCGGGCTTGCTGGCCGCGCCGCTTCAGGGTGTCATCCCCGAAATGGGCGGGACCATTCTGGCCGAGGCTTTCGTCGTCACGGTGGTGGGCGGCATGGGCTCGATCGGGGGGGCAGTGCTGGCGGGTCTTCTGGTCGGCGTGGTGGTCAGCATGACCTCGCTGTTTGCGCCTGAAATGGCCAAGGTGTCGATCTTCGCACTGATGGCAGTGGTTCTGATCGTCCGGCCGCAAGGGTTCTTCGGCCGCGCCGGGTTGATGAGTTGAGGGTGAAATTAAGGGCATGAACGAGATCACCCAGCCCATCCTGCGGGCGCAGGCGCCACCTGTGAGCTGGTTTCAGTTCGCGACCGCGCATCGCGCCAGCCTTGCCAGCCTCGTTGTGCTGGTGTTTCCGCTGGTGATGCCGTTCACCGCGCTGGCGGTGAACATCCTGATCTACGGCCTGTTCGCGCTCGGCTTCAATCTGGTCTACGGCTATCTCGGCCTGTTGTCCTTTGGCCACGCCGCGCTGTTTGGAACCGGCGCCTATTTCTGCGGCATCGCGATTGCGCATTTCGGCCTGCCCTGGTTCGCGGCGATCGCGCTCGGGGTTCTCGGCGGCCTGCTGATGGCGGCGCTGATCGGCGTGCTGGCGATCCGCACCCGGGGCATTTACTTCGCGATGGTGACGATGGCGCTGTCGCAATGCGTCTATTACCTGTTTTACCAGGCCGTCGACTGGACCGGCGGCGAGAACGGCCTGCGTGGCATCAATGTCCGCGTCATCGATATTTTCGGCCTCAAGCTGGATTTCATCCATCCGCTGACCCGCTATTACGTGATCGCGGCCTTCGTGATCGCGGCCTTCTTCGTGCTGTCGCGCATCCTCGCATCGCCTTTCGGGGCCGTGATCGAAGCGGTGCGAGAAAACGAGACCCGTGCCAAGGCTTCCGGCTACGACGTGACGCTGACGCGCTGGATGACGTTCGTACTGTCAGGCGGATTTTGCGGGCTCGCCGGCGCGCTGCAGGCCCTGCACCTCTCGATCGTGCCGATCGAAATCCTGCATTACGACACCTCGGGTGTTGTCGTGATGGTCGCGCTGCTCGGCGGAATGGGAACCTTCTTCGGGCCGATGGTCGGTGCGGCGGCATTTCTGCTGCTGGAAAATCTGGTCTCGCTCTGGACCGTGCATTGGCAGCTGATCGTCGGCGCCGTCTTCATGGTGTGCGTGCTGTTCTTCCCGGCCGGCATCTGGGGAACGATCATTTCACGGGGCAAGCCATGACGGCAGCCGCCGCGCCATCACAAGAAGTTATCCTGCGCACCAGGGGGGTGGGCAAGATGTTCGGCAAGTTCGTGGCGCTGAACAACATCTCGGCCGAATTCACCAAGGGTGCGATCACCTCGATCATCGGCCCCAATGGGGCAGGCAAGAGCACCTATTTCAATCTGCTGTCGGGGGCGCTGGTGCCGTCGAGCGGCAGCGTCGAGTTCGAGGGCCGCGACGTCACCGGATTGCCGCAGCATCGCTTTGCCCATATGGGCGTCGCGAAGTCGTTCCAGATCACCAATGTGTTTCCGCAGCTGTCGACGCGCGAGAACATCCGCGTCGGGCTGCAGGCGCTGGTGTCGCGCTACGACATGTGGCGGCCGCGCGCCAGGCTTCGCGAACTGACAGAACAGGCCGATGAATTGCTGGCGCTGGTCGGATTGTGGGAATCCCGTGAGCGAACCGCGAAGACGCTGGCGCATGGCGAGCAGCGCGCGCTGGAAATCGGCATGGCGCTGGCGAGCCGGCCGCGGCTGTTGCTGCTGGACGAGCCGACCGCCGGCATGAGCCCGGAGGAAACCCGCATCATGATGGATCTGATCGTGAAGCTGGCGGGCGAACGCACCGTCATCCTGGTCGAGCACAAGATGAAACTGGTGCTGGGGATCAGCAACCGCATTCTGGTACTGCATCACGGTGAATTGCTGGCGGAAGGCACGCCGCTGGAGGTTCGCCGCAACGAGGCGGTGAAGCGGGTCTATCTTGGCCAGCGGGAGCACTGAGCCGATGTTGCAGATCAGCCATCTCAACGCCTGGTACGGCGCCAGCCACGTGCTGCAGGACATCAATATCGAGGTCGCCAAGGGCGAGATCGTTTGCCTGATCGGCCGCAACGGCGCCGGCAAGACCACGACCCTGAAGTCGATCATGGGCCTGATGGAAAAAACCAGGGGGTCGGCGATCTTCAAGGGCAGGGAGTTGCTGAGCGAGCCGGCGCATCTGCGTTTCGCGCTCGGGCTCGCCTATGTGCCGGAAGAGCGGCGTATCGTGCAGGGGCTTTCGGTGCGGGAGAATCTGCGGCTGGGTCTCGTGGCATCGCCCGAAAAGAAGCGGGAAGTCGAACTGATCGAGGGCATCGCCGAGATTTTCCCGCGGCTCGCCGAGCGTCTGGACCAGGAAGCCGTCACCATGTCTGGCGGCGAACAGCAGATGCTGGCGATCGCGCGCGCGATGATCGCCAAGCCAGATCTGATCATGCTCGATGAACCCTCGGAAGGCATCATGCCGGTGCTGGTCGACGAAATGTTCGAGCTGTTCCGCGCCATGAAGGCGCAGGGCACCACCGTGTTGCTGGTCGAGCAGAATGTGGAACTGGCGCTCGACATCGCCGACCGTGCCTATGTGCTGGATCAGGGCGCAGTGGTTCATCAGGCCGCCGCGAGCGAATTGTTGGCCGATAACGAGATCAAGGAGCGTTATTGCTCGGTGTGACCCAGGGTTTGCCGGTCCACATCGACCCAGGAGATTCCCTTCGACGAGTTCAGCCAGACCGTCGCATTTTTTGAATCGATTTTCACTTCCGTGAGTTCTGCCGGGGCATCCCCGACGATGGTGCGCGCTGCTGTTTTCGCCAATGCCGGCAAATCCGGAATGTCGCCCGGCTGCAGATCGAAAGCGGGACCGCGATCCTGCTCGATCCGTCCCTCCGGCTCGGGCCCCGATACCCAGTACC
>Ga0302326_10028313_pt1 | contig 11278 bp, 7 predicted proteins | sample Palsa_T0_3_FD_202264 | JGI IMG/M metagenome (GOLD analysis project Ga0302326, IMG submission 202264) | Peat permafrost microbial communities from Stordalen Mire near Abisko, Sweden - Palsa_T0_3 | ecosystem: Environmental > Terrestrial > Soil > Palsa > Peat permafrost | place: Sweden: Abisko...
GAACGGCCAACTTACCTTGAGCCATATTTTGAGCGCGGCCGACAGTTACGTGAAAGGCAAGGGGATCTTCGTGAGCCTGTTCGAAGCTCCCAGTGAAAGCACGGATGACGCGCTGGAGCAGTTTGGACTGGGCGACCGCCTGCCGCTGCTGCTGACGGAGTTCGAGAACCAATTCACGGCCATCAAAGCCTTCTTCTAGCATTGCCTCACGCGTTGCGCGCGTAGACAATGAAGCCCGAATGCTGTGCCAGCTTATCGTACAGCATCCGTCCGGGGGCGTTCGATTCGTGCGTTTGCCAGTAAACCCGCTTGGAGCCGGCAGCTTTGGCCCGTTCGCAAACGGCTTCGATCAGTGATCGTCCAACGCCGCGGCCGCGCTCGGAGGGGAGCGTGAATAAGTCCTGGAGATAGCAGGTTCGTTGAACGTGAATTGTGCTGCGATGAAATAGATAGTTCGCCAGCCCGACGATCTGGCGCTGCCGTTCGGCGACCAGCGCAAAGACAGGCTCGTCCGGGTCTAGGAATCGACGCCAGGTGGTTTGCGTGATTTCATCCGGGAGCGCCGTTTCGTCCTGGCGTCCGTAGAACGCATTGTACCCATCCCAGAGCGGCTTCCACTGGGCGAAGTCCGCTTGGCTGACCGGCCGTATCAGGATCGATGGACGCATGTCCTTATGTTCCACTAATCGTGGTCGACGCTATCCAATGCTTCCGCGAGACCCAATATTCCTTTGGCGATCGCGGCTTCGTCGACAGCTGCAAAACCAATTTGAAGGGCCTCGTCGAGCTGTGAAGTATGGCAATATCTGTTCAAAGGAACCACGTCAATTTTTCTTTTCGCGGCGGCCAGCGCGGTTTGCTCGGCAAGAACCCCGTTTTTAAGCCATCCGATAGTTTGCAGGCCGGCTTCAATATCCGAAAGTCTCAGGATGCCGGAAAGGTGGCGTCTCGCGTGATGGGAAAGCGCCGCCAAACGTTCCGCGTATACCTTTCGCATACGCCTAAGATGACGTCCGAAGTGACCCTGCTCGATAAAATCGCAAACCACGGCTTGGTCGAGAACCGAGTGGTGGCGGGTGATCATGGCCTTGGTCATCACGAAGTTTTCCACCAAGGCCGGAGGAAAAACGACGTATCCCATCCGCAGGGAGGGAAACAAAACCTTGTTAAAACCGCCCGTGAAAATGACCAGGTTATCGGTGTCGATACCTTGCATGGCGGGAATAGGGTGTCCCGAATAACGATATTCGCTATCGTAATCGTCTTCGAGAATAATCGTTCCCGATTCGCGCGCGTGCCGAAGAATCTCGATACGTCTGCTATGAGTCATCGTAATTCCCGTCGGGAACTGATGACCCGGCGTGACGTACATCAAACGGGCATTTTGGAAATCGGATTTAGCGGGGGCCGCGCCCTCCGAATCGATGGGGATAGAAACGATGCTGGCGCCCGCCGCCTCCAGGGCCGCATAAGCTCCTTGAAAGCCGGGGTCCTCGAGCAACACCCGGTCACCTGGATTTAATAGCAATCGAGCGACCAGGTCTAAAGCTTCCTGAATGCCTGAGACAATTACGATCTGTTCTGTTTCGCATGCAACTCCGCGTTCGGCGCGAAGATATTGCGCTAACACCTGCCGCAAGGGTTCGTAGCCTCGGGTAGTGGAGCCCAGCAGGTCGCCGGTTGAAACGCGGCGCAGGCGCCGGGAAGCTACCTGAGCCCACAGACTGGTCGGAAAAAGATCGAGCGCGGGCAGATTGGTCCGAAAAGCGAGGCTGGCCGGATTGGCAAAATAAGGGACCGGCTTGACCCGCATCGCGTAGTCGGACAGGCGCGGAAACTGGGAAGCGGGCGCATCCTTGTGGAGTATGGCAGGGGCTCTGTTCTGCATGAGCTCGTCCGGCAGAAGATCGCACACGAAAGTGCCGGAGCCTGGCACGCCGCGAATGTATCCTTCCGCCTTAAGGTCATCAATCGCGGTAAGCACGGTTCCACGAGAGAGTCCGTAGTGGCGAGCAATCTCGCGTGTCGCGGGCATGCGCTGACCGGCGCCCAGCATTCCGGATTTGATGCCGGATCGCAGGGCCTCGCGAAGCCAGTGAGACGAGGGGACGCTAGACGTGCGTGGCGGGAGCACCAGCTGATAAGGCGTGGTTCGGCGGTTCATTTCAAATTCCGACCCCAGAATTTGCGGCCAATGCGGGGAGCGAAGGCCAACAAATTCAAATCTACCGTTAGAACTATATTCTCACGATGCCGCGGTAATACCAAAGCCTAATGTCGCAAGTGGCCCAACTAGAAATCGCGAAGTGGCCCTGTGCGGTCCTTCATACATGCGTTAGGATTTCACCAGAAGCAGGGCGAATGCCCCAGGGTCTATAGAGAAAAGAGTGCTCGTCGTTGTTGCCGGCCAGCAGTGCAGGCAGAGGCTTAAACATCCATAGTTTGACGGCAGACGAAGTGTTGTTGTACGGGAACCGGCATACTGCCGAAGTACTACGCCGCCGAGGAGAAATACAAATGAAACTTTTCAGGTTTGAACTTACCGCGTTAGCGTTCGCGCTGCTGACTTTCGGGTCGTTCCAGGCTTTCCCGCAGGCGGAAACGGGTCAAATTATTGGAACCGTGTCGGATCCTTCGGGAGCTTTTATTCCTGGGGCCAAAGTGTCCGTAAGATCGGTTGCCACCGGCGCTGAGCGCACGGGAACAACCAGTGAACAAGGCACGTTTACGTTCGCCAATCTGCAGCCCGACGCATACCAGATTACAGTGGAGGCGCCAGGGTTCAATACACTTCGTCAACAGACTACGGTAACCGTCGGCATGAAGGTTGGATTAGACCTCAAATTGGAGGTTGGGAAGAGCGAGACGGTGGTGGAAGTGACGGGCGTCAGCGCGGCCATTTCTGTAAATACCGAGAGCCAGACTGTCAGTCAGACGCTAAGCACTCAGCAGCTACTGGAACTTCCGACTATTACTCGCAATCCCTATGCGCTGGTCATCACGTCGGGAAATGTCAGCGAAGACGACCCTTCCGGACGAGGCGCCGGAGTGGCAATGAATGGCTTGCGCGCCGCTGGAACCAACATTCTTCTGGACGGGGTGGCGAATAACGATGAATTCTTCGCATCGATGGGCCAGACCACTCCGCTTGATTCGGTTCAGGAACTGGGCATTATCACCAATAACTTCACGGCTGAATACGGCCGCGCCGATGCGGGTATCATCAACGTGACGACGAAATCCGGCACCAACCAGTTTCACGGCACGTTGTACGAGTTCAACCGGGTTTCCGACCTGGCTTCCAACAGCTTCAATAACAATGCCAATGGCTTGGACAAGCCGATTTTTGTGCGCAACCAGTTCGGCTACTCATTGGGCGGCCCCATCAAGAAAAACAAACTATTTTTCTTCAGCAGCACCGAGTGGACCCGGGTGCGGAGCGCCGCTAACCTGACCGCCATCGTACCGGACGCGGATCTGCTCGCCGCTGCTTCGCCGGCCACGCAGTCCATATTTTCCACTTACGGCAAGTTCGGTTCAAATACGTCGGTGCTGGGAACCTTCAGCCGCAACCAGCTAAAGGCTTTGGGATCGGATCCGTGCGCCGGGTCGTCGGCGACCGGAGGGTGCGTGGCCTACAATCCCAACGCGCCGATGTTCGATTTGGTGGCTTACAGCGCACCCAGCAACTCGGGAGCTGGGGTTCCGCAGAACGCGTGGTCCAACGTAAATCGGGTGGATTACAACCTCAGCGACAAAACGATGTTGTATATGCGCTATGCGGTGCAGAGCGAACTGGACCAAGCCGGCAGCATCACCAACAGCCCCTATAGCGGCTATAGCATCGGCCAGACGATATTTAATAACAGTTTGATCGTGTCCATGACGCACACGTTTTCGCCAAATTTCGTATCACAATCCAAACTTGATTTTAATCGGTTTAACTCCGTGGAGCCGCTGTCGCCCAACGGCGTAACTCCCAATTACTATTTGGGAAGTCCGGAAACCGTCTCGCAGATCGGTCCCTACCAAGTGGCGCTGCCCGGAGATGAACCGTTCGGGCCGGGCGCCGGCGGATATCCCTTTGGCGGTCCGCAGAACTTTGGCGAGGCCTACCAGGATTTCAGCCTTACCAAGGGCCGGCACGAGTTCCGTTTTGGAGGATCGATCGAATATCTGCGAGACAACCGCAGCTATGGCGCCTATAATCAGGCCGCCGAGATTTTTGGCTTTACAAACGGTCAGGGCTTGGACAATTTCCTGGCCGGCAATCTGTACGAATACGAAGCCTCCATCGATCCCCAAGGTAAATTTCCCTGCGTGAATGGCGTGCAGACGGCGAGCTGCACTGTAACTCTTCCGGTGGGTCCGCCAACTTTCGAGCGCAGCAACCGCTATCACGAGGGCGCGGCTTATTTTCAGGATTCCTGGAAGGTTAGCCACCGTCTTACGCTAAACCTCGGACTGCGTTGGGAATATTTTGGAGTGCAGCACAACGTAAATCCAAATCTGGATTCAAACTTCTACACAGCGACGAATACCTCGAATCCATTTGTAGCAATTGAGAACGGCATGGTGGACACCACTCCAACCAGCCCCATCGGCGAGCTTTGGAAACCGAGCTGGCATAACTTCGCTCCTCGGGTGGGTTTTGCCTGGGATGTTTTCGGGGACGGCAAAACGGCCTTCCGAGGCGGCTACGGCATCGGCTATGAACGGAATTTCGGCAACGTGACATACAACGTGCTGTTCAATCCTCCGAATTTCGAAGTCGTGGATTGCATCCAGACCTGCGGTGTCGGCACCATCGGCGCAACGGTGGCAAATGCCGGCCCGCTGGCGGGGGCCAATGGATCGATCGCACTGCCCCCGGCGGAACTTCGCTACATCCAGAACAATATCCCCCAGGCCTATGCGCACTTGATGAGCGCTTCGCTTGAGCATCAATTCGGCAACAGCATGCACCTGGAACTGGACTACTCGGGTTCGATTGGCGAGCACCTGTATGACATCGCGGCCGTAAACTTTCCTGGAACCGGCAATTATTATCTGGGAATTCCGTGCACTCCCGGTGACACGCTGACTGGTGGACCAAACCCTTGCGATGCCACGCTCAATACTCAGTACGGCGGCATTAATCGGCGCGGCGCCGGCGGGTACTCCACTTACAATTCCATGAATGTCCGTTACGATATCCAGAACATCAAAAATAGCGGACTCACGCTGCGCCTCAATTACACCTGGGCTCATTCCCTGGATGATCTGAGCGACACTTTCAGCTCGTCGTTCAATCAGTTCAATCTGGGCTACACGGATTTCGTCCATCCCATGGTTGACTACGGGAATTCCGAGTTCGATAACCGGCAGCGCATTGCGATCAGTGCGATCTACGCAGTTCCATTCGGGCGCAATTCGAAGGGGCTGACCAGAGCGCTTTTCAACGGCTGGGAATTTGCACCGGTGTTCACCGCGCGTACCGGAGCCCCCTACACGATCTATGACGAGACGGACGATAACGCTATCGCTACTCGCGTGGTGGCGAACGAACAGATACCGGCCAATCCGACTGAGTTTCAGAACGCTGGCGCCAACACGTTTAACATCTATAATTTCAGCAAAATCCCCGTGGTGGAGTACGTCAACCCGAAGACCGGCGATTCCGATTTCGGGCCGTTTCCGGCCAATATGACAGGACGCGATTACTTCCACAGCCCAGGGGTGTACAATCTCGACTTGGGCATCTACAAGAGCGTCCGGTTCACGGAGCGCACGTCCTTACAGCTCCGGCTGGAGGCTTACAATGCCTTCAACCACTCGAATCTGTACGTGAATATCGGTTCGGCGGACGCCGCCGGAGGCGCCAACATAACCGCCAGCTACGGGCTCCTGCCCAATACCAGTCCGCAGTTGTATGAAAATCGGAATGTACAGCTGGGAGCCAAGTTCATATTCTGATTGCTGATCTGGATGACAACTATGAAGAGATCGATTTCCATCTTTCTTCTGGCCGGATGCTTATCCGCATGGGGCGCTGAGGAAAAGAAGGCCGCAGTTCCGGTACTGGTGGAGCTATTCACCGCGGAAGGCTGTTCCAGCTGTCCGCCGGCCGATGAGTGGCTGCTGCAAATGGATAAGGCTCAGCCCTTGGCTGGAGCTCAGGTGATCGTGCTCAGCGAGCACGTGGATTACTGGAACCATGACGGGTGGGTGGATCCGTATTCGTCTTCTCAGGCCACCGAGCGGCAGACCGACTACGCGCACGCCTTTCGGATCAACAGTCCGTACACGCCGCAAGTTGTCGTGAACGGGACCGTCAACCTTAAGCTCAACGAGTCACAGAATGTCCGCAAAACGTTTGAGCAGGCTGCCAAGGCCACGACACTCCCTGTGACCATAACTTCGGTTGCATTGGATCCCGCCAATCCGGCGATCCTGCATGCGCATGTGGAGGTGGACGGCAGTTCAGCGGAACGCAACGCCGATATTTACGCAGCGGTTGCCCTGGATCATGCGGAGTCGCAGGTGCTGCGCGGCGAAAACGGCGGAAAACATCTGAATCACGTAGCGGTGGTGCAGCAGCTGTCGAAGATCGGAAAAATGGAGAAGGGGAAAACGTTCAGCCGGGTAATCGATCTGAAGCTAAAACCGGGCACGGATCCGAAAAATACACGGCTGACTATTTTTGTTCAGGAGAGCGGCCCCGGCAAGGTGCTGGGAGCGGCGCTGCAGGATCCGCTCGGCTGAGCGCGCCAACAACTCAAAGTTGAATGCCGAATCGGGCCAGGATTTCGCGCCGTCCAAAATTTGTAATGTCCAAAGCCCGGCTGTCGAGATCCTGAAGCACCCATTTTCTTTTAAGAGCGACTGTCAGCAGAGCTGCGCCCAATGCCCCGCCGATGTGCGGCCGACGCTCGCTCCAATCCAAGCATGCGTACGCGAACCGGCGGCGCAGCGTGCGTACCGCATCCAGATCGATGCCCAGGCCCTGAAACGCCCGCGTGCCTTCCGCCGTGAGTTTGTATCCGCTGCCGCGATCCTTCGGGTCGGCTGAAAGCCACTGCAGTGTCCGAAAGCGATCGTGCAGCGACACTCCCAGCGTGCCAGCCAGGTGGTCGTAGCAAGTTCTAGCGGAACGCAGGCGGCTGTGCGTTCGTGGAACAAATCTGGTTCGGATTCCGCCCGCGACAACGCTGAGTCCTTCCAGCGCGCTGGCCACATTGGGACCTTCGAGGCTGTAGTAGCGATGCTTTCCTTGGACGGCCACTTTCACCAGACGCGCTGTTTTGAGCCGATGCAGGTGTACGCTGGCCGTTGACGGGCTAATCTGGGCCACGATCGCAAGCTCGGTGCTGGTGCGCGCATGACCATCGACCAGACAATAGAGCATTCGGGCTCTGGCAGGCTCGCCGATGGCGGCCGCGATTGTGGATACCGCAACGTCCGCGTCCTCGGCAATCATACTTCGATGATAGACGAAGTGTGACTGCGGAACAACTGGCATACTTCCGACATGCCACGGCCCATGAAGGCTACCGCGCAGATGGGACGGCGAGAAGCCATTGGTACTTTAGCGGCCGCGAGCGGGGCATTAGCCATGGGCTGTGTCGATTCATTGGGCAGCCCGCCCCCGGGGAGAACATCAATGACCATAACTTGCATCATCCGCTACGAGATCGATCCGTTCCAGCGAGATGCATTCAAGAAGTACGCCGAGAATCTGGTAAGTATTATTCCCCGGTGCGGAGGCCATCTGGTGGGCTATTTTCTGCCTTACGAGGGCACCAACAATGTGGGCTGGGGTTTAATCGCTTTCGAGAGCCTGGCCGCATATGAGGCTTACCGCGGACGGTTGAAGGCGGATACGGCAGCGCGCGAGAATGCCGCGATGGTTCAGAACAAGCGGGTGATACTGCGCGAAGAAAGAAACTTCGTGGAATTAGTGGATGGGTCCTTTAACCTGCCCTCGACGTTGGCGGGAAAAGCGTGATCGCGGGTGGCTGCGATTTCGTCAATCAGCTGGAAGTACCGGTCCAGATGCGCTTCGGCCGTCCAATTTGCACGATACGCCTCATACGCTCGCATGCTCAATTCCGCTCGGTATGCCGGGTCCGACATTAGCCGGTCCATGGACGTCATCAGCTCGTGCTCGGTGGAGTAGACCAGTCCACCGCCGGTTTCCTGGAGTAGAGTCGGGATTCTTCCGATGTTGGTCGCAATTACCGGAGTTTTCTGGCTGAAGGCTTCCATGATGACCAAAGGAGCGCTGTGCGTGCCGTTCGTGCTGAATTTTGGAACGCCCATCTGGAAGTTAATGGAGGGATAGAGCAGCGCCACGGCGTCTCGATAAAGGAGTTTCATAGCCGCCTCGGACTGATGGCCGAGGAAGTGGATTTGCGAATTTCCTCGCGCCAGTTCGCGCAGCGCAAACTCCTCGCTCCCGGCGCCGGCAATCCATAGCTGCGCCTTCGATTGGCGCATGAACAACGGCACCAGGGTGTGCAAGCCCTTCAGCTTCTCAAGACGTCCGGCGAACAGAAAGTAAGGCTGTTCTTGTGGAGGGCGATCGGGTTCGGCAAGAACGCAGTTATTTTCAGTCGAAACAAAATTGGGCAGATGCACGATGCGGCCTTTGAGTCCCAGTTGTTCATGCTTCCGCTGGCTGGTCATGCTGGGCGCAATGAAGGCGTCGACATTTTTGATTGCGGACTCCATCAAGCCGGAATAGCGCCACAACTGCGGCGGCCGTTTGTACGCGAGACTGCACGCGGCACAGAACGTTGGCTGGACACAGGGAGCGCGATTGAACTTGAACAATGCGTGGGTCGGGCAAATGAGCCAGTAATCGTGCATGGTGTAGAGCTTGATCGCTTGTCCGAACGAGAGAACGCCGGGTCCGCCTACCAGAGAAATATTGTGATAGTGGATTACATCGAATCCCTTGCTTAGGATTCCCTGGATACTTTTGGACTTGGCAATCGGAAGGCCGGTCTGCTGCGTGGCTAGCGGAGAAAGCACACCCAGTGGGCTCTTTAGGCCGTGGACGGTAACATTGGGGTGATCCTGGTAACTTGTTGACGGCGCGGGAGCTGCGAAATTATAGGCGTCGATGCAGTGGATGATCTCGACCAGGTGGCTGCGGCGCGCTAGCTCATTGGACAAGCTGTGCACGAAGATGCCATCCCCGCCGAAGTTGTACGGCGGGTAATAGCTGGTGATCATGCAAAAACGCAGCGGCTGGCGCGTGGTGCCATACACGCTGCTAGAGTACCAGTTAGTCTTCGCGCAGCAGTGTCAAGGGATCGACCGATAATGCTCGGCGCGCCGGAATCCAGGTGGCCAGCAGGCCCAGCAGGACCATCGCTGCAACGGCGCCGGCCAACACCAGCGGATCGCGTGGGGTTGCCTGGTACACGATGGAGGCGAGCACCCTGGTGGCGAGGATTCCGAGAACTAATCCCGCCACGGAGCCAAGAGCCAGTAATTTGAAAGCTCGTCCGAGTGCCGCTTGCAACACTTCGCTGGGATGCGCGCCGATCGCGATACGAATACCCAACTCCTTTAGCCGTTTGCTGACCGAGTAGGCTGCCATTCCAAAGATGCCGGTGATGGCGAGGATCGCGCCCATGCCGCCCAGCACTCCTAGCGCCACGGTGGCGGTACGGGCGGGAAACAGCGCCAAGTCCAGTTGCTGGTTCCAGGTTTCGATAAGGAAAGGCAATCCTGTATCCAGGCCGCGCAGCGTAGTCCGCAGTGCTTCCGCGAGCTGGCGTGGATCGCGACTCGAACGCACTACCAGGCAGATCTGACTGGTGGGCGCCTGCAGGATGGGGAGGAACAGCGCCACTTCCGGATCTTCGGTGAGGTAGACATATTTTCCATCTTCGACGACACCCACCACCTGGATCTGCGTACCATCCCTCAGCTTGAAACGGCCACCTACCGCGTTGCTGGTTGAGCCGAAGATCTTGCGGGCAAACTCCCGGTTTACCACGGCTACGCGCGGGGCGCTCTTATCGTCCTGGCTGGAAACATTTCTGCCCGCCAACAGGACCGTTCCCGCGGCGTGCAGGTATTCGGGAGATATGTTGAACCTTACGGCAGTCGCGACGGCATTCGACGGCCTGAGGTCGGTTGTGCGATCGGTAAAGATAGCAGCGGCGAACCCGCCTCCATAAAGCGGCGTCTGGCTAATCATTCCCACAGAATCCACGCCGGGAATGGCCCCTACGGAATCGAGCATGCGCTTTTGCATGGCGGGCACTTGATCGGGGTGGTAACCTGCCATAGCCAATTCGGTTTCGACCAGCATGGCGTTGCGCGGCTCAAATCCGAAATTGCTGTCAAAGGAGCGGGCCAATCCACGCACCGCGACCAAGGAGGAAGTAATCAGTACGCCGCAGATGGCAACTTGCACCACTAAAAGCATGTCGCGGAGAGTAACTCTACGGCCAACGGTGGCGCTTGGCCCGGCTTTGACGATTTGGTAGGGATCCGCGCGCAATACCTGACGGACGGGAACGATACCGAACAACAGGCCACTAACCAAAGCCAGGGCCAGAGCGACGATGTAAACGTTGGCGTCGGGGCTGGCCGGAACGTTAATAGGAAATCTGGATATGGGATGCCACACGCTCATCGCCCGCAGGAGCGCAATACTGCCCCATAATCCGAGCGCGCCACCGGCGAGTGAAATGAGCATGGCTTCGGTGAGCAACTGCCTTAAGATTCGGTTGCGGCTGGCTCCCAACGCAAGGCGCAAGGCAACTTCCCGCGAACGGTCGGCGGCGCGGGCCGCAAACAGGCTGCCCAAATTGGCGCAAGCCGCCAGCAAAATCAAACCCGCCAGCAACATCAATCCGGTGACGAACGCAGTGAGAGCGCCACCCCGGTTGCCGTAGAGGCCGGGCCGAGCCAACACGAACGTAGTTGCGCCGTGATCTGTGGGATAGGTCTTTTCCAGATAGGCGCCGATGGAGTTCAGATCCGCGGCAGCCTGCTCCGGAGTGACGCCCTGCTTCAGATGCCCGAGAGCCATGAACACCGAGCTGGTCGAACGCGCGTTGAGGGCGTTCCTTCCCTCCACCTGCTCCTGATTCACCAGCGGCACAAAAAAGTCGGGCATGCCGAACACCAGAGTTCCGCGGAACTCCGGCGGCGCTACACCAACAATGGTGAAGGGATGCTTGTTGAGACGGACGGTACGGCCCAACACTCCGTGATCCTGGTGAAAATGAGCCTGCCAATACGCATAGGTGAGCACGACATAGGGCGCGCTGTT
>Ga0302326_10028316_pt1 | contig 11277 bp, 10 predicted proteins | sample Palsa_T0_3_FD_202264 | JGI IMG/M metagenome (GOLD analysis project Ga0302326, IMG submission 202264) | Peat permafrost microbial communities from Stordalen Mire near Abisko, Sweden - Palsa_T0_3 | ecosystem: Environmental > Terrestrial > Soil > Palsa > Peat permafrost | place: Sweden: Abisko...
GTGACCGGGCGGACGACGCCGTCCGGGTCCGCCCCGCCGCTGGTCTGGGCGGTGAACATGACCGTCTCCATGATGAGCGCGGCGGTGCGCCTGGGCTCGGTGCCGGATCGGAGCTGCCCGGCGTCGGCGGCGCTTGCGGTCAGCGTGGCCAGCAGCTCGTGCAGGGGCGCGTGCGCGCGGCGGACCTCGGCCGGGTGGCTGAGCAGCAGCCGGGGCGCGAACTCGGTGAACAGCGGACGGTGCGCGCCGGGGTCGGGCCGGGAGAGCTCGAACAGGAGCTGGACGGCGGTGCGGAGCGCCTCAATGGGCGCGGCCTGGGCGTCGGTGGCGGCCGCGATCTGGCCGGTGGCGCGGCGCAGCGCGTCCTCGAACAGGGCCAGCAGGAGTTCGTGCTTGCCGTCGAAGTGCTGGTAGAAGCTGCGCAGAGACTGGCTGGACCGGTTGACCACGTCCTGGACGGTGAAGTCGGTCGAGCCGGTGTCAGTGATGATGGCCTGGGCGGCGTCGAGGAACCGCTGGACGCGCTGCTCGGCGCGGAGCTTCGCGGCGCGGGTCGACCGCTCGACCGCGCGCTGTTTCCAGGATGGCTCGTCACCCGGCGCGCTCGCCGCCACATCCACCGTGTTCTGCGTCATGCGTACAACCTTACTGCACGGTTACATTAGGCGACTTATCGCATGGGCGATCTGTCGTTTCGTGTCGCGAGATCGCCGTTATCACTTCTTGATAATCGTATTATGCGCCTCGATGCTCCACGACTATCCGCCGCGTGCCAGCTTCGCGGTGGTGGCGCGGCTACGTTACGTGCTTGATTGGCGCGCCGACGGGACCGTGGCGAGGCGCGGGCGGTGCGACGCGCGGCCCGGACGGTCGCGCACGGAGCGTGACGAAGGGCCCCGGCGGGCGGCGGTCCGATCGCGCCCGGCTGGATGGTCTGTCTGGAAATTACATGGGCATTTCCTCTTGTAAACGACGAACCAACCAATCTAGTGTGCGTTCAGTAGGTTGGTTGAAGGGAGTCTCGTGGCCGATCAGAGGCGATACGCCACGCTCTTCGCCAAGGGAGAGGACCGGCGGCAGCGGATCCTCGCCGTGGCGCAGCGTCTGGTGACGCGCAATGGCGGGCGTGGCACCACGCTCAGCCAGATCGCGCAGGAAGCGGGCGTGACCACGGCCGGCCTGCTGCATCACTTCGAGTCCAAAGAGCAGCTTCTGCACGCGGTGCTTGACGCCCGCGACGCCGACGACCTGGCCCACGTGGACATAACGGGCGACGTCGTCGAGCAACTGGAGAGGGTGACCGAGCGGTTTGAGCGGTCGCCTGGCCTGATTGGCCTGTTCACCGTTCTCCTGACGGAAAACCTCGATCCCGATGCCCCGCTGCACGACCGTTTCCTCGGCCGTTACCAGGACGCGGTGGCGATTGTGGCCGAAGTCATCCGGCGAGGGCAAAACGCGGGCCGTTACCGTACCGACCTTGATCCGGCCGTCAAGGCCGTGGAGATCATCGCCTTTCTCTATGGAATGGAGACGTCATGGCTGCTCGATCCATCGATTCCGCTGACCGACGTGTTCCGCGGCTACGCCAGCACCCTCGCCAGGGAGCTGGCCCTCAGCCCACGGTGAGGCATTCGCTGCGGCCGCGGATGACCGCGATCGCGCCGAGCGCGGCCGAGGCGGTGCGGTACGCCGGCGGCTGGCTGTTCGACCAGGCGATGGCGGGCTGGGACGTCACCGTCGTCACGGCCGAGGCCGGCGATCCGCGCCCGCTCGACATTCTCGGCGTGCGGGCGCGCAACTTCGACGCCGTGTTCGCGGCCCCGGTGCTCGGACCGTGCCTGCAGGCGATCGCGCTGCGGACGGACCTCTACCACGATGACGAGCGGGTGCGCCGGCTGGTGCTCGCCGCCGCCGAGGCCGGCCGGGCCGAGATCAGGTTCTGGGGCGAGGTGTGGCCCGCGGACTTCGACGGCAGCGGCGATCCGGTGTCGCACCGGCTGAGCCTGGCCGCCCGGGCCTTCAAGGCCCAGGCGCTGGCCGCGGCCGACCTGCCCGGCGCGCCGACGGCGGAGACCGAGGTGTTCCGCCGGGGCGAGCTCAGGCGCCCGCAGCTGGCCGCCGTCAGCCTGCAGAATGTCTGATTCCGCTCGGAGGTAGGCTGGTCGAGAGACCTAGGGGGTTGGTCCTGAGCGGAGCGGACGAGATTTCCGCGGCGTGGCTGCGGCGGCGGACGAGCCGCTGGCAGGACTGGCCCGAGCGGCAGTTGTCCGAGCGCAAGCTGGATCTGGGCGTGACCGTCAGCGTGGTGATCCCGGCCAAGAACGAAGAGCGCACGGTGGCGGGCGTGGTGAGCGCGATCGCCCGGCTGGCGGCCGACACCGGGCTGATCGACGAGGTCGTGGTGATGGACTCCGACTCCACCGACGCCACCGCCGTGATCGCCGCGCAGGCCGGCGCCGCCGTGCACCGGGCCAGGGACGTGGCGCCCGAACTCGGCGGCTGGCCGGGCAAGGGCGAGGCGCTGTGGAAGTCGCTGCTGGTGACCAAGGGCGATCTGCTCGTCTTCGTGGACGCTGACCTCACCCACTGGGGACCGCACTTCGTCACCGGCCTGCTCGGTCCGCTGCTCGCCGACCCGCAGGTGCTGCTGGTCAAGGGCTTCTACGAGCGGCTCTACGCGGCCGGCGACGGATCGGTCACCGCCGACGGAGGGCGGGTGACGGAGCTGGTGGCCCGCCCGCTGCTGAGCCTCTGGTGGCCCGAGCTGACCGGCGTCGTGCAGCCGCTCGCGGGGGAGTGGGCGATCCGCCGCGAGCTGATGGAGTCGCTCCCGGTCCCGGTCGGATACGGCGTCGAGCTCGCCGTGCTCCTTGACACCGCCGCCGCCCACGGCCTCGACGCCATTGCCCAGGTCGACCTGGGCAGCCGCGGTCACAAGCACCAGGCCAGCCACGACCTGGCCGTGATGGCGGCGGAGCTGCTGCTGGTGGCGGAGCGCCGGCGGTCAGGGATCCGTGACGTGGCGTCCAGCGAGGGTCAGCGGGTGGAGCTGCGGCAGTTCGTCCGCGCCGACGGCGAGATGCGACAGCGCTCGCGACCGGTCCCGGTCGCCGAGCGCCCGCCCGCCCGGTCGGTCAGGCCCGCGACGCGCTGACAGGCACGTTCTCGCAAGACGGTAACAATATTCCGTAAGTCGGTAATCTGCTGATAACACCCGGCTCGGCTGCTAGCTTATTAGGTAAGCTATTCACAAATTCTGCCGCCCCGGGCGAGCAATTCTGCGCAGAGGCGGCTTCGCCGTGACAGCCGACTTTATTGCGATCGTCACGAGGTGTGTTGTTTTTTGTTGGCCCCCGCCCGATAAGGCTTAATAAAGACGGGAAACTTGATGGGTCCGGGAAGAGCTGACCAGGAGTGGCCGCCCTCGCCTCCTCGCCTGGTACCCCAGTCAGACGGCTACGCCGACTACGTCGATCGGTCCCAGACGGGTCCGGTCGGGCTGCCCGCGGGACTGGGCAACGGGCAGCAGGGCGTCACCCGCAGGGGGCTCGGCCGGGGTCGGGATAGGAGCCGTGCGGGCCACGCGGGGCACCGCAAAAGCCGCCGGAGCTCCGGGCGAACCGGGCGAACCGGGCGAACCGGGCGAATCGGTCGGGGCGGCCGCCAGCGGTCGATCAGGTCCACGATCACGATCCTGCTCGTGATCCCGCTGCTCTCCCTCATCGCGCTGTGGGCGTACGCCGCGGTGAGCACGGTCGGCGGGGCCATCGCGAACCAGAGCGACAACACGCTCAACCAAGAGGTCGGCGGCCCGATCGCGGCGTTGGTTGCTGCGCTGCAAACCGAACAGGCGGACACCTTCGTCTGGCAGAACTCGCACGCCCTGTACCAGAGCGCGCACGGCCACCTGCCGGCCCAGGCGGTGGAGGCGATGAACGCGAGCAAGGCCGCGATGGACGCGGAGCGCCCGCGCACCAACGTCGCCGTCGCCGAGTTCAGGGTCGCCGCCAAGCAGGCGGAAAGCCTTGAGCCCGCGCTAGACAAACCGGTGGCCGCCGCGCTGCTGGCCGATCTAAGCCGACTCCCCCAGTTGCGGGCCGGGATCGACGCCGGCACGGTCCCGGCGCTGACCGCCTTCGAGGATTACACCGCCACCGGGAGCGCAACCGACCCCTATGCCGCCGGTCTGAGCGACTTCGACGGATCATCGATCGCCGAGTACAGCCAGGGCCAGGCGGTGCTCCAGGAGGGCGAGGCGGCGGAGGACATCGGCGAGGAGGCCTCTCTGGTTGGCGGCGTCCTGGCCGGCGGCGGCATCATGTCTTCGGCCGAGCACGCGTTGTTCGTGCAGACGGTCTACGCCCAACGGCTCCTCGAGACGCTGGGCGGCTCGCCGAACGACTGGCAGGAGAGCCCCAACCCGTATGCGCCGGTGGACGCCTCTCCCACCTTCAAGAACCTGCAGAAACTGGAGAACGCGATTATCGCGGGCCGCGCGGGCGCGCCGCTCCCGGTGAGCCCGACGGCCTGGCAGACGGGCGTGGGAACGGTCTTCGCCAAGCTCACCGCCGCGGAGGCCGCTACCCGGCTAGACATAACCAGCGGGCAGGCTCGGGCAAGCGATGCCGTAGTCCGCAACGTCATCGTGGTCGGCGGCGCCGGGCTGCTCGCGGTCATCGTCTCCTCCGTCCTGCTGCTCGGGTTCGGCAACCGGATCAGCCGCGAGCTGACCGGGCTGCGCGGCGCGGCGCGAACGCTGGCCGACGAGCGGCTGCCCAGCGTGGTCAGCAGGCTCCGGGCCGGCCGCGACGTCGACGTGGCGGTCGAGGCACCCCCGCTCAACCTCGGCACCAGGACCAGAGAGGTGACGGACACCGCGGACGCCTTCTCCGCCGTGCAGCGAACGGCGGTCGAGGCGGCCGTCGAGCAGGCTCAGCTGCGCAGCGGCGTCAGTCGCGTTTTCCGCAGCCTCGCCCGGCGGAACCAATCGCTGCTGCAGCGCCAGTTGAAGCTGCTGGACGAGATGGAGCGGGCCACCGAGGAACCCGACGCCCTGGCGCAGCTGTTCCGGCTTGACCACCTGACCACCCGGATGCGGCGTCAGGCGGAGGGCCTGATCATTCTCTCCGGGGCGGCCCCCGGCCGGACCTGGCGCCAGCCGGTCGCTGTGGTCGAGGTGCTGCGGGGCGCGATCGGCGAGATCGAGGACTTCGCCCGGGTCGAGCTGGTCACCGACTCGCCCGACTTCGTCCAGGGCACCGCGGTCGCGGACGTGACCCATATGCTCGCCGAGTTGATCGAGAACGCGGTCCAGTACTCACCGCCGGGCACCAAGGTCCAGGTCAGGGGCGGACGGGTCGCCAATGGGTATGTCATCGAGATCGAGGACCGCGGCCTCGGGATCCCGCTCGACATCATGGGGACGCTGAACGAGCGGCTGGCGAAGCCGCCGGAGTTCGACTTGGCCGACAGCGACCAGCTCGGGCTCTTCGTCGTCAGCCGGCTCGCGGCCAGGCACAACGTCAAGATCTCGCTGCGCGTCTCGGGCTACGGCGGAACGGCGGCGGTCGTGCTGCTCCCGCGGACGCTGGTGGTGGCCGAGGACGAGGTCCCCGCGCTGGCGGGGAAGGCCGCGAAGGAGGCGCAAGCGGCCGCCCGAGCGGCGGCAGCGGCGTCCGCCTCCGCCGCGGCGTCCTCGGGAGCGTCCCTCGGGGGAGCGGCGGAGGCGCTGGCTGGCCGGCGGCTGCTGCGGCCCGAGCGCGGGCTGGGCGTTGGCGCCGCCGCCGACGGCGGGCCGTCCGGCGCCGTTGGCGCCGTTGGCGGCGCCGGCGGCTCGGCTGGCGCTGCCGGGCCAGCCGGCCTGCCGCGCCGGGCGCCGCAGGCGAGCATGGCGTCGCAGCTCCGCGAGAGCCGCTCGACCGCACCCAAGGGACCGCTGGCGGGCCGCTCGCCCGAGCAGGCCCGCTCGCTCATGTCGGCCATCCAGCAGGGATTGCGGAGCGGTCGCGCCGCGAGTACACCGGAGGACACCGAATCCGCGCCCGACGGCGAAGGCCCCGGCGCCGGACCTGGCTGGAGTCAATGATGAGCGGAGGACCCGCCTTGGGCGAGCTTGACTGGCTGCTCGACAACCTTGTCTCGTCTGTCCTCGGGGTGCGGATCGCGGTCATCCTCTCTCCCGACGGCCTGCTCCTCGGCCGCTCTCCTGGAGTGAGCCAGGGGGAGGGAGACCACCTGGCCGCGCTCGCCGCCGGCGCGGCCAGCCTGGCCCGGGGCGTGGGAATGTGGTCGGGCTACGGCGACGTGGCCCAGACGATCATCGAGATGGACGCCGCGCTGCTCTTCATCACCCCGGCCGGGCGGGGGACCTGCCTGGCCCTGCTGGCCGAGGCGGGCGCCGACGCGGGCGCCGACGCGGGCCAGATCGCCTACGAGATGGCCGTCCTCGTTAAGCGCGTCGGACAGCACATGATCGCGAACCCGAGGTTCCCCGTGCAGGACCCGGTCTCTAGGTAAGGCCGGGGCCATGAGCGAGGACGACAGATGGACCTACGAGGAGGCCGGCCCGGTCTCCCGGCCGTACACGGTGACCGGCGGCCGGACCCGGTCGCTGGGTACCCGGTACTTCGACCTGGTCGATATGGTCGTCCGCAGCGCGAGGTCGGCTGATCCGCATTCCGTCAGCAGTCCGGAACGCGACCAGATCCTGGAACTCTGCCGGGTCCCGGTGAGCGTGGCCGAGGTCGCCGCGCTCATCAGGCTCCCGCTTGGCGTGGTCCGCGTGCTGCTCGGCGACCTTCTCTACGAGAACCTGATCGAGGTCATGGAGTCCGCGCCGCGCGGCGGGGTGGTCACCGACCAGCGCCTGCTCGGCCGGGTCCTCGAGCGCCTGCGAGCCCTGTTACCGGGCGTAGGCGATCTCGTCGACCAGACCCCAGCGCAGCGCCGTCGCGGCGGGCAGCCGCTCGCCGGTGAGCATGAGCCACGCGGCCCGCCAGCGGCCGATCCGGCGCACCACGCTGACCGAACCGCCCGCACCGGGGACGAGGCCCATGCGCACCTCCGGCAGCGTGAAGAAGGCATCCGGGGTGGCGACGACCCGCCCCGCGTAGGCGGTGATCTCGGTGCCCGCCCCGACGCAGGCGCCGTGCGCGAAGACCGTGACCTTGGGCGCGATCCGCTCGATGACCCGCCACGGGGCCCGGGACAGCCGCACCAGGAAGGCCGCGACGAGATCGGTCGCGATGCCGAACTCGTCCAGGTCACCTCCGCTGCAGAACACCGGGCCCGCCCCGCTCAGCGTCACCGACTCGATCGTCTCGTCCGCCTCGGCCAGCAGCAGCGCCTCCAGCAGCGCCTCGCGAACCTCCGCGCTGAACGCATTGCGGCGTTCGGGAACGTTGAGCACGATCGACAGCCGCCCGCCGTCCCGCGTGACGAGCACGGGTTCCGCGGGCGGCTTCCGCGGCCCGGCCGGTCGGGCCGGCCCCCGCTCGCCGAGCCAGCGCGCGAACTCCGGCCCGCCGAGCAGCAGCGAGTAGGCCGCCGCCTCGGCCGCGAGCCCCTCGCCAGTCGCAAGCGCCGCCGTCTGCCGCACCAGCTGCCCGCACGCGATCGCCGCCCGGGGCGACCGCTCGACGGCGTCTCGCAGCCGGTCGGCCGCCGCTTCCAGATCCGTTGCCGACATCCCCGGCCCGGGGATGTCGGCAACGGACACGACCTGCCGCGCCGTCGCGGCCGACGCGGCCGCCGGCCTCGAGTCCTCGGCCAGGGTCACGCTAGCGGCGGCGACCAGGGGCGCCAGGTCGGCCGTCATCGGGCCGCGAAGCACCCCCACCGTCACCGGCAGCGCGGCCGCGACGAGCCCGGCCGCGCGGGCGGCCACCTCATCGGCCGCGTCACGCCAGCGATCGAGGTCCACCACCACCAGCGGGTTGGCGGGCGCGCCGTCCGCGGCCAGGTCGAGCTCAAGGTCACGGCGAAGCTCACCGAGCAGCCGCTCCGCCCCCCGCCCGCCGTCGCTCACCGCCGCCTCCTCGCGCCCCACGATAACGCCCGAGGTCGGATGAGGCCGGACAAGCGCCGGCTGCGTGGGCGGAGGCTCTAGACGCGCGGCCGGGATCGCCCGTTACATTGGCCTGATGACTGATGAGAGCCCAGGGACGCGCGAGCCGGACCAGCCGGACCAGCCGCGCCAACAGCGACGCGGCCGGAAGATCGCGATGAGCGGGCCCGACCTCGACGCCTTCCTGGCTGGCCAGCGGACCTGCCGGGTCGCCACCGCGAGCGAGCTCGGCCCGCACCTGACGCCGCTGTGGTACGTCTGGGACGGGACGGCGCTGTGGCTCACCTCGATCGTCTCCAGCCAGCGCTGGACCGACCTGGCCCGCGACCCGCGGGCGGCGGTCCTGGTGGACGCGGGCGACGAGTACACCGAGCTGCGCGGAGTCGAGCTGCGGGGGCGGGTCGAGATCGTCGGCGAGGTGCCGAGGACCGGCCTTCCCGAGCCGCAGCTGGACGAGCCTGAGCGCCTGTTCGCCAGGAAATACGCCAACAGCGACGCCATGCACCACGATGGCAGGCACGCGTGGCTGCGACTGGTGCCGGACAAGGTCACCAGCTGGGACTTCAGGATGCTGTTCCCGGCGCAGACGACCCAGACGCAGAAGACGAGCTCCTGACGTGGAGGGGCACATAGAGGGGCGCACATGGAGGGGCAACTCGTGGGAGACCGGCCGTCGATCCTCGACCTGCTTGATCTTGAGTTCATCGAGGAGAACCTGTACCGGTCCTGCGTGATCGTCGAAGGGCCCCGGGCACGGCTCTTCGGCGGCCAGGTCGCCGCGCAGGCCCTGTACGTCGCCGGGAAGACCGTGCCCGACGGCCGCCAGCCGCACTCGCTGCACGGATACTTCCTGCGCGCCGGGAGCCCGCTCCGGCCGACCCTGTTCCAGGTCGAGCGGGACCGGGACGGGCACTCCTTCTCCGCCCGCCGGGTGGTGGCGATCCAGAACGGCGAGGTCATTTTCAACATGGCCGCGTCGTTCACCGCACCGGGATCCGGCCCCGACCTCGATGCGGACCCGATCCCCGACACCCCGTCCCCGGAAACGCTGCCGCTCTGGTCCGGCCACGATCATGACTCGTTCGAGTTCCGGTCGGCCCAGACGGCGCAGGAAGGGTTTCGGATCCCGACCGAGTGCTGGATCCGGTGCACGGTCGACCTCCCCGATGACCCGCTGCTGCACGCGGCCGTCCTCACCTATACCTCCGACATCTCGTCCGGCCTGATCGCTCTGGAGGGCGGCGAAGGACACGGCGGGCCGAGCCTCGACCACGCGGTCTGGTTCCACCGCCCGGCCCGGATGGACCAGTGGAACTGGCAGGGGCTGATCCCGCACACCGCCGCGGCGGGCCGCGGCCTCTACACCGGCGTCGTCTACAGCGCGGCCGGCTCGCGCCTCGCCACCATCGCCCAGGAGACCCTGTTCAGGAAGCCGCGGCAGTCCTAGCCGGTTCCACCGCGGTACACCGGCGAGCCGTCGACGAACGTGGCGGCGACCAGGTCGGCGACCAGGTCGGAGGCGAGCGAGCGAAACGCCTCCGCCGGCGGGCATCGGAGCAGAACAAGATCGGCCGGGACCCCGGGCGCGACCGCCCGCGGCCGGGCCGGCGCCGTGGGCGAGCCGAGGAACAGCCGGATCGCCGTCTGCGGGTCGACGGCCTCGCCGGGCCCGAGATCGGCCGGCCGCCGGATCGCCGCGCGGATGACCTGCCACGGGTCGGCCCCGCCGAACGGCGCGTCGCTGCCCGCCGCCACCCCCACCCCCGCGTCGATCAGCGAGCGCAGTCGCCACAGGTCAGGAAGATCCTCAGGCGCGACGTCCCGGCCATACTGCTCCCCGCGCTCGGCGACGAAGTGCGGCTGGCTGACGACCGTGAGCCCGCGCAGCGCCGGCACCAGCTCGGCCGGGATCACCGCCCCGTGCTCGATCCGGTCGCCCGGCAGCCGCCCGGCCGCGTCGAGCGCCGCTAGCGTGAGCACCAGCTGGACCCGGGTCACGCAGTGCACCGCTACCGCCTGCCCGGCCGCGTGCGCCGACCGCACCGAGTCGGCCAGCGAGTCGAGCGACGGCAGCGTGTCGTCGTCCAGCATGATCTTGACCGGCCCGATGCTGAACCGCCCGCGCACCGCACCGGAAACGGAAGCACCGGAAACCGAAGCACCGGAAACACTGGCGGCCGCCATGCAATGCAGGCGCTGCACGATCGTCCCATCGGCGCACGCGGCGGCCAGGCCGGCGACGTCAACGCCGGTCGCGCCGGGGGTGGCGTCGGTGAAGCCGGTGACACCGAGGGAAGCGGCCCGTGCGCTCACCGAGGCGAGGCCGCCGGCCGCCTCGGCCGTGCGCGCGGGGACGCGGTCGGCCAGCCACCGGTCAAGCCGCCACAACCGCCCCGTCGCCCGGCCGTCGGCGCCGCGCTCGATCCCGGCCAGGTCCTCGCCGTCATCGAGCCCGAGCGCGGTCACCGCGGCCGAGTTCACCACCCACAGCGCCCCGGTCCGGTGCTGTACCCGCACCGGCCGCGCCCGGCGCCCCGGCGGTGCCTGGTCCACTCCCGGACCTGCCACCAGCCGGTCGAGCGCCCAGCGGTCAAGCGGCCCGGCCACCGACTCGTGATAGCCCACGCAGCGCAGCCAGGCACCCGGCGCCGCCGCCGCGTCGGCCTCCCGCAGCCGCGCCGACAACTCGGCCGCGGACCGCACCTGACCCAGGCCGACCTGCACGCTCGCCCGCGCAGCGGCCAGCGCCCGGAGATGAACGTGATGGTCGTGCAGCCCCGGCAGCAGCGCGCAGCCGGCGGCGTCGATCTCCTCCTCGCCCGGGGCCGGCCGCAGGCCAGGCTCGCACTCGACGACGCGCCCGCCCGCGATCCGCACGTCCAGGTCCGCCTCAATCGAGGGCGACGGCGGGGGCCACAACCGCGCGTTCCGAATCAGCATCAGGCCGACCCCGTCCCCAGCCACGCAAGCACGTCCGCCGTATCCGCCCCCATCGCAACGGCAGCCCGACCAGCACCCCCGAACGCAGGCGCAAGCACCGCCTGCTCCAGCCCGAGTGCGGCACACGTCACGACGGCATCGCCACCGCGACCGCCAACCGCGCGGACCGCATGCGGCCCGTGGTCAATGGCAGCCGCCGCGGCGAACCCGGCCGCCACCTCGCGCATGGACAGGTCGATCAGCTCCCCGCCCCCGCCCGCGACCGACCGCGC
>Ga0302326_10028319_pt1 | contig 11276 bp, 5 predicted proteins | sample Palsa_T0_3_FD_202264 | JGI IMG/M metagenome (GOLD analysis project Ga0302326, IMG submission 202264) | Peat permafrost microbial communities from Stordalen Mire near Abisko, Sweden - Palsa_T0_3 | ecosystem: Environmental > Terrestrial > Soil > Palsa > Peat permafrost | place: Sweden: Abisko...
GTGTCGGTGAGGTCTGGTAGCACGGTGTCGGCTCCGGCTTCGGCTAGGGCGGTGACGCTGTCTGTTCCTGTGGCTACGGCGATGATCCGCGCGCCGCTGGCGAGGGCGGCGGCTACGTCGTTGGGGGTGTCGCCGATCAGGACCGTTGCGTCACCGTCGAAGTTGACGCCGTGGGCCTTCTCGGCTCGTTGGCGCGCAATGCCGACGAGGTTGGCGCGGGTGTCGTCGTCGGTGCCGTAGGCGCCGATCTCGAAGTCGAGATAGCGGTCTAGGTCGAAGGCGCGCAGTTTGATCTCTGCTGACGGGCGGGTGTTGCCCGTCAGGACGGACTGAATCGCGTCGTCGCGCTGCGATAGCGCGCGTAGTGCCTCAGCTGCTCCGGGGAGGGCGCGACCGCGGGCGCGCAGCTCGTCCAGGTGGGCGGCGTAGCCTCGGGCTTGCTCGGCGGCGAACTGGCCGTAAAGTTCTTCCCCTGGCTCGACGCCGTTGACCTTCAATGCCCCGCGGAAGATCACGGGTTCGGTGCGTCCGGCCAGTTCGGGCATTTTCTCGAGTGCGCGTCCGGTGACCTTTGCGAATGCCTCGGCGTAGACCTGGCCACCAGCGCCGCGCGTCTCGATGAGCGTGTGGTCGATGTCCCACAGGACGAGGGTGGTCGCCATCACGGCTACTCCGTTCCGTGTTCTTTTCAACGCAATCCGCTACCTTCTGTCTTACCCTGGCATGAGTAGCGCCCGCGACGCTAGCCGGAGGACTGATGGCTCCCCGACCTGAGGTACGGATAGGCCGAACGGCTCCGGTTCTACCGGCAGGCCAAGGGGAAGACGCAGGCCGTCGTGGCCGGGCTGGCCGGGGTCACCGAGGACTACCTGTCGCAGATCGAGCGGGGGCTAAAGACGCCCACAATTCCGCTGGTGCGCCGGTTCTCGAAGATCCTCGGCGTGCGGGTCTCGGAACTGCTCGGCGAGTCGGCGACCGAGCATGACGAGCGGGTTCATCCGGTCGGCTTCGCGGTGCAGCGCGCGCTGATGTCTTACGGCGGGTCCGATGGCTCGCCTGACTTGGTCGGCCTGCGTGGTCGCGTTGATGGGGCGTGGTCGATCTGGCAGGGCTCGCCGCGCAGGTACACCGAATCTCCGAGGTCCTGCCCGAGGACCAGCGAGGCGCGTGTCGTGGAGTGCCCGCGATCGGATCATCTCCCATCTAGACTTGGCTGCAACGGCAGAGAGCGGAGGGAGCCGCGCGTGAGCGTCGAAGCATCTGAGATGGTCACTGTCCCTCGCGCCGAACTCGACGCGTTGAAGGCCGAGCTGAGGAGGCTTCGGCGCGAGGTCGGGCGGACTGTGGCCAGAGCGCGCATTGAGGCGGACTCTGGTCCTGGTGACGCCGCGCTCACCCTTTCGCGCAGTCAGCTCGCGGAGGCCTGGGGAATCCGTGAGTGATCGCCTCGTTCGTTTTGCCGGGAACACCTGGCAAGAGATCGAGGCCTTGCCGCAGCCAGTGCGGTGGACGGTTCAGCGTGCGATCTTCCACCTGCTAGAAGAACCAGCACCGACCCTTGCGGATCCGTTCCCCCGGGATGACCCGCTGAAAAATCTCCCCCTGACCAGTCAGAGCAGCCGGGAGCGGATGACGGGAATCGAACCCGCATGACCAGCTTGGAAGGTGTATTGCACCTGGCCGTCAGGGCGGCTGAGCTGGGCGTTTCGTTGTCTGGCGGTGACCGTGATTGACCGCTGTTTACCGTGCTTAATGGCCCGCTAATGGCCCGGCGCTCTTGGCGCGACCCGCGCTAGGGCGGCTCTACCGCAGGCAGGCCGGGATAACCTGGCGGCCTGCCTGCGGTCGGATGCGGGCTAGTCGAGCGGTGACTGGAAGTACCAGATTTGATCCTCGGCGTCAGCGGCACCGTACTCCCTGATGCCGTATGACTGGTCGACGGGCTCGCAGACGATGCGCGCGTCGGCGGCAACCGAGCGGGCGTAGTGCGCGTCAGTGTCTTCGACCGAGATCACCGTTACGCCTGTGACCGCGTTCACTGACCTCGGCGAGCGGAAGCCTTTGGCGCCGGACGGGTGCAAGCCGATCACCTGATCGCCCGCCCGTACCTCGCGGAACTCGGTGACGCCGTCAGCTGACTTCCACACCTCACCGGAAGCGAGCCCGAATACCCGGACAATGTAATCGTGCGCCGCGTCCACATCGTCATACATCAGCAGGCCGGTCGTGCCGTGGATGGTGCTGTCCATCATGGTCATCTCCTCTACGGTTGAGAGCATCTGCTCGGGCGACGGACTATCCCGCCGCGCCAGCTCTGCGGCCATCGCGGCGAGCCGCGTGCACAGCCGCGCAGTCATCGCCGCTCGGTGCCTGGCGTCGGCCAGGTGGCGCTCGATGGCTGGCGCGAGCTGCCACTCGGGCTCGGCCAGGACCGCTTCTACCTGACTGAGCGGGAAGCCGAGCTGGCGCAGCCGGATGATCCGGTAGAGCCTGGCGACGTCGGCACCGTCGTACAGGCGGTGCCCGCCGGCTAGCCGCGCCGAGGGCGGCAGCAGCCCGATCTCGTCGTAGTAATGCAGCGTCCTGACGGTCAGCCCGGTAGCTCGGGCAAGCGCGCCGACTTTCCACGTCTGCCCGGAGGACGCTGTGTGCCCGTTCCCGATCATGTTCCCGACGGTATGACCTCACGCCACGAGAGGTGCAAGGGGACGCCGGGACTGGGTCGGCAGCGCTCGCTGCGCTGGGCTCGAACACGAGGTCAGGTACGCCGCTCCAGGCGCGCATCGTAGGAACCATGAGAAAACACCAAAAGTGCTGCTGAGCAGCTAGAGAACGATGTGAGCGGTTGACGGGAATCGAGCCCGCATGACCAGCTTGGAAGAGATCGGGTACAGGGGCGCTGGCCGCTGCTTTTGCGGGTGGGCGGGACGTTCTGCTTGTCCGTGTGACCGTCAATGACCCTGGTTTTTACCGTCAGATCGGGCACGCAACGGGCACGCGGGCCGGCTTGGGCACCATGGCCGTGGACGTAGAAGGGAAGCTCCCGGTATGAACCCTCGCGGTTTGTGGTACGCCGTGGTACGGGGAGGTACGCTTAGGTCATGGCATTTCCAAACGAGCATCCGATCGACGTTAGCGTCCGTCAGTTCGTGGCGGACTCCGGGGCGGTCACGCGCGGTCTCCGGCAAGGACACGCGTACACGCTGACTCTCAACGGCGAGCCGCTGGCGAGGATGGTTCCGATCCGTCGGCGCCGGGCGGTTCCCAGGGAGGAAGTCCTCGCCGTCTTCGCCACCGCCCCGGTGATCGACGTGGATGAACTGCGAGCTGATCTGGACGAGGCCGTTGGCCAGGACCTGCGTGATCCATATGAGGGGACGGGGCTGTGACTGTGCACGGCGCCGCGGTCGTGGACACCAACATCGTTGCCGCCCTCAAGCTCTACGACCCGGCGGAACTGCCCGATACGATCTTGATCACGGCAATTACGCTCGGGGAACTTTCCTTCGGCCCACATACGACCGATGATCCGGCCAAACGTGCAGGGCGGGTGGCCGTCTTGCAGCACGTGGAGGCGACCTTCGACCCCCTGCCGTACGACCAGGGCGCGGCCCGGCTCTACGGCCAGATCTGCGCTGCGGTCCGCGCGGCGGGGAGGGAACCGCGCAAGCGAGCCTCAGACCTAATGATCGCGGCGACCGCGGCCAGCGTGGAACTCCCTCTCTACACGGCCAACCCGAACGATTTCAAAGGCGCTGAAGATCTAGTGGAAGTGGTTGCCCTCCACGGACGACCAAACAATCTCTGAGAGCGGATGACGGGAATCGAACCCGCATGACCAGCTTGGAAGGCTGGGGCTCTACCATTGAGCTACATCCGCGCGGCCCGTCGGCGCAGGCCGAACAGGCGTCCTGCGTAGGATACCGGCTCGCGCCCGTTCCCGCACGGCAGGCCCGGGTCGCCACCAAGCAAAACGCAAACACCCGGCCCGAACGGTCGCGTGTTTCACCCGAGTTGGCCGGCTTAGAGCCCCTTCGGGAACTCGGCCCGCCCGGCGCCACGACGGCTTCACCCTGCTGGCCTGGAACCCGCTGTACGAGCAGATCACGCTGGGCGTGATCCTCCTGCTCGCGGTCGGCGGCGACGCCTGGTCACGCCTGCGCACCGACTAGCACCGACTAGCACTGACGAGCCGCGGACAGGCGCTTCACCGCCGCGTAACAAACCGGCAGTTGACGCGAAACGTCTCTGTTGTTCCTATAAAGCATGGCGTTTCTTGTTGACACAGCGGATGCCGGGACGGGACCGCCCGCCCCGGTGCCCCACCCGCTCGCCCCGCTGACCGCGGCCGAGATCGAGGCCGCGGCCGCCGCCGTCAAGGCAGCCAAGGGCCTGGCGGACACCGCGCGGTTCGTCTACGTCTCGCTCTACGAGCCGCCCAAGCACGACGTCATCGCGTTCGAGCGCGGCGCCGCCCCCGCCCCCGACCGCCTGGTCAAGGTCGTGCTGCGGGAGCACGCGGAGCGGGCGACCTACGAAGGCGTCGTCAAGCTGCCAGCGGGCGGGGCGGGGGCGAACGGGACAGCCGAGGTCATTGACTTCAAGCGCGTCCCCGGCGTGCAGCCGAGCGTGATGTTCGAGGAATTCCTCGCCGCCGAGGACGTCGTCCGCCAGGACCCGCGCTGGCAGGAGGCCATGCGCAAGCGCGGCATCGAGGACTTCGACCTGTGCATGATCGACCCGTGGTCCTCGCCGAACGTCGAACCGGGCGTCGGCCCGGCCGACGGCCGCTTCGTCTCCCCGCTCACCTGGGTCCGCCGCGCGCCGGGCGACAACGGCTACGCGCACCCGGTCGAGAACGTGCTCACGCTGGTTGACCTGGACACGCTCACGGTCGTCAAGGTCGAGGACCACGGCGTGATCCCGATCCCGAGGCAATCAGGCAACTACTCCGTCGACACGATCACCGACCCCGACAACGTCCCGTGCTTCCCCGACGGCCCGCGCGCCGACGTCAAGCCGTTCGACGTCGTCCAGCCCGAGGGCCCGAGCTTCACCGTCACCGGCAACCACCTGAGCTGGCAGAAGTGGGACCTGCGGATCGGCTTCACCCCCCGCGAGGGCCTGGTCCTGCACCAGATTAACTACGCCGGCCGTTCCGTCATCTACCGCGCGAGCCTGTCCGAGATGTTCGTCCCCTACGGCGACCCCGGCCTGACCCACTACCGCAAGCTGGTGCTTGACGAGGGCGAGTACGGCATCGGCCTGCTCACCAACTCCCTCGAGCTCGGCTGCGACTGCCTGGGCGAGATCGTCTACCTCGACGGCGTCGTCAACGACAACGACGGCGCCGCGGTGGTCGTGCCCAACGCGATCTGCCTGCACGAAGAGGACCACGGCATCGCCTGGAAGCACACCGACTTCCGCACCGGCCAGGCCGAGGTCCGCCGCATGCGCCGCATGGTGATCAGCAGCATCGTCACCGTCGGCAACTACGAGTACGGCTACTACTGGTACCTGTACCAGGACGGCTCCATCGAGTACGAGGTCAAGCTCTCCGGCGTCATCTCCGACGGCGCGATCGAAGACGGCGTCATCCCCGAGCACGGCACGATCGTCGCCCCCGGCGTCTACGGCCCGCACCACCAGCACTTCTTCAACGTCCGGCTGGACATGGCGGTCGACGGCACCACCAACCGCGTCTACGAGGTCACCCCGACCGCGCTACCCGAGGGGCCAGGCAACCCGGTCGGCAACGCCTGGCGCGCCGACGAGGTGCTGATCGCAGACGAGTCGATGGGCCGCCGCGAGGCCGACCCGCTGGCCGGCCGGCACTGGAAGATCGTCAACGAGAACGTCAAGAACGAGCTCGGCCAGCCGGTCGGCTACAAGCTCGTGCCCGAGCACACCATCAAGTCGTTCGCCCACCCGGGGTCCGCCGTCGCCCGGCGCGCGGGCTTCACCGCCCACCCGCTCTGGGTCACCGCCTACGACCGGGACGAGGTCTTCGCCACCGGCGACTACCCGAACCAGTCCGAGGGCGGCGACGGCCTGCCCGCCTTCGTCGCGGCCGGCCGGAACCTCACCGACACCGACGTCGTGCTCTGGTTCACCTTCGGCGCCAACCACGTCGTCCGCCCGGAGGACTGGCCGGTCATGCCGGTCCACCCGCTGGGCTTCCGGCTGCTCCCGGCCGGCTTCTTCGTCGGCAACCCCGCCCTCGACAACCCCCGGCCCGGCGGCAGCCACTGCCACCACCACTAACCGACCCGCCGCGCGCCCTGCCGGTCCCACCGCATCCCCGTGCATCGGACATACCCATTAAAAAGATCAAAAAGATCGAGTAGAGGAACGCACGCATGGCATCTGCCTCCACCGACATTGCCGCCGACCCCGGCATCACCCTGCAGAAGCGAGTGCTCTCCACCCCGGAGGTGCTCGCCCAGTCGGTCGCCAACATGGCCCCGAGCGCGGCGATGGCGCTGCTCCCGCTGTTCGTCTTCCTCGACGCTGGCAACGGCGCCTGGCTCTCGTTCGGGATCAGCATGGTGATCCTGCTGATCGTCGCCTACTGCGCCGCGCAGTTCGCGACCCGGATCAACTCGGCCGGCTCGTTCTACGTCTGGGTGACGCGGGCGCTCGGCCCCGGCGCGGGCAGCGCCGCGGGCTGGGGCCTGGTCCTCGGCTACCTGTTCACCGGGGTCGCGTGCGTGCTCGGATTCGAGATCTACGGCGACAACTTCCTGGTCGGCTGGGGGGTGGCGCCGTCCGACCACGTCGTCCGGGGCATCCTCTACGTCGTCGGCGGCCTGGCTCCCGCGATCATGGCGGTGTCGGACATCAAGATCTCGCAGCGGCTCGCGTTCATCCTCGAGTCGATCTCGGTGACGATCATCCTGATCCTCTGCATCGCCGTCTACGTGCACAACGGCGGGGTCATCGACACCCATCAGCTCACGCTCAAGGGGGCAGGGACCGGCGGCATCGTGGTCGGCATGGTGCTCGCGATCTTCGCCTTCGTCGGGTTCGAGTCGGCCGGATCGCTCGGCCAGGAGGCGAAGAACCCGGCCCGCTCGGTGCCCCGCGCGATCATGTGGTCCTGCGCCATCATCGGCGTGTTCTACCTGATCGTTGTGTATACGCAGGTCTACGGGTTCGGCGACGCTGCCTTCGGCAAGGCATCCGCCCCGCTGCCGCAGCTCGCCTCGGTGGTCGGGCTCGGCTGGCTCGGCCACTTCATCGCGATCGGCATCACCTGCTCGATGTTCGCCTGCGCGCTGGCCTGCCTCACCGCGGGCTCGCGGATGCTGCTCTCTCTCGGCCACGACGGCCTGCTGCCCAAGGTCTTCACCCACACCTCACGGCACACCCACGCGCCCGACGTCGCGATCTGGGCGGTCGCGATCCCGATGACCGCCGTCCCGGTCGCGTACATACTCGCGGGCTCGACCGACGAGACGCTCTCGAGCGAGCTGGGCACGCTCGCGACCTACGGCTTCATGATCGCGTACGCCCTGGTCGGCCTGGCCGCCCCGATCTACCTGCGCAAGATCGGCGAGAACAAGCCGCTGGCGTGGGTATTCGGCCTGCTCGGCGCGGTCACGATGCTGTTCGTCTTCTACGTGAACTGGATACCGACGGCGATCCCGAACGATATCTTCCCCGCGCTGGCCTGGCCCTACAACGCGCTGCCGTACGTCTTCCTCGGCTGGACCGCGCTCGGCCTGGTCTGGTACGCCGTCGTCAAGCTGCGCAAGCCCGAGGTCATTCACGCGGCCGGGACCTGGGGGGACGCGACCGACCCCAACGCCGCCGCCGAAGAGGCGGCCGCCCGGGCGAGCTGAGGCGAGGCAAGCCGGCGGTCGCAGCCCGGGCCGTCCGTCTTAACCACAAAGGTACAAAAAGGCTGCCGTTCTTTACTAGATAGATACAAATAAGCCGCGCTTCTTTACTACAAATTTCTACATATCAGCGAAATAGAACATGTGTCACGCAAAACCAAATACTAGATCTAGCGTCTCTCTTCTGGGGGGAGCCGGGGATTCTGCGCGTCCCCGACTGGCTGCTGCGTGCGTGCTCCAAGGCGCACGCGAGCCTCAAGGAGAGATCAGCGCAGATGACGTCCACGCGGTCAGGCCGCACCGAGTCGGATCCGTTCCCGAGGAACGACCTGACCACTCCCGACCTGTACGGGGACGCCATGGCCGACTACCGGCGGCAGAGCACGCTCGCGCCGCCGAGGCCACCCGAGCCGGCCGCCGACCGGGCCAGGGAGCAGTCGCGCGAGCAGCCGGGAAAACGACGCAAGCAGTGGGGCAGGGACCGGCGCACGGCGGCCCTGTCGATGGTTCCCAAGCCGGTCAGCGACACCCGGGTCGCGATGGGGCGCCTGGCCATCATCGTCACCGTGTTCGCGTGGCTGGCCTACGTGGGCACCTGGTTCTTCGACGACTTCTTCCACCCGGGGTCGGAGAACGCGGTCGCGCGCACCGAGGAGATCCTGTACCTGCTCATCGTCACGCTGCTGACGGTGTCGGCGCTCGCGTACCTGCTGACCAGGCTCGGGTTCTTCTACCGCACGCGCACCCATCACCGGGCCACCCGCGCCAGCCTCGACCAGTACTTCGACGCGCGGCAGCCCACGCTGACCACGATCATCCCCTCCTACCAGGAGGAGGAGCGGGTGATCAGGACCACGCTGCTGTCGGCCGCGCTGCAGGAGTACCCGGACAAGCGCGTGGTGCTGCTGATCGACGACCCCTACGTGCCGAAGACGCGCCAGGCCCGCGAGCAGCTTGACTCGGCGCGGGCGCTGCCGGGCAAGATCGAGCGGCTGCTGGCCGAGCCCGCCAGCCGCTTCAGCGCCGGGATGAAGTCGTTCGAGGTGGCGATGGAGCGCGGCGAGCAGCCCACCCTCAGCTCGATGGGCGCGCTCGCGAGCACCTACACCGACGCGGTCACCTGGCTGGAGAACCTGGCCGAGGGCATGGAGATCGTCGACCACACGGACGCCTTCTTCGTCAACGAGGTCATCCTGCGCCTGGCGGAGTCGCTCGGCGAGGTCAAGACGGCGCTGGTCGACGCGGCGGCCGAGGGCGTCGTGCTGCACCCGCAGATCTTCCGGCGGCTGTACCGCCGGCTGGTGTGGACGTTCAGCGTCCGGGTCTCGAGTTTCGAGCGCAAGCGCTATGTGTCGCTGTCGCACGAGCCGAACAAGGCGACCAACCTCAACAGCTACATGGGGCTGATGGGGGGCACCTACCACGAGATACAGACCGTGGGCGGCACGGCGCTTGTGCCCGCGCCGCCGGGAGGCGGCGGGCACGTCCCCAACCCGGACTACGTGGTGACGCTCGACGCCGACAGCGTGCTGCTGCCCGAGTACTGCCTGCGCCTGGTGCACCTGCTCGAGCAGCACGAGTACGAGGACATGGCGATCGCGCAGACGCCCTACAGCGCGTTCCCCGGCTCGGCCACCCGGCTGGAGCGGATCGCGGGCGCGACCACGGACCTGCAGCACCTGGTGCACCAGGGCCTGACCTACTACGACGCCACGTTCTGGGTCGGCGCCAACGCGGTGATCCGCAAGAAGGCGCTCGACCAGATCGCCGAGACCTCCTACATCGGCGACTGGGAGATCAGGCAGTACATCAAGGACCGGACGGTCATCGAGGACACCGAGTCGACGATCGACATGGGGATCCACGGCTGGCGGCTGTTCAACTACCCCGAGCGGCTCAGCTACAGCGCCACCCCGCCCGACTTCGGGTCCCTCTGCATCCAGCGCCAGCGCTGGGCCAACGGCGGCCTGCTGATCCTCTCCAAGCTGCACCGCCAGTGGCGCACCCGCCGCTCCACCGGCAGGCGGGTCCGCTTCAGCGAGCTGTTCCTGCGCGCGAACTACATGGCCTCCGTCTCCTGGAGCTCGGCCAGCCTGCTGATCCTGCTCGCCTTCCCGTTCAGCTCCGCCCTGATCAGCCCGCTGCTCGGCCTGATCGCGCTGCCCTACTTCGCCGCCATGGCGAGCGACCTGCGCTACTGCGGCTACAAGCGGCTCGACGTGCTCCGGATCTACGGCTTCAACCTGATCCTGCTCGGGGTCAACCTGGCCGGGACGCTCTCGTCGGTCGTGCAGGGGATCACCGCGTCCAAGTCCGCGTTCATCCGCACCCCCAAGGTCCGCAACCGCACCGTCGTGCCGCTGTTCCTGCTGCTCGCGCCCTACGTGCTGCTCGCGCTTGCGGGCTACACGTTCTACCGCGCGTACGTGCACGGCCTGACCGAGAACATGTTCTACGGCGCGCTCAACGTCGTCCTCGCCTGCTACGCGGTCAAGGCGTTCATCGGCCTGCGCAACTCGCTGGTCGACGTGTGGATTCACGGCACCTCGCTGCTCTACAAGCCGGCCAAGCGGCGCCGGCGGCTGCTGGCGCTGTGGCGCCGGCCGGTGGAACAGCCCCAGCCGACCGACTGGCGGACCGTGCTGCAGACGGGGTACGCCGAGTCCCAGTACCAGCCGGCCCGGGGCCGTCCGTCGGCCAGCGCCGCGCCCGCGGCGCCATCCGCCGCCGCGCCGCCCGAGGGCCCGCCCAAGCGCCGGCTGTCGCTCGTGCGCGTGCTCGTCGCCCTCGTCGTGCTGGCCGGCGTCAGCTACGGCGGGTACCTGGGCGTCAAGACGCGGCTGCTCGTCACCCCCACGGTCACGCACCAGACCTGGTTCGCGCCGTACGTCGACGTCACGCTGACGCCGACCTACCAGTTCCAGAGCACGTCCGATGACCCGGCCCGGCAGACCGTGCTCGGGTTCGTGGTCGCCGCCTCGAGCTCGGAGTGCACCCCGAGCTGGGGCGCCGCCTACACGCTGGCCGCGGCCGAGCAGGCGCTCGCGGTGAGCACCCGCATCGCGCAGCTGCAGCAGGAGGGGGCGCAGGCGATCGTGTCGTTCGGCGGGCAGGCCAACACCCCGCTGGACGTCGCCTGCCCGACCGCCGCCGCGCTGACTTCGGCCTACCAGTCGGTGATAAGCGCCTACCACCTGACCACGATCGACCTCGACATCGAGGGGTCCGCGCTCGACGACTTCGCCGCCGAGGAGCGCCGCGCGCAGGCGATCGCGCGCCTGGAGCAGGCCGACCCCAAGCTCAACGTCTGGCTGACCCTCCCGGTCGAGCCGACCGGGCTGCAGGACAACGCCATGTCGCTGATCAGCTCGATGCTGCGCAACCACGTTGCGATCGCCGGCGTCAACGTCATGACGATGGACTTCAGCTCGCCCC
>Ga0302326_10028320_pt1 | contig 11276 bp, 9 predicted proteins | sample Palsa_T0_3_FD_202264 | JGI IMG/M metagenome (GOLD analysis project Ga0302326, IMG submission 202264) | Peat permafrost microbial communities from Stordalen Mire near Abisko, Sweden - Palsa_T0_3 | ecosystem: Environmental > Terrestrial > Soil > Palsa > Peat permafrost | place: Sweden: Abisko...
GTACGGTTCGTCGTCGGCCAGTCCGTAGTCGCCTGTCGGTAACCACAGCATCGGGTCGCGGGCTGCGAACGGGTCGAGGTTGATCGCGATGAAGAGGATGTTGTCGCCGCTCTGTTTGCCGTAGAAGATGACCTCGTCATCGTCCGCGCGATAGAACGTCGCGTTGCGCCAATCCTGGAGCGCCGGGTTTTCGCGCCGGATGCGGTTGAGCGCCGTCACATCCTCCTTGATATTGCCCGGAGCGTTCCAGTCGCGCACGCGGATCTCGTATTTCTCGGAGTCCAGATATTCTTCGCGATCGGGCAGTGCAGCGTTTTCGCATAACTCGTAGCCGCTGTAGATGCCGTAGAGGCTCGAAAGCGTCGCAGCCAGCGCCAATCGAATGCGAAACGCGGGGCGGCCACCCGTCTGCAGATAGGGCGGCAGAATGTCGGGCGTGTTCGGCCAGAAGGAGGGGCGGTAGAACTCCGCGAGCTCCGTCTCGGCAAGCTCGGTGAGATATTCCGTCAGTTCTTCCTTCGTATCGCGCCACGTGAAGTACGTGTACGACTGCGCGAAGCCGAGTTTCGCGAGCTGATTCATCACTTTGGGCCGGGTGAACGCTTCGGCGAGGAAAATCGTGTCGGGGTACTTCGCCCGCACCTCGGCGATCATCCATTCCCAAAAAGCAAACGGTTTGGTGTGCGGGTTGTCGACCCGGAAGGTCGCCACGCCGCGCTCACTCCAAAACAGAACGACGTCGCGGAGCGCGTTCCACAGCGACATCCGATGCGGCCCGGACCAGTTGAAGTTGACGATGTCCTGATACTTCTTAGGCGGGTTTTCGGCGTACTTGATCGTGCCGTCGCTGCGAAAGCTGAACCACTCCGGGTGTTCTTTGATCCAGGGATGATCGGGCGAGCACTGTAGAGCGTAGTCGAGCGCGATTTCCATGCCGTTCGCGCGGACGGCGGCGACGAGGTGCGCGAAATCGTCGAACGTTCCGAGGGCCGGTTCGATCGCCGTATGTCCGCCGTTTTCGTTGCCGATCGCCCATGGGCTGCCTACGTCGTCCGGACCCGCGTCAAGCGAATTGTTCGGACCTTTGCGAAACGCGTGACCGATCGGATGGATCGGTGGAAGGTAGACGACGTCGAACCCCATCGCGCGGATGTCGGGCAGCCGGCGTTCGACGTCGGCAAACGTGCCGTGCTTGCCGGGCTCGACTCCCGCAGATCGCGGAAAGAGCTCGTACCACGCCGCGAACTGCGCCGCACGACGGTCCGCATCGATGCGCAGCGGCGGCGAAACGCGCGTCGCTGCGGCGCGGTCCGGGACGCGGGACACGAGCGCTGCCAGGGCCTCTCCGAGCATGACCGCAACGCGTGAATCCTCATCGCCGAGATCGTCGAGCGGGGCGATTGCGGCCGCGAGCTGCTCGCGAATGCTTCCCGTCGCACGCGCTATGGTTGCGGCGAGCAACGCGCGGCCCTCGTCGATCTCGAGCGCCAGCGGTTGACCGGCCGCACGCTTCTTCGAGACCTGTTCCTGCCAGGTGGCGAATGGAGCGGGCCACGCTTCGATCGTATACTCGTGCGGCCCGGGGCGCGCGATCTCAAAGGATGCGGTAAAGCGATCGTTGTCGAGGAATTCCATCGCCACGTGCTGCCATTGCGTTGCTTTCGGCTCGCGGACGTAGAGCGCGGCGGCCACTGTGTCGTGCCCGTCGCGGAAGACGTCGGCCTCAACGCTCACGCCCTGCCCGACGATGCGCTTGATCGCGAACCGCCCGCACTCCAGTTGCGGTTCGATCTTCTCGACGACGACGGGCCCCGCGCTCCGGGCGTCTTCGACCTCAACCAGGGCGGCGATTTGGTGCATTGGGGTGCCTTTCGACGGTCCGGACACGATTGGGTATCCTTACCCGCCTTCGGGCAGGCTCCACAGTTAGGTGCTCCTAATTTGGCCGACCTATCTCCGCGGGCTCAAAAGCCCGTCACCGACTCAAAAATGAGCGCCGTTCTTGAATGATTGATGTTCACACGCACCTGCATCCGCCCAAGCTGTTCAAGGCGATTCGACGCTGGTTCGCCGAGCGAAGTTCGTGGGATCTCTCCGGGCATCCGACCGAACCGAGCGACGTTGCGGCGGCCTTGCGCGCCGCGGGCGTCGAGCGCTTCGTGTTCTTCAGTTATGCCCACAAAACGGGGATGGCGCGCGACCTGAACGCGTGGCTCGCTCAGACCTCGCGAGAGCTCGGGGGATACGGCGTGCCGCTCGGTACCGTGCACCTTGACGACCCCGGCTACCTCGAGGACATCACCGCTGCGCTCGACGGCGGTTGTATCGGGCTCAAGGTCCACGAAGACGTGCAGCGCTTGGCCGTCGACGATCGGCGCTTCGACGCCGTCTACCGGACGATGGCCGAACGCGGAGCGTTCTTGCTCGTACACGTTGGCCCCATTCCGTGGGCGCGCGTCCCGGATGAGGGAGCCGCGCGCATCGAGGGCGTGCTCGAACGGCATCCGGAGCTGAACGTCGTCGTCGCGCACTTCGGCGAGCCCGACACGCTGCGCTACTTCGCGATGATGGACCGCCATCCGCGCCTGCACCTCGACACGACGATGGTCTTTGCCGACGGCTCGCCCATCGGCGGTCCGCCCGAGTACGATCCCGCATTGTTCGAAGCGCACGCCGGCCGAGTACTCTACGGCACCGATTACCCGAACATTCCGTATCCGTATCTGCGCGAACGTACCGGAATCGAGCGGCTCGGCCTCTCGCCCGCAACCTTCGACGCCGTCATGCGCGGCAATGCGGCGCGTTTGATCGCTCGCGCTTCCGGAAGCTAGTGGGGGAATGCGCCCCAAGGGCGTCGGAAGTCCGAACCAATGGTCACCGTTCGGCGTCTGGGCGGCGCAACTGTCGTCGGCATGCATGGCGATCTCGATATCGTATCTTCCGCTGAACTTACCGCGGCGCTCTCGACGGCTGCCGAAGGTTCCGACCGGCGAGTGATCGCTTCGCTGGAAGAATGCACGTTTTGTGACTCGAGCGGCCTCGCCGCTCTCGCCACAGCGAAAAAGCGTCTCGGTGCGCGGTTCAAAGTCGTCGTGCCGAAAGCGGGGAACGTCCGGCACGTCTTCGACATCACCGAGCTCACCGATTATCTGTCGTTGTGCGAAACCGTCGAAGAAGCGGTTGCGGCTTACGAATCGACGGAATAACGGATGCTCAGGACGACGGTGTCGTCGAAAGAGCCATGAGGTAACATCGCGTGGTAGATTTCGTGTGCGGGCTCGTTCGAATCGGCGACTTCAGAAGATCCGACGACGGCGCGTAACTGTCGTTCCCCATCCAAAATATTGTGCGTTGCTTCGGTCAATCCGTCCGTAAACAGGACCAGCATCGAATCTCTGGCGAGCATCGATTGCGCCTCTGCCGAAGCCTTTTCGTGGGCGATTCCGAGCAAGGGCCTTCGGCCGCCGCGCAGAGATTCGACGCTGCCGTCCGGCAAACGAACGAGCGGCGCAGGGTGACCTGCGGAGATGTGCTCGAGTTTTCCCGTGGCGGGCCAGAACACCCCGATGAAAGCAGTCGCGAATATGTCGGGGAACTCTTTGGCCATCAGCGAGCGAAGCAGAAACATCAGCTCGCGAGGCGAAGCAGTCGTCAGCGAAAGTGCTCGCAGTGAGTGACGCAGCATGACCATGACCGTGGCTGCCGGTAAACCATGGCCTGCGACGTCGCCGACCGATACGAGAAGCCGTTCGTCGTCGATGTGGAAGACGTCGTACCAATCGCCTCCGACTCTCGCCTCCGTCTTCGCCGCTTCATAAACGGCGTCGTATTTGACGCCGCTCGTTTCCGGAAACCGTGCCGGTAAGGCAGCTTCCTGAAAGCGCTGCGCCACCGCGCGCTCTCGTTCGTAGGCTTCGGCATTGTAGATTGCCGGCGTCAATCGGCGCGCGATTTCCTCGACGAGCGACAAGTCTTCTTCATTGAAGCTCACGGGGTTATCCCCGCGGATCACGTGAATCGCCCCGATGACTTTGCCTCTTCGGCGGAAAGGAACGACGATTGCAGAGGCGAGACCGAGCGTTTTCAGATGTTCGGCGTATTGCGAATGGATGGCGCGCGCGCGAAGGTCTTCCGGATAAAGCGCAACGAGAACCGGCTCGCCCGTGCGAAGGACGTGTGCGGTCGTGCTGTGCTCGGTGATGTAACTGGTACCCAACAACGCTTCGGTGATCCACCGCCGTTGTTCGTCCCAGTGCCGGATCGCAATGATCTCGAAGCCGGGTCCGTCGCGTCTCTCCAAATAGACCGACATCCAGTCGGCAAACTCTGGGATGAAGACGCGGAGCATTACGTCGATCGTCTCGTCGAGCGATAATGCGTCCGACAACTCATCGGTAAGCCGAGCGATAAGCCGTTCGCGCATTTAGGCAATATAGTAGAGAGCGCGGCCGGCCCGAGTCCTTCAAACGGGCCGCCAGCGCCGAGTTCTAAGCTGGGATCGCGTCGAGGTCCGCGCGTCCCCAGACACGGTGGCGCCCGATGGTCTCGATGAATCGAGCTGCGATCGCTTTCGCCCCGCCGATGACGATGCCGCTCTCCTCGCCGGGACTTGCCTGAATGCCGGCCGCAACGAGGATGTCCGAGACGTCGGCGCCGGCCGCGATCGCCTTCGCGTGCTTGTACGCTTCCGCGACAAAGTTGAGCACGACTCCCGAGCCCCACAGCACCTTCATCGCGTCCGGACCATTCGGGATGTAGACGGCGTCGAAAACGACCGAGGGCATAGTGAAAATGGAGTGGTCGACGAGGATCGGGCCGCCTGCGCCCTTCAACTCGCCGAGCTTTAGCGCAAGTGTCAGTCCCTTAGCGCCTGCTTTTGCAAGTGCGCTCTTCATAGCCGACACATCCGAAGCGGAGCTTCCCTCCGCGACCAAGATCGCGATCTTCCGGCCCGTCAGGTCCCCCGGAACCCCGGTTTCCGGATTGAGCTGACTGAGCGCCGGAGACGCGGAGACCGACAGCTGCTTGCGCTTGCGCCGGCCGCCGGACTCGCTGCGCGCGATGTCGTCGCGTTCCTGCGCGGGTTTCGGAGTACGCAGTCCGAGGTTCGACGCGACCGCATTGGCAAGCCCCGTGTCGATGTTCGCAAGCATCGCGCTCAACACGCGCTCGCGGATCTCGACGCGTTCGAGCTTCGAGAGCTCGAAGGTGAAGGCTGCGGCGATGTGTTCCTTCTCGATCGCCGACATGCTGTTCCAAAATAACGTCGCCTGCGAGAAGTGGTCGTCGAACGAGGCGGAGCGGATTCTGCGAACCGTACCATCGACCCGCTCCGGTACGGTCGCGAACCCACCGAGCTCTACGGTCGTCGGGGCCGGAAAGTTTCCGTCGAGCGAATTGGGGGAGTACGACGTGTTCCCTACGTCGATCGTCATCCGGTGCATGCCGTCGCGCTGGCCGTTGCTAAACGGACACACCGGGCGGTTGATCGGAATCTCATGAAAGTTCGGGCCGCCGAGCCGCGAAAGCTGAGTATCCAAATACGAGAAGTTGCGGCCTTGCAACAGTGGATCGTTGGTAAAGCCGATCCCCGGCACGAGATGGCTCGTGCAAAACGCGACTTGCTCGGTCTCGGCGAAGTAACTGTCCGGATTCCGGTCGAGCACCATCTTGCCGATCCGCTGGACGGGAATCAATTCCTCGGGTATGAGCTTAGTCGCGTCCAGGATATCGAAATCGAACGCATCGGCTTCCGCATCGCCAAAGAGCTGCACGCCCAGCTCCCACTCGGGAAACTGGCCGTTTTCGATTCGCTCGAACAGGTCGCGACGATTGAAATCCGGGTCTTTTCCGGCGAGCTTCTGAGCTTCGTCCCAGACGAGCGAGTGCACGCCGAGCAACGGTTTCCAGTGAAACTTGACGTAGCGTGCCTGGTTCTTCGCATTGATGAAACGGAACGTATGGACGCCGAAGCCTTCCATCATGGTCAGCGAGCGCGGGATCGCGCGGTCCGACATCAGCCACATCATCATGTGGCTCGACTCGAGCGTCAGCGAAACGAAATCCCAAAGGGTGTCGTGCGCCGACGACGCTTGCGGAATCTCGTTGCGCGGTTCCGGCTTGACCGCGTGAACGAAGTCCGGAAACTTGATGGCGTCTTGGATGAAGAACACCGGCATGTTGTTGCCGACCAGGTCGAAATTGCCGTCTTCGGTATAAAATTTGACCGCGAAGCCGCGGACGTCCCGCGGTGTATCGGCGGATCCTCGAGAGCCACCGACCGTCGAAAACCTTACGAAGACCGGCGTCTTTGCGCGCGGATCTTGAAGAAAAGCGGCTCGGGTAACGTTCGCCATGGGCTCGTATACCTGGAAATATCCGTGCGCCGCCGTCCCCCGAGCGTGAACGACGCGTTCGGGGATCCGCTCGTGATCGAAGTGCGTGATCTTCTCGCGAAGAATGAAGTCCTCGAGCAGGGTCGGTCCGCGGTCACCGGCGCGCAGCGAATTGTTGTTGTCGACGATTGGAACGCCTTGATTCGTCGTCAGCCGCTTGTCACTCGGCGAGGAACGAAACGGCGCGAGCGCATCCGCCTTCGCCGAGGCAGCCGTCTTTGAGTTCGCAGCCTTCGCTTTGACCGTGACGGAACTTGGCGTTCCTTTACGCTTTGCGGAACTTGCCACTTGAGAGCCTCATTCTACGCTGAACGTCATAGAGTTGCGGGGCGGATGTTACGTCGCAATCCAGGCGTCGTGAAAGGGTAATTACGTGTACTCAGGTGCCCTTATCGAGACGGCTCGAAACGTTTAGGGATGAAATGCTTCTCGTACGCGGCAATGCGGCGCATTCGATCGCTCGGTCATCCGGAAGCGAGGCCAAGCCGCGGACGCCTTCGAATCGGCCCTGATGCAATTTGCCAGTCCAGAATCTGCCGCCGCATCATACGGCGTATCGACGATGTTCGAAGCCGCCGGGCGCACGGGGCTCGTCGATCTCGACTTCATCGCGCACATCCCCGAAGCGAAGGTCGCCGGCCGGGCACGCACGGTGCTTTGCGGACAGGACGACAACTTGATGGTTCCGGCCGCGATCGCGCGCGCCGAACCCGGCGACGTGCTGGTCATGCGGATGCCGGAAAGCCGGCCGATCTCGCTCTTAGGAGAATTGCTCGCTACCCAGTGCCTTGCGCGCGGCGTCGTGGCCGTCGTGGTCGACGCTGCGATTCGCGATGCCGTCGCAATTCGAGAACTCGGACTCCCGGTCTGGTCGCGCTTCGTGCGCGCCCGTAGCGCCGCGAAAAAAATCATCGGCAAGCTCGACGAGCCGCTCGAACTCGGCGGCACCACGATCGCCTTTGGCGACCTGATCGTCGTCGACGGCGACGGCGTCCTCGCCGTGCCGGCCGCAAGCGTCGCCGAGATCGTCGCGCGAGCGGCCGAGCGCGACGCGGCCGAGGTCGTCAAACGCGAGCGTTACCGCAGAGGCGAGCTTTCCTACGACCTCGACGGCTTGCGGGCACTAATCGAAGGTGCCCTTTAAGATCGGAGCGGCGAAGCCCCCCGATTCCCCCCGGGCCCGCACTCGCGGGCCCCGCTGCGCGCGGCGAATTCCCCAAATCCGGCGAGTTGCCGCCCCGATGTCCGGGTAAGGCGATAACATGCATAATGACGACGCGGACAAGAAGAACGAGCACGAAAAAGACGTACGAACCGAAATTGAGGCGGCTGACGACACCGGGCTCGTGCGGCAACAGGAGATCATCGTGCAGAGCGAGCTTGGGCTTCCGGTGGGCGACGATGGACGCTAAAGCGATCTCAGCGCACATCGAGGAACTCGTTGCCGAGGAGCACCGGCTGCTGGAACTCGGCGAGCAGCAACCGCTCAGCCCGGGCGACCACGAACGCCTGCAGACCGTCAACGTGCAGCTCGATCAGTATTACGATCTCTTGCGCCAGCGCCGCGCGCGCGAAGAGTTCAACCAAGACACCTCGCACGTCCGCCTGCGTGCCGAAGACACGGTCGAAAAGTACCTGCAGTAACGCGCGCGCGGCGCGCCGAATCGAAGCCTTCAATGAGATTGCTGCGCGCAATCGCAATCGTCGCGCTGCTTGCCGTTGCCGCTTATGGCGGGTACCGGTTGTTTGCATCTCGGCCGCAGACGCCGAACAGCGCAATCGCGGTCTATTATTGTAAGACCGACGGTGAATCGTTGGCCAAATGGGTCGTCTCGGTGAACCCCAATGCGACCGATACGAAAAGCATGGCCTTTTATGCCGTCGCACAGACGCTTGCGGGGCCGCCCGCAGAGACAACTGCGATACGATTTCCGGCGGGCACGGTCGTTCGCTCCGTCGACGCAAGCGGTCCGACGGCGGTGGTCGATCTCGGCGGAACGATTGCGACCGAGCAGAGCGGCAGCTTTGCCGAGAGCGGCGAATTCAAAGCACTGGTCTGGACGCTGACGTCCCTGCCAGGCGTCACTGCGGTGCAAATCAAGGTCGATGGCGCGCGCGTTCCATCGCTTCCCGGAGGCCATCTTGAACTCGATGAACCCCTTACGCGTCAGAGCTGGTAGGCTTGCGCTCGCCCTAGGTTTCGTGGCGGCCACGATCGTGCCCGCACGCGCGCAGACGCCGCCGCCGGCTCTGAGCGCAAACGACTTCTGGTTTGGCGGGACGCGAATGGGATTCGAGTACCCACAATTGCGCGACGGGCAATTCGCCGTCGCGACCGACGATAAGGGCCTCGCCCGTCTGCTCACCAAAACCGGCGCCACGCTTTCGTATCAGCCGGGGCAAAACGTTATCGCCGTTACGACGGCCGATCATCGTCTGATCACCTTCACCCTCGGCGACCCGCACCTGACCATCGCGGGCGTCACGCAAGCAGCGGCGTTTGCGCCGTACGCGTCGGGAAGCGGGGCATACGTGCCGCTTCTGGACCTCGCTCGCGCGCTCTACGTCGATCCGGTGCAAGACGGGGCGACCACCGTGATGGAGCCGCAGATCGCGGCCCTCGACGTTCGCCCCCAAGCGCATTCGACGATCGTGACGCTGCACGGTGCGACGCCGCTGACCTTCAAACGCACGAGCGATGCCGACGACTACGAAGTCTCGCTGGCGTTTTCCGGAACGGCGTCAACGCTCGAGACGTTGCGTCAAGTCGAAGGTCCGGGCTTGCACAGCATCTCGATTACGGTCGACGGATCAGCCCGCAATCCTACGACGATCGTCACCTTTGCTGCCGCGCCCGGCGGCGTTCACGCGCTCGCCCAGAGCGACTCGCCGAACTCATTGACGCTCGTGTTCGCGCCCGCCGGCGTGGCGCTCGGCGGCACGCCTATTCCCGCTGCCGGACGTTCGAACGTTGCCTTCGCATCGGCCGCCCCTGACGAGGCAGCAATCGCCGCCGCACCGCGTCCGGCGCCCGTCGTCCCGGCGCCCGCGTTACCACCCTACGGCGATCAGACGGCTGCGAACGCGAATCCGGATACGAGCATAACGGCAGCGCCGGCGGAGACGCCGACGCCGACCGCTTTCGGTTTGGCACCCGCGACCATCAGCGCAGTCGACACGCAGAACGGCGGCGGGGGCCTGTACGTGAGGCTGACGATCACCGGCAACGTCACGTACGAGTGGCATCGTCTGAGCGACAACCGCTGGTATATCGATCTCAAACCGGCGACCTTGACGGTGCCCTCGATGGAGCAGCCGCTCGACGATCCCTCGCTGCTCTCCCTGCGTGTGAAGCCGTTCACGGGTCCGAATGACGGCTTAGCGACCGTGCGCGTCGGATTGACGTTGCCGAGTCCCCGCAGCGTTAGCCTCGTTCCGACGCCAACCGGAATGATGCTCGAGATCGGCGCGCAGGACGATACCGGAACTCAAGTGACCGGTACGGGTGAACTGCTTCCCGGGCGGCTTTACAGCGGCATCGTTCCGTTGCCCCCGATCCAAGCGCCGGCCGACCTGACCGGGGCGGATCAAACGTGGAAGTTCGGCGGCTCGGTTCCGACCAATCCCAAACTGATCGTCATCGATCCGGGACACGGCGGTAGCGACGCCGGAGCCGAACACAACGGTTTGATCGAGAAAGACCTCAACCTCGATATCTCCAAGCGTCTGCAGGCGGTGCTGGTTTCGCGCGGGTGGCAAGTGAAGATGACCCGCGAAACCGACATCGACGTCTTCGCACCCAACGACTCGGCCCGCGACGAGCTGCAAGCCCGCGACGACGTCGCCAACAAAGCGGGCGGCCGGATGTTCGTGAGCGTGCACTCCAACAGCTTCACGACCTCGGCCCTGAACGGCACGACGACCTATTACTACAAAGCCGATTCCTATGCACTCGCGGAAGACGTGCACTCGCGGCTGGCCGGCGTGCTGCCGACGCAAGACGATGGCGTCCGCAAGGACAACTTCTACGTGATTCACCACGCCTCGATGCCCGCGATCCTGGTTGAAACCGCGTTCCTCTCGAACCCCGGCGACGCGGCCTTACTCAAGCAGTCATCCTTCCTGCAAAAGATTGCCGTCGCCATCGCAGACGGCATCGAGGACTTCGCGGCGAATTCGCAGCCGCTCAGCGACACGACGACAACGGGTGGAATTTAAATTCTCGGGATTTTCGACTCCGGTTTAGGCGGCTTAACGGTCTTGCGCCACCTGCGGGCGCGCTTGCCGCATGAAGACATCGTGTACTTCGCCGATCAAGCGCACGTGCCGTATGGCGAGCGCAGCGAGGACGATCTCGTCGGCCTGCTGGCGCAAAACGTCGCGTACCTCGAGTCCGCCGGCGCTGACGCCGTCGTGATGGGCTGCAACACGTCGTGTGCGGTCGCTTCCCGCCGCGGCTGGCCCACCTCACGCATCCCGATGCTCGATCTGATCGACGCCGCCGCGGGCGACGTCGTCGCGCGCACGAGCGCGCGGAGCATCGGCATCGTTGCGACGACCGCCACGGCCCGCTCGGGCGCCTACGGCGACGCAATTCGCCGCCGCGCTCCCACTGCAGTCGTCTACGAGATTGCAGCGCCGGCTCTCGTTCCGCTTGTCGAAGCGGGCAAACTTGCCGGTCCCGAAACCGATCGCGCGGTCGCAGAAGCGTGTGCGCCTCTGCCCGCCGGCCTCGAAGCCGTCGTTCTCGCCTGCACGCACTACCCGCTTCTTGACGACAGCTTTGCGAAGGCACTCGGCCCCGCGGTAGCGCGGCTCGACCCCGCGGTGGCTCAAGCGGAACGCGCCGTCGCATTTGTTCGCGAACGCGGATGCTCCGGT
>Ga0302326_10028322_pt1 | contig 11275 bp, 6 predicted proteins | sample Palsa_T0_3_FD_202264 | JGI IMG/M metagenome (GOLD analysis project Ga0302326, IMG submission 202264) | Peat permafrost microbial communities from Stordalen Mire near Abisko, Sweden - Palsa_T0_3 | ecosystem: Environmental > Terrestrial > Soil > Palsa > Peat permafrost | place: Sweden: Abisko...
CTTGCCGCGGCGCAAACTGCCGGCCGCCTCGATCTTTTCCAGGCCACCGCCTTCGGCCAAGTAGGGAATCAACTCATCCGCCGATTTTCGGGCGAAGCTCAGCAGGAACCGGCCCACGCGCTGCCGGTATTGCGCGATCGACTTGAGCACTTTCTCTTCGAGCTTCGCGCCCATGCGTGGCAGTTCGCGAAGCTTCTCTTCGCGGCACAGGCGTTCCAGTTCGTCGATGCTCGCGACTTTGTAGTGCTGGTAGACGAGTGCGATGCCTTTTGGGCCGAGCCCTTGAATCTTGAGCAGATCGAGCAGGCCGGGCGGGTATTGGGCGAGCAGAGTATCGCGCTTCTGAAACGAGCCGCGCGCGCAGATCTCTTCGATGGCGCCCGCGATGCCTTTGCCGACGCCCGGAATGTCGGTTACCTTCCGGTCGGGGCTGGACACCAGATCTTGGACGCGCTCGGGATAGCCTTCCAGGACGGACGCTGCGTTGCGGTAACTGCGAATGCGGAAGCCGTCCTCGGCTGCGATCTCCATCAGGTCGGCCGTTTCGGCCAACATGCGCGCGATTTCGCGATTCTCCATGCTATTTGCTCGAGACCGCGGCCTGGTAAGGCTCCACGTGGACCAGAACGTCCGCCACCCAATCCAGCGTTTCCTTGATTTGGATGCGGACTTGAGTGGCCAGCTCGTGGGATTGCAGTACGCTCATGTCCGGATCTACCTCCAGGTGCAAATCCACGTGCCAGCGCAGCCCGGTCTTGCGGGCAAAGCATTTCTCGATGCCCCGGGCGCCAGGAACGCTCAGCGCTACTTTGCGAATGCGGTCCATCGACTGGGCGTCCGGCATGGTGTCCATCAAAAGCAGCGTAGTGTCCCGGACGACGCGGACGCCCAGGAAAATGACGATCAATCCGACGGCAGCCCCGCCATAGTGATCGGCGGCGGCGAAGGTTTTTGGATCGAATAGGGCCAGCGCGAGGCCGATGAGAGCTAATGTTCCCGAAAGAACGTCGACGCTGTCGTTCCACGCGTCGGCTGCGAGTCCGGAGCTGTGAATTCTGCGAGCGTAGCGTCGCTTGGCCGCGCTCATTACGCTTTTGATAACGATGGAGGCGATCAGCGGCCAGATCGCATAAGCGGCGGGCGCACGGTGCGATTCGAACGACCGTTCCAGGGACCGCAGCGAAATCAGGGAGCCGGAAATCACCAGCATCATGCCCACCACCAGCGCGCTGAGCGTCTCCACGCGACCGTGCCCGTAGGGATGTTCCTCGTCGGGAGGCTTGGCGGCCAGCACCAATCCCAAGAGCACCAACCCGGCGGCGAGCACGTCGCCCGCCGATTCCAAGCCGTCTGAAACCACGGCGGTGGAATGGGCATGGAGTCCGATGGTTATCTTGACGGCGGCTAGCGCCGCGCTCACCAGGATGCTTGTGACCGCGATATTGCGGCTGGCCCGCTCGGGGTTCACCTGCGCCTCTTCTTCACGCTGACCAGTTCATAACTGCCGCGCACTAGTCCCCCGATCTCGTCCCAATCCAGTTTGGTGTTGGCGCGCAGCGACACCCAACCGTGTTGGCCCACATAGGGCGTGCGGTAGAAACGGGGATCTTCGAGAAAAACGGGTTGCATCGGCTTGCCAACCTTGACGCAGATCGACAACACGCCTTGGTAGGTTTCCAACACCGTGAAGGTTTTGGTGCTCACCTGGAAAGTGGGATGCCCGAACGTGGTTGTTTCGGTGGTCTTCGGCAACGCCAAACAGATTTCTCGCAACTTGGCTAGGATTTTCTTTTCGTCCATCTGGAATCACTACCAGCGTACCGAATCCGCGCGCGGGGCTTTGATCAGGTAGGGTTGCCAGGAAACTGAGCGATCGGGGCGCTCCCGCCGGCGGCTCCGTCTAAAGTACTAAGGTCGTTCCGACGAACTCTAGGTATGCCATTTCAAGGACGAGGCCGCAGCTTGGCTGTTACCCTTGCACTCGGCATTCTGGGGTTGCTGATCAACCTGCCCAGGGTTACGATATTCGCCGATGCGACGGTGCTGCTGGGCGGTGTATTTTATCTGGCGGCCGCGCTGCTTTACGGGCCGGCGTACGGCGCACTGGCCGCGTTGATTACCGTGCTGCCCGAGCTGGCGCTGTGGCGCCATCCGGAAACGGCGGCGGTGATGCTGCTGGAGGCGCCCATTGTCGGATGGCTGGTCAGGCGGCGCATGCTCGCGGTCTTGGCGGATCTCTGTTATTGGGCGGCGATCGGCGTACCCCTGGCGTTCCTGTTGTACATCGTCGTGTTGAATTATCCGGCGCCCAGCGGCTGGGTGATGGTGATCAAGCACCCGGTTAACGGGCTGCTGAACGTGATGCTGACGGAAGTGCTGATCAGCCTTCCGATCGTTCAAAGATATTGCGGAACGCCGATGGCTGCCAAGGAACGGCAGACCCTGCGGATATGCCTGGTGCACGGATTCCTGCTGGTTGCGACGGTGCCGCTGCTGCTGCTCAATCTGGTCAACGGGCAAATGTACGCGCAACGCCAACAGACGGAGGCCGGCCAGCGGTTGGAAGAAGCCGCCAGAGCCATGCGGGAGCACCTGGAGGAATACGTCACCAGGCACCAGCTCGCGCTACTCTCGCTGTCGCACGCGATCACCAATGAAGGCCATTTCGACGCTGCTTCGCTGAACCGCTGGCTGCAGCAAAGCCACACGATCTATCCAGGATTCCAGACGCTCACTGTGGCCGACCACGATGGCGTACCCATCAGCCTGAGCCCTCGATTCATGCCCGACGGAAACGAGATCATTTCGGGCAAGCTGCCGAATATGGACGTGCATACAACCTTGGGTGATCGCGAGTACTTCTTGCGAACCATGGCGACCCGCGAGTCTTCGATTTCCGAGGTGTACGTGGGCCGCGTCTCCCTGCAGCCGATCGTATCCGTCACGGCGCCATTGTTCGACGGGAGCGGCGCGTTGTTCGGCGTGGTGGCGGGTTCGCTGCGTTTGGCCCACTTCGAGGAGTTCGGCGAAAACTATCGGACTTTGAGCGGGGCTACCATCCTGATCTTGGACCAGCGCAACCGCGTGATCTATTCGAATCGGACCGAAGGCTACCGGCCGCTGGCGTCGCTGGAGCATTCCGCGCTGGTGGAAGCGTCGCTTCAGGCGCCCGCGCACACCGCCTTCATGCTGGATCAGCAGGAAGCGAATCGGGCCAAAGCGCGATATCTGGCGAGCCAGGCAGTTTGCGAGCTAACCAAGTGGCGAGTGTTGATCGAGCAGCCGTTGTCGGAGATTCACCGCCCCACGGAGCGCTACTACCGCATGACGCTGGCCTGGTTGCTGGGCGCCATCGCTCTATCGCTGCTCTTTGCCGGGGTGATCGGCGAGAGCGTCACTTCGCCGCTCGAATTGCTGGTGAAGCGCGTGAAGAAGTTCACCATGCAAGGCGATCCGCCCGAAAAAGTGCGCCTGCCCGCTCAGGCGCCCACCGAGGTAGCTCAGCTGGTGGACGACTTCGATCACATGTCGGTGCGGCTGAATGAATCCTACGCGCAACTGCGCGAGTCGCTTTCGGATCGCGAACGGCTGAACGCCGAACTGGAATCTCTACTCGCCGATCTGGATCGTAAGGTGCGGGAGCGGACGGCGCAACTGGCGGAGGCGAAGCTGCGCGCCGAGGAGGCCAGCCGAGCCAAGAGCGAGTTCTTGGCCAACATGAGCCACGAGATCCGCACGCCCATGAACGGCGTGCTGGGCATGATGGGCTTGGCGCTCGGAACCGAGCTGGACGACAACCAACGCGAATATCTGAACATCGCCAAGACCTCGGCCGATTCGCTGCTGACGCTGCTGAACGACATCCTGGATTTCTCGAAAATCGAGGCCGGGCGCATGGAACTCGAGTCGGCGCGGTTCTTCTTGCGGCAGTGTGTTTCCGACGCAGCCGGCGCGATGAGGTTCATGGCGAACCACAAGGGTATCGCGTTGTCTTCGATGGTCGACGAGCGGGTTCCGGACGCCTGGATCGGCGATTCGACCCGGCTGCGTCAGGTGATTCTTAACTTGGTCAACAATGCCGTTAAGTTCACCAGCGCGGGATTCGTGCACGTGGAAGTGGAGCTGGAGCAGCAACTCGAAAACAGGGGAGTGCTACGCTTTAACGTGACAGATAGCGGCATCGGCCTCTCGGCGGAACAGCAGAAGCTGATCTTCGAGCCGTTTCGCCAAGCCGACGGTTCCATCACACGCAAGTACGGAGGCACCGGACTGGGCTTGTCCATTTGCTCTCGCTTGGTCGAGTTGATGAACGGCGCAATCTCCGTCTCGAGTACGCCCGGCGTGGGCAGCACGTTTTCGTTCACGATCCAGTGCGCGGTTTGCGCCGACCAAGCTCAGGCTGGCAACGACGGTTCCGCTCCCCAGACCGAAAAGGACAATCAAGTCACGACCAAGCTGCGAATTTTGCTGGCTGAAGACAACCCGGTGAACCAATTAGTAGCGCTGCGGTTACTCGAAACGCGGGGACATGCGGTGGTGGTGGTGAACGATGGCCGCGCGGCGATCGCCGCCAGTTCCCGGGAGAACTTCGACCTCATTCTGATGGACGTACAAATGCCAGAGATGGATGGGTTCGAGGCCACCAGGATATTACGCGAACGCGAGCAGGCCGGGGCGAGAAGGATTCCCATTGTCGCCATGACGGCGCACGCCATGCAAGGCGACCGCGAAAAATGTCTGGCGGCCGGGATGCAAGGTTATGTGTCGAAACCGATCCGGCCGGAAGCGCTGTTCCGGACGATCGAAGAGCTGATAGCCAGTCAGGCCGCGAGCCGGTAAGGCTCCAAGGACGGCGTTAGGATCAAGACATGCTTCGCTGGCTCAAAGAAGACGTGCGCGTGTTCTACTGCTTGGTGTCGGGTTGAGCATTCTGCCAAGCTACTTGTGGTCCTACTCGCTCAACGGCGCATCGGAGGCCCCCACGATTCTGCTCCACGACACATTCATCGTGAACCGTGCCGCCTACGATTTGCGGCTGCCGTATTCCCACGTCGCGCTTTTTCCTACGGGTTCTCCGCGGCGCGGAGAAATGGTCCAGGCGCAACTTCCGGCAGGCATCGGCGTGGGCATCAAGCGGGTGCTAGGGCTACCGGGCGAGACGATCGAGGTACGAGAGAATCGCGTCATCATCAATGGGCAGCCACTCGCGACGGAGCCTCTGGACGGAAAGGGCTTCACCTGGGTGCCCGCGGTGCACCATATGGGATCCACAGTGGTGATGGAGGACGGCCACCGGGCCGCCTACACACCGGGAAAGAGCCAATACCGCAATTCCGCGCCGATCCGGCTGGGCGCCGGGGAGTATTTCCTGATGGGCGACAACCGTGACAATAGCCTTGATTCCCGCGCGTTTGGTCCGGTATCCAGGGAAGATATTCTCGGCAAACTGATCGCAAAGCTGCCGACGGGCCCGCGGGTTGGGCAACGCAATTAGAACGGAAAACCTCTCTAGCTGCTCACGGCCGCGCGCTCTTCGATGATCCGGCAGATCCTAAATAGTTCATTTTCGTCGATGGGTTTGCCCAACGTGAATCCTTGCCCGGTGCGAAACGCGCGCGCGAGATCGTTGTTGAAGCCGTCGGTGACCAGAACGAAGCCGCCGATTTGGCGGCGCACGCGCTCGTAGAACTGCACCCAATTGACACCCGAGAGACGCACCGCGCAAAGTACCATGTCAAAGCGGAGCCGTTGGACCATTTCAATGGCTTCGTCGGCGCTCGAAATCGGCACCACGCGGTCGCCTCGGTTGCCCAGCAGTTGCACCAGTTGACGCTGCACCTTGTGATCCGGCTCGAGCACCAGCACGGTCAGCTGGCGGCCGCCCTCGCCGAGGTCGCTTCCACGCCCGGCGCCGGCGTGTCTGGTTTCCACCACCGGCAGCTCCACGTCGAAGCGCGCCTGGGTCGGCGATACCTGCACCACTCGGAACTCCCCGCTGTGGCTTTGGATAATGCCGCGGCAAACACCCAAGCCGAGCGCGCCCGATCCGACCAGTTCGCCGTCGGTGGAATCGGCCCGGTGAAACTCCGAGGAGCGGGTGGGGTACAGGATCTCCACGAGCACACGCTTGGCCAGCAGGCTGGTGGAAACGGCAATGGTCTTCTCGCGCGCTTCCGCCGCCGCCTTCTCCGCGTCCACCAGAAGATTCAGCAGCACCTGCTCGAGTTGCCCCGGCGATCCCATCACCATGGCGCGTTTGGGAGCGAACTGAGACAGGATCTCCACTCCCTTTACCTTCCACTCCGGCGCGCGGAACTTCAGAAGATCCGACAGCATGCCGTTCAACTCCACCGGTTCCACCTCGGATTGTTCCACCTTGCCGAACGAGACCAAGCGCGCCACGATCTCCGAAGCTCGCCGCGCTTCATCGGCAATGGAGCCCAGCTCGTCGTTCTGTTCTTCCGGCTGGCGCGAACCCAGCTCGGAAGCCAGCCGCACGATGGATTCGAGGGGGGAGCGCAATTCATCGGCGACATCGGAAATCAGTTGACCGGCGGCGGCGAGCTTTTCGCTGCGGAATAGCTGTTCGCGAATAGAGTGCTGTTCCTGTAGCTTGAGCGCCGCAGCCACCTGGTTGGCCAGATGCTGCATGGCGGCCTGCTCGGTGTCGCCGAAATAATGAAAAGTCCTCGAATCGGAGAGTTCCAGCACGCCCACCAGCTCGCTCTGTGCCAGCATGGGAATCAGAAGCAGGGAGCGCGGAATCCCGTCGCCCTCATGCCCGTGGAAAAATGGGCTGCGGCGCGTATCGGGGATCGCCACCAGGGTGCGGCTGCGATGGCACTCCGCGATCGCCGACGCGAGGCCGGCTTCCGGGGCGGTCAGGTCGATGCTATCGGAGGCGCCGCTAGAGTGCACCGTCTCCAACACCTTCGCTCCCCGGTTCTGGATGTACAAGCCGACGCCGGATGCGCCCGAGAGGGCCGGCAGCGTCAACGTCAGCCGGCGCAAAATCTCGGCCGGCGAGGTCGCGCCGATCACCTCCTCGCCCAGCGCGTTGAGCAGATGCATCTGCTTGCGCAGCGAGGCCATGCGATGCTCGCGAATCCACCAGATGCCCAGTAGCGCGGCCGCCAGAATCAATGCCGCCAGCAGCACCGGCGGTTGAATGATCCAGCCTCGCTCCAGCACCGTCACGGCAGCCGGACTCGCAAGCAAAATCTGAAAATACCGGTCATACGGAGGCAGCGTGCAGTATTGACTCGCGAGTCCGGTTACGCGAACCCGGTCGCCAGTTCGGAAACCGCTCAGTTGCGGCCCCGAGTCCCGTCGCATCCGAGGAAGGAATGCCGCCAACCTTTCGGCCTTGTCTCCTATGAAGAGCAGATCGCCGCCCGCATTTTGGTCTTGATCGGCGACGATGCTCTCTGTGGTCACCAGAACTCCGAGGTATCGAAACGAAGCGATTTCTGGAGCGGTGAGTTTCTTGGGCGCCGGAGCAGCAGTATGGCCCAAGCGGTGGATCTCGCGCGGGAGCAGGACCGGGCGTCCTCCACGCCGCGAAATGGCGCCCGTCGCCTCCACCCAATCACCGGGTTCGAATTCGTGAAAACGCGATTCTGCGGCGGCTTGCATCACCAGCCCATAACCGGTGCCATCTTGTATGGCCAGATAATAGGCGTCGGCGGCCAGAATGGGGGGCGAATTGACCTGCCCGCTTACTACCACTTCCCGGTCTTCGTAGACCGGCGTGAAGTCTTTTCCAGTACGGGAGCCGGCCTGCTGCAAACTCACGCGCGACTGCGCACCCGCAACGCCGACCACGAAAAGCGCGCCAAGGAGTGCGGCAAGCAACCTGCACACTCGCCAAAGCCTTTTGTTTTCAGTTGTATCCATTCAATCGACCCGAAGGCGACCGCTTAACGAAGGTCGTCCTCCTCAATAGATCGGCAGACCGTTGCGCGGAATCCAGCACTGGAACCGGGATAATAGTATTGTACGTCGTCAGATAGCTTGCAGTGTCCGCGATTCCCTCGTCTGGGCGAGCGGTCTGGTTCGAGAGCGAAACACTAATATCACTAAGAGAATCGCGGTGCTTAGGGAAACACCGAGCGAAATTGCGAGAATTGTCGGCCGGAACTCCATCCGAACATCGTGATTGCCTGGTGGCACAACCAGACCTCGAAACGCGATGTCGGCGGGATAGATCGGCTCCGGTTTTCCGTCGAGCCAGGCCTTCCATCCCGGATAATAGGTTTCCGAAAGCACGAGAAACGCCGGGGCGGAGGTTCGGATCGACAACTCCAGCGATGCGGGTTGATAGGCCAGGACCTTGATTTCGTCCGCCCCGCCCGAATCGCCGGGCGGGAAAGGCGCGAGTTCCCGGTCGACGATGGCGGTTCGGCGAAAATCGATTTCACGTTTTTGAATTAGAGATCGCGCTTCGGCCAACGACGTCGTGGGCTTGACTTGGCGCACGAGAAAGAAGCGCGGCATCACGGAGAGATTCTCGAACAGTTCGTTCCCCGGAAGGCTGGCCACATGCCGAAAGCGGGGGTGCGAGAGCAGCCGCTCGGCTCCCTTGGCACGGGCGACCAGGTACCTCACGTTCATGAGATCGAGAACCGGGGAATCCAGATTTTCGACGGGATAATACCAGCCCGCGCGATTTCCGTCGTGCAGAAAAAGACGAAGCTGGATGGCGTTTTCAGGCGCCATCGGGGTGATGCCGGTGGCCGTGGGAATCCGAGTCAAGGGCGCGCTGGTAGCCCAGGCCAGGCTGGCGTCCACGGTGTCGATTCGCGACGGCGGATAGTCCTGATTCACGTAGCGGCGAACTTCGCTGAGTAGGCTGGCGCTTCCGTCGAAAGCGTGGCGCGTGACGCCGGGGTCCTGCTTCACCGATACAGAATTCATCGGACGCCCGGATCCGACCAGAAATAGATCGATCGCGATTACAATGCCGATCAGCCAGCGCCACACGTTGCCGACGCGCAGGGAGTTCAGGCCCATCGCCGCCAGACCCGCCAACGCGAGCGTAAAGATGCCGTAAGTGTACTCGGGGTGAATTCCAATCCTGATCTTTTCGGGTAACCAGGGGTATACCGCGCGCCACAACGGAGTCTTGTCGCCGAGCATCCAGATCAATCCAAACAGGCCCATGCCGGCCAGCAAGACCGTCGCGCGGTTTTTCCGACCGACAAGCGCGAAAATCGCAAGGAGCAATCCGCCGACGCTGCAATATAAATAAAGGAAGGTGGGATCCCAGGGGCCCTTGAATCGCTCCAGATCGAAAATGTGATAGTGATTCGGCGCTAGCAGCGAGACGAGACTTTCCCAGTAGAGCCCGCCACCCGAACCCAGCCAGTCGCCCCGGTTGCCCGCGACGCTGTATTGGGTATACTGCGTCGTCGGAATGAATTGGACCGCAGCCAGGCCGATCCCGAGAACGCAACCGCATGCGGTGTACGCGACCACTAGAAATCGAGACAGCCGCAGCGCCACCAGGAACAGCGACAAGACGGCGCTGGATACAAACACCGCCAGGGTGGCTTGTGGAAGCCCTCCCAAAACGGACATGCCGAGCGCGCAACTTAACACCGCGAGCCAACCCGACCGCGAGGTTTGCCGCAGCTTGAGAATCGCCAGCCACGCTAGCGGCATCCACGCCATCGCCATCATGGCGTCGATATGTTCCGCGCGGGACGCGAAATAACCCCCGGTTTCGAAAATCGCCGCGCCCGTCCATGCGGCGGCCGGCCCCGCTTCTAACTCGCGGAAGAGATGATACGAAGCGATCCCGGCGAACCAGACTTGCAACACCACGATCCACTCCAGCATCAGGGGAAGAGAATCGAGCGACGTTCGGCTGCTGAGAAAGGCGGCGGCCAGGACGAAGGGGTGAAAGAAGCAGGCTTGTATGTTGGCGAAGATCGGATATCCGCAATAGGTGAACGGATTCCAAAGGGCGAAGCGGTTCTCGTGCAGCTCGGCGGCCAGGAATGAGATCAGGGGAAGCTGAACGCCGCGGAAATCCCAGGGGAAAACGTATTGCGAGCTGAATAGCGGCTTATGAAAGAAGATTACGACGTTGCCGAGAAGAGACAAGTAGACCAGCATCAAGCGGTGTTTCACGATCCCGTGCATGCGCTTCACCAATATACTTGCAGCAGACATCGGGTTCGAAACCTACCTCCTTCGAAACCTGCGGCGAAGGCCTTTGCTGATGCGCTCGCCTAGGGTCCCGAACGGCTGGTCGGTGGTCAAATAAGTCCAGGTGGCGCCGCGTTCGAACTTCTGTTCGTCAGGGAACCGGATTTCTCCGTTGCGAATTTCGGCCGCCGCAAATGCATCCGCAATTTCCTGCCGGAAGCGCAACTGGAAATCATCGTAGATCTCCTCGGCGCCGGTGAGAAAGGCATGCAGCGGATCGCGGCCGCCCCATGACACCCAATGGATGCCGCCGCGTAATTCGGCGACATTCGCCAGGTAGTCGGCCCACAAGTCATCGAGGATCGCGAGCGCGAGGCGGCGACCAGCGGTTTCCACGGCATCCTTGCCGGCCGCTCCCAGCAGGTCACCGTATTGCTCCTCCGGCAGCATGGAAGCCACGCTCCAGGATGGCGATAGCAACACCTCGCGTCGCAAGCTTTGGACCTCGCGGCGATGATGTTCGATGAGGGATTCATACTTCCAAAGCATCTCCCGGATTTCGAGATTCTGGCTTTCCGCGGTCCTCTGGATGCTGTCGATGTCCGGATTCTCCGCGATGCCGAAACGCACGAGCAAATCGTCTTCCAGGCTAATGAAGAATCGGGATGCGCCCGGGTCGCCCTGGCGACCTGCGCGGCCGCGGAATTGGTGGTCGATGCGCCGCGCCTCATGGCGGGTTGTGCCGATGACGTACAGTCCTCCCAGTTCTAATACCGTCTCGCGATCTCGCGGCGGATTTCCCCCGAGCAGAATGTCGGTGCCCCGCCCGGCCATATTGGTGGAGATCGTCACTGCTTTGAGTGTGCCCGCCTGCGCGATAATCTCCGCTTCGGCCTCGTCGTTTCGCGCGTTGAGGATCGAATGCGTTATACCCATGGCTCCCAGGCGGTGACTCAAAGCTTCGGACTCCGCCACGCTCGCCGTTCCCACGAGAATGGGACGGCCGGTTTGGTGGACTTTTCGAATTTCCTCCAGAAGCGCGCGGTTGCGCGCAGCTTTGTCCGCGTACACGATGTCGGCGAGGTCGCGGCGAATCACGAGTCGATTGGTGGGGATCACGGTG
>Ga0302326_10028323_pt1 | contig 11275 bp, 9 predicted proteins | sample Palsa_T0_3_FD_202264 | JGI IMG/M metagenome (GOLD analysis project Ga0302326, IMG submission 202264) | Peat permafrost microbial communities from Stordalen Mire near Abisko, Sweden - Palsa_T0_3 | ecosystem: Environmental > Terrestrial > Soil > Palsa > Peat permafrost | place: Sweden: Abisko...
TAGCACGGGCAGCCCATTTTGATCATGGGCGCATTCGAAAGAATCCCGAACTCAGTCGATCAATTCTCGCTTGAGGCCCGCTCATCTGGCGCGCAGATGAGCCCGATCCTGAGCATGAGTTCCTTTGCTTGCTTGCGCTGGGTGGCGTTGCGTACGTTATCGGACAGACATCGTGAGACCTATTGCCGAGGCTAGGCGGAGTAAGGCGCCTCCCATCTCGGCACTTCCACCGCCCGCTCTTCAACGCTGCTGCAAGGCACCGCCACGGGGCGCGGTGGGCGGTGATGGGAGCGACCCGGGGTGTCGCCGCGATTGTTGTCCGGCGTACAGTCAGAATGTCCACGTGAGCCTTCAGGCATAAGGGTGTGATGTGAGAATCCGAATCGGCTATGACATTGTGTTTCAGTGCGCTCAGGCGACACCGATGATATTGAACCTGAATGTTCATTATTCGAGAGCCTCGGATCTGTTGTATCAGGACTTGATGCACACTGAACCGCGCGTTCCGATGAATATGTATCGGGATGGATTTGGAAACTGGTGTACCCGGGTGTATGCACCACCGGGCCGATTTCGCATAGCGGCTGATGCCCTGATCCACGATACCGGGGAGACTGATCCGATTGCGCCGAATGCGTGGCAGCACAGCGTCGAGTCGCTTCCGGAGGAAACGCTGGTCTATCTGCTCGGCAGCCGCTACTGCGATACGGATTTTCTTTCCGAGTTTGCGTGGCGACAATTTGATCAGGCGCCCCTAGGGTGGGCGCGCGTTCAGGCCGTGTGCGATTTCGTGCACCGACACCTGGAATTCGGCTATGCCTACGCGCGGCCGTCCAAGAGCGCCTCACAGGCCTTCAATGAGAGACAGGGCGTGTGTCGGGATTTCGCGCACCTGGCCATTACATTCTGTCGCTGCCTAAACATTCCGGCACGCTACTGCACCGGCTATCTCGGTGACATCGGCGTGCCGAAGGATCCCTCGCCGATGGATTTCGCGGGTTGGATGGAGGTGTATCTCGGCGGCGCGTGGCATGTCTTTGATCCGCGCCACAATACACGTCGGATTGGGCGCGTATTGATTGCTCGCGGTCGCGACGCCGCCGATGTTGCGATCAGCATGGCCTTCGGCCCCAACGTGCTGGAGAGCTTCAAGGTTTGGACCGATGAGGTGAGCTCATCCTAGGGCGATCCGGACCGCAGTGCTTGCCACTGTGTGGCCAGGCCAAGAGCTGCATTGAGGCCAGCTCCGGGGCAGCCCACGAGCTGATTGAGGTAGCGCACCAAGGCGCTTCAACACCGCGGCGGGCATAAAAAATAAAAGGCCCATCGAAGGCGAGAACGCCGTCGATGAGCCAAAGGGCTGGTTCCGTTGAACAAATCTCATGGGGATCGAGAAATGCTCTATAGGGAGTTAACGGAGCCAGTCGCAGCACCCTACCCAGGAATCGCACGCAGATCTGTTCGGTCTCGAACACTGAAGCACGTATTTTCAAGGTCCAGGGGCTGATGAGCTCATCGACAGCACTGCTCGAAATGAACGGCGGAGCGTCCTCGCCTCATTGGCACATGGATCCTGAAGTGCGCCAGGTGCCGCTTCACCCGCCTCGCCGGGGTCTTGGTCAGGTTGGGGTCCTTTCAAACTCCAGCAACAGCGGGGCCATCAGCTCGGCAATCTGGGCACCCACCTTGCGCGCCGCAACAGACCGGTAACACCTTTAGAGAGCGCGGGGACTTGCGAGCCTTTTGCCGTCATGGCGCGGCAGCGTACCGACCGGGTTGCCAGTAACCGCTATTTTCGAGGTAGCTGAGCTGGGCCCGCCGTCCGGGCGCGACAGCAGTTGTCGGTCGCAGGCGGTAGCCCAAAGTCAAAGGCGCGCTTGATGCGGCCAGTCCCTGAGGAATCCTCTGAATGATTCGCCTATCAACTCTTCTGGTCGTGGAGCTTTATTAATGGCAACGCTGGCAAGTCATCGTGCAGTACGCGAGCGGACGACCCGGGTGTTCCGAGCCGATCTGAATGAGTTTCTGTACGCGCCCGTCTATGAAGAGCAGCACGGCATGACGCTCAGCGTCTTATCGGCCCTGGCACGTCTGGGCCTGGATCCCTGGGAGCAGGCCGCCGCCCTGGCCAGCCATACGCGTGAGGCCGCAGCCCGGGAGCTCGCCTCATTGATGTCAGCGCTCCCGGAATGGGCCGCGCCGGACCATGATGGAAACGGTATCAGTGCACGCCTGGTCGCACTGTTGCCGAGCACTCCCATTCGCGTGCCCCGCAAAGCAGACACCGCCGCGCAATCCGCGCCGGCAGACCATACCTCCCACATCATGTGGATCTACGCGATACTGATGTTGCTGCTGATCAGCGCGCAGTGGTTAAGCGCCAGGAGCCACCGCGACGCGCCGGTTCCGATTCCCCAGGCAGCCGCTCAAAGCGCCGTGCAGAGCGTGGCGCCCAGCGATCAACACAAGTAAGTGCTCGATCGCTGCCGCTGCGCTGCTGGAGTGACAAGGCGAGGCCGGGAATCTAAGCCGCCAGCGTCTCCGAAGTATCGCTCGGCTTACTTGTGGGGAGCGGAGTCTTCGATACCGGCGTTCGGGCGGCCGCTCGTGGGCGCCTTGGCATGCCACGGCCCGGAAAAATATTCCCGCACCTTGGCGGTAACCTGCGCGTCGCTGAGCTTGTCAGTCGTCTGGACTGCGGCTACCTGTTCTGCGAGCCGATGCTTCTGGAGCCGCCGATGCAGTTCGCCTTTGGCTTCGCCCGGACCACATAGCAGAATGGCGCTGCTGTCGCGCAGGACGGCAGCGACCGCATCGTAGTAATGATTGAGTTCACCGGTGAGCGCTTTTTGCCGCCGGTCATCCGCCGGTACCTGTGCCGCCTCGAAGCTGCCCTTCATCGGTGAGTCGCCCGCTCGCTCAGGATGCTTTTCGGCACCCGATACAATCGCGCTCGTGTGCTCCCCTGAAGCGTCGAGAATCACGATCACGGCCCGTCGGTGATCAATCCATACGCCGGCTTTCTTTGTCATTTAATTGCTCTCAAAATCGCCAGGCGGCCGTGAGCCACAAGGCCTCCGAGCTCTGGTAGTTGGCCAGGTTGATCTGCTCATATTCTGCCCGCAGATGCAGGTGATCGGCAATCGTCACGCCGACGCCACCGCCGTAGAGAAAATCAGCCCGGTCATGGGATGATTCCACACTGGCGTTATCCAGCGAGCTGGTGTTAACCACCAGCTTCACATCGTAATAGTAGTAGCCGGCCTTGGCGAAGATCTCCACTGGCCCGAATGGAATGCTGCCGATCACTGTCGGTGCAAAGCCATCGAAGCTCACATTGTAGTGTCCGTCCGAACCGCTATCGGCGTAACCGCCGCCTGGCTTGCCAAGGTCAATGTAGGCGCCCTCGAGTGCGATATAGGGGTTGAAGCGCCAGCCGGCAAACACTTTCCAGGCATCATCATTGGAGTGCGCAATGCTGGTCACTGCCTGGCCCACATCGTCGAGATTCTCGATGTGCAGATCAAATTGCCCGAAGCCGCCACCGACGTAGGGGCCACTGGGATTGTTCGCAAACGCCGGAGCTGCAGCAGCCAGGGCCAGGGCACCAACCAGAAGCTTTCGCATGAGAACTCCCAAACAAGGATGTACAAGATGTGCCGGACCGGCCTGTCGCAACCGAGCTGGTCCGCGACCGGGCTGGCCCGATATGCTGCTGTGCGGGCCCAGCCACGCCGGCGGCAGAGACTATCGTCGCGGACGCCCTGACACCGTGCGGTCGCGTACTTAGGCGCTTACGGGCTGAGTTGCCGGGAAAGCTCGTGCCTGGCGAGAATGTTAAGCTTGCGCAGCCACTCCAGCCGGCAAGAGGCGGTCACGCTTCCGCGGAGCCCTGAACACCACATGCTGCTGCGTGCCCTGTTCGCGTTCGTGTGCCTGCCGGGCCTCATTGCCTATGCCGTGCCGCTCGCCCTGGGCCTGACAGCGGCCGCGCCGGTGCGACATCCCGTGGCCGGCGCACTGCTGGCGGTTATGGGCACGCTGCTGCTGCTCACTTGCGTGCGTGAATTCTACGTGAACGGGCGCGGCACGCTGGCGCCGTGGTCGCCGCCGCAACAGCTCGTGATGAGCGGGCCCTACCGCTACTCACGCAATCCGATGTATCTCGGTGTCCTCATAATTCTTGCCGGTTGGGCCACACTGTGGTCATCGCGCGATCTCGCGCTTTATGCCTTAGCGATGCTGATTGGTTTTGCGCTGCGCGTGCGGCTGCACGAAGAGCCGTGGGCCGACCGCACCTTTGGTGCCGACTGGCACAGCTACCGTGCGCGCGTGCCACGGTGGCTTGGCTTCGGCGGCGGCGCTTAGCTCGCAAAGGACAGTGCGTGGAACGCATGGGACGACCCATCGCACCGCCACGGGGAGCGAGTCAGGCCCGGATGCCGCCGCGCACGTACACGGCCTTGCCGGTATCGTGCAGAACCTGCTGCTGCTCGGTTGCATTGAGCTTGGCCGCGGCAGCCACCATTTTGTGCACCATCTCGGCGTAGGTGCCGGCTGAGTTGCCGATGTCCGAGCCCCAGAGCACATGATCGGCGCCGTAGACGTCGACGACGTGGCGAAGCATGTCGCTCGCCGGTACCTGTGCTGCGGCCAGCAGGTCGATGTTGATGGTCGAGAACTTGTAGTAGATGTTCTTGTGGGCGGCAAACTCCCGATGCGGTCCATCGAGACCGAAGTCCGGCGCGCCCTGCGCATCCGGCCATGCCACGTGATCGAGCACGAGTCTGGCATTTGGGAAGCGCGGCGCCAGTTTGAGCAGCTCGGCAATCGCAAGCGGCGAGTTGCCCGGCGGCGTGGTCATCAGGTCCATCACCAGACCCAGTTCATTGATTGCCGCCCAGGTCTGCAGTGCGTGGCTTGAGTCGAGCCATGGGAAGGTACCGTCCGCGGCGCGCATGCCGGTCAGGCGCACTCCGGCAAGGCCATGCGATGCGACCAGGCTGTGCACCTTGTCAGGCGTCGCGGGATCTTCGGCATTGAGCACGGTCACCGGGACCAGGCGATCCGGATGCAGATCGGTCGAGTCGAGAATGTAGCTGTTGTCATACCCGTAGGTCGCGCGGTGCTGGACCGCTGCGGCACCAGCAACCCCGTTCTGATCCATCCAGTGCAGCACGCGATCGACTTCCGGCGTTTCACCCTGCGCCCCGCCATTGGGCGGTCCGGGCGGTCCACCCGCCGCGGGCGGTGTCGCCACGCGTGGATAGCGCGTTCGATCCTCCGAGCGCAGGTGGGCATGGGCATCAAAGAATTTGAACGGCAGGTCTGCTCCGGCTTGGGCTTCGGGCAGCAACCATGGCAGCAGCGTGGCCGAGGCGGCTGAAAGCAGAGCCTTGCGTCGGGTATACAAAGGGTTGCTCCATCTGGTTTGAATCTTTCGAGCGCACCAGATTTTGCCACCGTGGCGGAGGGCCTGCTGAAGGCAGAGCAGCCGCAGCGGCGAGCGTCTCCCATAATACTCGCGTAAACAACAAGTTAGACGCGTTCAGCCCCTCGGCGAGCGTCCCGTGACTTTGGTATGGTGCAGCGAAGCGAAAGCTCAGGTCATAATCGTCGCGACCTCCGCGCCAGTCTCAACTGAAGGACCAGGTATGAAGCGAATGAATCGCGTGGGCATCGTTTCGATAATGGTTGTGATCGCTCTGGTAGGCGTGGCGCGCCCGGTTCGGGCCTTCGGCTGGATTACTGCCAATCCTGATGAGCTGCAGATGACCAGTGAACCTCTCGCGCCGCTTGCCCCGGCCGTCTACCTCTATCGCCAGATTGAACGCTCCGATCGGGGCGGGTGGGAGAAGGTCTACCTACGCATAAAGATCCTGACCGAAGCCGGGCGTAAGTATGCCAACGCGCAGATCCGGTTCCTCAAGTACCGCGAATCCATCCACGACGTGGAGGGACGAACCATTGAGCCGGACGGTTCAATAGTCAACTTTGATGGCAAGACCTACGAGACGCCGGTCGCAGTGGGTCGCGAAACGGGCTATGCGGAACAGACCTTTGCCATGCCGGATGCCGAGGTCGGCAGCATTGTTGAATATCATTACACTCGATGGTTCGCCGAAAGAAATATCGGGTGGTCCCGATGGATTCTGAGTACGGACCTGTTCACCAAGGTCGCGAAGTTCAGCCTCGAGCCTACCGGAGGCTTCGCGGTTCGCGCCAGCTGGCCCACGGGCCTGCCACCCGGTACCGAGCCACCCAAATTTGAGCGCCAGGAATACCTACTCGAGTCCCACGATATTCCCGCCTTTGTGACTGAAGAGCACATGCCGCCTGCGAACGAATTGCGCTACCGCGTCGATTTCATCTACGTCAATGGTGGCTACGCGGAGCAGGATCCGGTCGCATTCTGGAATTTTTTCGGCAAGACGTGCTATCGCCTATGGGACGACTTCATGGACAAATCCAGCGCCATGGAGCAGGCAGCCAAACAGATTACTGCGCCGGGCGACTCGCCCGAGGTCAAGCTCGAGAAGATCTATGCCCGTGTGCAGCAGCTGCGCAATTTGACCTTCGAGCGGGCACTGAGCGAGGACGAGAAGAAGCACCAGGATCTAAGTAATCCCCAGAATGTGAAGCAGCTTTGGGAGCGCGGCTACGGCGATAGCCCCGAGATCGCATTGCTGTTCGTGGCGCTGGCACGGGCCGCGGGAATCAGTGCGGATCCCGTGTTCGCAGCCGCGCGCGATCAGTACTTCTTTGACATCAATGCTTTGAACCCTGCCGGGCTCAGTAACCTGATTGCCGTGGTCAGGCTCGATGGCAAGGAGCTGTTCCTGGATCCAGGCAATCCCTACACGCCCTTCGGGCAGCTGCCGTGGTACGTGACGGCCGTGCAGGCGTTGCGACCGACCAAGGACGGAGGTGCCTGGATGGCAACCCCGCTGCCCGCGCCGGCCGATGCGCTCACACAGCGCACCGCCAAGCTGGTGCTTGAGCTCTCCGGGCAACTGCATGGCCAGGTGACGGTTACCTATAGCGGCATCGAGGCGACCTGGCGCCGCGTCAGCGAGCGCTTCGAAGACGAGGAGGCCAGACGCAAGTTCCTGATCGATCAGCTCAAGGGCATGATTCCTATCGGTAGTGAGATCACGCTCACCAATGCGCCCAACTGGAAAGGTACCGATCCGAGCCTGGTTGCAACATTTGAGGTCCGCGTAGACGGCTGGGCGGAGCACGCCGGCAATCGCTTGCTGCTGCCGGTGGGCCTGTTCAGTGCTCAGGAGCGTCACGCCTTCGAGCACGCCGCGCGCGTCCATCCGGTGTACTTTGATTTTCCGTTTGAACAGCACGATGACATCAGCATCGAACTGCCCGAGCGAACGCACATCGAGGCGGTGCCCGATGCCCAGCGGCTGCACGAGAGCAACGTGAGCTACCAGCTGCAGGTGGATCAAGCACCCGGCGTTCTTAAGCTGCAGCGCGATTTAACAATCAATTTGCTGATCCTCAAGACCGGCTCCTACGACTGGCTGCGCCACTTCTACCAGAGCGTGCGCGGCGGCGATGAGCAGCAGATCGTGCTCGGCCTCGCCGCCTCGGCCGCTGCTGCTGGCGGCCACTGATATGCGTGCCGTGCGAATGCTGCCGTGGGCGGCAAGAGTGGTGCTGGCCATGTGGCTCCTGGGTCCGCTCGCCGTCCAGGCGGCGAGCGCGCCGGAGTGGATGCACGCTCAGAGCGAGGTGACACTGCCTGCGCACGATGAGAAAACCGAGGCGATACTGCTGTACTCCGATTCGCAGCTGACTGTGCAGCCCGATGGCAAAATGGTGCGGCTCGATCGGCGCGTGTATCGCATTCTGCGGCCCGATGGCGGACGTTACGGCATCTTGATGCTGCCCTACGACAAATCCCGCAGCCGCATCATCGCAATGCACGCGTGGTGCATTCCTGCTTCGGGCAAGGATTACGAGATCACGGATAAGGAGGCATTCGAGGGCGGCTACGTCAGTGTCCAGAATGGCATGTTGGCCACCGATCTGCGCGTCAGGGCGATGCGCATACCTGAGTCCGTGCCAGGCAGCATCGTGGGCTTCGAAATCGAGCAGCAACTGTGGCGCGAGCAACTGGCAGATGTCTGGGCCTACCAGGATCGGGTGCCGGTGCGCGAAGCGCATTTCACATTGACGCTGCCTCCGGGCTGGTCCTACCAGGCCACCTGGTTGAACCACGCCGAGCAGGCTGCAACCCCCGCCGGCGAAGGCCACTGGCATTGGGTGGTCAGTGATGTCGCCGCCATTAAGATCCAGCCGGACATGCCACCCTGGCAGCGGGTTGCCGCGCAGCTGGTGATCGCGCCGATTGCGCCGAACGCCACCGAATCGAGCCTTGCCAGCTGGCACGAGGTTGGCCAGTGGTACCAGAACCTGACAATCGGACGGCGTGACCCCTCGCCGCAATTGGCACAGAAAGTTACCGAGCTGACTGCTGCGGAACCCACACTGCTCGGCAAGATACAGCTCCTGGCCGAGTACGTGCAAAAGGACACCCGCTATGTGGCCATTGAGCTTGGTATAGGCGGTTACCTGCCCCACTCGGCGGCCGAGACATTTAACAACCATTACGGGGATTGCAAGGACAAGGCGACGCTCCTCAGTGCCATGCTCAAGCAGATTGGCGTGGACAGTAACTACGTACTGATCAATACCGAGCGCGGGGCAATTAACGCCAACACGCCCCCCAACCTGGGCTTTAATCATATGATCCTTGCGATCCATCTGCCGGCAGGGCTTGAGGATCCGAGGCTGCTGGCCCAGATCCAGCACCCAAGCCTTGGCCGCTTGCTCTACTTTGACCCCACCGATGATCTGACGCCGTTTGGACTGGTGCGTGGACCGTTGCAGGCCAACTTTGGGCTGCTGGTCGCAGCGGAAGGCAGCGAGCTGCTTGCCCTGCCGCAGCTTGCCGCTGCAACGAACGGTGTCAGGCGCACCGGCCAGTTGACGCTTGATCTCGACGGGACCCTGCATGGCGAGATCCACGAAGTACGCCTTGGCGATCAGGCTTCTGCGGCCCGGCAGGCCCTGCGCACCGCGCCCCAATCTGTGGACCGTATCAAGCCGATTGAGGCGCTGCTGGCGAATTCATTGGCGGATGTTCAGATACTCAAGGCCAGTGTGGGCAACGCCCAGCACGATGATCAGCCGTTTGACTGGTATTACTCTTTGGAAGCTGACGGCTACGCCAAGCGCGCCGGCGATCTGCTGATGGTGCGGCCGCGTGTTCTGGGCAGTGACGAGAAGATCCATCTGAGCCGTGACGAACTGCGCGTCGAGGCGATTGAATTCAAGGGCCCCGAGCGCGACACCGACCAGTTCGAGATTGCCTTGCCCGACGGCTACAGCGCTGACAATCTACCCCCGAGCATAGACCTGGACTATGGCTTTGCCACTTATCACAGCAAATCTGAACTCGTGGGTCAGACCCTGCGCTACACCCGCAGTCTTGAGATCAGGCAGCTCGATGTTCCGGCCGGCGCAGCGAAGGACATGCGGGCCTTCTTCGATCGGATCTTCGGCGATGAGCGTAATCTTGCGGTACTGAAAAAGGCCGCGATCTGAGCAAGGCCTCGGGGATAAGCATGGCGCTGAAGTCAATGGTACGGATTTTCCTGATCAGCTGCAGCGCCCTTGCGCTGGGCTCAGAATTCGTTCTGGCCGCGAATCAGGAGCTGCTGGCCCGGCCGCATATCGATTACGGTCGCGGGGTGCTTGGCCTCCCGCACCTCACCTACGATGTGGTCAACGGTTACCGACCGATCCAGATGAGCCTGTTTGTGCCCACCGCAGACAACGGCACACATCCGGTGGTCATTTATTTGCATGGCGGCGGCTTTACGCTCGATCCGGATGGCGATGAAGGGATCATGGGCAACGAGACCATGGTCGAGCTCGCCGCGCGCGGCTATCTGGTCGCGCGCCCCGCCTATCGCTTAAGCAGCGAAGCGCGTTTCCCGGCAGCGATCGAGGATGTGAAGATCGCGGTGCGCTGGCTGCGTACCTACGCAAAGGACTATGGCGGTGACGCCACGCACATCGTGGTGTGGGGTTCCTCAGCCGGTGGCGATCTGGCCGCGCTCCTGGGCACCAGCTGCGGGGTGGCGGCTTTCGATCGGATCGACAAGCTGCCACAGCGCGTGGGCCTGAGCACGCCGGCGCTGGATCCGAAGGCCAGCAGCTGCGTCGATGCGGTGATTGACTGGTTCGGGCCGATTGATTTTGCGACGCTGGATCGCCAGGCGCTGCCCGGCTCGATGGGCCGGCACGACGATGCCAGCTCACCCGAATCCGCCCTGCTCGGCTGCGCACTCCCCAAATGCCCGCGCGCGCTGCTCAAGGCCGCCAATCCGATCAGCTACATCAGTGCCAGCAGCCCGCCGTTCCTGATCATGCATGGCCAGGCCGATCACGCGGTGCCCTGGCAGCAGAGCCAGGAACTGTACGACGCGCTGCACGCCCAGGGCATCGCGGCACAGCTGATCCTGGTTCCGGGTGCTGATCACATGTTCACCAAACTTCCGCCGGCGCAGATGCAGGCGCAGCTCGCGCCGGTGTTTGCCTTCATCGAGGCGCACAGCGGCCGTGCCTCCGCAGCGCTACTCCAGCCGCTCGAGGGTGCGCAGCGCGGGGAATAATTTCATCCACAGCAGCGCCACCAGCACCGTGCCCACGCCCCCCAGCAGCGCGGCCGGCATCGCACCGAGCAGTGCCGCGGTCAGCCCGCTCTCGAACTGCCCCAGTTGGTTGGAGGCATTGACGAACAGGTAGTTGACCGCCCCGACGCGGCCGCGCATCGCATCCGGTGTCGCCAGCTGCACCAGCGCGATGCGGATCACCATGCTCACGGTATCGGCCGCGCCGAGCACCACCAGCGCGATCAGCGAGAGCCAGAGCGAGCGTGAGAGCGCAAACACGATGGTCGCGAGACCAAAGATGATCACGGCCTGGAACATCTTCAGTCCCGCGCGCCGCGCGATGGCGTGCCGCGCGAGCAGCGCGCTCATCAGCACCGCGCCGATCGCCGGTGCACTGCGCAGCACGCCCAGGCCCCAGGCACCGGTGTGCAGGATGTCGCGCGCATAGATCGGCAGCAGCGCGGTCGCGCCACCGAGCAGTACGGCAAACAGATCGAGGGAAATCGTGCCGAGGATGGCCGGATGCTGGCGCACGAAAGCGATGCCGGCGAACACACTCTGCCGATCGGGCGCGATCT